>Ga0310828_1001081_pt1 | contig 18648 bp, 16 predicted proteins | sample WT_ome_3_FD_202242 | JGI IMG/M metagenome (GOLD analysis project Ga0310828, IMG submission 202242) | Sorghum-adapted microbial communities enriched on wild type (WT) sorghum from Joint BioEnergy Institute, Emeryville, California, United... ... | reverse complement strand
AAAATGCTAGAGGATACCTCAAAGTTCCATAAATCGATGTAAACACACAAGAAAATGAGCTGGACTGCGATAACACAAAACTTGTAGGTCAGGACTCCGGATTTAGGGGGCCTAGCCGCTTTTACAGCTTAAGGAGGTCAAAATGCGCATTTTGGCTAAGTTTAACTGCACTTTTACATCTCAAAGAGATCCTAGCACGATTGGACTGAAATGAACTGCATTTTTACGTCTCAAGGTGACCTTAAGCACGATTGGACTGAATTGAGCTGCACTTTTACATCTCAAGGTGACCAACAGGCGCGATATGGCTAAAGTTCAAAATGCACTTTTACATCTCGCAAACTTCTTTCTGCTATATCTCACAATTCAGACGCAACTTTTCCAACTTCTGCTTCGTTTATCCAGTGTTATCAAGTTCGAAGAAAAGAAATACAACCCACACCAGAAAGGATCTTGAACCATGAATCAACGCAAACGCAGTACATTGGTGAACTTAACGCTTACTGCTGTCCTTCTCGCTGCTCCTTTGGCCGTGTCGTTCCCGGCTCAGCCGACGGAAGCTGCAACGAAAGCCAAATTTACGGTATCTCCTCAGAATTTCAGCATTGGCGGAGCCCAGACCACGATCAAAACCATCAATCTGGACGGCACCACGTATATCGCCCTGAGGGATTTGAGCAATGGCCTTGGACTGGGCATCGGCTTCGACAAAGCCACCCAGGCAGCGAAGGTGGCCGGCAAGAATCGGTTACTGGAGATCAACTTAAAGGATTCTTCTTTTAAGCTAAACGATCAGCTCCTATGGGGACCGCAGCTTGTAGTTCAAGATAATACGACCTTTTTGCCGCTGCGTTTTATTCTTGAACAAATGGGATATGTAGTTGGTTATGATTCCGCTACGAAGTTAATTGCCCTTCAAGGCATTCAAGAGAACGAGGTGAAGATTAGCGCGAAGGCGATTGCAGCAGAGGGGAACGGGAAGGCGCTGCGGGTGTACTATCCGGTTCTTTCCGGACTAGCTGACAGCGGTGTTCAAGAGAAAATCAATGCCTTCCTTAAAAAAGAGGCGGATCAGCATGTTGCTGCGGCGGCGAAGGAAGTTGGTCTTGCTGTAAAAGAAAATGACCAAACGCTCGACCCGAACTCGAGCGCATCGAATCATCAGCTCAGCGTGGATGGCCGCTTTACGGTGACTTATAACGAGAAAGGCCGTCTGAGCCTTTATGTCGATTACTATGTGGACTTTGGCGGGGCACATGGTGTGACCTCCCGTGTACCGTACACCTTTGATCTCTCGACCGGCAATGTGCTGACCTTGAAAGAAGTCGCAAACAACACGAATTATGTATCGATCATAAACAGCAAGATTAAGGAGCAAATCAAAGAACGCAAGCTGGAACTAATTACCCCGTTTGAAACGATTGAAGCGGATCGCGACTTTTTCCTGAACCGGAACGGGGTGGTTGTTTACTTTACGCAATATGAATATACGCCTTATGCGGCGGGAATGCCGGAATTTGTTATTCCTTATGCAGCCTTTCAATAATTACTTCAGTTGAAGCAGGTTTTAGTTCAGCCTCGGGTCGATGCCTTTATCGATTCGGGGCTGTCGTGTTTAACCGGAAGGAACTTCCGCCTATGCTAAAGAATATGTATTTTTAGTAAAACGACGACAAGCGGGGAGATCATCCATGGAACAAGTGGGTTTGGTGTTAGGCGGCGGGGCCGTACGGGGACTCGCTCATCTGGGCGTGTTGAAGGCGTTCGAACGGCATGGAATCCCGGTGGACGCGATCGTTGGCACGAGCATGGGCGGTGCGATCGGAGGCCTGTATGCGGCAGGCATTCCAGCAGAGCACATCGAGGATTTGTTATATCACACGCCCAAATACCGGCTGATGGATCTAGGCATTCGCCAACGCGGGTTAATCGGCGGGAACAAAATCTACCAAACCGTGAACGATCTTTTGCGACAACATGGGAAGGATGGGCTAAAGATCGAGGATTTCCCCATTCGATTTAAGGCGGTTGCTGTGGATTTGATGCAAGGCAAGCAAGTGATTATGGATAAGGGCGATTTAGGGACGGCGCTGCGGGCAACGACGGCGTTTCCAGGGGTGTTTGCACCGTTGGTACGGGGGGAACAAGTGCTGGTTGATGGCGGGGTGCTGAACAACTTGCCCGTACAGGAGCTGAAGCGAAAAGACGTAGGGCTGATTATTGCGGTGGATGTGACGCGCGAGCATGAGAAGAAGCCGCCCCGCAATATGATTGAAGTCGTGTATCGCTCCTATAGCTTGATGACCGCAGAGCGGAAGCATACCAGCCTGCGGCTGGCGGATATCGTCATTCGACCGGATGTGGGGCATGTGTCTGCGTTTGATTTCTCCAAAATGGCCGATTGCATCAAGGCAGGGGAGGAAGCGGCCGAGGGCATGATGGATGAGCTCAAGGCAGAGGTAAAGCGAGTAAAGCCGGACTTCACTTGAAGATGATTGGATTTGACAGAGGATCATAGAACGAAAATGGGGGGGATTTAATGCGCTGCATCACGGTACGACAGCCATGGGCAACATTGATTGCGATTGGGGCTAAACGGTTGGAAACGAGAAGCTGGAGAACGAATTACCGCGGGGAGCTTGGCATCCACGCTGGCAAGCAAGTGGATCGGGAGGCTTGTGAGACGGAGCCGATTCGATCTCTCTTAGCGGAGCACGGATATCGATCTGTTGATCAATTGCCGATGGGTGCAATCGTAGCGGTTTGTCAGTTGAATGACTGCCTCCCTGTCGTGCAAAACGACGGGCGAACCGCATGGTTGGAGGCAGGGGAGCGACGCTTGGAAGCCGCAGGGCAAGAATACCGATTTGGCGATTATGCGCTGGGACGATACGCTTGGGAACTAACGGAATTACGCCGGCTCAGAGAGCCGATTCCTGCCCTGGGCAAACAAGGCTTATGGAACCGTTAATACGTTATACTTTCAGATCTAAGTGCTTGCCAAGCGTCGGATGCTGGCTTTGTGACATCATTTGTACGAGATTTTGACCTTGAATTTCAGCCTGGTCCTTAGCCATACTTAACACACGGATGCTTACGGCTTGGGAAAGCGCGCTTTGGCTCATGGCCGTAGACAATGCTGCAATATCCATTTTGTCACCTCCTGGGAATTATATCGGTAAACGGACTTCAATTGATAATGAATTTTAAGCTGATCTTCAGGTTTCTGTAATGTTCCTTTAAGATACGGGTGCTATTCTTTAGATACTCCCTCTTCTTTAATTGATATAGATATGAAGAAGCCACCCCGTACCAGGGGTGGCTTCTTCCGTTATAGAAAACTAACGGAACGAGGAGACCTTATTTCTATTCCTATCAGGGTAAATATAGATGTAACGGAACCAGATGACCTTAGTTGAGCTATAGGCAGCGAAATCGCAGGCATGAGCACCAAATAGAAGAACCATTACTTCAAGTCTTCGATCGAGTTGATGTCCATGTAGGTTGGAACGACCAGGCCGGTTTTGACGCCGGTCATGTTCGCGCCGAGATCCTCGACTTGTTCGCCGTATTTATCCCAATAATCCGCATGGGTGAGCGGGAGCCAAGCGGCTGCAGTTGCATCAACGTCACCGCTGGCGACACCAGTCCACATTGGACCTGCCTCGACTTGGAGGGACTCGACGTCATAACCCAGCTTGGTTTCGAGGACATACTCGAGCAGGTTGGTGCTGGCGATTTCCGAATCCCAAGCGACGTAACTCAACTTGAATTTGTTGCCGTCCACCGGTGTCAATCCTTCGGTCCAGCTATCCACGCGGTCGGCATGGCTGTCTGCCCAGGCTTTGGCCGCTTCCGCCGGATCCTGACCTTCTTGGATCGCCGTCATGATCTCGCCCATTTCATCGGAAGTCCACTCGAAGCGATCGAGGAACTCATAGGCAGTCGGATGGTCTTCCTTCAAACCTTTCCGTGCCAGCGTGTGAATTTCTTCAGCTTCCCCGTAGACCTTCTGCGGATCCTCCAAATATTTCAGATCGTATTTGGCGAACATCCAGTGAGGGGTCCAGCCGGTAACGATGATTGGTTTTTCGGATTTTACCGCTTTGTCCAGCATCGCTGTCATGGCAGCGCCGGAGCCTTCAATCAACTTCCAGCCATCAAGGCCGTAAGTTTCAATCGCTTGGCTTGTCGCCTTCATAATTCCGGCACCAGGGTCAATCCCGATGATTTCGTAGTTGACGGACTCACCGACGGCAGCGGCATTTCCTCCACCATTTGCCGAAGCCTCCGGTGTGTTGTTCGCACTGCCGGCTGTGGTATTGTTCGCTTGCCCGCAGGCAGACAACGCCAACATGCCCACTAATCCTGCCAGTACCATGAACTTCCTTGTCTTCTTCATTTTCATCTCAATCTCCCCTTTGTGTTTTGGATTTAAACAGGTTTTGCGTAAAACGGTCGAGCACGATGGCCAGGACAACCACGGCCAACCCGGCTTCAAAGCCTTGCCCGATCTTAAGCTGGGTAACCGCCCGATAAACGGTGGCCCCAATGCCTTGCGCCCCGATCATGGAGGCGATGACGACCATCGACAACGACAACATGATCGTCTGGTTCACTCCGGCCATCAACGTGGGCATAGCGAGCGGCAGCTCGACTTTAAACAGCTTCTGCCAAGCCGTGGATCCAAAGGCGTTCGCCGCTTCTGTCAACTCGGCGTTCACTTGCTTGATTCCAAGATAGGTAAGCCGAATCGTCGGCGGGATCGCGAAGATTACCGAGGCGATAACCCCAGGGACAACCCCGAGGCTAAAGAAGGTTACCGCTGGCAGCAGATAAACGAACGCCGGCATCGTCTGCATAAAATCCAACAACGGTGAGATGATCCGATGGACCATTTTGCTATAGGCGCACCAGATCCCGATCGGAATGCCAAACAGAATCGAGATCAAGCCGGAAGTGATCACCAGGCCTAAGGTGTTCATGGTCTCGGTCCAATAGCCAAGGTTGTCGATTAGCAGGAACCCGATCACGGTGAACAAGGCCAACTGCCATTTTCCGATGAAATAAGCGATGATTCCAACGATGGCAATAAACAGCAGCGGATGCGGCAGCAGGAACAATCCGGCGAAAAAGTTAACGATCGTTTCAATCGTTGTGGACAATCCGTCGAAAAATCCTCCAAGCGTCCGCTCCATGGCATCCACCAGCGATTCAATCCATTCGGCCAGCGGCAATTTCGGGATGAATTCCATCTGGGCTCACCTCCTCCTTCAGTTCATGATGTTCTCCGGCGAGGGCACCGAGCACGGCACCGCGTACGATAACGCCCAGCAAACGATCCTGCTCGTCAACGACGGCCAGCGGTACCTTGGAAGAGCTTGTAACTTCAAACAGGTCACTTAGCACGGTATCCGGAGCCACGCGAGGGGCGTCTGAAATCAGAATTTCTTCCAGGCCAATCCCGGACTTAGCAGCACGGGAGGCGTCTTCGGCTGTAATGACGCCGAGCAGGCGTTTGCCCCGGCCGATGACGAACAGGTTGGAGATGCCTCGTTCACGCATCAGTTCAAGCGCGACGCGGGGCCCTTTATCCAACGTAACGGTTTCCGGTCGACGCATGACGCGGGCTGCGGTCAGCACCTTGGACAGGTCGACGTCCTCAATGAAACGTTCCACATATCGGTTAGCCGGGTTCATCAGCATTTCTTCCGGCGTGCCAATTTGGACGAGCGCGCCATCCTTCATCAGGGCGATCCGGTCACCAAGACGCAGGGCCTCATCCAAATCATGCGTAATGAAGACGATCGTCTTCTTCATCTTCTCCTGCAGCTCAAGCAGCTCATCTTGCATGTCACGACGAATGAGCGGGTCGAGCGCACTGAACGCTTCGTCCATCAACAGGATTTCCGGGTCATTGGCCAACGCCCGGGCCAGGCCAACCCGCTGCTGCATACCGCCGCTCAGCTGATCCGGCATCTTCTGCTCCCAGCCTTGTAAGCCGACGAGCTCGAGGGCCTGCATCGCTTTGTCGCGGCGTTCTTTTTTGGCAACTTTCTGAATTTCCAGTCCGTATTCCACATTTTGCAGGACCGTGCGATGCGGGAATAAAGCAAACTTCTGGAACACCATGCTGATCGATTTACGCCGCACTTCGCGCAGTTCAGCTTTGTTCATTTTGCGGAGATCCCGTCCATGCAGCAGAATTTCCCCCGCAGTAGGTTCGATCAAACGATTCAACATCCGAACCAGTGTCGATTTACCGCTCCCCGACAAACCCATAATGACGAAAATTTCACCTTCATGGATGTCCAAGCTGACTTGGCCAACGCCGACAGTTACGCCTTTTTCCTTGAGCAGACGTTCTTTGGTATAGCCCTGCTTCAGCAATGGAATGGCCTGCTCAGCGTGGGGACCAAATAACTTGCTAACATCTCGGACTTGTAATATTGGTTGATTCATAGATTCACTCCTTTTCTATAGCTTGAAGTTCCCCCTTCGATCTCGGCTTCGCTTAGAAAAATGCCCAGCGAGGCAATATCGCATCAATCCGTGAGGTAAGTGTAACAAATGGAATGAAAATTACGCAAAGATGAAAACCGTACGTAAGGAACGTACAGAAAAAACTGAACATAACGAATCAACAGATAACTCCGATATCCTCCCAAATGCTCCCTAAGCTGCTTCTTTACTTTTGGGGTTGACTTTCTTAAGATAGAATAAGCGTTGAGCCGCAAAGAGCTTAAGCTGTGCGGGCGACGCGTTACAGCGGAGGTTGTTTTTGCATATGAATAGGAGGTTGCAAGCATGAGCTTGGACCAGCTCACCGATGAGCAACAGGCTTTATTAATGAAGGTACGCAAACGCGTAATTGAGGCGATCGGCCGAAACATGGACTTGTACGGGATCTCTTTGTCTACAGGGCACTTGTACGGGCTGCTGTTCTTTGCCGACAAGCCGATGACTTTGGACGAGATGGGCAAGGAAATGAAAATGAGCAAAACCAGCATGAGTACGGGCGTCCGCACGTTGCTGGATCTCAAAATGGTCAATAAAGTGTGGGAGAAAGGCTCCCGCAAGGACTTATATGAAGTGGAATATGACTGGTACCAGACGTTTACGGACTTCTTCGCGATTAAATGGAGAAAAGCGGTGGAGAGCAATATCCTGGTGCTGCGTCGGTCCATTGATGAATTAACGAAGGTGATGGCGGTGGAGGAGGACGAGCCGCTTCGCAACGTATTGGAAGAAGACATCCGTAAGATGAAAGAATCTGTGAAATATTACGAATGGCTGGACCGTCTGATCGACGCGATGGAAAGTGGAGAGATCTATAAGCTGGTCCCCAAGGAAACCGAATCCTGATAAAAAATATAACGCTTATTCCCAAGCGCGTTGGCATTTGCGCAGCGTGGGGAATAAGCGTTTTTTTTGCGTTTCAGTAGACTCCGATGTCATCCAGCATCAGCTTGGCAGCGCCGCCGTTCAGATAGAAGGTCAGGCGCTGGATCCCCGTGTTTGGATCGAAGCTGGGGTTGGCAGCCGCAAAGTCTGCTAAGTCGAGACGATATGTCTGGTAGACCGCTTCGGTTGGATGCTTGTATTTGCCGCCTGACAGGTGGCGCTCCAGCCAGGGATGGATCGTAAATGAAGTGACAGGCAGCGGCTCGATCTCCATAAACCTCTTGAGCGGCAGGCGGACAGAGGTGTCGTTGCCGTCGGTCAGCTCCACCTCAACCTTGACGGAACCCGAAGCTAGAGCGGCATCCGGGGTTTGCTCATCCTCCAGCTCGAAGCTACGGTCGGTGAGTGAAAAGGCGAGCTCCTTCGGCGGGCCGCCAGTTGGAAGGGGAGCACCTTGTTCCCAGCTTAACGTATAAGCGGACGGGGCGTTGCTGCTAGACTTACGCTCCAGCACGATTCCCCGGGACGGCTTGGTGCCGTTTTGCCGGTTCTTCGCCTCTTCTTCCTTCCAGGTGAGGTTGCTCCCCGATGCTTTCCCGCCCCCGGGAAGACTTAACCGGTTGAAATCTTCATCGTAGCGGGCCCAAGCAGTAAACGTGCTGCTCTCGAAACGATTGTAATACACCGTGTCCGGGAGCCAGGCTAATCCAGTGCGGTAATCCTGCAGCAGCGGAAGATAGCGGCTGGGTCCTGAATCGGTAGTTGTAGCCGAAGCGGGGCCGGAAGCGTTACTCCCCGTTGCCGTACCGTGCAGCGTTTCCTCGAAGAAAGCCGAGAGGTACACCTTCGCGATGCTCCGCTGTTCGGAAGGAGACAGCATCCCGTTTCGGCTGAGCAGAATGCCCTTCGGATAACTGACGTCCCGACCGCCCCAGCTGCTGTTGAACTGGCTATGGTTGGCGTCCCCGATGTACAGCGAAGCTTTGAACCGATTCGTTCCCGGTGAAAAACTCGTACGCATGTACTGCCGGTCGCCGTCAAAGTCGCTGACATCGCCATCCCGCGCGCCTTGCAATGTCAAATAGCTGACATCCTTAAGCTGGGTGTATTTTCCGTCCACCTTTTTATCCGTGGGGGCGATCGCTGCCACCGCTTGAATCTGGACGTCCTCTAAGCTCGATATCAGTTCCGCGTCGTCCGCGAACCAATCTTTGTAATCCGCAGCCATCGCCACCGCTTGCCCGCCCCGGGAATGGCCCGCCAGTCCGATGCGGGTGAAGTCGATTTTGTGGTATAACGGGTTACCAGGTTCGTCGGCAAAAACACCAATCTGCTGCAAATGCTTCAGCAAAATCCAGGCTCGAACCTTCATATCGTTATCGGGAATCCCCGTCCATACGGAGTAATTCAAGAAGTTCTCATCGACGGATACGACGATAAACCCTCGGCTGGCCAACAATTCTCCCAGATAAGCGTATCCGTCATCGGAGAAATCCTCCATGAGGTGATTCCCGTGAACGATCAGCACGAGCGGGTACCGAGTTTGGCTATCGGCAGCGCTGTTTCCTAGGTTGGTGTTGTCCTGTTCCTCTGCTGCGACAGGCATCCAGACTCTCCCGTTCAGCGGAAGTGCTCGCTGATTAAATCCCCAATAGGCGGTCCGGTAGACGGACCACTTCTTAATGTAGACGGAGGCATCCACCGTTCCGGAGGTGATGTCGACCGCTTCTCCGTATTCGGGCTGCCAAGCGTCGTTCCCGCTGCCGTAGGTGAAGGTCGACACCTCATAAGGCCCGGGTTCAGCGGGGCTGTCTAGCAGCTCGGCCAAGCTTGGCACGGTCGCTGAACTGGCGGCGGCGTCGCTGCTTGCGACGTCGCGCGCCTTGTCACCATCGGCTTCGCCGGCTTCCCAGATCCCGGCGCTTTGCACGCCTTGATAGGCCGGCACGGCGGAGCCGCTCCCGGGACTCGCCGCGAACGGCCAGATCGCGGCGATGGCCGCCAGCAGCGCCGCCATGAGGGCAGCTGCGGCTTTATGGCGCCGCCGCAGCCTCCGGCTGGCGAGCGTTCCTGCCAACAGCCCGGCGGCGATGCCCGCCAGGCTGATCACCGCGGCGATGACCAACGCCGCGGGCAGCGCAACTTCGTTAGAGTAGAAAATAACGAAGCTCGCGGCAAAATCAAACAAGACCGCCCCTGTAAACAGGCGGGGGATCGGCAGGCCGATCAAAGCCAGTAGCAGCGCGGTGATGTGGGCGGTCAGGTACAGGCCCAGCGTTCCCGCGAGCAGGAACAGCAGCAGATCGACCGGACTCCCCAGCCCGGTCGGCATCCCGAGCGCCAGTAGGCCAAACGCGAACATGCCGGCCCCCCAGGGGCCGGCAATGGCGAATCGCCAAAAGGCGGTATCGTATCGGTAAGCGTTCCGGATACGGCGAGCGATCCGGTAACGCAGCGTCGGCTTGCTTAGTAAAAGTTCAGTAACCACCTGAATTTCCATGGCTTCCCCCAAAATCTCGTAGTCTCTCCCTTCCTTTATTGTAACATGGGCCAAGGACCGGGAGAAACAGGGGAAAACAGGGGCCGAATTAGCAAGTTCAGCTTGCTCAGATGCTCGATGCCCTACCGAACCAAGCCGCTATTGATGACCCGCTACACCACTTTTGCAGGATTATCCCGTTCCATCAGTGAAGTCTGAGTGATCTTCAGGAAGTCCGAAAGACGCGTTAGGCTAGTGATGTTCGTAGGTCATCAGTTCGAACAGACCCATTTGGCCGAGCAGAAGTCTACAAAACCAAGCTGGTTCGGCTGAGCCAGCGGGATAATGCTGTAAAAACGTCAGCCTCAGCCCCACCAAGCCGCTGATCCAGCGGGATAATGCCGTAAAAGGGCCAGCACGAGCCCATCAAGCCGCTGATCCAGCGGGATAATGCTGTAAAAGTGCCAGCACGAGCCCATCAAGCCGCTGATCCAGCGGGATAATGCTGTAAAAGGGCCAGCACGAGCCCCACCAGGCCGCTGCCCCAGCGGGATAATCCTGTAAAGGCCAGCAGCTCCAGCGCTACTGCTGACTCTGGCCCGAGCGCGGACGGAAACGGACCCATGACCAGACGATCAGCAGGAGCAGCACCGCCAGACAGGTGCCGATGCTGATACGGTTCTGCGTGTCGAACAGGAACAGCAGCGCAATGACGACGAGACCGATCACCGTCAACAGTGTAATATAGGGGAATCCCCAGACTTTAAAGCTAGGCGCTTTCGGATAACGCTTGCGCAGCTTTAATTGGGACAAGCAGATCGTGATCCAGACGAGCAGCACGACAAAGCCGGGGACCGCCATCAAGAGACGGAACAAACCTGCCTGATTAAAGACGGCCAGCATGGAGCCGAGGATCAGGACAACTCCGCAAAGAATCAAGCTGTTCACCGGCACGCCCTTGGCGGAAATCCGCGCCAGCTTCGCCGGAGCTTCCCCGCCGGCAGCCATCGAATGGAGCATTCTGGTCGCGCCATAGATGCCGGAATTCGCGGCGGACAAGACTGCCGTAATCAGAATGAAGTTCATCAGATGCGCTGCCCCCTGTAAGCCCGCCGAGGACAGTACCTGCACGAACGGGCTGGTCTGCTCGCTGAGACTGTTCCAGGGAATCAGTCCGCAAATGATCAGAATCGGTAACGTGTAAAACAGCACCACGCGCAAAATAAAGCTTTTGACCACCCGGGGCAATACTTTCTCCGCATCCTTGGCTTCCGACAAGGTTAATCCGATCAGCTCAGAGCCGCCGTAGGAGAACATCACGACCAGGAGCGCTGAGAAGATCGCCGTCCATCCATTCGGGAAAAAGCCGCCGTAATCCCGGTAATTGTGCGGGAACGGAGCACTCGTTCCAGGGAGAAGGCCAAACAGCATGGCTGCGCCTAGGAGAATAAAGACGATGATCATCGCGATCTTAATCCCAGCCAGCCAAAATTCAAACTCACCGTAACCGGCCACGCTCATTCGATTGATGGCCAGAATAAAGGCGGCGCTGGCTAGACTGAGCACCCAAAGCGGGACGTCCGGCAGCCAGAACTGCAGGAAACTGCCGGCGGCAATCACTTCGATCACGCATACGGCCAGCCACATGAAGCAGTACATCCAGCCCAAAATGAAAGAGATGCGTTCGCCAAAAGCTTCCCGGATGAAGTCCTTCATGTTGCGGCCGGGATACACTGTCGCCATCTCGGCAATGGCACCCATGACGACCAGCAGCAGTAAGCCGGCAAAGGCATAAGAAAAAATCACGCCAGGTCCAGCCAGGCTGACGGTCTCAGAGCTCCCTTTGAAGATCCCGGTGCCAATGACACCGCCCATGGCCATAAAGCTGATGTGGCGGGGCAGCAATTTTTTCTGCAAAGTTGAGGAATCAGATTTCACGTGAACAAAGCCCCCTAAATCTAAGTTGAATCCACTAGTTGGATAAGCAATACGGACTTTATCTTACACCAATTCGCCCGATGGAGGAAATGACATCATACCCGGTTGAATAGTATCACATTTCGTTGATTGGTCAGATAGGCAGGGGCCGGCAGCCAATATACAATAATTTTCAAGATAAAAACAGCGTAAAGGGGAGAAGCATCTATGGCCCGATTATCCACGGATCGGGAAATGCAGCCCGAACCCGTCATGCCGCAAGTGCCTTATCCAAGAAGGAAGAGTGGGCTCGAGCGTTTTATTCGGCAAATTGATCTGCAGTTGATGGTCCTCCCGGCGCTTGCCCTCATCTTCGTGTTTAGTTATATCCCGATGTATGGCGTTTTGATCGCCTTTCAGGACTACAAGATCGGGCACAGCTTTACGGGGAGTCCGTGGGTGGGCTGGAAGCATTTCGCTTACTTCTTTAACTCGCCGGATTTTTACACGGTGATGCGCAATACGATCGTCATTAGCCTGCTGAAATTTCTGATTGGATTTCCGGCACCGATCCTGTTGGCCTTAATGCTGAACGAAGTGCGGAAAATGGTCTTCAAACGAGTTGTTCAGACGATTACGTATCTGCCGCATTTTATGTCCTGGGTTATTCTCGGCGGTCTAGTTGCTTCGATGCTCGCCACGGATAACGGGAGCTTAAACATGCTGCTGGAGCGGTTGAATCTGATTCAGGAACCGATTAACTTCCTGTCACTGCCCGAATACTTCTGGACCATTTTGATCACGACCAATGTATGGAAAGAAATCGGTTTTGGCTCGATTGTCTACTTGGCGGCGATTGCCGGGGTAGATCCCCATACCTATGAGGCGGCTTCGATTGATGGGGCCAGCCGCTTTAAACAGATTTATTTGATAACGCTTCCATCGATTATGCCGGTCATTTCGATCTTTATGATTCTGGCGATCGGCAATTTGCTGAGCGCCGGCTTTGAAGATATCCTCGTGTTGGCCGTGAACCCGGCGCTGCGAGATGTCTCTGACGTCATCGATACGTACGTGATCCGGGTGGGGATCAACAATTACCGCTATTCCTATGCTACCGCCGTTGGGTTGTTTAAAGCGGTCGTCAGCGTCGGGCTGTTGACCATCGCGAACTACGTAGCCCGCCGATCCGGCAACAGCTTATGGTAATCAGGAGGAGGTGTCCGCGATGTATAACAGCAGAGGCGACCGGGTCATGGTTGCTTTCATTTACGTCTTCTTAACCGTTTTTTCCCTCTCCACGTTATATCCGTTCCTGAATGCCATTGCTATCTCGCTGAACGAAGGGCTGGATACCGCAAAAGGCGGGATTACCCTCTGGCCGCGCTCCTTCACCCTGGAAAATTACGAGGTCGTCTTCCAGGATGAACGGCTGATGTCGGGATTTATCATCTCCGTCCTTCGGACCGTCGTCGGCACGGTCAGCGCCATCTTGGCCACGGCGATCTTCGCTTATGGGATGACCAAGCGCGAGCTGATGGGACGTAAATTTTATATGCTGATGTGTATTTTTACGATGTATTTTTCCGGCGGATTGATTCCAACGTTTCTGTTGATCCGGAATCTGGGGATGTTTAACTCCTTCTGGGTATATATCATTCCTTCGCTCATTGGGGTCTGGAATATGATCATCTTTCGTACCTTCTTCCAAGGGCTGCCCCAAGGCTTAGAGGAATCGGCCAAAATCGACGGCTGCGGCAATTGGGGCACCTTGTTCCGCATCGTGCTGCCGCTGTCGGGACCGGTCATTGCAACGTTATCGCTCTTTACCGCGGTTGGTCACTGGAACGAGTGGTTTATCGCCAGCATCTACATTTCGAAGGAGGAGCTGCTGCCGATTCAGACGATTTTGAAGCAGATTCTCGCCTCCAACATCGTCTCCGAGCAGACCGCGAACCTGGATGCGGCGGCACAAGCCCATATGGCGCAGGCCAAAACCGTCACCAGCAAATCGCTGTCGATGGCCACCATGATGGTCGCAACGATCCCGATCGTTCTCGTCTATCCGTTTGTGCAGAAGTATTTTGTCAAAGGGGTGCTGGTGGGGTCTTTAAAGGAGTAGTTGAATGAACTGCAGGCGGCGTTTAGGGCAGATGGTTCTGCTTTGAACATAAAAATGAAAGTCGAAAGGGGATAACAGTCGTATGAAAAAGCGGGGAATACGGTTCAGCCAACTGATGATCATCTTTATGGCAGTTGCCTTCATCCTGGCCGGATGTTCCGGCGGCGGGGACAACAGCGCGAGTGGCGGTAATTCTGCCGAAACGCCGAAGGAGAACAGTGGGAATACGGGGACGAACCAGGCGGAGTCTGCGGAATCGCAGCTTTTTGAACTGGGGAAGGAGCCGCTGGAATTCACGCTGTACGGCAACTATGACTGGTACACCATGCCCAAATGGGGCGCCGACGAAACGACAGCTTGGGTGAAAGAGAACAAAAAGGTGAACATTACTGAAATTCCAAACGGCGGAAATACCGTGCAAAAGCTAAACACGATGATTGCCTCCGGCGATCTGCCGGACGTCATTTGGGGCGAGCGGGGCGCGGATGTAGAAAGGCTGCGTGAAGCCGGTCTGCTGGTGCCGCTGGACGATTATATCGAGAAATACCCGAACTTGAAAAAATGGCTCGATCCAAAGGCCATGAACATGCTGCGATCCCCTGACGGCAAGCTGTATCAATTCCCGAACTGGTACACGAACCGTCCGAACGGCAATGCCGGCTGGGTGGTGAACAAGAAGATCTATAAAGAGCTCGGTTCACCTAAACTGGAAACGACCGATGATCTGTATAATTACCTGAAGCTGGTGAAGGAGAAATATCCGGACGTCATTCCGCTGGAGACGGATTTGGCCAGCGAAGGTCACGGGCTCGATCAGATTTACTCCGCGTTTAAGGAGAATAATTTGAGTTTCCCGCGTTATTTTGCCGTACCTAACGGAGATAAAATGACTTCGATCTACAAGGACGAACCGTTCCGGGAATCGGTGGTTTACGCGGCGAAGCTGTTCCGCGAGAAGCTGATGACGCAGGACGCCATGACGCAAACGCGAGACCAGGTGCAGGAGAAGCTGATGAACGGCCGGGTGGCGGTGTACACTTCCTCCAATCCGACCTTGTATGCGATGCAGGCTCACGCCGCCTTGACGCAAAACGATCCGGACGCCGGCTATTTCATGATCTGGCCGATTCATAAGGAAGGACTGGATAAAAACAAAATTTATCCCGGCACCTATAACATGCTCGGCTGGAACGCGGCGGTCATTACGACCAGCGCCAAGAATCCGGAAGCGATCTTCGCGTTCTTGGATTGGTGGACCGGTCCGGAGGGGATGACCTTGCAAATGTGGGGCGTGGAAGGCGAGTTCTGGGAAGGACGGGAAGCGGACGGCATCACGCCGAAGTTCACGGAGAAATATACGCTGGAGAAAGAAAAACTCGCTGATTATCAAGCAAAGATGGACCCGTTGATGTGGGTGGGGAATACCGTCTACGTTGACGATATTAAAGGCAAGTTCGAAGCCACGTTGCCGGAGAGTGAACGGAACTGGTCCACTTACTGGCAGTACGAGATTACCTGGAAAACGCAAGGCGATGCGACGGAGTTCATCAACTTGTTCCCGTTGCCGGATACCGAGGAGGGCATCACCTTCCAAAGCGGCAAGGACATTTGGCAGAAAGCCAGAGCACAAGCGCTGTATGCGAAGACGGATGAAGAAGCGCTGGCGATTCTCGACAAAGCGCATGAGGACACAATGGCCATCGGGTTCGAGAAGCTGCTGGATTACTACACTCAGCGCTGGCATGAGAATTTGAAGATGATTCAAGGCAATTAAGCGAAAGAGAAATTTTTGGGGGGAGCCGATGGATGAGGCTCCCTTTTCCTGTAGCGCAGGGCGGGGAGGATTAGAGGAATTTCTCCGTTCTCAACGAACGGGGAGGCCGGGTATACTTAGGGGGAAACGGAGCTGAAACCGAATTTCCGCAAGGAAAAAAGGGGGCTGACACGATCGTGTACAAGGTACTGCTTGCTGATGACGAGCATCTTGACCTGGAGGGCATGAGAACGTTTATACCCTGGTCCGAGCTGGGGATGGAGGTGGTGGGCGCCGTAAGCAATGGCTTCTCAGCCTGCGAGTTGATGGAGCGGCAGGCCATTGACATTTTGGTAACGGACGTTAATATGCCGCATATGTCCGGACTGGAGCTGGCACGCCGGGCGATGGACCGGAAGCCGGACGTCCGCGTGGTGTTTGTCAGCGGACACCAGGATTTTCATTATGTGAAGCAGGCGCTCTCCCTCAAAGCCTGCAGCTATGTGCTGAAACCGATGGACGACGACGAGCTGGTTGCTTCGCTCCGGCAAATTACGCTGGAATTGGAGCACGAAGCGAATCGGAAGCGGACGGAGGAACAGTATCTAAAAATGATGCAGGCGTTGCAAGCACAGGGTGTAGAGCGGCTGGAGGACGAGCAGGGGCCGCAAGTTGCGGAGCAGTTGGCAGGGGCACGACCCGTGCCGGGCTGCAGCCGGCTGATCCGGGAAATCATCGCGACGATGCAGGAGCGCCTCCATGAGAACCTTACCTTAAAGAACATCGCTCAGCAATTTGCCTTTTCGCCGAATTATCTGGGGCATCTTTTTAAGGAAGAAACGGGCCAAGGCTTCAGTGAAATGCTGACTGAGCTGCGAATGGAACGGGCGCGTGAGCTGCTTAAGGACCCGAAGGTGAAAATTTACGAGGTTGCCGGTCAGGTCGGGTACCGTTATATCCCTTACTTTAGCCGGCAATTTAAGGAGACCTTCGGGATGACGCCGATGGAATTCCGCAAACGGGAGTGAATCCAACTTGATGAAGATCCACCGCGTGACGCTGCCCCAGGCCCCGCGTTACCTTCCGTTTGGCTACAAGCTGATGTTGACCTACCTTGTATTTATTTTGATTCCGGTGCTGGCGATCGGGTATTTTTCCCATTCTCTCTATCAGGAATCGATTCGCAATCAGACCCGCAGTAATATTCAGGGGACACTGCTGCAAATCCGGGATAACGTTGAATATAAACTGGCCGATGTCGAGCGCGTCTCCTCGATGCTCTATCATGATTACACGTTGATTACGCAGCTGCGCAGTTATGAGGAGGGCTGGAGCAGTTATGAACGAACGACGATGGTGCTTCAGCCCAAGCTGCATATCGCCATGAATGCGACCGGCTTGAAGCTTGCCATGTACGTTTTTCTCGAGAATGATACCTTGCCTGAGATTTATCACGGCTCCTTTGTGAATGAGAACCCGGATGCATTGGAAGGCAACTATAATATCTATCATTTAAGCCGGCTTCAGCATAAAGCGTGGTACATCGATTTCCCGGAGGAGCGATACGGAGAGACGCTTGTTTGGCGGCAGGTGGAGAAGGATCGGGATCAGGATCGAATCTCGCTGCTGCGCCGGTTGGTCGATAGCAATACGCCGTTCGATTTACGGGAAATCGGCTTCTTAAGGCTCAGCGTTCGCATCGGCGAGCTGTTTGAGGCGCTGGATTACCGCAAAATCGGTGAAGGCAGCCAGCTGCTAATTCAGGATGGGGCGGGGGAGACGTTATACGAGTCCGGAGGGGTTACATCATCTTCGGGAACCGCCGAATATTTGACGATCCAAGAGGAGCTCGATGGCCCCGGATGGGTGCTGACGGCCCGGGTGCCCCTGACGATCATGGAACGGGACTCGGCGAAGGTGCGTTGGTTTGTGACCTTAATCTGCGTGTTGTGCCTGATTGTGTTTACGTTTGCCGGCATGTTTGTCTCCCGTTATTTCTCGATCCGGGTGACGAAAATCGTCTCGGTGCTAAACGCCTTCCGCGAGGGAGATTTGCATAAACGGATGCGCTACCGGGGAAAAGACGAATTCTCCCAGATCGCCTCCGCCCTGAATGAGATGGGACAAAATATCGAGCAGTTGATTGAGCAGGTCTATCTGACCAGGCTTGAGAAAAAAGAGGCTGAGCTGGAAACGCTGCAAGCGCAGATCAACCCGCATTTCCTCTATAATACGTTGTCCTCGATCAGCCGGCTGGCTAAGTTCGGGGAGATTGACAAGTTGCAGCGCATGGTGCTGGACTTGGCGAAATTTTACCGTTTGTCGCTCAGCGATGGACGGACGATCATCCCGATTTATAGCGAGCTAGCGCAGGCCGAAGCGTATATTAACATTCAGCGAACGAAGTTTGGTGAGGCGGTGTCGTTCGACTTTGAGGTGGACCCGGCTATCCTGTCCTTAGCCACGGTGAAGCTTGTGCTGCAGCCGTTTATTGAGAATGCGCTGGAGCATGCCTGGTTTGGCGATCCGATCCACGTTCGGATTCTTGGATATACGGACGGGCGGGTGGTCAGCTTCAAAATTATTGATGACGGTATCGGCATGACGCAGGGACGGCAACAGCAAGTGTTCCACCCAGCCCTCGGAGCCGATGGGGGCTTTGGCATTCGGAATGTTCATAGCCGCATTCAACTGCATTTTGGCTCGGAATATGGGGTGAAGATGTTTAGCCGCCCTGGGATCGGTACGACGGTGCTGATCCGGTTCCCGGCCGTTCCTCATGGTGAGGAAATGCCGAGTCTTCGTGCCTCTACAGGAACGTCAAGCATTTCTTCTTCTGACAAGTCCGTGTCAACTCATATAAAAATGTTACCGAAGGATAATGGTTCACTCACGTAATTTTGTTACCCAGTGGAGGCTGTTACATAGCCTCCACTGGGCGCGTAGCGGAGGCAGACGTCACGGGTTGGGAAA
>Ga0310828_1001073_pt1 | contig 18819 bp, 15 predicted proteins | sample WT_ome_3_FD_202242 | JGI IMG/M metagenome (GOLD analysis project Ga0310828, IMG submission 202242) | Sorghum-adapted microbial communities enriched on wild type (WT) sorghum from Joint BioEnergy Institute, Emeryville, California, United... ... | reverse complement strand
ACCCGCTGTCAACTTCGTCATCACGAAGGATTTGGAGAATCCGCTGGCCAGCTACATTCCTTCCCTTTCCAGGGATGAAATCGTGGAAATGACCCACGATACGAACTTTATCGATGCCCAGTGCCATACGCACGCCCTGCACGACAAAGCGCCTTCCGGCGAACCTTTGCTGACGGCCCGACTGGAGAAGGACGGCAAAAAAGAAACGGCGGAGGAATACCGGCAGCGCATCTACAGCGATACGCAGGCCTGCATAAACAGTCTGAAGGATCTGTATTCCGAGCCGATCGACAGCCTGGCCTATCCTTTTGGCATGTATAACAAGGAGGCCGCCCAAATCGTTCACGACGCCGGAATCCGCTATGCCTTTACCATCGTGCCGGAAATGGCCACCCGGGATGTCGATCCGCTGGCCATTCCCCGCATCAATGCGGGCAGCCCGTGGATTACGCCGGAGGGACTTCATAACTCGATCATCCGGCGGGTAGTGGCGACAGGCAGGCCCTTCAGCCAGATCAAGCTGCAGGAGGCCGTCAGCCAGCTGGGCGGCAGCGTCGTTCAGGAACGGAACGGTACCCTTCGCATCGCGTTCCGGGGGAAAACCTGGTCCGCCCGTCTGAACAGCCCGGAAGTCGTGACTGCGGACGGCATCCGCAAGACGACCCTTACAAGGCCGATCGTTCCGAAGGACGGAACGGCGATGATCAGCATGGACGATTTGCAGACCTTGCTGGGCGTTCCGATCATGTACAATCCGAATACCGGGAAATTCTCCACCCGCATTACACCCAATGCCGCAAAATGATGAACCGCGGGCCGCTATGCGCCCCGCAATTTCCCGCTTCGCAGAGAAACGCCCGGTCCTGTGCCATGACAAATCCGGACGTTTCTTTGTTGTCTGCTTTTCCCCGGCTCAGCCGTTAATCATTCGGATGACGCTGCGTACAGATTCGGCGGATTTCTGGAGAGCTGTCTTTTCTTCAGGCGTCAGCTCAAGCTCGAACACCTTCTCGATACCGCTGCCGCCCAGCAAAACCGGTACACCCATGAACAGATTGTCGAATCCGTATTCGCCTTGCAGAAGGACGATGGCCGGCAGAATTCGTTTCTTGTCCTTCAGAATGGCTTCGGCCATTTGAACAAGTGAAGCAGCCGGAGCGTAGTAGGCACTGCCGTTGCCCAGCAGGTTGACAATTTCGCCGCCGCCGGTGCGGGTTCGGGCGACAATCGCTTCGATCCGGTCAGCCGGAATCAGCTTCTCGACCGGAATGCCGCCGACGTTGGAATAACGGACAAGCGGCACCATGTCGTCCCCGTGCCCGCCCAGAACGAAACCGCGGACGTCTTCAACGGAAACGTTCAATTCCTGCGCGATGAAGGCGCAGTAACGGGCGGTATCCAGAACACCGGATTGGCCGATCACGCGGCTCTTCGGGAAGCCGAGGGTTTGGAAGGCCACATAGGTCATGGCATCGACCGGATTGCTCAGAATGAGGACAATGCTGCCCGGACAATACTGTTTTACATTCTCGCAAACAGACTTCATGATGCCGGCGTTCGTATTCACAAGATCATCGCGGCTCATTCCCGGTTTGCGGGCGATGCCGGCCGTAATGATGACCAGGTCCGATCCGGCCGTTTCATCGTAGCTGGATGTGCCGACAATCCTGCTGTCAAAGCCCTGAACCGGACCCGCTTCCTGCATATCCAGGGCTTTTCCTTTGGTCGGGCTCTCCAACTGCGGGATGTCGAGCAGAATGATATCGCCGAGTTCTTTTTGCGCAAGCATTAGGGCGGTAGTCGCTCCGGTAAAGCCCGCGCCAATCACGCTGATTTTTTTGCGCCGAATGGCCATGTTGAAGCCTCCTTCTTCTTGGCTGCGCCGGCCTTGCCGGCTTCCTGTTCCGATCCTCGTCCGGCGGTCCTCGTCCGCGACCGGCCGGAAAAGCAAAAAGGGGGGCCGAGCGTAAGCCGGGCCCTCACCTTTATTGTCATCGTTCAATAGGAAATTAATCCATGTGCTTGATGATTTCGTTCGCGAATTCGGAGCACTTCACTTCGGTTGCCCCTTCCATCAGGCGGGCGAAGTCATAAGTCACGGTTTTGTTGTTGATGGCAGTTTCCATGCCTTTGTAAATCAGCTGTACCGCTTCCTGCCAGCCCAGATGTTCGAGCATCAGGACGCCGGACAAAATCACCGAACCCGGGTTTACCACGTCAAGACCGGCGTATTTCGGCGCCGTGCCGTGAGTGGCCTCGAAGATGGCGTGGCCGGTCACATAGTTGATGTTGGCCCCCGGAGCGATTCCGATTCCGCCAACCTGGGCAGCCAGGGCGTCAGACAGGTAGTCGCCGTTCAAATTCAGGGTCGCGATGACATCGAATTCAGCCGGGCGGGTCAACACCTGCTGCAAGGCAATATCGGCAATCGCATCCTTGATGATGATTTTACCGGCGGCCTGGGCTTCTTTCTGAGCCTGGTTCGCCGCTTCGGTACCTTTTTCTTCCTTAATGCGGTCATATTGTGCCCAGGTGAAAGTCTTGTCGCCGAATTCCTGCTCGGCCAGCTCGTAGCCCCAGTTCTTGAAGGCACCCTCGGTAAACTTCATGATGTTGCCTTTGTGAACCAGGGTCACGCTCTTGCGGCCATGCTGGATGGCATATTCGATCGCGGCGCGGATCAGGCGCTTGGAGCCTTCCGAGGATACCGGCTTGATTCCGATGCCGGACGTTTCCGGGAAGCGGATTTTCTTGACACCCATTTCGTTCTGCAGGAAATCGATGACTTTCCTGACTTCCGGGGTCCCCGCCTGATACTCGATTCCGGCATAGATATCCTCGGTGTTCTCGCGGAAAATAACCATATCGACAAGGTCCGGGCGTTTAACGGGAGAAGGAACTCCGTTGAAATAACGCACCGGCCGCAGGCAGGTGTAAAGATCGAGCTCCTGGCGCAACGCCACGTTCAGGGAACGAATGCCGCCGCCTACCGGGGTCGTCAGAGGTCCCTTGATCGCAACGATGTATTCACGGATCGCGGTCAGCGTGTCGTTGGGCAGCCAGCTGTTGAATTTGTTGAAGGCTTTCTCTCCGGCGTAAACCTCGTACCAGGCGATTTTTTTCTCGCCCTTGTAGGCTTTCTCCACGGCGGCATCAAGTACCCGCTGGGAGGCCGCCCAGATGTCCGGGCCCGTTCCGTCTCCTTCGATAAACGGAATGATCGGCTGGTTCGGCACCTGCAGCTTGCCGTCTTTAATTGTGATTTTCTCGCCGGCCGTAGGCTGGGCAAATTGTTCGAATTGCGGCATGAGTCGATTCCTCCTCGTGTAATTGGACTGCTGCTTCAGCAGAATGCGGTGATTTTCTAAGTATATGGTAATGCACGGCGGTAATCGCTGCGTGCGACTTAGCGTTCGTTCAGCGGAACGAATGTCTGGCTGGCCGGTCCGACGTATTCGGCGCGCGGACGGATCAGACGATTGTCCTCATACTGCTCGAGAATATGGGCAGTCCATCCGGAAACCCGGCTTACGGCAAAAATCGGTGTGAACAAATCGCGCGGAATTTTCAGGGCCGTGTAGACGGATGCGGAATAAAAATCGACGTTCGGCTTCAGGCCCTTCTGGCTTGTAACCAGCTCTTCGATTTTGATGGACATATTGTACCACTGCATATTGCCGGTGATTTTGCCCAGCTCCTGCGACATCTTCTGCAAATGCTTGGCGCGCGGGTCGCCGTTTTTGTATACGCGGTGGCCGAAGCCCATAATTTTCTCTTTCCTGCTCAGCTTATCGTTGATGTAGGATTCGACATTCCCGATCGAGCCGATTTCCTCCAGCATGGCCATTACCGCTTCGTTCGCCCCTCCGTGCAGAGGGCCCTTCAAGGCGCCGATCGCCGAGGTAACACCGGAATAAATGTCCGAAAGCGTAGCGACCGTTACGCGTGCGGCAAAGGTGGAAGCGTTCAGCTCGTGGTCGGCATGAAGCACCAATGCTTTGTCCAGCGCCTCAACGGCCGTGCGGTTCGGCTCTTCACCGGTCAGCATGTACAGGAAATTCTCGGCGACGCCGGCCCCGCTTTTCGGCGCGACCGGTTCCCTGCCTTCGCGAATGCGCGCAAACGCGGCTACGATCGCCGGAATTTGCGCCTGCAGTCTGGCAGCCTTGCGCAGATTGGCCTCCCGGCTCATGTCGCCGGCTTCCCTGTCGTAAAGCGCCAGGCTGGATACCGCTGTTCGCAGGGCTGCCATGGAATTGGTACCTTGCGGGTACAGTCTGATCTGCTGGATGACTTCATCCGGAACTTTGGCATAGCCTTCAAGCTCCTTCTTGAGCCCGTCAAGCTCCTGCCGGTTCGGCAGCCTGCCGTGCCACAGCAAATAAACGACTTCCTCAAACGAGGCATTTTCCGCCAAATCGTCAATATTGTACCCGCGATACGTCAGCACGCCGTCAATAATCGAGCTGATCGAAGACTGCGCAGCGACAATGCCTTCCAAACCTTTCGTAGCCGTCATCAGTATCCATCTCCTTTTTCTGCAAATAAAGCCTCTATATCAAAAAAATTGAAAGGTAAATCCCCAAAAAAAAAGGAAATTTTGAGACCCAAACTTAATAATAAATGATTTTGTCCCCAAAGGGAACATAATGAAGCATAAAAGTTCATTATCGGCATCATAAAGATTTTTTGTTATTTTTTGAATCTTATACCCGAAATTTGCCGATTTCGTCCCGTTATCAAGGACATTGCCGGCAAATGTCCCCCATCGCCCGCATGGGAGACTGGGCCGATTGGCAATTTTCGTGAAAAGGCGGTTTCGTGATACAATGGAAGCAGAAGCCAGGTTGTCCATTTTCAAGGGAGGGTGGCTGCTTGAATCCGGTACTGGTCAAACAAATCCTGCGCGGGCTGTGGGTGGCGGTGATCTTTGCGCTGATCGCTCTGGCCATCGTTTACGTGACTCCGCTGGTTTATCCATTTATCTTCGGATGGCTGATCGCTTATTTGCTGAATCCCCTGGTGCGCTTCCTGGGGACAAGGACCCGGTTTCCGCGCTGGCTGGCGGTCAGTACGGCCCTGCTGTTTTTTATCGGCATTACCGCTGCCTTCTTCACGCTGCTGGTAGCCAATATTGTCGTGGAGCTCGGCAATCTGGCGGAATCGTTCCAGGCGCACATCAACGAGTGGAAGGACCAGTTCGTGCAATGGCTGAATTCATCGCAGATTCAAGGGCTTGTAAACCAACTGGGCAGTTTCTACCGGCAGAATCCGCAGTACCAGAACACGATTAACTCCAACGTCAGCTCCACGGCCAAAACGATCGCCGACTTCAGCACATCCGTCGTCACGGCCTTCATCAACGGCATCATCGCATTCCTTGCTTCCCTGCCGAAGATCGCTACGCTGACGGTGATCGCCCTGCTGGCGTCCTTTTTTATCAGCAAAGATTGGCACCGCCATGCGGCGGCCATCCGCTCCTGGTTTCCGGAGAAGGTTATAACGGCCACCCGCGCCATCTGGAGCGATCTGCAGAAAGCCTTGTTCGGCTATATCCGCGCCCAGCTCATTCTTGTAACCATGACCGCGCTGGTCGTAACAATCGGATTGCTCGTGCTTCGCGTCAAATATGCCATTTCCATCGGCCTCCTGACCGGTGTCGTCGATCTTCTGCCGTATCTCGGAACCGGTGCCGTTATGGTGCCCTGGATCGTCTACAATTTCCTCAGGGGCGATATGTTCATGGGGATCGGGTTAAGCGTGCTCTACGGGATTGTCCTTGTCGCCCGCCAAATTCTCGAGCCCAAGGTACTGGCAACCAGCATCGGCCTGGATCCGCTGGCTACGCTGATCGCCATGTTCGTGGGACTGAAGCTGCTCGGCGTCCTCGGCCTCATTGCCGGCCCCGTTACGCTGGTCGTGCTTTCCGCCTTCGCGCGGGCCCATGTTTTCCGCGATATCCGGAATTACATCGTCCACGGCTTTATTGCCAAGTAGCCGCGTTCCGGAGGCAGGCCGGTTCGGATCATTTTACGGAACCCTGCTTTGATCCGGGCGCTACGATCCTTCCTGCCGGAGCAGGCGGTAAATGTCCGGCGCCATTTTATCCAGCCTCTGCGGCCGGAACGAACGGTTGACCCAGACATGGCGGGTCTTTCCTCCGACCAGAAACTCCCCTTCCGGGAAAACACCTTCCCGACCGCTTTCTTCCCGGGGCGCAAAGCCCGGCTCCACGTGCGCCGGCGGTTGCGCCCTGCGGATCTCGTATTCAAATCCGGTACGCAGATGCGTCAGTTCCACAATCCGGGTATAGATCACCACCAGATCGTCGTAGCGGGCCGGGGCACGGAATTTCACCTCAAGCTCCGTCACCGGAAGCAGCAGCCCCAGGGCTTCAATCTCCGTGTATGGCTTGCCGAGCCGCCGGATCAGCTCGGTCCGGCCGATCTCAAACCAATTCAGATAATTGGCGTGATAGACGACGCCCATTTGATCCGTTTCCTGATAACGCACTCTCAGTACGTGCCGAAACCAGTTTCCCTGCATGGCTCGCGATCCTCCTTCCTGTTGCGGGCAGACCGAAGGGCGGGAACCGGGCCGACACCCTGCTCCCGCCCCGCGAAAACGGCGCGACTACAGCACTTGCTTCTGTCCGGAATAGATGACACCGACCTCCGGATAGATGGAAACTTCCATACCGTCGCTTAGCAGGCTGAGGGCATTCTCAACCCCGACAATCACCGGTTTGCCCAGACTGATACCCACTACAGCGGCATGGGAAGTGATACCGCCGATCACCGTAATGACGCCGGCAGCATTCTCGAACGCCGGAATATAATCCTTGTCGGTGGAAATTGTGACCAGAATATCACCCGGCTTGACCTTCTCCACCGCTTCCCTGGCATTGTGCGCAACCACAACTTTGCCCGAAGCAATCTGCTTGCCGATGCCCTGACCTTTGGCAATCATTTCGCCAATTTGATGGACCTTGATCAAATTCGTCGTTCCCGAGCGGCCGACCGGAACCCCGGCGGTGATCACGACCAGATCTCCCATTTCCACCATACCGGACTTCAAACCCGCGTCAACGGCGATTTCAAACATTTGATCCGTCGTTTGGGCCGATACTCCGAGCACCGGTTGTACGCCCCAAACCAGGCACAGCTTGCGGATGACTTGCTCCGACGGCGTCACGGCGATAATCGGGGCCTTCGGACGATACTTCGAAACCATCCGGGCCGTATAGCCGCTTTCCGTACAGGTAATAACGGCTTTGGCGTTCAGATCAAGGGCCGATATGGCGACGGACTGGCTGATCGCTTCCGTGACCGTCGTCGGCTGGGCTTCGCTCTGTTTGGCCAAAATTTCCCGGTGGGCCAAGGCGCTTTCCGCCCGTTCGGCGATGCGGGCCATGGTGAGCACGGATTCCACCGGATACTTGCCCGCCGCGGATTCGCCGGACAGCATAATGGCGTCCGTGCCGTCAAAGATCGCGTTCGCCACATCGCTGGCTTCCGCACGGGTCGGACGGGGATTGCGCTGCATCGAATCGAGCATCTGGGTTGCCGTTATGACCGGCTTGCTGGCCTGGTTGCATTTCTTGATCATCATCTTTTGCACCAGGGGAACTTCTTCCGCGGGGATCTCTACCCCCAGATCGCCGCGGGCGACCATCAGGCCGTCGGATACCTCGAGAATTTCATCGAGGTTGTCCACTCCCTCCTGGTTCTCGATCTTCGAGATGATCTGGATGTGGCTGGCGTTGTTCTTCTCGAGCAGTTCGCGGATTTCCAGCACGTCGCTGGCTTTGCGGACGAACGAGGCGGCGATGAAATCAACCCCCTGTTCAATTCCGAAAAGAATATCCGCCTTGTCCTTGTCGGTAATGCCGGGAAAGGAAGTTTTCACGCCGGGAACATTGACGCCCTTCTTGCTCTTCAGCGTCCCGCCGTTAACGATGCGGCATTTGATGTCCTTCCCGCTGATCCCGACCACCCGCAGTTCAATGAGTCCGTCGTCCAGCAATATCGTGGAGCCGACATGGACGTCCTCGGGAAGGCCTTCATAAGTTACGGAGATGCGCTGCGCGTCTCCCAGAATTTCCTCGGTGGTCAGAACGATTTCCTTGTCCTGCTCCAGCTCGATCGGCTCTTCCCTGAGTTTGCCGGTCCGGATCTCCGGGCCTTTCGTATCCAGCAGGATGGCTACCGTCTTGTTCAGCTCCCGGCAGGCCTGCCGCAGGTTCCTGATGCGATTTCCATGCTCTTCAAAATCTCCGTGGGAAAAGTTCAGACGGGCGACATTCATTCCCGCCTCAATCATTTTCTTGAACATCTCGAGAGATTCGCTGGAAGGTCCGATGGTGCAGACAATCTTCGTTTTTCTCATGTATGTTTCCTCCTAAGAACTCCGCTTCGGCGGAGCTGCATCATAAGCGTAGGCTGAGGCTCTGATCCGGCAGAGCCGCACGGCGGGCGCCGGCCTGTCCCGCGGGGCTTTGTCCCCCTTGCGGGTTTCGACACCGCAGAACCATTCAGCGCCCGTCCCCCCGTGCTTCGGCGGCGCTCTGTAAAGCCAGATTTTCCGCGAGCATCGGAGGAAGCCCTGACTGAATCAGGGCTTGAGTTCATTCGTCTTGGCTAGACTTCGGCATATTCGGCGAGCGCAAATTTGCCCATGTTCCGGAACTTGCGGTACCGGTCTTCCCGCAGCTTGTCTCCCGTAAGGCCGAGAAGCTCCTGGAGATGCTTCCACAAGACTTCCCTGACCATCGCGGCCTGCCGTTCCGGCTCTTTATGGGCGCCGCCGCGCGGTTCCGGCACGATCTCGTCGATCACGCCCAGTTCCTTGAGCGAGTCGGCGGTAATTTTCATCGCTTCCGCCGCTTGCAGCGCCTTGCCGGAATCGCGGTACAGGATCGCAGCCGCCGATTCCGGCATGCTGACGGCATAAATGGCGTTCTCCAGCATGAGCACCCGATTGCCCATCCCGAGAGCGAGCGCGCCGCCGCTGCCTCCTTCCCCGATGACGATGGAGACGATCGGCACCCGGAAGCCGGCCATGGCCAGAAGATTGCGGGCGATCGCTTCACCCTGTCCGCGTTCCTCGGCAGCGCCTCCGGCGTGCGCACCTTTGGTATCGAGGAAGGTGAGGATCGGGCGCCCGAACTTGTCGGCCTGCCGCATGAGCCGCAGCGCCTTGCGGAATCCTTCGGGATGAGGGCTGCCGAAATTCCGGGCAATGTTTTCCTTGGTATCCTTCCCCTTCTGATGCCCGATCACCGTAACCGGCATGCCGTTGAATTTGGCGATTCCGCCAACGATCGCCCGGTCGTCCCCGTAGAGGCGATCCCCGTGAAACTCTATAAAATCGGTAAAGATGGCCTGTATGTAGTCGAGCGTCGTCGGGCGCATGGGATGTCTGGCAATCTGCATCCGTTCGGCTACCGTGAGATTAGCGTAAAGCTCCTCCTCCAGCCGGGCATACCGCTCTTCCAGGCGGCTGATTTCCTCAGTGAAATCCAGCTGTTTCTCCACACCAAATGCGCGCAGCTCGTCAATCTTGGCACGCAGCTCGATCAGAGGCCGTTCAAAGGGCAATTCACCGGGCATTGACCGCATCCCCCCTTACCATATGCATGTCCAGAATCCGGGTCAGCGTGCCGCGCAGCTCCTTGCGGGGAACGACCCTATCGACCTGGCCGTGCGCCAGATTGAATTCGGCGGTCTGAAAATTGTCCGGCAGCTTCTGCCGCAGCGTCTGTTCGATCACGCGGCCCCCGGTAAAACCGAACGCCGCACCCGGCTCCGCCAGAATGACATCGCCCAGCATCGCAAAGCTGGCGGTAATGCCGCCGAACGTGGGGTCGGTAATCACCGACACGAACAAGCCGCCGGCGTCGCTGAACCGCTGCAGGGCGGCGCTGGTCTTGGCCATCTGCATCAGGCTGAGGATGCTCTCCTGCATGCGGGCCCCGCCGGAAGTCGAGAAGATGATCAGCGGGTACTGTTTCTGCGTCGCTTTTTCAATGGCCCGGGTAATCTTCTCCCCGACGGCCGACCCCATGCTTGCGCCCATGAAGTCAAAGCTCATGACGCAGACGATCACGGGAAATCCGCCGATCGTTCCTTCCCCTGTCACCACCGCTTCGTGAAGTCCGGATTTCTCCGCCGCCTTCTCCAGCTTGGCCTCGTATTCCGGAAAGCCGAGCGGGTTATCCGAGACGACATCCGTATCAAATTCAAACAGCCGCCCGTCGTCCAATGTCATCTCGATCCGTTCCCAGGCGCCCAGCTTAAAATGATATCCGCACGCCGTACAGACCTTCAGGTTCTTTTCCAGTTCCTTGCTGAATTGAATCGTGCCGCACTTCGGACATTTATTCATCAAGCCTTCGGGAATCTCGCGTTTTGTCTTTTCGGAAGGGATGGTCGCATATTTCTTTTTCTTTTGAAAAAAGTCCTTGAACACGTGGACACCTCCCTAGGCGTTTGTAGTCTTCGGGGCGGAGAGTTCATCGTTATCTATGCAAAAGCGAATTCAATACTTCCTGCACTTCCTCCAGCTCGCCTTCGGGAACCAGAATCTCATACTGCTGGCTGGAAAGATTGATAGGCCGCACCTGAACCAAAAAACCTTCCTCCGACAGCTTTTCCTTGATACGTTCCGCAATCTTGGTCGTGGGAGCGATATAGATGACGGTCCACATAAATCCTAAAACCTCCCGAAACTCGGCCTGTCAGGGCCTGGCTGCGCCCATACAATGGATTAATGATAACACAAGTCCACTTTTTCCCGCAACAAAGCAACCCCACCCGGATGGCAGGGCGAAACAGGCACCGCCGGCGCCGGAATGTTTCCCCCGGGGTTTGCTTCAGTGTATGCGAACACAGGGACAAATATTTCTTTGCCGGCGGCCGCCTATTTGACCACAACGGTATCCGGCCCGAGCAGTTCCTCCAGAGCCTTGAACAGGGCAGGCGAAGGCTTGATCCGGTACTGCTCGCCGAGGCGAAGGCTGCGTTGGCTTTTCTCGTAGAAAAGAATGACCGCAAGCGGCCCGCTGTGCTGCCGCAGCAGCCGCTGCACACCGGCGAGGATCCGCGGGTGCTCGTGGGCGCCGTCGACCTTCACGAACACCCGCTGCTCCCGCGGCGCCGGACGCGCGGTTGCCGTGCGGGCTGCGGCGCCCGGCAGCGGACGGGGCCGCGCCGTGGTGCCGCCGGCTTCCGCCGCGCGCGCGTCCGCTGCTCCGGATGCCGCCCGGCCTGAAGCGGCCGTCGGTCCGGCCGGGCGGCCGCTGCGGCGCAGGCGCTGCGCTTGCTCGCGTGCATCCGGATCGTCCAGCGCAAGCAGACGGTCGGCGATCAGCTTGGCGTCCTCCTCCTGACGCTGCACCTTGCCGCGGACCAGCACAAGCCGCCCCTTCTGCGCGATATGGCCATACCTTCGCCACGGCTCGGGGAACACCACCGTCTCGATGCGGGCAATGCGGTCCTCCAGCTCGAGGAAGGCCATCGCCTGGCCCTTCCGCGTGACTATGCTTTTGCAGGAGACGACCATCCCGGCGGCCAGCACCTCCCCGCCGTCCGGCAGCTCCTCAAGGAGATGCAACGGGGTGCATTCCAGCTCCTCGAGCAGCTCCTCGCAGGCATCGAGCGGATGCCCGGACAAATACAGGCCGAGCAGCTCCCGTTCCAGCTCCATCTGCCGGTGTCCGGTAAACGGCGGGATCTCGGGATAATCGAGCGCCCAGTTCACTTCCTCGGTAAACCCGAACAAATGCAGCTGCAGATCCTCCCTCTCCTTCCTCCACTTCACCGCGGCCTCGACAGCGCCATCCAGCATGGCCAGAAGCTGGGCGCGATGGCCCGGCAGCGAATCCATCGCCCCGCCCTGAATGAGCGATTCGATCACCCGCTTGTTGCAAACGCGCAGATCGACACGCCGGCAAAAATCGAGCAAATCCGTGAAAGGCTGTTCCTTCCGTTCCGCAAGAATCGATTCGATCGCCTGCGTGCCGACGTTCCTGATCGCCGCCAGACCAAAGCGGATCCGGCCGGATTCGGAAGCGTCCCCCTCCGCGGCGGGCACAGGCGCGGGCACCGGTGTGAAGGCGACGCCGCTTTCATTCACGTCCGGCGGCAGGACGGTAATCTTCATGCGCCGGCATTCGTCGATATATTCGGCCACCTTGCGGTGGTTGCCCATGACGGATGTCAGCATCGAAGCCATGAAAGCGACCGGATAATGGGCCTTCAGGTACGCCGTCTGGTAGGCCAGAACAGCGTAGGCCGTGGCGTGGGCGCGGGGAAAGCCGTAATCGGCGAACCGTACGATCATGTCGTAGACACGGTTCGCTTCCGCCTCGCTATAGCCCTGGCCCAGGCTTCCCTGCACGAAATGGGCCCGCTGCTCATCCAGCACCTCGCGCTTTTTCTTGCTGACGGCGCGGCGCAAAAGGTCCGCCTCGCCCAGGCTGAAGCCGGCCATCCGGCTGGCGATCTGCATGATCTGCTCCTGATAGACGATAATTCCGTACGTATCGCGGAGGATCGGCTCCAGGGACGGATGCGGATAATCCACTCCGATCTGCCCGTGCTTGGCGGCGATATATTTCGGAATAAATTCCATCGGCCCCGGGCGGTACAGGGCGAGAACGGAAATGATATCCTCGAATTCCGTCGGCTTGAGCTCCCGCAGCACCCGCCGCATGCCGGGCGACTCCAGCTGGAAAATCCCCGTTGTTTCCCCCCGGCTCAGCAGGGCGTAAGTCGGCGGGTCGTCGTCGGGAAGCGAGCGCAAATCGGGAGCCTCCCCCTCCAGCCGGGAGATCCATTCCAGCGTCCGTTCAATGATCGACAGGGTACGCAGCCCGAGAAAATCCATCTTCAGGAGTCCGATGGCCTCCAGCTTGTCCATCGGGTATTGGGTCAGCGCCGTACCCTCCGCCCCTTCCTGCAGCGGGACGTAATCCGTCAGCGGTTCCCGCGAAATGACCACACCCGCAGCGTGGGTGGAGGCGTGGCGCGGCATCCCCTCGACCCGCATCGCCATCTCGAGCAGCCCGGCCGTACGCGGGTTCCGCCTGGCGAGCGCGAGCAGCTCGGGGCTGGCGGCCAGCGCCTCCTTCAGCGTCATCCCGGGCTGGGAGGGGATCAGCTTGGCGGCGCGGTCGACCTCGCTATACGGAATATTGAGCGCACGCCCGACGTCGCGCACCGCCGCCCGCGCCGCCATCGTTCCGAAGGTAATGATCTGGGCGACGCGGTCCTCCCCGTATTTGCGCACGACATACCCGATCACCTCATCCCTGCGCTCGTCGTTGAAGTCGACGTCGATATCGGGCATCGTCACCCGTTCCGGGTTCAGGAACCGTTCGAACAGCAGGTTGTAGCGGATCGGGTCGACATCCGTAATGCGCAGCGTGTAGGCGACCAGGCTGCCCGCCGAAGAGCCCCGGCCCGGCCCGGTCATGATGCCCTGCTCGTGCGCGTAGCGGATGAAGTCCCAGACGATCAGGAAATAATCGGAAAAGCCCATCGTCTCAATAATTCCCAGCTCGTAGGCCAGCCGCTCCTCCGCCTGCCTCCGCCGCTTGGGATCCCGCCAGATTTCGCTGCCCCGGTAGCGTTCCTCCAGCCCCCGCCGGCATAAATCGGCAAGGTACGCCCCCGCTGTCAGATGTCCCGGAATCGGCTCGAACCGCGGCAGCACCGAGCGGCCGAATTCGAGCTCCAGACGGCACAGATCGGCGACTTTCGCGGTATTCTGCAGCGCCTCCGGCACATGCGCGAACAAGCGGCGCATTTCTTCCCCGCTTTTGAGGTACAGCTGGTCCGTACCGAATTTGAGCCGGCCTTCCTCGTCCACGGTTTTTCCCGTGCCGATGCAGATCAGAATATCCTGCACGGCATGATCCCCGGGGTGGATGTAGTGCACATCGTTCGTGGCGATTAGCGGTATGCCGGTTTCCCGGCTCAGCGCGATCATAGCCTGCATGACCTTCTTCTGCTCGGTCAGACCGTGATCCTGCAGCTCAAGATAGAAGTATTCGCCGAAGATGCTCCGGTAGCGTTCCGCCGCGGCGCGGGCCTGCTCTTTCCGGTCATGGAGCAAATGCTGGGACACCTCGCCGCCCAGACAGGCGCTGAGGCAGACCAGGCCTTCCGCATGCCGCCCGAGAAGCTCGGCGTCGATCCGCGGCTTGTAGTGAAATCCCCGCAGATGGGCCGTCGAGCAGAGCTTCATCAGGTTGCGGTAGCCCTGTTCATTGCGGGCCAGGAGGATCAGGTGATAGATCGGCTGCTCCTGGCGGCTGCCCCGGTTGCGGATCGAGCCCTCGGTATAGTAAACCTCGCAGCCGATGATCGGCCGGATCCCGTGCTCCCGGCAGGCCTGGTAGAACGGAATCGCTCCGTACATTACCCCGTGATCGGTCAAGGCGAGCGAATCCATGCCAAGCTCCGCCGCCCGCCGTACCAGGTCGCCGATCCGGGCGGCCCCGTCGAGCAGACTGTATTCGCTATGTACGTGAAGATGAACGAAACGCTCCATGACGATCTCCCCGCTCCAAAAATATTTCTATTATTTTATCATAACCCGGACAGGGTTTCCCATAGATATAAAGTAAAGCGATGCTATGTATGGAAAGAAAGGGATCCGTCCCATGGGAACTCAGGAGATTATCGCGAGCTGGATTACCAATTTTCTGGTGGCCTTCGGCGTAGTGCTGGGAGGCTCCCTGCTCGGCGGGGTCGGGGCGGTGCTGTCGCTGCAGGCCCCCGCCGTCGTCATGCAGCTTTTGGCCGAGCGCATCAAAATATGGGCGCTGGTCGTGGCCATCGGCGGCACGATAGACCCGCTGCGCGAGCTGGAATCGAATGTTCTCGAGGGCCACCTGTCGCCCGTGATCCTCCAGGTGCTGTCCATCCTGTTCGCCTTCCTCGGCGCGCATATGGCTACATCGCTCGTGATGTGGATCTGCAGGGGGGGCGATGTTCCATGAGGGTGCCGCCGTTTGAGCGGTACGTCCGCTTCCTTTGGGGGACAGGCCTGTTTCTGGCCGGCGCCGTTGTGGGAGCCGCTTTCTTCATGAGTATTTTCCAGCACAATTTCAGCATACTGAAAATCGCCAATGAGCGGCTGGCGAAGGAAAACCAGGAGCTGAAGGACGATTTGAACTGGCAGAAAAAAAACATCAACCGGCAGAACGTCATCGGCAAAATCGTCGTCAACGCGGAATCCGAAAAGGAGAGTGCAATGGTCGAGCAGGCGATCATTACCGAGATCGAAAAAAGGGTCGCCGCCGACTTGCAGGTGCTGAAGGGGCAGCCGCTGTCCGCCATCTCGTCGAATCCGCAGATTTACCAGAATCTGATCGACCGCAAGATCTATACGGGCATCCATGAGAAAGACTATATCGTGCGCATGAAGACAATGATGATTTCCCCCTCCCAGCTGACGGTCTGGGTAACCGTGCAGGAGCGGAGGCCGAATTGATTTTTTCCGCGAAAAGGGCTAGAGTAAAGAAAAATGCCAAAGGAAGTGCGGGTCTTGCTTTCCACGCTGCAAAACGTGCTCTTCGCCCTGATCGTTGTCGCGCTTGCCGTTTCGGGATACTTCAGCATCCGCTACCGCCGGTCCCGGGATCCGCGGATGCGCGGGCTCCAAGCCGCGCGCATGAACATCGCCATGGGCATTATGCTGCTCCTGATCGCGGTAACGCAGTTGTTCTTTTTCACCGATTCGTCCCTGCGGCGCGTGTTCGGGACGGTCTGCGTCCTGCTCGGGCTGTTCAATCTGTTTGCGGGCATCCGCAACCATGGCCTGTTTTTGCGGCAGGGCGGCTCCGAAACAAAGTCTCCGCGGGCGGCTTCGCCCAAAGACGGGGGCAAATAGCAAGGGGCAGGCCAAACCGAAGGCCGCCCGGGGCAATCGGGCGTTTCCGGAGACCATTTTCTCGCGGGAACGCCCGTTTTTCGCGGCCGGAACCGTTCCTATCCCTGAACGATAACCTGAGCGGTCAGCATCGCCTTGCAGACAAGATGGCCGGCATGGTAAATTTCCACGTCGATTTTGCCGAATTTCCGGCTGAGCTCGATTATCCGCGGCCGGATCACGATTTCGCTGTCGATCTGAACCGGCCGGAGAAAATAGGTGGACATATTGTCGAGCACAAAGTTGCCCTTTTTCACCTGCTGGACGACCCGGTAGGCGGCCTGGGTCATCAGGGTGGTCAGCACGCCTTCCGATACCGCCCCCATCGGGTTGGTCATCTGCGGGGTGATCGTGCCGCGGAAGACCGTCTGGCCGTCCGGATCCTTCTCTTCGCTGAAATCCGCCCAGATGATATCCTCGAATGTCTCGCCGATCTGCGGCTGCTTCTGGTACTGCATTGCCTTGAGCACATCCTTGCGGCTGATGACGCCGATCAGCTTGCGGTTGGCATCGACGACCGGCAGCAGCTCGATGCCTTCCCATACCATCCGGTGCGCCGCGGAAGCCATCGACGTCTGCAGTCCGACGGTCTGCGGATTGCGGGTCATCAGGCGGTCGATCGTTTGCTCCGGAGCAGCCCCTACAACGTCCTTCGAGGTGATGATCCCGACAACCCGATTCCACTCATCGACAACGGGATAGCGCGAATGCCCCGTCCTTTCGAGCAGATTCTGCCAGTCGCCGACGGTGCTGTTGTTGCGAAGGGTGAAGACTTGTCCGGAGACCGGCACAATGTCTTCCACGATCATGATCTTCTTCTTGATGAGCCGGTCGTATATGGCCCGGTTGATCATGGATGCCACCGTGAAAGTATCATAAGTGCTGGAGATGATCGGCAGATCGAGATGGTCGGCCAGCTGCCGTACCGGCCCGCCGGCATCGAATCCTCCGGTGATCAGCACGCCGGCTCCCATCTTGAGCGCGGTGATCTGCGCCTGTTCGCGGTTTCCCACGATGAGAAGGCTGCCGGCATCGATGTACCGGGTCATGGCTTCCACCTCCATGGCGCCGATCAGAAACTTTCCCAGCGTTTTCTGCAGCCCCCGGGCGCCCCCCAGAACATGGCCGTCGACAATGCGGGCAACCTCCTCGAAGGTCAGCTTGTCAATGTTGGTCCGGAGCTTTTTCTCCACTCTGACCGTCCCGATCCGTTCCTTCGTGCTGACCAGCCCCAGGTTCTCGGCTTCCTTGATCGCCCGGTAGGCCGTCCCTTCGCTGACGTCCATTTCCCTGGCGATTTTGCGCACGGAGATTCGGCTTCCCAGCTTCAATCCCTCGATATAACGCAAGATCTGTTCGTGCTTCGTCAGGCTCTCCTCCGTGCTGTTCATATCTGTTGCACCCTTTCTGGAAATCTGTATCACTCTGTACTATATTATATCGGGAACACGCCCCCGCTATCAACCGCTTCCGGGAAGCCTTCGCCGAAATAAGAAAAACGCCTGACGGCGTCCTTTTTGAGCGCGGATTTACTTTTCAGCGTTAGGCGGGAAGGGGGATGGGGTTCCGGCCGCTCTTGAAATCGTGTAAGTTGATTAGATTTTAAGTGGTATTTACACGAGTTTCAAAGGCGGCCTCTATCGCTTCTTCACCCATACCCCTTTCTTTCTGAATTAAGCGGTATGTCTTCGCTCTGCGAGCAAATCAGACATACATATTGGATGACCTCATTTCCGGAATTTTTCCGCTTCTTTCATCACATTCGAACGGAAATTTATTCTTGTGTTTTGCTACAAATCAATCCCAATGCCCAATACCTTTACCTTACCAAAAACAAAAGAAAGGCGGAAGACCTTCTCCCACCTCGAAATTTTATGTAGGGGAAGAGTCCGCGCCGGACCGCGGATCATTTTTTCATTTGCTGAAACCGGTTCCGGCGGTACAGAAACTGCTCCGTCTGCCAGCGCTTCATATGCTTGACGCGGCTAAGCTCGCGGCGGGTCTCCTCGTCCACCCCGAGAATTTCGTGAAGGTGGGCGGCGACAATCAGCAGCGCGAAGCCGATCCAGGCAATCCCGAAAACGGTGGGCATCGTCCAGCCGCCCCCAACCTCTAGATGCGGAACGGCGTATATCAGCATGCCCAGAGTCAGAGCCAGAAAGACCACATTTTTCGTTCCCTTCACCCGGCGTCCCTCCTTTTTCCTATGTCGGCAACTTGTCTTCTTCTGCCATCTTATGCGGACAAAGGGAAAAAAAGAACCGGTCCGGAGGAAACAGGCCCGGACCTTGGACATGACCGAATCCGGCTTCGGCTGTTGGCGGCCCGGCGGCTCGCGGTCCGGCAGTTAACGAAACAGAATCGCGACCAGCGACTGGACCAGACCGATCAAACCGCCGAGCAGCACGCCAAGCCAGGTGATGGCCCGGAATTCCTTGCCCGATACGCTGAGAATGATCTCTTCCAGCCGCTCGATCGGGAATTTGGCCACCTGCGCCTCCACCAGCTGCGGCAAATCTACCGCGGCTACCGCCTCCCTCGCGTATTGGCGCAGCAGATCGAGAAGCCGTTCCGCCGCCCCCGGGATCCCTGCCAGCAGCCGCTCCCGACAGGGGCCGAGCAGTTCGGACAGCTTGTGCTCCCCCGCCCGGTCAAGCCACTCCCCGAGCGGAACCCGGCTGGCGGCCTGCCGCAAAAGCCAGGGCAGCGGGGGTTCGCCAAGCAGCCGGCTGCCCCATTCCTCCAGCGTCACTTCACCCCACTGCTCCAGCTTCTTTCCGAGCATCCCGGCCACCGTACGGCGAATCCCCGGGGAATCCAGCTGCCGGATCAGCGCCGTCTTTATCTTGACGGCCACCTTGTCCTCGTCCATAAAGATTC
>Ga0310828_1001059_pt1 | contig 18992 bp, 17 predicted proteins | sample WT_ome_3_FD_202242 | JGI IMG/M metagenome (GOLD analysis project Ga0310828, IMG submission 202242) | Sorghum-adapted microbial communities enriched on wild type (WT) sorghum from Joint BioEnergy Institute, Emeryville, California, United... ... | reverse complement strand
TGCAGACATCATTATCAACATCCGTCAACCAGCGAATTCTCTGTTCATTGGATAGATCACCGGAAGCAATAGGACTACCGATCCGAATAATATCTTCTGATAACATATGTATAGATCACCGCCTAAATGAATTAATAGACTCTTACCTTTTAGTACTAACATGCAAGTAATCTTTCATTTTTATTCTTTAATTTTGTTTTAGTATTTCAAACATTCCGAACCCTTGGCTGTTTTTCCCGCCTATGGCACTGTTATACAAAAAGTTAAGCATCGGAATGGGTCCTTCTAATTCGTAAATACCATTCCACGCTGTTATATAAATACTTTTAAATTTTGTAACTACTTTATCATGTTTCTGTATGGAAACCGGTGTAATTTGGACGTGATCTGTGAATGCCTCTTGAAAAAAAGCTTCATATTTTTTTCGGGAATTTTCACCGATTAAAAAGGAAAACGCCGGATCAAAGGGGCTAAAATATTGGGTGAGCTTTTTTCCTTCATAATTTTCAAAAGTACTATATATTGTTATAGGAGACAGCATTTTAATCATAATCTTATTGTCCTTAATTTGCGGTCCTTTTTCGTATTGTATTTCATCAATTGAAATTTTCGTATAGTTTATATGCAAATCGTCTTTCAAAAGCAAAGACTGCCCGAGAAGTTGAATAAACTTAGGGATTGCTGAACCAATGTACCAAGTAACCGGTCCGTAAAAGATAATCTGTTTACTTTCTTTGTTATATTTCGTTTTTCCAAAAAGTCGACTAAAAGTAAATGCTTTAAAACGCCTTTTTTCATATTTGTATCCGCTTTCATGCAAAAACGCACGAAACTCTAAGTCACTATCTAATTGGCGATAAATAAATCCCTGCAAAATTTGCTGGTAATTCATTGGTAAAGCAAGTCCGTTTTTGTCAAATGAAATCGTCACTTTTAATCGCATGATTTTCACCTACATTATATTTTTTTGAATTTCTCCTAATTTTTTTTATAAAAAAGAGCATATTCCCAAACTGAAATGTTATGTATTTTATATGGATAGTAAAATATAATTCTTAAAAACTTCTCGAAAACACTTTTAAAACATTGTCTTTTATTACACATCAAACTGCAGCTAAAAATAAATATGACTTTCCAAAAATTATACATATATAATATTAACTCTGTAAGATTCGTAAAGGTAAAAGATTAACTCCTCATAGGTAAGATATAAAAAATAACCGTTACACAACAAACAGCAGCCTTTCAAATCCTTTTAGGTAAGATAGAAACATTATAATATTTTTTTATTAATTTTGTAAAGAGATTTCTCCCAAGCATTACACCCGACTATATCTTTTGAATCTAGAATATCCGCACTTAGGGCTGATTTTCTTGCATCAAACGCTTAACTTCGCCTTCCGATAATCCGGTTAATGAAATAATTGTTTTGAAACAGACTGATTACTTTAATAACTCGATTAGCTCATCAACCGATTTACTTTTGATGATTTTTTGCACAATAGATCGATTTTCTATAACGGAAATTAGCTTCTTATACATACCATCTAAATCCGTTTGCGTACCTTCTTTAATATTTAGCAAACAAACAAATTGAACCATTTGCTGTTCATGCCAATGAATAGGGTTTTTCAACGTACATACTGTCCAAAAAGTCTCTTTCGTTACTGGTACCATTGGATGAGGAATTGCTACGAGATTTCCAAAACTGGTTGGTGTAATCGACTCTCTTTCTAAAACGAGATTCACATAATCCTTTGGTACAAGCTGTTGCTTATATAATTCATTACACAAAAAACGAATAACACTTTCCTTATCTTGTAAATCTTGTTGGAGGAAAATTCTAGATGGGTGTAAATATTTTGCTACCTCATTTTGCGTCGTAGATAAAATACGCTTTATTAAGTTAATGTCCTTATCTTCCAAAAAAGTATTAACAACTTGGACCGGTATTCCTAAATTTTCCTTTATGGGGATTGTGCTAATGACTAGATCGATGAAAGATAAGTCATAAGATGATAAATTGTAATAATTAATTGTATCAATAATTTCAAGTTCTTGACCAAACAAATTTTGTAATCGGTAGGAAAGTAATTTTGCACTACCAATGCCAGACGCACAAACGATTAGGACCTTTTTTATTTTCTTCTTGTTTAATTTCATTCGTTCAAGGGCAACACCAATATGTAAAGCAATGTAGGCGATTTCGTCCTCAACCACTTCCATTTGCAAATAATTTTCTATACATTTACTGGCAATAATAGCCCCTTCAAAAGCAGCAGGATATTTTATCTTTATATCATTTAATAATGGATTTCGAATATTCATTTTATATCGTAATCGATTCATTGCAGGACGGATGTGCAAAGTTAATGCTTGAATAAACTCACGGTCTTGACGAAAGTCCCAATTTAATTCAGACTTTAATCTTTCTACCATACAGTTTATAATCGTCCCGGCTTCATCAAACTTACTAAACTCGACAAGCTCTTTCTTGTGTAAAAGTTTGGTTCCAAGTAAATGAACAATAATGTAGTCAATTTCTGTATCAGGAAAGGTTAATCCAGTGAAATTTTCAACCTCTTTCACTATTTCGTTGGCAACAATTTTTTCAAATGGATAATCATCGACTAGAAGATCAGACAACTCTTCAATGACAAAGCCCTCTTGAATTCTTCCACAAGCAATGGCAATGTGTGTTGCTAAATTTTCTAAAGATATATCAGAAATTTCGATTTTATATTTATTGACCTTTTGAATAATTATTTCTTTAATCTTTTTAAATAATTTTGGATCAATAAGTTGTAACGAATCCTCCTTAAGAAATGCCTCTTGATTCCGCTCTAATAATAAATTTGATAAACATAAACGTTTCATATACTCGTCACCTACCACTCTTGATCCATAGTGCGGACGGTTTATTAACTTTAAGTTATATTTATCAAGAATTTCCTTCACCATCTTTAAGTCATTTTGCAACGTTGACAGAGAGACGAACATCTCATCTGTAAAGCTTTCAAGTTTAATGAAACCTGTTTCTAACAATAGACGTCGTAAAATATAGAGAACTCTCGTGTCTTTATCAGCAAAGTCGCCCGCTAAATAATCCTCTTCGTTAGAAATGTCATGAAGAATTTTAGTAAATAGTTTAGCATCTATTATTTTTATAGTGTACCCTATACCTCTAGTCGATTTAATTTGAAACCCGTCTGACTTCGGATTTTGTTGCATTAACTTAATTTCATTTCGGATTGTTCGATCACTTACGCCTAATTCTTTTGCTATCCAGCTTGAAGTAACGGGTTCTTTTGACTTAGATAAAAGGATCAATATATCTTTCTGACGTTTTGATCTTATAATAGTCACTTTCAACAACTCCCCTTTCTCGTTATTTCAAAACTAAGCAGCTATTATTCATTCTATAGTAATACAATTTAATTCCCAATCTGCGAAGAAACAAATTACTTATTATTATGAAAATCAATGATATGAAAAAATGGAGTTTTATTCCAACCCCATTTTTTCCAAGAGAATATGCATTTCATTTTTCTCCATGCCTTGTTTTTGTACAACGAAAATTAAAGTTCTTCTCCATTTGTTTCAATGACATGCTTATACCATTCAAACGATTTTTTCTTTCTTCTTTCTAATGTCCCATTCCCTTCATTATCTTTGTCAACATAAATAAAGCCGTAACGTTTTTCCATTTCCCCGGTTCCGGCACTCACTAAATCAATACAGCCCCATGGTGTATAGCCCATTAAATCAACGCCATCCAGTTCCACCGCTTTTTTCATTTCCGTAATATGATCACGGAAATATTGAATACGGTAATCATCGTTTATTGTACCATCTTCTTCAACGACGTCCCGCGCACCAAGGCCATTTTCAACAATAAATAAAGGAATATTATACCGTTCATATAAAACATTTAACGAATAGCGAAGGCCAACCGGATCAATTTGCCAACCCCAATCGCTGGCTTGTACATATGGATTGCGAATAGTATGACCAAATTCTCCATCAGGTTGGCTTCCTTCTACTTCGCGCGTGCTGACCACTTTAGACATATAGTAGCTAAATCCAATGTAATCTACTGTCCCTTCTTTAAGAATTTGTTCGTCTTCCTTTGTATATTCAATTTCATATCCGTTTCTTTCCCAGTATTTTTTCGTATAATCAGGAATCGTCCCACGAACATGTACATCACCAAAGAACCAGCGATTATGCATCGCTTCAGTGGCAAGCATCACATCGTCCGGATGACAAGAATATGGATATACAGGAACGAAAGCAAGCATACACCCAATCTTAAAATCAGGATTAATTTCATGACCTAATTTAACAACTTTTGCACTGGCAATTAATTCGTAAAGAGCTGCCTGGTACATGGTTTGTTTCCGATTTTCACCTTCTTCATATTTAATTCCTGAGTTTGTGAAACTTGCGAAATCCATGCTTGTATCAGCTTGATTATTGATTTCATTAAAGGTCATCCAATATTTGACTTTATCTTTATAACGTTTCATGACTGTCTCAGAAAATTTTACGAAGAAATCAATGCACTTCCGGTTTCTAAAACCCCCATACTTTTTCACAAGATGATAAGGCAATTCAAAATGAGAAAGGGTGATAACAGGTTCGATATTATATTTTAATAATTCATCAAATAAATCATCATAAAATTGTAAACCTTCTTCATTTGGCTCGTCATCGTCTCCGTTCGGAAAAATTCTTGTCCAAGCAATCGAAGTACGGAAACATTTAAACCCTATCTCAGCAAACAGCTTGATATCTTCTTTATAACTAGAATAGAAGTCGATTGCTTCATGGTTGGGATAATAGTAACCTTCTAATACACCATCCGTAATTTGACGTGGAATACCGTGTCTTCCTGCAGTCATCACATCAGCAACACTTACACCTTTTCCACCTTTATTCCAGCCACCTTCAAGCTGATGGGCTGCTACTGCCCCACCCCATAAGAAGTTTTCTGGTAAAACACTTTTTAACATCGTAAGTAAACCTCCATTTTAAAATTTATGTCATTTGTTTATACTGAGCGCAAAAAGTTAAATAAGAAGACGATTTTCCTTATGAAGAATCGTCTTCTTTCACTTGGTCAAAGTCGTTTTCATAGAACATTAGAGTTTAGGATTAGAGTATGGATTCTCCGCCTTTTTCTTGTTCGACTAATTTTTTATCATATATTCGAATGAACGGAAGATATATGAGAAATGCTACTACACCACAAATTAGTGATACAACTACCGCCATGATGTCTCCACCTGTTCCAATGAAAGCGCCGATCCCTATTGGAGTTGGCCATGGTACTTGTGCAATAAGCGGTGCAACAATGTGCAATTTGATTGCAAAATAACCAATCGTTGCTGTGGCCATAGGTGCTAAGAAAAACGGAATAGCCAAGTATGGATTATAAACAATCGGTAAGCCAAACAATATTGGTTCATTAATATTAAAGATACCAGGAGCAAGGGATGCTTTACCTAAAATCCTCAATTGTTGTGATTTGGCTAAAAATGCAATGAATAGACATAATCCTAATGTCGAACCGGAACCACCCATAATGACAAATGAATTTTGGAACTCACCTGCGAATGGAATATTTGCTCCATTAATGTTTGCTTCCAAATTTGCCAAAGTAATTGGTGTTAAGAATGCTCCGATAATATTTGCACCGTGGATACCTACGATCCAGAGGGCATGGATTAAGAAGTAAATAACCATTAATCCTAACCAGCTGCTTGCAATATTCGTAACAAAGCTAAATGGAACGGCAACTACTTTAAATATATCCGTACCTAAAGCTACAAAAATACCATTGATGATTAAAATAACAAAAGCAACTAAAAATGCAGGTATTAATGCTGTGAACGATCTGGATACGCCTTCAGGAACTGCTTCCGGCATTTTAATAATCCAATTTCGTTTTACACACATCCGATATAACTGGACAGCTATAACAGAAACAATAATGGCTGTAAATATACCTGAAGAACCTAAACGGCTAACACCACTATCTCCCATTTCCCAACCGAAAATAATATTAGTAGCATCATCAATTTTGTGTACAAGTGAAAATTTCCCACCACCTGAAACTAATTGAGGGATCGTCATAAAGAAAGCAAACATTGATAGTAAAGAACCATTCAAAGGGTTTACATTTATTCCTTCTTCTTCAGCATAAATTTTTGTATACTCATAACCAATAACAAGGTTAAAATATAATGCTAAAATTCCCATTGTTGCTTTATTCGCCAACATATATAAGTCACTAATCCTAAAGAAAGTGTTATCGAAAAAGCCTTGTAAAAATGTTAAAGTCTGCGGTAATACATTCAACACTAAGAACATTGACCCTACGATTGTAAATGGAATCGATGCCATCCCTGCAGCCATTACTGCCCGGACAAAACGATAAGATGCAACTTTCCCCATTGGACCCATTAGGTACTTTTCAAGAAAAGTAAATGCCCTATTTTGTTCTGACATAAAAACTCCTCTTTTCCGTTATTAATTTATAGCTTTTTCATATTCCTTGATTCGTTGATAATGCTTGTCTTCGTCATGTTTAATTTTGTTTAATCGATAAATTATGAGAGCGCTTAATAATATCCCGGCAATCAAAATAACTAAAATCAATATTTTTGACTTATTTTGATTTACTAAAAACGGATATAATTGAGCAAAAGACGAAGAAAAACAAGTTGGTAATAGTAAAATAACATTTGTAAAGAGCAAAGTTATAAAACAAAATTTTGTGTAAATAGCATTATTTGTTGGGCTGCTATAGATCTTTACTTGTTCCGCAACACTTAATATTAAAATAATGATTAACGCCAAGGGTATAATATATAGTGATGAATCACTAATTACCAATGAAATTAACCAATATATATTTGTAAAAAAGAATATTGCGGTAACATATCTGACAAGTAAATATCGGTTATAATACATAGTTTTAAGACTTTGTTTTTTTTTGTTTTTTTCTAACAACACTCTTTCTTCGTAATTCATAAAAATCCCTCATTTATTCATCCGGCTCTTCGCTACTTGTACTACTTTTGCAACTGGCAAATTAAAGAAAAATACGTTGAATTCATGAGCAATCAATGCTTGTTCCCACCACAAGACTAATTGCTTTCAATTTATAAAAGATTTAAAGATACGAAATTCTTTAAAACCACCCCCTTCCCTCTATATAATAAATTTTGGTATTGACGGGTGAATTCATTTAATAGCGTTAATAGCGAAGAACCATTTTTAATAACTAACCATTTAATTTTTTTACCCACGATTTTTCTTACAGGAACATGAACCTTAGCAGACTACTCTTTTGGAAGTTCTTGTAAAATTAAGTTTCCTAATTTTTCAACACCCATTGGAATAGGGATGTATGCTTGCGGTGGGATGTTTACAACCGGCTTTCCTACCCGTTCACCTGCCTCCTTAAATTTTTGAAAATACATCTTTGTTTGAGGACTAATTAAGAATAAATCAAATTCATTCTTTTCAATCATCTTATTGCCTTCATTAGCCGAAACAGCATCTACTTCAATTTCATGACCTTTTGATTTTAAGAATTCTGTTGTCTTCTTTGCCATTAAAGAAGATGACATACCAGCAGCACAAATAATTAATGCTTTTTTCATAATTAATTCCTCCATTTTATTAAAGTAGTTTAAAGTTGTTTATAAATGTATTTTTAGACTAAATAAAAATGAAAGCTTGGCAAATTGTTAACTCTTTCGTAGTTCTCGCAGTTCCAGTTCATTCGTTTTTTTATAAAGTTCAATTATTTCTTTTGCAAGGTCGATGACTGTCATTGCATTCATTAAATGGTCCTGTGCATGTATGAGGATTAAACGAATCTCTACTTTTTCCCCACGAGCTTCCCCCTGAATAAGATCTGTTTGAAACCGGTGAGCGATTATCATGGCTTCATTGGCTTCTTCAATTTTTTGTTCAGCTAAGTCAAAATCACCTGCTTTAGCAAAGTTTATTGACTCCGCAGCTAAACTTCGAGCGTTTCCGCCATTTAGTATAATTTGAAAACTAATTTCTTCTATGTTCATCAAAATCACCCTTAAGTTATAAAATTATGGTTTCTTCACCATTTTTTGTAAAACACTAACTTCTACTAATGGAGCTTGGTTTTTTATTTGAATTTTGTCAAAAAGGTGGGTATGCCTACCAATTTTTGCTCCATTGAACTATATTTATATACTGTACTATTTTCAACACTTTTATTTAAATTTCTCTGATTAAAAATCTTTTGTGTGTAGGTAACCACTAATTACTTTAGCTTAAATTTTTGATATTTTGATTCGTTTCTACTGTATTGAACATTTATTAACTGTTTGCTGCTTCTCTTTATCAACCACCTGTCTTAATCTTAATATGAAAACGATTTCATGTTAATCCAAACTCTTTCCTAAGCGCAACGGAAAACATTGCTGCTAAAAATGAAACAAAGGAAAATACCAAGTTCTAATAAGAGGGAAAATATAAAAAGCGAATTGAGAAGTATTGTTAGATGTACATGGACAATAGATTTAAAAGACGATGCTTTGTTATGGCGGAAATGAAGAGGTTTACAGAATGAAGACCTATGTATATTCCGGATAAAATGGCTAAAAATTATAAGGTTTCAGGCGCCTTCCGGGGATAATATCGGTTTATTTTCCTTCTATCTCTAGGAAGGCGCCTTAAGAACATTTTCACAGGTTAATTTTTATTTTCAATGCAGAACGTAATTGTTCGCATATGCACATCCAAAAACCGGGGAATTTCCTACCCTAAATTCAACACTTGGGGATATACTGAGAATCCAAGTTTGAACAGCGATGCAATTTTATGAGATCCTACGTTAGTTTTTTTACAATCATGCGCATATTTCCTTGATTGACAACCGTTGAATTTCAATACTCAACCTTTAAGCTTTTGCCAATTCATAGATGGCTTGAGCGTAAATGGCAGTTGCTTTAAGCAAATCGTCCACATAGGCGTATTCGTCTTTTTGGTGCATAACATCTTCACGCCCCGGAAACATGGCACCGAATGCTACACCATGTTTTAATGCTCTGGCATATGTACCACCGCCAATGGCAAGAAGTTCTGCCTTTTCACCGGTTTGTTCTTCATAAACTTTTTGCAGTGTTAAGATTAACGGGTCGTCTGCTTTGACATAAGTCGGCTTAGAATCAGTGAATTCCGCCAATTGAAACCCAATTTCTTTTACAAATGCTTCTATTTTCGCTTTTCCTTTTTCAATATCAAAGGTGACCGGATAGCGCATGGTGCACCCAATCTGTCCGCCGGTTTCTTTTTGGTAATTCATTATACCTACATTGATCGTCAAGTCACCCGACACGTCATCTGTATATTGGATATCGAAAACTTCGCCACGGCTTTGGTTAAAAAATCGGGAAACAGTTCCGACAAATTTTGCTCCAGATTCATCCAATTGAAATTCATTCAAAAATTGTGCCATGAAAATTCCCGCATTTTTCCCGTTTCGAGGTTCGGCACCATGGGCACTGACACCAACCAAGGTAAGGATCCGTTCCTTCCCGTTTGTAGAAATATCACCTTCTAAGTTCGCTACATGAAGAAATGCTTGGAAGCTATGTTCGAGGTCAATAGTTACATCTTGGACATGTAGATGCACTTCCGCAAAATCAGGGACCATATTGTACCTGCGTCCGGATTGGAAAGATAATAATTCAATTTGTCCAATGGCTTGTCCCTCCTGTGCCGGTTGAACGATATCAAAATTGGAAATTCCTTTTTCTGCATAAATAATTGGAAAATCTGCATCCGGGACAAATCCGATTGTCGGCATTTCTTCATGTTTAAAGTAGTGATTAACACAACGCCAGCCACTTTCTTCATCAGTTCCGATAATCAATCGTACTCTTTTATTTAGTGGCAGTCCTAATTCTTTTACGATTTTCATCCCATAATACGCAGCCATTGTCGGTCCTTTATCATCACTGGAACCGCGGGCATAGATTTTCCCGTCTTTAATCACCGCACCATACGGGTCAACACTCCAACCATCTCCCTCTGGTACCACATCGATATGACCTAAGATACCAAGAAGTTCTTCTCCTTGACCCATTTCGAGATGGCCGGCCAAATTATCGACATTTTTACTTTTAAATCCATCCTTTTCTCCTAAATCAAGAATATATTCCAAAGCTTTCTTAATTCCCGGTCCGAGGGGAGCATCTGCTGTTGCATGCTCTTCATCAAGCACACTTTTGATTTGTAAAAAACTTTGTAAATCCTTAATCAGGTCATCTTTTCTTTTCAAGACTTCATCCATCCATTGAATCTCACTCATGATGTCATTCCACTCCTTTTTTAATCCCGATTATTACTATATTATTTTACTCCTTTACTAGAGAATTTAAAATGAAGGGATGAAATATTTGAAGTAAATTAATAGGGTGAGGACTGTGTATCAATTTTCTTTTTTTATAATACTGAGGCTAATCCCATTAAAAACAACAGCCATCAAGTGATTGAGTAGTCTCGTTGGTAAAAAATGTAATTCTTCTCCTGAAAATGATGAAGAGATTTGGGCTCGTCGGCAAAAATGAGCATTCCCCGCTCCAAAATGGTGACGAAAACGTATTCCCTAATTTATTGGTTTTCCATGGTGCGAAACTCAAGTTTTACACTTTACATTTTATGTCCTTTTTCGCTCTTCGGGTGTTCCCATGTCATCATTCCATTTCAAATTTTTCCAAATTCGTATAAAATCATTATATACACCAAATTCCGCACAGTGTCACAATAATTCGTTCTGAAAGCTAAAATCATAGTAAATTAATGAACAAACTTCACAATGCTTCAGTTTTGCGATAAGGCAAATAAGTTTATACAGCTGCGTTCATTTCACGTGCGGAATATGGGATAGAAAGGAGAGCATATGATGAATCAAGTACCAGAGATTACTTTAAATGACGGACTTACCTTACCGGTTATTGGTTTGGGTACATACAATTTAAAAGGTAGTATGGGGGTCAATGCCATCACAAGCGCAATTAACATTGGTTATCGCTTAATTGACAGTGCCTATAATTATGAAAACGAAGGAACGGTTGGTGAAGCTGTTCGACGTAGTTCTGTTCCAAGACAGGAACTTCTCATTACATCTAAATTGCCTGGCCGCTATCAATCCTATGAGCTAGCTATTACAGCCATCCAAGAATCTTTATATCGTGCTCATCTCGATTATTATGATTTATATTTAATTCATTGGCCAAATCCAAAACAAGACAAATATGTTGAAGCGTGGCAAGCATTAATTGATGCAAAAAAATGGGGATTCATTCGGTCCATCGGTGTTTGTAATTTTTTACCGGAACATCTTGAACGATTAGAGAAGGAAACCGGTGTCAAACCAAGTATAAATCAAATTGAATTACATCCATTTTTTAATCAGGAACAACAAAGAAAATATCATCAAGAACATCAGATTATAACCGAATCATGGAGTCCTCTGGGAAGAGCCAATGCCGTTCTCGAAAATGAAACCATAAAAGAAATTGCAAAGCGCCACCAAAAGACCGTATCTCAAATTATTTTACGCTGGCATTATCAATTAGGGGCAATTTCCATTCCAAAATCTGCTTCACCAGAGCGGCAATTGGAAAATCTTTCTATCTTTGATTTTTCATTAGACAAATCAGAAATGCAAATGATTAACGGACTAACTAGGTTTGACGGCAGGTTGCAAAATCAAGACCCGGCCATTTATGAGGAATTTTAACAATTTCTTAGCGATTTTTGCCCTAAATCCATCGACCTTCGAAAACTTATTTGTGCCAATATCCAAAAGATGCATGGAAGAATAATTCCATGCATCTTTATTTTTTAAATGTTTACTTTTAATCCCTGCATTGACAAAAATAACCGATTTTTCTCATAACATCTTTAGGATTAATTATATTAGAATAATATTTTTTAGGATTCATTCATGGAAAATTAAATTCAATTTACTTTTCAACCATAGACAGCAAGACTTTTTCCATTTCTTCCTTTGACAAATTATCTGCAATCAAGGTGATTTTATATCTTTTTTCCGGTACAGTTACCATCATACCAGTTACAATCATCATAATTCTTAGTTAATTGGTATTGGTGTTTCGTATAGCGAATGTCCTTCAAAGTCCGACAGTGTCAGAAAATATGGTTTATCAACTAAATCCAATCCGTCAAAGCGTACATAGGATAAATCACCTGCTTTATTTGATGTGTAGGCTGAATGAAAATGCTCAATCGCACCACTTTCCATTTGAATATTGAAATAGATGTTTTCACTTTTACTTTTAGATAAATCATAGTAGACAGTGGTAGAAATAGGTGTCGATACAACCTTATTGATATTTACGATATCTCCATTTGATAACTCTATTGTTTTATTCAATTCATGTACTTTTTTCTCTTTCAATAATTGTGCTTGTGATACGGTAACATTATAGGTCCAGGGTTGCTCAATCTTTTTGTCAAAATTTAATTTGTCAAATACAATTTGAATTTGTAAATTTTCCGTCTCAATTGCTTGACTTAATTCAATATCATTATAAATAGTGAACATCGAATCATTTAATTGAATGGATTGACTTCCTACTATTGTATACGACTTGCCATTAATTTTTACTGTTGGCGTAATATGTGACTGATAATCAAAATGAACATTCTTTGCCGGTTCAAATGTCGAACTTAAAAATAGACGCTGGTCGTCCATCATAACTTCATTTAATGTAAGCTTTCCAAATCTGTTTTCAGCCGTTTCTCCAACGACTGTTTTATAAGATGAGTAATTTAGATCTTCATTTGGATTTATATATTTCTCAATTACCTCCCCCACAAATGGCATGCCGGCGATGGTTGCCTTGTCAAAAACAAGTGGAACAGAAAGAATACAAATTGCCGCAATGGAAATTCCAACTCGCAGCCAATTTTTCTTATGTTTTCTTTGAGAAATTTCCTTTTTTACATGCTTTAATATTCTTTTTTGTTCAAAGGCTGATAATGGTTCTTCTTCAAATTCACTTAAATTTAGCTTTACATGATTCAGTTCGTGAAAAATTGACATATCACTGCACCCCATTCCTCAATAAAAAGTTTTTTAATCTTTTTCTACCTCTTGAAAGTTTATTATGTACCCATGATACTTTTCTCTGAAATTGATTCGCAATTTCGTTGGAGGGGACACCTTCAACATAATATTTTTTGAAGATCTCTCTTTCCACCTCAGATAATTCATTGAACAAATGATTCATATCCACTAGTTCAGACGATTCTGAAACCGCTTGATTAGATACCCGGTCATTCAATTCCATTGAACTTTCTATTTGTTTTGCTGGTTTTGTTTTTCGAACATAATCAATGGCTTTATACTTTGCGATAGCAGCAATCCACTGCTTAAACTCATTCTTTTCGGGGTCAAAAGAATCAATATGATACCAGATTGAAACAATTACATCAGCTAAACATTCCTCCATATCTTGTTGATTACCATTGAGGTACTTGCGAATAATCGCTTTAAGTAGTCCACCATATGTTGCGAGTACAAATGAAAGACTTTCTTCGTTTTTGATCTTTATTTGTTGAACGACATTTTCTTCCGTTATATGCACCGCTACCCCTCCTTATCCTTAATCTCTACTTAATAATACGTATGTTGTTTCAAAATCCTATCATATTTAATAAAATTTCTTCAGCAAAATAATACTTTAAATTCTTATTTACATTTTGAAAAATCTGTTACGGATTAAATAAAGGTGAATGAAGGTTTTTATAATCGGATTTTCATAATAAAAAAGGCATCCATTACAACTCATTTGGATACCTTAGTTTATAAAGTTTTTATGGTTTTGCATTAATGGACCAAGCAAACACGATCATTAAAAAAATAAATACATAGATAAAAATATTTAAACCAAGCCCCCACCATGCATACAGGCGGGTACTTTTTCTTGTAAATAGACCGATTATTCCTAAAATGATTCCGACCATTGGGAGTTGATTAAAGAAAAAGTCGGGAAGAACATCGGCTTCAAGTAATAGATAGGCATTCATTCCTGCTAAACTTATTAAGCCTATGAGGAAAGATAAAAACCCTGCTATTTTCTGAAATTTTATTTTTGCGAAATGCTCTTTTTTTATTTCCAATTCCATAACTTTACTTCACCCACTTTCATTGCACGAATTTCTTTCATCTGTTGTAATTTTCTTAGTTCTGTTGTCGGTCCTGTGATGACAGCACCATACACGTTAATCCCATTTTTATTTATAAATTTTAGTCTTTCAGGTATGTCTAAATTTTTATTGGCCACTGTTTCGGCAATTTCTTCATTTTTACTTAGTTGTGATAATATATCCATGAATACTTCCTCATTGGATTGATCGTTACCGTTAAAAGGAGACCATGTTGTTGAATCAATTTGTGCCGGATATCCAATAGCGGTAATCGGCTGCTCCTCTTTATTCATTTGTTTTGCCTCAAGACCTGTATCAACAGCAAGCCAGCGAAGATCGACTTCTTTAGGAATTAATTGACGAACTTTATCCGGATCCATCAAGGCAGTGAATGATACATATATCTCAGCAACCGTCCCATCGGGTAAATGGCTTAACATATTCCATTCCTCTTTTGGATCAAACCGAAGTATTGCATCCGGATGAATCAATACCTCTGTTTCAGGACTCGGTGTATCTGGTAATGGTCGTTCTAAGGTATAATTTTTTTTCACTTTTGTTGGATTGTCTAAACCGAAATGAATATCGTAATCGCCAGCCTTATAGTCTTCTTTTCCAATTCGTTTATATACATCGAATAGAATATCCATGGAGAAGAAACCAATATCATCTTCAATTTCCATTTCCTCCAAACTCATATTGGGTTCAGTTACATAAATGGTATTTGCTGCCACGTCAATTAACTTGTCAGCCCTTCCTCCAAAACCATAATAAGAATAAGTCATTAATGTCATGGCAGGTATAATCAAGAGTAAAATGGCGATGCTTATCATAATATTAGTTAATCTAGCTTGATTTTTGCCGATCTTGACTATTTTTTGTTGATCTTCTTCTGACAGTGAATATTTCCTGTTTATTTCGTTCATTGAATCCTTTAGAAAGGTTTCATATATTTCCTGATCTGTATCACGGTCTTTCATATCTTTATTCTTCATCCCTTTTCATCCTTTCTTTTATCCGATTCAAAAGCTTTTTTCGGCCTCTTGATAAATGACTTTTCAAAGTGTTTAACTTTAAATCAAGAATATCCGCAGCCTCTTGATACGATAATTCGTGTAAATCACATAAAAGAACTGCCTGCTTCTCAATATCCTTCAAAATCTTCATATCTTCCAGCAAAAGCCTCAAGGATTCCTTTTCTATGATTGAGTTCTCTGGAGAATGATGATTCGAAGTTAAATATTTATCAATTTCCTCTTCAACCATCATTCGTTTGTTTTTCCTTTGGTAATCAATAAACGCATGATACGATACTTTAAAGAGCCAAGCTTTAATATTGCGTATTTCATAATCTTCAAGAACCAGATATGCCCGATAAAATGCCTCTTGCACCAAGTCTTCAGCAATGTAATGATCTTTTGAAAGGGAAAACAAATATCGGTATAAATCGTTAACATACAATCGATAAACGGCATCTAATTCCACTTTTGTTCCCCCTTTCAACCTATCCACGTTTAACCTTACCAAAAAGTTGCATTTATTTATTTTTTTCTTTATTACGCTTTTTCTAAGCAGAGTAGTGATCATTATTCTGTACAAAACAATCATTACATAAACAGATACTAAATTTTGTTAAGGAATTAGCGGTCAAACCGCCACTCGCAACGCTACTTTCAAATAGACTACTTTACAACTTTACTAAAAAAAGAATGTGCTTATATCAAACAATGTTTTGGAACGAATGATGTTTAGGAAGGGATTTAAGCCTTTGCCGAGAATAAAAGCCGGTGTTTCGAGGGATTTTTTTACGTAAACCGGAAATTACGATAAGGTAAGAGACGGAACCATTTTCACGTATTATTTAAAAAAAGAAGTGATAGCTTAATCAAGTTTTAAGCTGTCACTTCTTTTTTGTATATTTGGAAAATCAATCAGGTTCCCCACTAGTAAGTTCAAACTTACTTATTTACCTTTCTTTAGAAAATCCAGTAATTTAGAATTACCCGCCCATAAGTTCCAATGATTATCAGCGTAAATAATTGCTTCCTCCTCACTACCCAATTGATAATGTTTTGGCAGAAACATCGGTATACTCTTTTTCCCCAATAAATAATCGGGCACAAATGGATTTTGCTGTTTCGCCTTTTGCAGAAGCTGTTTTGCCTTCTTTGTCGCTCCATTTAATAAAAACTCAATCAAGACTAGATTATAGGTTCCGTTTGCTGTCATAGTTTCGTCAAATTTCTTTAAGAGTGCTTCTGCGTTTTTTAATAATCCTTGTTCTACATAGGCAATAAATAACTCGTAACGTACACCTTGATTATCATTTGGATTTAATTGTAAAAGTTCCTCATACTGGTGAATCGCCTCTTCCAATCGGTCGGTTTCATGTAAGAAAACAGCATAATTATATTTCGCCCTCATGTAGGGACGTGTACTGACAATTCCCCAGAAATACCCCTTGTTTTCTTCAATGAATTTTTTTCCAAGTTCTTTTTCTCCAACCTCTATAGCCTTTAGTAGGAGTTTCTCTTCTTTAACCTCATTTAGTTCCAATTCAGCTAAAATATTGTAAGCATCCGGACTGTTCGGATATAATTTTAGTGCTTTTTTTGCCAATTCTATCCGCTTATTACCGGTCGATTCATACGCGTCATATAATAATTCCTGTGCTTTTTCCTTATTAGATAAGGTTTTCTTGACACCTTCTTGATTTATATTTTTGTTTAAATAATTTTCCACCTCATCCGCTGATTCAAAATCTTGATTGTTCATTTCATTTTCAAGTTTAAAAAGTTCCCGCTCCATAGTAAATCTTGAACTGATAAAGGGGTTTTCCTGATCTGGCTCGCCAAAGCCCTCCTCTATAAACTCCATATCATCATCGTCAATGAAAAAGTCGCTGTCCATTTCATCAGCAATACTGTCAAGATTTTCCTTCAGTTCGTCCAGTTCATCTTTTAGCACCTTTTCCATATCACGATATTTTGCAGACAAACTACTGCTGGAAATTCCAAACTCCTCAGCCAATTCACTTTGAGTCAACCAATTACCATAAGGAGTGAACCGGTCGACTAAATATCTTAATGCTGCCACATAGACAGATTCTTTTATGATTTTCGGGTTTTTCCTCAAACAATATTGATGCCAAAGATGGACACCCAACCTGATTATGACATCATCTTCTACATTCTCCATGTATTCCCTGAATTCTTGGGCAACTTCTAAGTGCTTTGGTGAAATCCAATCCAAGTCTTCCAAATCAGGCGCAAGATCAAATAGTAATAAATGAAGAACTTCAGGATAAGAAGAAGATAAAAATTCAATCGGATCAGATTCATCACTTTCTTCAAACAATTGATAGACCACCTGTTTCGCCTTTTCCGTTAAACCAGCAGGTATATCAATAAAAGAAGTAAAGAAAATAGACGTTTCACCTGCAGGCAGAAGAATACCAACCACCATTCCACCCGTTTCTACCGGATGATCTTCCAGTACCTTCACATTTTCCATTTCATCAGTAAATATATCTTTTAGCGTTAACAGTTGATTTTCATTTTGATCTTCAATGGTGGCAATGGAAGGCTTTGCCAGTTTCCATGATTGTAAAATATCTTTCACCCTCGGACGAGACAATTTTGAACTTTTTTTATCAATATAATGCTCTAGTATTGTTTTTCCATGTATTTCAAAAGAAGTAATCGCCCATACTAATATTAAAAAGTAAAACATCTCAAGAGCTTCCTCGGGAATATCAAGTTCTTCTAACCAATCTGCGATGAAATCATTCACTTCTTCCTCATAATTTTCAAGTGCAAAACTAAGAAGATCCACCTGTAAGTTCGTTAATTCCTTCTCCACTAAAGATTCCATCGTAATAACATTATTCTTTCCACAACAGTTTTTGTATTTCTTTCCACTGCCACACGGACATAAGTCGTTCCTACCTACTTTTTTCATTGCACTTCATCCTTTAATTGTTACTGAGTTTACTTTAAATTTAGTATACAATTTTATACATTTGATTTGAAGGTATGTAAGCAATTTTAATTAAAAACATCTTTCACGGATACTTCTTGTACTTTTTCTACCAATCATAGTACAATTATCTTATGAAATATTTCAAATAAACAGCTTGACAAAAAACTTCTACTATATTTTCAATTTAAAACACATGTTTGTTTTTTGGAGGGGAAAAAGCAAGTGAAAAATTGGCAGGCTGCTTATCTTGCAGGTATCATTGATGGAGAAGGAACAATTACCTTAACTAGAATGCACCAAAATGAACATAGACGTCCTTGTATAACTATTGCATCAACCGACAAGGAATTATTATTATTCATTAAATCTATTGTTGGTGGAGCATTAAGCAGCAAGAAAAACTATAATCCAGAAAAACATAAAGACTCGTATACTTTAAGTATAAAAAGTAAAAGCGAAGTACTTTACATATTAGAACAAATAGAACCATATTTAAGAGTAAACCAAAAACGTTTAAGAGCGAAATTTATTCTTGAAAATTACGATTCTGTTACTCCCAGAAACGGAAAGTATGATTCGAATCAGTTGAGAGATAAGCTTCTCTTTGAAGAAAAATTTTTTCAAATAAAATAGACCAGCCGCTATGACTGGTCTTTCATTGTTTATTCGGTTATCCAAATTTCAATCCTTATATTGGAGAAGATTGTGACACTCTTATCACTCGGATTTAGAAATTTTATCCTTTACAGAAGTAAACAAACAAAAAGCTAAAG
>Ga0310828_1001050_pt1 | contig 19182 bp, 16 predicted proteins | sample WT_ome_3_FD_202242 | JGI IMG/M metagenome (GOLD analysis project Ga0310828, IMG submission 202242) | Sorghum-adapted microbial communities enriched on wild type (WT) sorghum from Joint BioEnergy Institute, Emeryville, California, United... ... | reverse complement strand
CCTATACACGTCTATCGCACCTAAATTGGAAAAATCCAACCGAATACGCCGTTTAGACGCCGAAAGCCGGCTTATATTGGAAATATCCATTATTTTGAACCGCAGAAGCCGAATCCGCATGGTTCTCGCGCCATTTTATCGGAATAAATCCAATATACGGTTCCGAAAAGAGGCGAACGGAGCCTGCATCCTGCACAAAATCCAAAATCGCCGCTCGGGGCCATGAGAGGTACTGGACGGACTACATGGCGGCTGTGCACTGCGGACGAAGATAATGTAGGGTACTGGACGGACTACATGGCGACTGTGCACTGCGGACGAAGATAATGTAGGGTACTGGACGGACTACATAGCGGGTGAGCACTACGGACGGAGACGATGTAGGGTACTGGACGGACTACATGGCGGCTGTGCACTTCGGACGGAGACGATGTAGGGTAGTGGGCGGACTACATGGCGGCTGTGCACTGTGGACGAAGATAATGTAGGGTACTGGACGGACTACATAGCGGCTGTGCACTGCGGACGAAGATGATGTAGCGTACTAGGCGGACTGCTTGGAGGGCTGCCCCATGCCGCCCGTACATACATGACCCGCCTTCTCAAGCCAAACGGCAACATGGGTTCACTCGTTTGTAGGCGGGTTCGCTCGGTTGCCGGAAAAGCGCCCCGACGAAGACGGTTCAGAAGGCATCCCGAACACGGTCTTTATAACGGAAACCGAATAGGGGATGTTAAGGGGTCAATCATCGTTTTTGTACTCTTTCTTCAGCAGCCGGACGGACAGCACTTTCCGTGTCGACGGGTCCACGTCCGCTTTGATCCAGCCCTGATCGACCGTGGCGCTCAGCACATTGGAGTCGGACGGAACCTCCACGCCAAGCGCGGCGGCGGCCTGCGCTTCGTCTTCGCCGACGGTCAGCCCGGCGATGCCTGTCGGCACCGAAGCCGAGACGATTTCGACATAGACGACGTGTCCGTCCGGGCCATACCCGACGGTTAAGCCATCATATTCATGCATCTGCACGCTGCCGAAGCTGTCCGCGACGGTATAGACGTCCGCCGGCGCTCCAAGTCTCGCCCTTACGTCCGCATCGCTCATGCCGAGCGATATGGCGCCGGATGAGCTCGCATGGTTGCCGCTTTCCGGAGCGGGGCGTTCGGCATCCGGTTCGGAAGGCTTGGCGACGGCGAACGGAAAAGGGGCGCCGGCAGACGGCCGCTCCTCCCGGTCGTCCGGCAGCGGGACCGCGGAAGCCGCTGGCGCCGGAGTAAACGCGGGCGTGAAGGTTGACGGCGCAGTTTCGGCGCCCGCCTCCATCCCGTTCCGCAGGGGAGAGCCGGAGGCGTCCGCCCTTTTCGAAACGGATATCGTCCGGTGAGACGGGGAAACGACGGCAAGGTCGCAAGAAACGAGACAAAACGAACCTATGGCGGCAACAAGCGGCATCCAGATATAGTTTTTCGTTTTGCGCATCGATTCTTCACCCTTCTGCATCTTTCTACTACTTAGGACTGTACGGGCGCGCAAAAGTTGCATGCATTTTCGGCACCGGGCAAAAACCGTGCTTATGGCTCAATCGGCCGGCGGATGCGCTGCGAAAGACGCAGGCAAACCGAAGGCGAAGCGGGCAGACTGGAACTGTAATAAGCCGGCATGGACATGGCCGCGGCATCTTGCACGGGGGTGGCGGATATGGTACCTTAGACGGAAAAGAAGTGACGGAGGAAACCGGATGGAAATACTAAAGGAAAGGATTCTGCGGGAAGCGACGGTCATGAATTCGGATGTGCTCAAGCTGGACGCGCTTCTGAATCATGGCGTCGACCCCCGGCTCACGATGGAGATGGGCGAAGAATTTGTCCGCCGTTTTCAGGGCGAGAAGATCACGAAGGTCATCACGGTGGAGTCTTCCGGTATTCCGGTCGCTTTCGCTACCGCCTACAAGCTTGGCGTTCCGCTCGTGTTCGCCCGCCGCAAGAAGACGCTGATCGGCGACAACGACGTGTACTGCGAGCGAGTTCCTTCCTTTACGAAAGGAATCGTGACGGATTTGATCGTTTCCCGGCATTTGCTGGACGAGAAGGATTCCGTTCTGTTTATCGACGATATCATTGCGAACGGGGATGCGGCGCGGGGATTGCTCAAAATTATCGATCAGTCCGGAGCGGCCGTCGCGGGAATCGGCATCGTTCTGGAGAAGACGTTCCAGGCCGGAGGACGAACGCTGCGAAACATGGGATATCGGGTCGAATCCCTGGTGAAAATCGCCTCCCTCGAAGGCAATGTCATTACGTTCGAATAAGCCGGGATCAAGCCGGGATGCCTCGTTGCCCGTTGTTTCGTTGCCGGAGGTTTCCAAGCCGATGTCTCTTTTCCGACAGGCCTCATATGATTTATAATAAGACTTAAGTTGCAGAGGGGAGGCGAGCAGCAATGGCAGCCGTCGATCAACCGAACGAATTTTTCGCTAAGAAGCTGGATGATGCCAAGAACCATTTCGAGCGCGCGCTCGACTGCAAGCATACGGAATTTGACGATCTGTATCCCTATATGATCGAGCACCCGCAATTTTTCTGGTACAAAAGATACGTCGCGTGGTCCGAACTTCTGACGGTCGTCAAGCTCTGCGACGAATTGGGCATTCCGTGGACCGAGCATTTTACGGAGCGTCAGGTGGAATATATCCGCGGTCGCGTCATGTCCGGCAAAGTGTTGGATTACTGGTACGAGACGAACGATACGCGGGAACATGTAGGATGAACGCCGCTGCATGCATAATCGAAGACCCGTCCGGACGCTGGCTTCGTCCGCAGACGGGTCTTTGTTCACGGATGGGTTACGGGAGGATGCAAAGGATGTTGAGCGAAGAATTGTTGGATAAGTACCGGGTGGAAGGCACGAAGGTGAGAGTCGTCCGCGACGCGCTGGAAATCAACGATGTCATCGGCATTGTCGTCGCTTGGGACGATACCCATGTGCTGATCCGGCGGCCCAACCGTCGCGTGGTCAAGCTGAGCCGCGAATATACAATGGTGGAGGCGGACGCTCCCCGGCCTTCGGTGGTGTAGGGGCGCTCCGTCTTCATCTGTTATTTGAACACAAAAAAACCCCAGTTTCGCTGGAGTTGGTCTTCTTATGATGGTGCGGTCGAGAGGACTCGAACCTCCACGGCTGTTACACCACTAGAACCTGAATCTAGCGCGTCTGCCAATTCCGCCACGACCGCATATCGTATGTGATTCTTCGGAGCGATGCCGGCTTGCCTTGCAAGCGGCGTTCTTCGTAATCACGAAGATTATAATAGCATGCGCTGAAGGACAAAGTCAAGGCGGATCGCAAAGTTTAAATTTTCAGTCAACGGGGCGCCGGAAGCGGGAACGAAGCGGCGGAGGGGGCGAAGGGGCGAATTGGTTTCAGCCCGAACCAGCGGTCAAGCGCCCGAGCCCCCGAACGTCACTCCGCCATTCTGCCATCCCGTCGCCTCGTCGGTTGCTATTCCGTTATTCCGCCGCTCTATCGGCCCGCCGCAAGAAGGCTAACCCTTTTTCCCCGGCTATCTGTAATTTTTGACGCTCAGTTGATCCAAGCTTTTGAACGCGTAGCCCTGCTTTCTGGCGTCGTCGATGATTTTTCCCAAAGCGTTCGCGTTGTCCTCCGAAACGGCGTGAAGCAAAATGACGGCGCCGGGGTGAAGCTGCTTCATCACGTTGTCGTAAGCGTAGCTCCAACCTTTTTGCTGCTTGACGTCCCAGTCTTTGTACGCGATGGACCAAAAGACGTTGGTATACCCGATCCGGCGGCAAATATCCAGCATCCGTTCGCTGAAGATCCCCCGCGGCGGCCGCATAAACCGCATGTCCAGCTGTCCCGTTACCTTCTCCGCTTCCTGCTCGACTTTGGACAGCTCGTTTTTGATCTGTTCGGCCGACAACTGCGTCATATCGGGATGGCTCCAGGAATGATTGCCGACCAGGTGGCCTTCGAGAACCATTCGTTTCAATAATTCGGGCTGATCCCGAACGAAGTGCCCCGTCACGAAAAAGGCCGCTGGCACCTTCTTTTCCTTCAGCACGTCCAGTATCCGGGCGGTATGCCCGTTTTCGTAGCCGTTGTCGAACGTCAGGTAAAGCTCCTTATGGGCCGTATTTCCGAGAAAAATAGCCTCGTGCTTTTTCATGATGTCCATAAAGCCTTCCTCGGCGATCGAAGGGAAGCTGCCGTTTTTGCTTTTCTTGAAGCCGAAGTGGTACGGTCCGGTTCCATGCGCGGACGCGGGGGCGGACGCAACCGACCAGCCGATGATTGCCGCAAGCGCCGCCATAACCGTTGCAAGCACTAGAGATTTGAGCGTTTTAGCCATCGTTTCCTTCACTCCATGTTCGTATTCCCGTCTAGGTTTCCGCAATTTGGACGATCCTATGCCGAAGGCGATCTCGGACCAGCGTTCCCGGACCAAAGTCCGGCTTCGGACAAGCCGCAAGCAGGGCTGAAAATTCGACGCCGGACGATGGGAAACGAAGAGCCCGAGCAATAGAATGAAGCTAAGATAAACAAGGAATTGCGGACAAAGGCGGGAACGGGAATGATCGGAAAGAAAGCGGATCGATTCGGGTGGCCTCTTGTTTGGCGAACGGCGGGCCTTCGGCGGAAGGAGGCGGATGCCGCAGAGAAAGCGGCTGGAATGGCCTCGCCGAATACAATCCGCCAGACGGTTTGGCTCGCGTGGGAGAAAGCCGTCTGCTGGGCGATGGCTCTGCGCAGCGAATATACGCTGCAATTCGGCATCTGCAAAGTGATGGTCAGGCAATATTCGGGGGAAAGCATATTGTGCGCGGACGGGACATGGATCGAAGAGGGCGACCGGATCGGCGAGCTTCATCTGGACAATCGCCGGGTGCTGGAGCTTGTGCGCGAGCATGGAGCGGACCGGGCCGGGCTGTTGACGGCCAGGCTCGTCCGGCAATCGCTCGGGCAAATCGAGGCGGCGATGGACGCAAGGCCCGAGCTGGCGATGGTGAAGGTGCTGGTCGGGGTGACGCTGCTGCACAGGGGACTAACTCATGGCCTGGGATTCGAACGCAGGCCGCTTCCCGGCAAAGGATTCGAGAAGCTGTCGCGGCTTTATCTGCTTCTTCTGCTGCGGTTTCTGCACCCGGACGGCGCGGCGCGAGTCCGGCGCGGCAAGGAGAAGCTGGTTCCGATGATGCTGGTTCATACCCGCGGCTCCTTGCGGGAGGCCATGGCGGGCCGCAAGGGCTCGACATCGGCGGCTCGATCAGCTCTGCTTCGAGATTAATCGAACTGCCGGTTTTTCAAGTAAAAAATAGCGATTTGCGTCCGGTCGCGCAGGTTCAGCTTGCCGAGGATGCTCGTGACATAGTTTTTGACCGTGCCTTCGCTCAGGAACAACTCCTGGGCGATTTCTTTGTTTGAAAGGCCGTCCGCGATTTTGCGGACGATGGCCTGTTCGCCGTCGGTCAGCCCGTAGGAGGACAGGGAGACGGAGTTCGGCCGTGATACTGAAGCGTTTGCCGAAGGCGGAGGACCGATCAGCGAAGCAAGCTTTTTGGCGATATCCGGATGAATGAGCAGATTGCCTTCGCACACGGTGCGAAGGCCCTGCGCGATGCGTTCCGGCGGAAGGTTTTTGAGCAGATATCCGCTCGCGCCTGCGCGCAGCGCTTCGATGATGTATTCGTCGTCGTCGAACGTGGTCAAGATCAGCACGCTGACGTGCGGGTAATCGCGCTTGATCCGCCGGGTCGCTTCCACGCCGTCGCAGACCGGCATGCGGATATCCATCAGCACGGCGTCTACCGCTTCCTGCCGGCCGACGGCCTGCCAGGCTTGCTCGCCGTCCGAACAGGCGTCCACAACTTCAAGGTCGGGCTCCATGTTCAAAATCAGCTTCAGGCTTTCACGAATAAAAGGATCGTCATCGGCAACGATCAGACGAATCATGGGAACTCCTCTTTTCCGGTTAAGGTTAGGCGGGATGGCGGTACGTCGGCAGCACGGTCGTAACCGCGAAGCTCGGCTGGCGCCGGATGTCAAGCTCGCCGCCGACCAGCTCGACGCGCTCCTTCATCCCCCGGAGGCCGAGGCCCCAGGGTCGATCTTCCTCGGGCACGGCGCCGTTGTTGGCGACGGTCATGAGTACGCGGTTCGGCTCGTACCGAAGTGTAATGTTTACGGCGGTGGCCGCGCCGTGGCGGATCGCGTTCGTCACCGCCTCTTGGGCGTTGCGGTATAGGATAAAATCCAGACTCGGATATAAGGCGTAGGGTACGCCTTCTATGGAATAGGCGACGTCAACCCCCTGTTCGTTGCCGATCTCTTCGATCAGGCGGGTCAGCGAATACGAACGCATCGCGCCTTCTTCCGGTTTCAGCTTGCGGACGGTCGAACGCAGCAGTTCCATGCTTTCGGCAAGCTGATCGCGGACGGACTCGGCCATGCGAATTCCCTGTTCCGGCCGATCGGCCCAAATGCGGACGGCGGCTTCCATCATCATTTTCAGGCGGATCAGCTTGTGGCCGAGTTCGTCATGGATGTCGCGCGATATGCGGTTTCGTTCCGCCAGCTGCGAAATTTCTTCGATTTTTTGGGCGTATTCGACCAGTTGGCTTCTCGCTTCGTTCAGTTCGATATGTTTGAGCCTGAGCTCGTCGTAAAGCAGCTCGATTTCCGCTTTGCTTCGCATCGCGCGCCTTAGCTGCAGGAGCAGCAGGCCGATCACGGCAAACATCAGATTGGCGGTCACGATCAAGGACAAGGGGCGGTCCCACATGGCCGCGTTCAGCAGCACCGCGTGAAGCAGCGCCATCGGCCAGGCGAAACGGAAGGACGCTTCGGGCAAATAGACAAGCATCGGCGCCATATGAGCCGCATACATCAGGCCGTCATAACGTTCGCTTACCCATGCTCCGTATCCGATGTCCAGGACGAGCCAGATCAGCATCCACCGCTCGGGCATTCGCCTTGTCCAGCTCGCAATGCCGAGTTGAACAAGAACGCAAAGGGTGAACAAGCCGTCGGAATCGTAGAACTCCGCATTCATCGAATACAAAGCCGGAAGAATCACAAGCAGGCAGCGGAGGTAAAGCAGCACGTCGGTCTCATCCTCTTTTTCCGAACTCGTTTGCCAAAAGTATAGCACAACCAGCGATGCGAAGGAGGATTCCGAAAAATGACTTAAGTCATATGCGTTTCATGACCGATTCTACCTGCGGCGGGGCTCCCTTCTATCTATAATGGGGATTAGTGAAAGCAGGGGCTAGATGAGGAGTGAAAACGCGTGAACCTTCTCGTGGAAATGAAAGACGTCGTAAAAAAATACGGCAGCAAGGTAACGGTCGATCATTTGAATCTGACCATTCAGGAAGGGGAAATTTTCGGTCTGCTCGGTCCGAACGGTGCGGGCAAAAGCACGACGATCCACATGCTGAGCGGCCTGCTCAAAATCGATTATGGCTCGATCGTTCTGGACGGCTTCTCCGTGGCGGAACGGCCGCTGGAGACGAAGCGCAGAATCGGCCTCGTACCGCAGGATCTGGCTATCTATGAAGAGATGTCGGCGCTGGATAACGTCATGTTTTTTGCCAGGTTGTACGGCCTAAGGGGCGCTCTGCTCAAGGAACGCGTAGACGAAGCGCTGGCGTTCGTCGGCCTTCAGGACCGCAAAAAAGACAAACCCAAATCGTTCTCCGGCGGGATGAAGCGAAGGCTGAACATTGCGTGCGCCATTACGCATCGTCCGAAGCTGATTATCATGGATGAGCCGACCGTGGGCATCGATCCGCAATCGCGCAACCATATTCTCGAATCGGTAAGGGAGCTGAACCGGATGGGTTCGACGGTCATTTACACGAGCCATTATATGGAAGAAGTGGCGGCGATTTCGACGCGGGTCGGCATTATGGACGGCGGCCGGCTGATCGCCTGCGGCACCCAGGAGGAGCTGCGCGCGAAGGTGGCCGGGGAGGAGAAGCTGACGATCGAGGCGCAGGGCATACCGGAAGCCGCGTTGGAGGAGCTGAGACAGCATCCCCATATGATTCGGGTCGTGCCGTTGGAGGAAGGGGTCGAAGTGTATCTGAATTCCACTCAGGCTTACTTGCAGGACATTCTTTTCGTCTTGTCCAAGCATCAGGTGCGCATCCGGAGCCTGACGCAAACCGAGCCGGATCTTGAGACGCTTTTCCTGTCGCTCACGGGGCGCAGCTTGCGGGATTAGGAGGAGAAGCGGGTGAATTTGGGAACGATTGTCGCATTTGAAATTCGCAGAGCGGTCAAGCATCCGGTTTATCTCTTCATCCAGCTCATACTGCCGCTATTGCTCATCTTCATTCTCGGCACGGCGCTCGATTCGGTTTTCACGGTTAAGGACGAGAAGCTGGAAACGGTTCGGGTGGCGCTGGTGCGGCAAGACGAAGGAGAGATGGGAGTCATGCTGGACGAATGGCTGCGGCTTCCCGCCGTCTCCGACCGGATCCGGGTGGAATCCGCCGCTTCCCGAAGCGAGGCGATAAGCCGGCTCCGGGACGGTACCGCCGACTTTGCGCTTGTGGTGCCGGCGGATTTCAGCGCCTCCGTTCTGCGGGGCGGGTCGGCGAAGTGGGAGCTGATCGCCGGGGGTGACAGCGGCAAAAACCTGGCCGCCTCCGTCATTTTTCAAAGCATGCTGGATCGGCTGAACGACCGGCAAGCCGTTTCGCTTGCGCTGGGACCCGGCCTGCCGGCAGGACAACCGGCGATGCAAGCGGCAACCCCGGATGCCGGCAGCAGTGCGGGATCGTTTGTCAAGATCGGCCAACTGGCCGCGGGCAAACCGTACTCGGCGATGCAGTATTATGCCGCATCGATGCTGATCATGTTTCTGCTCTATGCGGGCATGTTCACGGGTATCGGACTTGCCGAGGAAAAAGAGCGGCATACGCTTGCTCGTCTGCATTCGACTCCCGTTCGGCCATGGCACATTTTGACGGGAAAGCTGATGGCGAACTTTCTATTGGCGGTGCTTCAGTCCGTGCTGATCATCGGGTTTACTTCCGCCGTTATGGGCGTCGATTGGGGCACCTCCATCGGCCCCGTCGCGGTTGCGTGCCTGGCCGTCATTCTGTTCTCGATTGGCCTGGCTGTCCTCGTTCTCTCGTTCACGAAAGGCTCCGGGCCGATGAACGTGGTGTTCCAACTGGTTATCGGCGTTATGACCTTCTTCAGCGGCGGGTTCTTTCAGCTTCCCGAAGGCATGCTGAGCCGGATCGGGGAATTCACGGTCAGCCATTGGGCGTTTCAAAGCATCCTGAATTCGATGCTCGGCCGGACGGATTGGCAGCCGGTCGCGGTTGTCGGCGCGATCGCAGCGGTATTTCTGGCCGGCTCTTTCGCGGTTTATCGGAAGGCGGGGTATTATGAATAGCATTTTTATCGCTTTGAATCTCCTGAAAAGAATGGTGGGCGGCAAAAGAGCCCTCCTGATCCACATCGTACTGCCGGTCGCGGCGATATCGCTTCTCATCGGCATTGTCGGCGGCAGCGACAAGGACGATTATTCCGTCGCCTACGTGAACGCGGACCAAGGGATCATGGGGGCGTACTTCATCCGGGAGCTGCAAGAAGCTCATGCCTATCGGCTGACCGGGATGAACACCGTTGAGGAAGTGAAGAAGAGTGTAACCGACCGCAAAGCGGCGGCCGCGATCGCGATTCCGCCCGATTTTACCGAGCGGCTGCTGAAGGGCGAGGCGCCGGAAGTGAGCCTGTTCCAGTTGAACGTAAGCGAGGCTTCCGCCACCCTGAGGCTGCATGCGGAATCCGCCGTCGGACGGTTCGCCGACATCGTGCGATTGATCGCCGCGACGGGTGCATCCGGGGACGAGATGATCGCCAAGCTGGACGAGGCGCTGCGCCGGGCGCAAAACAAGATGATCGCATCCAGCGTAACCGATCTGGGACTGGTTCCGCGCGAAGGAGTGCGGTTCGCCACCGGTTTCATGCTGATGTTTCTGATGATTAACATTTCGTCAACCGTAAACCTGATGATCGAAGACCGCAGAATCAAGACGATGTCCCGCGTTTATACGGCGCCTGTCCGATCGCTGGAGATCGCCGCCGGCAATTTCCTCGGGAGCTTGCTTGCGGGTAGCGTTCAGTTGCTTCTCATTCTGCTGTTCACCCGGTATGTCTTGCGCTTTGACTACGGTCTGCCCTTTTTCAGCCAGCTCCTGATTTTGGAACTCTTTCTGTTCGCATGCGTGGGTCTCGCTACGGCAGTGGCAGGCGTCATCCGGAACAGCCAGTCGGCCGGACTGCTCAATACGATGTTGGTTACGCCGTCCTGCATGATCGGCGGCTGCTTCTGGCCCGTTGACCTCATGCCGGACTGGATGCAGAAGCTGTCGTATTTCGTGCCGCAGCGTTGGGCGATCGACGCGATCCAGAACGTATCGGCCGGATACGGGGTGGCGTCCGTCGGGCTGCATATCGCCGTGCTCGTCGTGTTCGCCGTTGTGCTTCTGGGCTTCGGCTCGGTGACGCTTCAGCCGCACAAAACGGAGTTCGACCGCTAGTTAAAGCAAGGGAAAGCCATCGGCAGACGCCGTCCCGTCTGTTCGGCACCGCGCTTTCCCTTTGCGTACCGGCGATGGCTGGCGCGAAGCGAACGAAGCCTGCTCTCGCCGCTTCTGCACGAAACTAGCCAAATTAAAACTTCTCTTTACAATTCCGTTCGACGCTTATATAATGAACCATGTCGCTCGCGGTCGTGGCGGAATTGGCAGACGCGCTAGATTCAGGTTTTGGCGCGGCAACAATTTAACGCTAACATCGGCTCTCAGGCCGCACACGGATTGGGTTTTCGCGAAAAGGCCACCGCGCCAAACACGCGAAAGGCACACCAATCACGAAATTTCCCTAAAGAGTTTGGCGCACCACGCTAATGTAATCTTTAGCGCGGCCGACATAGGCGCGGCTGCTGTGTCGACCATAACTCTCCGGGAACTGAGAGTCAAGCAACAACTTCATACGCGGTCGTGGCGGAATTGGCAGACGCGCAGGATTCAGGTTCCTGTGTCAGCAATGACGTGGAGGTTCGAGTCCTCTCGACCGCACCATACTTACAAGCGAAGTCCTACAGAGAATCTCTGTAGGGCCTTTTTAGTTTCCATGCGCCAGGTCTAAACCCACCGGCTTTAGCCGGTAAGCTTCCAGCGCACTGACAGTGTAGCAGGCCACACCTAACATGAAGTTAGAGGTGAGAGGCGTGGTCGATTACCAAACAGGCGGACATTCGGTGTATGACATCAAGTACCACTTCGTATGGGTGACGAAGTACAGATATCATGTACTCGTTGGGGATGTAGCGTCCCGAGCACGCGAGCTGATCCGGCAGTGCTGCTTCAGCAGAGGGATCACGATCGTGAAGGGTAGCGTAGGGAAGGATCACATCCATCTGCTCGTATCATGTCCGCCGACGATGGCTCCGGCGAGAGTCATCCAATACCTCAAAGGGAGGTCATCCCGACTACTACAGGACGAATTTTCTCATCTGTAGAAGCGGTATTGGGACCAGCACTTATGGGCCAGAGGTACTTCTGTGCAACCGTAGGTGCTGTCAATGAAATACGATTCGTCGGTATATAGAGGGTCAACCAGTTGAAGGCGACGATGTGTTTGAGATTGAAGAATAGCTCACAAGAAGGCCGAGTTCCAGTCGAAACCTTCAGGTGACTTCAGCCACAGGTAGCTTTCAGCAGGCTTTAGCCTAAAAGGCGGACTTTAGCCGCAAGATCGAGTTTCTGTCGAAACCTTTAGGTGGCTTTAGCCACGGGTAACTTTTCAGCAGGTTTTAGCCTGAACAGCGACTTTCAGTCGCTCAAAGGAACCTACCGGCTTTAGCCGGTAGTCGTTCAGATAGCAAACTGAAATCGATTCCTGTTCAAGAAGAGGAGTAACGATCATGCAAGAAATACCGGACTCTATTAAACAATCTAGAGATCGCTATTTGGAAATCATAATATGAAGTGGCAAGTGAAATGGATCACTCCGGAGCTTGATCAATCCGTGCGCCCGGTGTTGCGTCAATCCTTTACGCTATTCGGTTCCATTGCGTCCGCCCGCGCTTGCGTATGCGGATTGGGCATTTATGAAATGCAAATCAACTCGATTCCGTTATGAAGCGGGTTTTAGCCTGGTAATATCCCCAAAGTAAAAAAGACATCTGGTAAGATGATCTTACGTTGCCGATCGGAGGGGATTTTTCATGGGGACAACAGGACGTACGAACAATGAAGTGCATCGCCCTTCTTAGGATCTCGTTCTCCTCTTTGAGTTAACAGTTTTGCTGCTCGGATCGGGCCGAAGACAAGAGGGATGTAGTCCTTGTATTATATGATGTAAAGGATGATATGCGCAGCAGTTCGTTTCATGAGAAACGTCCGTTCCTTATTACGGTTCGTGAAGAAAGACACTGCAAGATCCTAAATAACTGGGAAAGCAGATGAAATCATGCGTGTCCTCCCTGATAAGAACGTTTACAAAACGCTTACTTTCAAACTTATACTTGGCTCACAGCTCATCATAATTCCGCTTATCTTTTTTTTGATATTCGATAATCTTTACTCCATAAACGTATTGCATAAGAAAGTTTCCGAGTCCAAAAAGGATACTATTGCCCTCTATATGAATGAAATCGACTCGGAACTTAAAAACGTGGATAGTTACTTCTTAAATATGATTACTTACGATATGAGTATTCCCAATTTGGAAAACGACGATCCGGGCACGAGAGAGATCGCCAAATTTAATTTAAAGGACAACATTGTCCAAGCCATCAGTACTTACAATCTGGTGGACGGTCTCTTTATCTATTCAAGCATGACGAAGGACTATTTGTATTCGTATAGTTCGCGCACCAGCTACCAGGAAAGAATTGCGGTTTTAGAATATACATCGAAAGTTGCGAGCGCTGGCGGAAGCTTCGGAAGTTCGAAGTGGTTTCCTTCATCGATCGGATCCTCGACTTACATGTTAAGAATCCTGAATATAGGAAGTGTCTATGTAGGTGCCTGGATAAACGTCGACACCTTCATTCAATACATTCATCAATTGGATCTCAGTCAGAGGAATTCCTTTATTTTGGCCAATTCGAAAGGGGTGCCAATGAACAATGCCGACTTTATTCAAAAGCATAACATCGATCTTTCCGGTGACTTAAACAGCTATTACTTTACCGGTACTGATAAAAGCTATATGGTGATTGGGCAGGATTCAAAAAGAGGTGATTTACGATTAACGGTCGTGGATAATGAAAATAATATTCTCGAAGGACTCGATCAGATTCAGATTGTGATTAGCGCTATCGCGTTGCTCTCCATTTTCTGTATCCCCATAACCTTCATTGTATTGAGAAAATGGATATTCAAGCCGATCACAAAGTTAAAGCACGCCATTAAAATGCTTGAAGGCGGAGACCTGGGCCATAATATCAAAGTGGAGGAGCATCCCTATGAATTTATGCTTCTGATCGATACCTTCAATCATTTCACGTCACAGATCCAGCAGCTTAAAATAGACGTATATGAGGAGCAAATTCAAAAACAGAAAGCGGAGCTCCAGTATCTTCAGATGCAAATCAAACCGCACTTTTACTTGAATGCTTTCAACACCATACACAGCATGGCTCAAATGAAGGACTATCAACTGATCCAGGAATTAGTCCGGAGTTTGGCGGATTATCTAAGGTATATGGTTAGGGGGAATTTTACGCTTGTCACATTCGAGGATGAACTAAAGCATGTCCAAACTTATCTTCAAATCCAGAAAATCCGCTCAGGGGAAAATTTGATTTGTCATATCGATGCCGATCAGCAGTTGATGAGCTTACGAATGCCGCCGCTCATCTTGCATACGTTTATTGAGAATATCGTGAAGCATGCCCTTACGTTGTATGAGCCGATAACAGTGTTCATTAAAGCAGCTGTGATTGAACAGGAGAACGGCAAGTATGCAAGCATCACGATCCAGGATAGCGGGAAAGGATTCTCGGCCGAGGCTCTGGACCATATCAATTCAGATAACGTCCACCATAAAGATGACGGAGTAAGCATCGGGATCTGGAATATTAAACAAAGGCTCAAATTGATGTATGGGAATAAAGCCAGCGTAACCGCAAGCAATAATGACGGCGCGCGAATACAGATTATATTGCCGATAGAAATGGAGCCGATTCAGAATGAATATTCTAATCGTTGATGATGAAATCCAGACTGTCAGGGCTATTAAACACAGCATTGACTGGGACAAGCTCAAGATTGATGAAGTTTATACGGCTCACAATATCTCCCAAGCCAAGGAGATCCTGTCCTCAAGCCCAATGGACATCGCGATTTGCGACATTGAGATGCCGCAAGGCAACGGATTGGAGTTGCTTGCATGGATTAAAGAGCATTATCCGGAAACGGAGAGTATATTATTGACTTGCCATGCTGAATTTGAATTTGCCAAAAAAGCGATTGAGCTTGGAAGTTTCGATTATCTGGTCAAGCCGATCCCGTTTGAGGAGTTGGAGCAGGTTATTTACAGAGTCGTGTCCAAGATTTCTTCAACGAGGCGATTAAAAAAATACAGTGAGTATGGGGAGTACTGGATTAAAAACCAATCCATGATTGCAGAAAGCTTCTGGTCCGATCTATTACAAGGAAAACTCTCTAATAACCCCACGACAATCGCACAAAACGCAAAAAAAAGAAATGTTGAGTATAGGATGGATGAACGGTATAGATTGGTATTAATCAGTAAAAAAAGACTTGTTACGAAGCTGGACACATGGAACCAACAATTGCTCGATTACGCTTTGAAGAATATTACAGGCGAGATTTTATTCGGAAATGTGAACTCGAACTCCCTCATTGTTCTGAACGGTCAATTGATAGCCATTCTACCGGAGGCTAAGGATAGGAAACACCATACGGGAAACATAAAGGAGGTGTGCAAGGAACTGATCGTCGCCTGTAATACCTATTTGAGATGCAGTGTAAGTTGTTATATAAGCGACTTCGTTTACGGAGAGCAGCTCCCCGAATTTTTTAAAAAGCTGTTAGAAATCGACAAAAACAATGTTGCCTTAACAAGTAAAATCTTTGATTTAAATGAGTGGGATCGTGATCTTGATTCCCCGATCGCCGCCTTGCAGGCCCTTATTCAAGAGTGGACAACCATGCTGCATCAGGGTCAAAAAGAAAAATTGCAGCAGGAAATCATAAGCTATCTCCATGCTCTGGCAACCGAGGATAAACTTAACCTGGACGTTCTGCGCATTGTTCAACATGATATCCTGCAGATGGTGTATTCTTTTCTGCAGCAAAAAGAAGTTCAAGCACATCAGCTTTTTAAAGATCCGCAATCGCAGGAGCTCTATCGCAATTCTACAATCAACATTGATTATATGAGAAACTGGATTCGCTATTTTATAGACAAGGCTGTTGATTACACGGAAGAGATCGCAAAATCTCAGACGGTCATTGGAAAAGTTAAGGAATATATTCATGCCAACCTGAAAAACGAAATCAAGAGAGAAGACATCGCAAATCATGTATTCCTCAATCCCGATTACTTGACCAGGGTATTCAAGAAGTCTACGGGATTATCGATCATTGAATATGTGACCGAAGCAAGAATAAAAAAATCGCTTGCACTGCTGAACGATTCGAATTTGCCGATCAGCACGGTGGCTAGCGAAGTCGGTTATGATAATCTCACGTACTTTTCCAAGCTGTTCAAGAAAGCTGTCGGCTGCACCCCTTCGGAATACAGAAGACAGAGCGTGAAGTTGGAAATGGAATAAATTAAGTCGGATAATAACAAATCCCGTCTATCGAGGGATTTTTTTTTGCTTTAACGATGGACATGTTCTGGACAGTAGTCTGAATCCGGCTAACAGAGGTCTGAGGAATTAAAGAGTAACAAAGGGAAACGCTTATATAATGGAGGCAACCTGTTACAGAGAACCTGTTTGAACATGACTTCACAGGTTGTTTGTACGGAAATTCGAAAAAAAAAAGGGGAAATCAAGGTGAAAAAGAAAAGCAAAATCATAACGTTGTTGGCCATTGTCGCCTTGCTTCTTTCCGCCTGCAGTGGTGGAAACGGCGGAAGCGGCGGCAGCAACAGCGGTGAAAACGAGGCAAAAGAATCGGCAAATACCGCCAAACCCGACGAAATCGTATATGCTTTTCCCGTATTCGGCACGATACCGGCGGATATGCAGCTCATTGAAGACGAGGTTAACAAAATATCGATCAAAGAAATTAATGTGAAAGCACAACACTTCGATAAAACTTAACATGAGGTGATGGAAACGGAGGATGAGGCAGTAGTAAGAGAGGTGCCAACTGTGTTTACAGCCATCTGGACAAGGAATGTTGAGGACAGAATATTCTAAAAATGACTTCGAGATTCGAAGACCCAAAAAGGTTCACGGTCTCTTATGAACGACCAAAAACACCCTTATTTTGGTGTATTTGTTATTCAGTTATAACGATGCGCTTCTTCTCGTTGCTCTGCCTTTCATTTGGCGGTCGCTCTCTCGGCCTGACGTTCCGGTCCCGTTTCTTTCTTCTTGTTGGCCTCAACAGCACTTGTTCTAAGCTTTGTTTTTCCACATCAGCGTAGATCCGAAGAAGCTGGAGCAGTTCCCTACACGTTGCCTCCGGCTTCATCGTTAACCGAACCAGTTCACATAACGCATGGGCAATAAGGGACAAATAGATCTGATTCCATACGGCCTTTTCTTTAGTGCTGTAGAGCTTGCCCAGGTTGCTGTGCTGTTTCATCCACTTAAAGAATGTCTCCACTCGCCAACGTCCCCGATAGATTTCGCTGATGGCCTCTGCCGAAACATCGCGTCGATTCGTGAGCACCCGAATGCGTTTCATCTTGCCGTGCCGATCCACAACGTCGTACTCGACCAACCTGAGCTGCGCCGTGATTTTCTTGACCGGGTGCGTGATGCGAACTTCGGCATCAAGCCGGATGGACGAATGCTCGGGAAGCGGATGATGCACTAACAGTTGGCACTTATTGTTGTGCTTCAGTCTGGCCACAAAGAAAATCTTCGCCTCCGCCCATTCGATGAAGCGTTCGTAGTTCACATAACCGCGGTCGAATACATAGGTCGCATCGGCATCGATAACGAGGTGAGAAAGCACTTCCTGTTCATGAACCGCCCCGGTAGAGAGCACAATGCGATGCGGACATGCGCTGGTTTCGTCGGCAATGCGCAAACAGGTGTGCATCCGGACAAAGTTTTTTGGCGCCGTTGTAAATGCCCAAAGTCCGCGATGGGACGGGAGCGCGATCTCGGTCGAATCCACCGCATACAAAGGGCCGATGTCCGGTAATCCCGGCTTGCCGATGTAGTGCCTGGCGATCTCGTCCAGCAACTGGCGATACAGCTCCTGCAAAAGCGAAAGAGGAATCTGCTCCAATCGACCATACAGGGTAGACGGAGAAACGGACGTAAGACGGGTCCATTCTTGAAGCCATTTACGGGATTGAAGATGAAGACAGATCTCCTCAATGCTTTTGCGCTTGCGCAATGTAGCTTCCAGAAACAAGGCAACGACGGCCCCAATAAAACATTTTTTTGTCCGATGATCGGCAAAAAGATCTTGATAATGACAATCCAACCAATTTAAGCATTGACGCATCACCGTATGCTCCGGTACACTTATGGACATAAAGCTCCTTTGCTCGGGTGATTTGGTCGTTACTTTGAGCATAGGAGCTTTTGTTTGTTTCGGCAAGGTGAACGTCTTCTCACTTTTACATTTACAGTAAGATTTGTGGATGAAGTTTTTATTTGTCGACACTTTCGTTCCATGTCAGGTTTGAGCGAAGTGTTGTGATGTGAAAGCAAAGTTAATGCCGATCAGCGGCGGCAACTGGGGCGAACAGGTAAATCTGATGATTTCTAGCGGCGAGAAACTTGATTTGATGCCGACACTGGGCAATTTCAATACCATGGTTGCCCAGAAGCAACTGCTGGATATAACAGATTTGATTGACAAGTACGGTCAAGGAATCAAATCCGCTGTGGGAGAGAACTTCTTGAAAGGGACAACGGTTGATGGAAAACTCTATGGCGTAACCGTTGGAAATGGCAAAGCGGCCGTCCCGAATATTGCCATGAGAAAAGACATACTGGACAAGTATGGCTTAAGTATTGACAGCGTGAATACGATTGAAGATATCGCCAAGATTTACGAAGTGGTATCCAAGAATGAACCGCAAATGGCCATGCTTATTCCTAGCGGGATTGGAAACGTTACGATGGCGCCGGGATCGCTGTTGTTTCATTCGAAATACGATAATCTGGGCGACGGTTTAGGGGTGCTTCTAGGCAACGACAACCACAAGGTCGTCAATCTGTTTGAGACAGAGGAATATAAATCGCTCCTGAAAACGATGAGAGACTGGTATCTAAAGGGATATATCCTGAAGGATGCGGCAACGACAACCGAGACCGCCACAACACTCCTCAAAGCAGGAAAAGGATTCTCAGAATTTGTCAACGGCGAGGAAGGCCTAGATGCTCAATTGACGAGAAACACGGGACATCCGTTTGTCACGAAGAAACTGCAGGATCCCTTGATTACTTCGGGAATCATTCAAGGTCTGACCTGGGTTGTGCCGGTTACTACGAAGAATCCGGAAGCAGCTATGAAGTTCCTGAATTTGACCTATACGAATGCGGACGTTATTAACTTGATTGACTGGGGCATCGAGGGCAAGCATTACGAGAAGAAACAGGACGGAACGATTGGCTACCCAAGCGGTGTGGATGCGAGCAATACCGGCTATGGCCTCGGTCAGGACTGGTTGATGGGTAATCAGCTGATCGCACATGTATGGGAAGGCAATGATCCGAATAACTATAAAATTCTCGAGGAAAATAACAAAACTGCACCTATCTCGATCGCGCTCGGTTTCTCTTATGACAGTTCGAAGGTAAAGACGGAAATCGCGAATGTAAACAATGTAATGGATCAATACAGGCCTGGGCTGGATACGGGAAGCTTGGACCCGGACAAGTACTTGCCGGAATTTAATGCGAAGCTGAAAGCGGCAGGACTGGATAAGATCATCGCGGAGAAACAAAAACAGCTTGATGCCTGGTT
>Ga0310828_1001045_pt1 | contig 19227 bp, 22 predicted proteins | sample WT_ome_3_FD_202242 | JGI IMG/M metagenome (GOLD analysis project Ga0310828, IMG submission 202242) | Sorghum-adapted microbial communities enriched on wild type (WT) sorghum from Joint BioEnergy Institute, Emeryville, California, United... ... | reverse complement strand
TGCCGAACCATTCCGGCAGGCGCCGCAAAATGTCCTCGGCAATCCGCGATTTTTGATGTGGATCGCGCACTTCGGCAATGCGGATGTTCATGTTCGCTCTCCTTCAAAAAAATGATCGGGGCCGAATGAAGCAAATATCCAAAATTACAATATCAAAAATCCAACGCATGGGGGAGCCTGACTTTCCGTGAGAACGCCTCTTCCGAAGGCAGGCGCTGATTCCTTTTTTGACGACCTTGTCCCGACTCGTTTCCAGTCTGCTCTCTCCGGTCATCATTGACCGGTTTTCCATGAAACGCCTGCTCGTCATCTCGCAACTGTTCAAGACCGGTTGCCTGTGCGGGCTATGCGGATGGATGGTGGCGGACCCGGAGTTGCCGCTCGCCGTCGTCTATTTTTTTGTATGCCTGATCTCTTTCGCGGATGGAATCCAGCTTCCGGACGGCAGCGCATAACGGCGTATGGGTGTCGGCCATCCTGTTTGTCTATGTCGAGCAGAATCTCCACGCAACGGAAGAATGGTGGGGATACATCAACGGCAGTTTCAGCGCGGGCATGATCGTCGGCGGACTTTTGGCCTATCGATTCTCGGAGCGGATTGGCGCCAGGCTGCCGGGCACCATTTTCCTGGGCACGCTGCTTTGCGGCGTTTTGACGCTGGTCTTCGGATTTGTGCAGGCGCCGCTCCTGGCTCTTGTCATCGCCCTCATCCGGGGCATTCCGGAACAATTGCGGGATGTCGCGGAGACGCTGGTCTTCCAGAAAAGCGCGTCCGACAAACTTCTGGCCAAAATCTACGCCGCGCACGGCGTGCTGTTTTACATCGTGTACGGCGTCAGCGTGCTGCTCCTGGGATGGATCACCGATGCCTTCGGCCTGACATCCACGTTCCTTTTCGCTTCGGCATGCCTGGGCATCGCGGCGGTGCTGGCTTTTGCGAGCAGAAAGCAGATCAAGGATTTGGGGGATCCGGGGTCTTGACATTGGGCTGCCACCTTTTCGGTTGGCGCCCTTTTTCCGTCCGGAAACGATCAAAGATGTTTCCTGGCCGGACTGGAAATACTTGAAAAAAGATAACCAATCAGTTATATTTAATGCATAACTACTTGGTTATATAATAGAACATCCTGCCCATGATAGGAGGAAACTTCATTGAACGTCAAGCAATCCATCATTGTTCGGCGCCCGGCAGAGACCACATTTAAGGCTTTTACAGAAGACTTGGGCCGCTGGTGGCCCCTTAAGCAGTTTTCGTATGGCGGCAAGCGGGCTAAGGAGATTCATCTGGAGGGCAAGGTTGGCGGACGGTTCTATGAACGATTCACAGATGGAGATGAATTTACCATCGGAACGATGTCTCTCTTTGACCCCCCCAACCAAATCATCTTTACCTGGCAGGATCCGGATTGGAACGCTCCCACCACTGTCAACGTAAAGTTCACCCCTGTTCCGGAGGGGACGTTGGTGGAATTGGAGCACACCGGATGGGAAACAGCCGGTGTCCCGGACGATGACGCCGCCAAGTATCGAAAAGGCTGGGGAATCATCCTGCAAATCTTCAATGAGACTCAACAAGGCTGACTTTATGACGAGAAGTCTCGACTTGGCCTTTGCGGCACTGGCAGATCCAACCCGCAGGGAACTACTGAAACGCCTTGGCCATCGACCCCAGCCGGTGGTCGATCTCTGCAAGGGGTTTCCCATAAGTCAACCGGCGATTTCAAAGCACCTCCGCGTACTCAGGGAGGCCGGACTGGTCGATCTCAAGAAGCGAGGGCGGGAGCACGTATATCACCTCTCTTCAAGTGGTTTTGCTGATATGCATGCTTATTTGAAATCCGTCAGTGCCATGTGGGCGGATACCTTGCAGGCCTTCGCAGATTATGTTGAAGATCGGGAATGATACCAACCACCGAGTTTGAAAAGCAAATAGACCAGGAAGATCGGCGAACCGCCGTCCGCCCGATCTCCCTGGTCTTTTCATTCCATTTGCCTTATTCGGCGTTAAAGTCTGGTTGCCGGAGATTTAAGGTTTTCTCCCCATGTACAGCTGATAGAGATTTTCGGACGGGTTTTTCTTTGGACGCATAGTAGCGGTAATAGGTTGCTTCATACACCTTCTGAATGTCCTCATACACCGCATTCCCTTCGGCCGGAACCGCATTGCAGCGGAACAGGGCGAACACCCCGCCATTCTTCAGCAGCCGGAAAACTTTGGGGCACCCCACTTCCGCATCCACCCAATGGAAAGAGGTAGCGGCGTAGATCAGATCGAATTGGTCATCATCCAACGAAACCTCTTCGAAGGAGGAGGGAATGACACGAAAATTCTTGTTTGCATTGAACTTCTCCGATAGAAACGCAGCCAAATTCTTGCCCAATTCCACGGCCGTCACATCGTAGCCCGCGTCGAGGAAGGGGGCGGTTGCTTTCCCGGTTCCCGCGCCGATCTCCAGCGCTTTGCTGCCTTTTCCCGTCCCGCAATAGCGAAGGATATCCGCATACAGTTCGTACGGGTATCCCCACCTGACCTTGTCATACCGTTCGACCATTCCATCGAAGAGGATCCTGTTGTGGCGTTCCCATCCCGTACCATTTTGTGTGCCCATGATTGGCCTCCTTTTTTGGTTTCAACTGGCGCTCGGCCTCCGCTTTTCCCTGCAAACCCAATTTGGAGTGCTACGCTAAAAATGCAGTCGAAAAACCCCCTCATCTGAAATAAAATGGAACCTGACGAGGGGTAGAGAGGCAATGAGACAATACGACAAGGCATTTAAAGAAGAAGCTGTCAGATTAAGCGACGAGATTGGAACCAAGAAAGCCGCTGAGCAGTTAGGCATCCCCTACTTCACTCTGCAGGGGTGGAGAAAACAAAAAGCTCAGCACGGGGACAAAGCCTTTATCGGCAGCGGCCGCTCCTATGCTTCAACCGAAAAAACGCCGCGTGAAATCGAACTGGAAAAAGAAATCCAAGAGCTGCGGCGTGCCAATGAAATCCTCAAGGATGCGCTCGCTTTTTTCGCAAAAGACCGGAAGCGTTGAGGACTCGCCATATTTATGCTTATATCCGTCAACGGCGGAAGCGCTGGACCGTCAAGGAAATGTGCAAAGCACTGGCTGTCAGTGAATCCGGCTTTTACCGCAGTCTAAAGCCCTCATCGAAAAAGCAGAGTCAGCAATCGCTTCTGGTCGCCATCCAAGACGTTCTGAATGAGCATGAGGATAATCAAAATTATGGCGTTATGCGCGTACTGCTAGCCCTGGAACAAAAGGGGATCAAGGCCAGTTACAGCAAGGTTTATCGCGTCATGAAGAAGCATGGACTGCTGAAAAAAGCCAAACGTCATCCGAACGGGATTACACGCGAGGACGCCTTGGCACAAAAGAGTGAAAACCTCCTCCAGGGAGACTTCATCGCGTCAGCATCGAATCAGAAGTGGCTTTCGGATATCACCGAGATCCCTTGTTCAGACGGCAAGCTGTATCTGTGTGCGGTACTGGATTGTTTCAATGGCGAGATCGTAGGCTTGGCCATGGACGACAACATGCGCAAGGAACTGTGCATTCAGGCCTTTGAGAATGCCTGCAGAGCCAGAAATGCCCGGGGCATGATCTTTCACAGTGACCGAGGCAGCCAATACACCAGCCAGGCATTCCGGGAATGTCTGGCCAGACGTGGCGCCATACAGAGTATGAGCGGCACCGGGCGTTGCTACGACAATGCGAGGATGGAAAGCTTTTTCGCCACGCTGAAGAAGGAGAAGCTGTACAAGATCAAAACCGAGCGCTATCCCATGGCGTATGTGAAAACGGTCATCTTCAGATACATCATGGTTTACTACAACCGGCAGAGAATCTACACCTCTAATCCGGGGGGCTGGCCCCCAGCAATATACCGGGAAAAGGTGCTTTCTCAAGCAGCATAGCTATGGGCTTCTGCATGAGGGTGTTTTCTAACTGCACTTTTTTTGACAACTCCACACAACAAGGAAGCGTTCGTCGACCAGGAGAAGGTGACCCTTGATGCCCCGGCCACGGTGGTCAACGGCCGTCTGTTCGTGCCGGCCAAATTTCTCGGCGACGCCATCGGATTTCCGGTGACTTTCGATCCGCTGACAAACTCGGTCACGATGGTCACCGCGACCGATACCTTTGTGATTGATCTGGCTGCGAAAAAAGTCATGGCCGTTCAGCCGGATGCGGAAGGCGATGGCGCAGCGTCCGATGCCGAAGCGGTCGATGCGGAGCCGGTCGAGGACGAACCGCTCGATGCCGCGTCAATTGAAGACGAACCGGCCGATGGTGAGACGGGCAAAGCTGAACCGGCCGAAGCCGAGCCGGATGCGGAACCGGCGGCCGAAAATGCACCCGAAGGTAGTCAGGGAAGCGAGGCATCGGCAAGGGATGATCATGCGCCGGACGAGGCCGGGGCTACGCCGCCCGCATCGCCTCAAGCGAAACCGGGCGATCAGGCGCAGGACCATAATGAAACGGAGGCCGGCAAAGAAACGGAAGCAAGCGAAGAAGCGGAGGCAAACGAAGCTGAAACCGGCGAGGAAACGAGAATCATTACCGAACTTCCCTTCGAAGAGTTGTGCACGATCGTGGACAACCGGTTGCTGGTCAAGCTGACCTGGATTGCGGACGCCATGAAGGTGCGCTATGCGTACAACGAGGAACTGCGCCGGGTGGAACTCTTGGTCGTCAGGACGCAGGCGGGCGCTGTCGTTTCGCCTGACGGCAATTCGAAACCGGTCGCCAGATTTGCCCTCGACAAGGAAGTTTACCGGATCGGCGAACCGGTGAGGTATATCGACCTGAGCTACGATCCGGATGCCGAAGGAATCGCCAAGCATCAATGGACGGGGCGGCAGGACGCCTTTTTCGAACCCGGCCGCTATCCCGTGACGTTGCAGGTGACCGACGCCAGCGGCAACGTCAGCGAGACGTACCGGCGCTACATCGTCGTTTCCGATGAGGTGTTCCTGGACCGGCTTCATTACGATCTCTACTATAAACCGGAAGGGAATTTTATCAAACTGGATGGGCAGGAAGTCAAAAGCCGGTTTGTAAGCTTGCCCCAGGTGGGCAAAAACGCTTTTTCGCCTTCCGAAGAAAAAAGGGTGCTGCTCGTCAGCGACAGTCCGGAAACGTTCCAGAGCTACGGGATCTTGTATCAGGACGAAGTGAACGGCAAGGCGCGGCTTTATGCCAATCACGTCAACGGCATGTCCGCTGACGCCAGGTTTTTCATCCTGGCGACCAATCTGTCCGAAGAACCGGTAACGCTGACGACGACGAACAAGGGCGAGGTGTTTCCGTCGCTGTACGCCAATGTGTTCGGACATAACGCCTCGACGGATTTTCTCCTGCGCGATCCCATGGTGGCGAAAATGACTATCCCTCCCGGGGAATCGTATATTTATGTCCGAATGCCGGATCTCAAGCCCGGCCATGGCATCAACGCCATCTATGACGTGGAGACGACCGGAAACGTGCTGTTTACGTTCCTCGCAACGGATGCCGGGACGGTGCCGGACTCCCCGCTCGGCTATGTGCAGCTTCCGTACGAAGGACATGTGCGGGGCACGTTCCCGGTTTCGGATATCGGCTGGAGACTGGATCTTGAGAATGTGAAGGAGCCCGCCCGGCTCATTATCGGCAATGGCGTGGATGATCCGTTCGTGGAGGGGTTTGATCCAATGCGGGGCGAGGCCGTGATGAACCGGGGCAATTACGGCGTTACGTATACCATCCGCGCCGAACGGCCGCCAAAAATGGCGATCCTGCTGCTGGCCCGGGGCGGCATCTTCAAGGGGCCGTTCAAGATTAACGGGGAGATGGTGCTGGCGCCGAAATCCGGCGTCATGACCGCCTTCGACGGTGTCCAGCTGCTGAAGCGGACGACGGGACGGGAGAAGGAGCTTGTGATTGAATTTACGCCGCCGGCCGCTTCGGCCTTCCCGGTGGATCTCATTTTCTGGCCCTTGGAAGATCTGGAGTGATCTTTCGGGAAAAGGTCATTGCTGCTAAGCGTTCATTCCACGATTTCGATTTTTACGGCGATCGTCTGGCCGGGATAGGATTGCAGCATCAAACCGGTGGACCAGGCCCGGACTTGCTGACCGACGGACAGATCCGCAAAGGTCGCCGGTTCGTTCCCGCCGGCGATGATGATCACGCCGTCCGGGGCCAGGGTGGCGAAGGTGGCGACGGGATCGTCGGTGTTGCCGTTCTTGCGGGATTCGTCGATGATCAGCACCTGCCGTTTCGCTGCGTCGATTGCCGCGATTTTTCCGGTAAGGCCCGCTTCAGACCGGCAGCAATCCCGTATGCCAATCTCCAGCGGAAAATTGAAGCCGACATGCTCGTACAGTGAAGCGCGGATCGCCTCCAGCTCCGCTTCGCCGCTTTCTCGTTCCACATCGCCGTAACTGCGCAGGTTGAGGATGACATGACCGTCTTGGACGCCGGCCAATAAAATTTGAACGCCGTGCTTCTCCAGAAGCTCCTCTGAAAGAGCCATCACCTGATCTTTGACGGCGACCAGCGGGTCCTGTGCCAAGGATTCATCCGGCGCCGGGCTGCGTACGGCGGGCGGGTCCGCAGCCGCGGTGTCATGGGCCGCAACCGCTGATCCGTAAAGTGCGGCAGCGCCGGCCCCGTCCGGATCGGAGGCGTTTTCTGCCGCCGCACACGCGATGAGCGGCAACAAGGCGACCAGTGCGGCGATGGTTTTGATGGTGTTGCCCATGGTCCCTGACCTCCGATTTTATTGTTCCAAGTCTCATTTGATCACGTTCAATCGCCAATCCTGATCGGCGCTCTCCAGCAGTTCGACCTTGTCGCGGGTGACCCGGTAACGCCAGGTACTGATGATTTTCTCGCCGCCGATTTCCGCGTTCCACTCTTTGATCAGGGTGACGATGTAGGCTTCGGCTTCCGCTCCCTCATCCGCCTCTGGCTTTGCTGTTGCCGGAGCCATCCTTTTTGGTTCCGCCTCCGCCTCCACTTCCGTTTTCGTTTCCGTTTTCGTTCCTGCCGCCATTGCCGGCTCCTCTCCCGATATCGCTTTCGCATTTGCGGAAACTTCCGGTTCCACTTCCGTGCGGGTTACGCCTTCGACGGTCAAACCGGGGGCCGGACCGCCAACCGACAAGGTTACGGTTCCGGTTTTGCCCGGTTTCGGAAATTCGGGTCGAAGCTGAAGCACCCGGTCAACAGCGTGGGACGCATTGAAGTAGACCGTCGTCCCGGCCAGACGGTTGACGACCCGTTCCAGGGCCTCGCCGAACCGCGTCGTTTCGTCCAGGGCTGCAGCCGCCCAGTAGAACATCATGATCTCTTCATAAGCGTAGATGCGAGGAAACAGCATATTTAGAGCAGCGGTCTGACGATAGAAATCTTCCAGACCCGCGATGCGGTGTTCTTCCGATTTGAACACATAGATGGAAAGCTGCTCCCGGAGCGACTCATCCAATTCGTCGGACGGCTCGAAAAGGGTGTAGCGGACGGGCTTGACCCCTTCAAGAATCCACTCTTTCTCCCGCTCTATCGGCTCCAGTCGCAGATTTTCTTCCTCAAATGCCCGCACGGCTTCCGCCACGCGCTTGGGATCCACGATTTTTCCCTTTGCCCATCCGAAACAACCCGACAGCAAAACCGTCAGGAAGGCCAGACTGAGCAAAAGCATTCCACATCTTCTCATTGACGGACCTCCGCAAAATCTCCTCACTTGCTTTGTTTTCTATCCTTACTTTGACTGAAAATCGACACGAAAGGTTGCGGTATTTTCGGACGAGGAGAGCAAAAGTCTGCCGATTGTCGCAAAGGTGTCACAAAGCGGACAAGGGGATGGGGCTTGCCAATTGGGCCGGGGATGAGATGAAAAAAGGCAGCCGTTTGTCCAGTTACCCGGGAGTCGGGAGGAAGAAGGCAACAGAACATCCGGTTGGCCTGGGAAGGCCGAACATCCGGTTTGAAGAGGAAGGGCCTGATCCTGGAATTAAGAGGAAGGACCTCGTCCTGGAGTTAACAGATGCAAATTTTTACGTTGATTTGACGTTGGTTTGATGTGGATTTAATGCTGGTTCACTACAGTGACCGTGAAACAAACCCAACAAATCCAAAGGAAACGGGAGGATCTCGCTTCATGAAACGAGTGGGGAGAATTTATCGGGAGTTGCTTGTGATATTGGCGATCGTTGTTGGCATCTCGGGACTGACCGCATGCTCGGCGGACAACGCGGGCAAATCCGCTGCGCAAAGCGTGGATGCGAATGCGTTGACGCTGGAGGAAATCATTGAACGCGCCAAGGAAGAGGGCGAAGTAAACAGTGTCGGCATGCCGGACACATGGGCGAACTGGGTGGAGACATGGGCGGATCTCAAGGAGCTCTACGGTTTGGAGCATACGGATACGGATATGTCCTCCGCCGAAGAGATTGCGAAATTCGAAGCGGAAAAGGACAATGCGACGGCGGACATCGGCGATGTCGGCATTTCCTTCGGACCGATCGCCGAAGAGAAAGGTGTGACGCTGCCGTACAAAACGTCGTATTGGGACGAGATTCCCGACTGGGCGAAGGATGACGACGGGGATTGGATCGTCGGCTACCAAGGGACGATTGCGGTGTTGACGAACAAAGAGCTTGTCGCCAATCCGCCGAAAACGTGGAACGATCTGAAAAACGGCGATTACAAGATCGCCATCGGCGATGTGCAGCGCGCGACGCAGGCCCAGATGTCCATTCTCGCTGCGGCGATTGCGCACGGCGGGGATGAGCACAACATCCGCCCGGGCATTGAATTTTTCGCGGAAATTGCCAAACAAGGCCGTCTTTCGCTGAATGATCCTTCGGTGCAAATGCTGGAAAGCGGGGAGGTTGAAGTTGCGCTGCTGTGGGACTTCAACGCGCTGGGCTATGCGGATCAAATCCACCGGGAGCAGTTTGAAATCGGCATCCTCGAAGAGGGTTCCGTCGTCAGCGGATATGCCACGATCATCAACAAATACGCCAAGCATCCCCATGCGGCGATGCTGACCAGAGAATTCATTTTGAGCGATAAGGGGCAAATCAATCTGGCCAAAGGCTATGCGCGTCCGATTCGCGACAGCGTCAAGCTGCCGGATGAGGTGGCGGCCAAGATGATTCCGCCCGAGCAGTACAAGAATGCCAAGCCGGTGGGCGATAACAAGGCGTGGGAAGAGACCGCGAAACAATTGCCGCAGCTGTGGCAGGAGGAAGTTCTTGTGCATGTCCGATAAAGTGATTGCCGTCGTTGTCGATGGCCTCCGTTACGACAAGGCGCGGGAATGCTTCGGCTATCTCGAGCATCTGGTGGAAGTCCGCCGGGCGGCCGTTTATAAGGTCCGCTCGGAACTCCCGACGTTGTCCAGACCGCTGTATGAAGTGCTGCTCACGGGAACACCGCCTTCTGTCAACGGCGTGACGACCAATTTTCCTGTCGGCCTTTCCAGACAGCGCAGCGTGTTTCATCTGGCCAGGGAGCACGGCTTGCGCACTGCGGCGGCAGCCTACTGCTGGGTGAGCGAACTGTACAACCGGTTTCCCTTCGACGCGGCCAGAGACCGCGAACAGGAGGATGAAGACCTGCCGATTTGTTACGGGCGGTTTTATTGGGATGATGGTTATCCCGACTCCCATTTGTTTGCGGACGGGGAGGCGCTGCGCCGGAAGTATGATCCGGACTTCCTGTATCTCCATCCGATGGGGGTGGATGACCAAGGGGAACGTTTCGGAGCCGAATCCAAGGAATACCGCCATCAGGTGTTGACGGTCGGCGGGCTGCTCGCCCGGATGCTGCCGGAATGGATCGAAGGGAAGTATCAGGTTCTCATCACGGCCGATCACGGCATGAGCGGAGGGGGCGGCCATGGCGGCGCCACGGCAGCGGAGCGGGAAGTGCCGTTGTATGTGATCAGCCCGCGCATCGAACCGGGCGAGTATGAAGACGTTGTGCCGCAACTGGCGATTGCGCCGCTGATCTGCCGACTCCTCGGCCTTCCCGTGCCGGAATCCATGATCCCTTTCCGCATGGCGGGGTGGAAGCATCCGGAGCGGGAGACGGTTCGCCAGGAAGGATAACGTTGTGATCCTTGGAGGGAGCGATAGACGTTTGAAAAAATCCAATCATCGCCGACAATATCCGCTTCTCCTTATGCTACCGTTCGTGTTGCTGGTGGCGGGCTTCGAGCTCGGACCGCTTTTGGCCATGATCAAGGGCAGCTTTCTGTCCGATGACGGAGGCCGGGTGACACTGGAGCAGTACGTGACGGTTTTTCAAAGCAAATATTATGTGCAAGGCATTCGAAACAGCGTCATGATTTCACTGTTTTCCGCCGGAATTTCGATTGTTGTGGCCTTGTTTGCGGCCTATTCCATCACGAGGTACTCCGGCAAGACGCGGGATCGGCTGCTCATGATCGCCAACATGACCTCCAACTTTGAGGGGATTCCGCTGTCGTTCTCCTATATTATCCTGCTCGGCAACAACGGACTGTTTACGATGCTTTTCGCGAGATGGGGATGGGACGTGCTGGCCGGGTTCAATCTGTATTCCTGGACGGGACTCGTGCTCGTGTACGTGTACTTTCAGATTCCCCTTGCCATGCTGCTGGTTTATCCCGCGTTTTACGGCATTCAAAAGGAGTGGCGGGAGGCGGCATCCCTCTTGGGGGCCACTTCCTTTCACTTTTGGCGCCATATCGGCGTACCGGTGCTTCTGCCAAGCGCGGCGGGAACCTTCAGCATTCTTTTCGCCAATGCGATGGGCGCATACGCGACGGCCTATGCGCTGGTCGGGAGCAATTACAATCTCATCTCGCTGCAAATCGCTTCCCTTGTGGCGAGCGATGTGGCGCTCAGGCCGAATCTGGGCAGCGCGCTCGGCGTGCTTCTGGCCTCGATCATGATAGCGACAATGCTGCTGAATGAACGCTTGCTTCGCCAGTGGAGGAGGGATTTGCGATGAAACGGCGCATGGGCATGCATCATTTCATTACGGGCATCATGCTGGTTTACCTCCTTCTTCCGCTTCTGGCCACCTTGCTGTTTGCCCTGGCCTCCAAGTGGAGTGTGACCTTGCTGCCGGAATCGTTCACGCTGCGCTGGTTCGCCGAATTGTTTCAGGACAAGCGATTCTTTCTGGCAATGGGGCGCACGGTCCTGATTATCGTTTTATCCGTGGCCCTTGGGATCGCGGTGATGGTTCCGACCGTCTTTATCGTATCCGTATATTTTCCGCGCAGCGAGCGGTTTTTGCAGGCCGTTGCCATGCTTCCCTTCGGCATTCCGCCCGTCGTCGCCGCGGTGGGGCTGTTGCGGATGTATGCCGGCGGTCCGCTTCCGCTGGCGGGTACGCCGTGGATTTTGATCTTCACCTATTTTGTGGCCACGTTGCCATTCATGTACCAGGGCATTCGCAACAGTCTGCGCACGGTGAATGCCATTGAGCTTGTTCATGCCGCCGAACTGCTCGGCGCGAACAAATGGACGGCGTTTCGCAAAGTGGTGCTGCCGGGGATTGCGCCGGGCATTCTCGTGGCGGTGCTGCTTTCCGTCGCAATGCTGTTCGGCGAATTTGCGCTGGCCAACCTGCTTGTCGGCGGACGCTTCGAGACGCTGCAAATTTATTTGTACCAAAAAATCAACAAGAGCGGGCATCTGGGCAGCGCGATTGTCGTGACGTACTACCTGCTGATCGTGCTGATCATCTGGGCCTTGCTCAAAACCGGAAAGTCGGGCCATCTCTCGCGACGTTAGGGGAGGAAAACGCGCATGAACTTTGTGGCTGTGGAGCAAATCCAAAAATCGTTTGGTCAGCAAACCGTGCTGGACCGCGTGTCCTTGCAACTGAAAAAGGGCGAATTCGCCACGTTGCTGGGACAGAGCGGCTGCGGCAAAAGCACGTTGCTGCGCGCCATCGCGGGCCTTGTCGATGTGGACGGGGGACGGATTTTCATCGACGGCCGGGAAATCACCCATGAAGAGCCGCGCAAACGCAAAGTCGGCATGGTGTTTCAATCCTACGCCCTGTTTCCGAATATGACCGTGGAGGAGAATATCGCCTTCGGCCTGAAGATGAAGAAAGATCGGGATGCAGAGAGCAAAGTGCGGCGCATGATTGAGCTTGTTCATTTGAACGGCAAGGAGAAGGCTTATCCGCATCAGCTGTCGGGAGGACAGCAGCAACGGGTCGCGCTGGCCCGATCGCTGGTTGTCGAGCCGAAGGTGCTGCTGCTGGATGAGCCGCTGGGCGCACTGGATGCGAAAATCCGTCACAATTTGCAGAATGAACTGAAACGGATCCAGCGGGAGCTGATGATGACCACGGTCTTTGTCACCCACGATCGGGAGGAGGCCATGCGCCTGTCCGATACGGTGCACATCATGCATGAAGGCCGCATCGTGCAGTCCGGCGCGCCGCAGGATGTGTACGCTTCGCCCCGGAATGCGTTCGTCGCCGAGTTCATCGGCAACTATAACGTCATGAGTGCGGAACAATTCGCCCGCATGGCGGGCGGGGAGGTTCCGTCCGCAAGTCAGGTGGCGATTCGTCCGGAAGTCATTTGCATGGAACCTTCGGAAGCGGAGCCGCAGCCCCCGGGGGATGCCTGGTCGTTCCGGGGAAAAGTTTGCGATATCACGATGATGGGCAATGTGCTTCGTTATGAAGTCACAACGGATGGTCCGAACTTGCTGGTGGACCAGCTTCATCGAAACCAGGCGATGCTGCCACCCGGCACGCCGGTTCGATTGTCGGTCGCCCGGTCCGAACTTATTCTATATCCATAGACCGGAGGGGTTCAGTTGTCGATTTTGTCGGAAGAGCGCAAAAAAAATACTGGATGATCTGAACCGCCGGGGCAAGGTGAAGGTCGTCGATCTGGCGGAGTATTTCCAGGTGTCGAGTGAAACGATCCGCCGAGATCTGGACGTTCTGGAGAGCTGCGGACTGCTGAAACGCGTCTACGGCGGTGCGGTCAAGCGCGTGTTTGCCTCAGCTGCCGAACCGTCTTTCCAGCAGCGGACGAATGTCCGTTTGCGGGAAAAACGGGCAATTGCCGCCAAAGCGGCCGAATTTGTGCAAGACGGAGAGGCGATCGCGAATGATGTCGGAACAACGATGCTGGAATTGGCCTTGCAGTTGAAGGGCAAGAAGGACCTCACTATTGTGACCAATGCCGTTCCGGTGGCCACGGCGCTGACGGAGCTGCTTTGCAGCGGCGAATTGACGGGCAGGGTCTTCCTGCTTGGCGGGAATCTCAATCCGAGACAACAGTCGATGAGCGGACGGTTCACGGAAAGCATGCTCTGCCAGTTCCATATCAGCAAAGCTTTTATTTCGGCGGGCGGCATCTCCCTGGATTTCGGCGTCAGCGACTACGATCCGGATGAATCCTTCATCTCCCGCGCCATGATCGACGTAGCCGATGAGGTCATTGTGCTCGCGGATCATTCCAAAATCGGCGTCCGCGCGCTATGCAAAATTTGCGATCTCGAATCAGCGGATATCATGGTCTGCGATCGGGAACTGCCAGACTCCTGGCGGGAGCACCCGCAGGCGATGAAGGGGAACTGGATCGTGGCCGCAACGGGAACGGAGGTGGAATCCGGAACATGAGAGCAGACTTTCATGTGCACTTGGAGGAGGGGCCTTATTCGCTCGAGTGGTGGACGCGGACGGCCAGCGCGATGCTAGCATTGGAGGAAGGGCCGCACGGGCGGCACTCCTATGCCTGGCTTGCGGATGTGACCCGGCGAATGGAGAAGCGCATTCGGGAGGGCGCCTATGCGCCGGGATGGCTGGATTTGTATTTGCGGCGCGCGAAGCAGCTGGGGCTGGAGGAAGTCGGTATCGTTGACCATCTGTACCGGTTTGTGGAAAGCGCCGGGTATTACCGTTTGCACATGCAATTGGGCGATGACGAAATAGGCCGGCTGCAGCGCGCCTGGCTCGATCGGGTTGCGGTGGAGTCCATGGAGCGTTTCGTCCGCTTTATCGAGCAGGAGAAGCCGAAGTGGGAGCGCGCAGGGGTCCGGCTAAGGCTTGGCATCGAGGCGGATTATTTTCCGGGAGGCGAACAGTCGCTGCAAAATCTGCTCAAGCATCATCCTTGGGATTTTGTCATCGGTTCGGTTCACTTTGTCGACGGATGGGGATTTGACAATCCCGAGACCCGGCACATTTTTGCCAGGCATGACCTTGAGGCGCTGTATGACCGGCATTTTTCCCTGGTGGAACAGGCGATCCGCTCGCAACTTTTTGATTTTGTGGCCCATCTGGACAATTTGAAGGTGTTCGGCCACCGGCTGCCGGACGAATCGGCTCTGCTCCCCTATTACCGCCGGATTGCCGAGACTTTGGTGCGCCACGATGTCGCCACGGAAATCAATACGGGGCTTACCTACCGGTATCCTGTGAAAGAAATGTGCCCAAGCTCCCTGTTCCTGGACATGCTCTGCGAACACGGCGCGGCCATCACGTTGTCGTCCGATGCCCATTTCCCCGATGATCTCGGGAGAAACGTCGATGCGGCGGCGCGCATGCTTCTGGCCCGGGGCGTCAGCACCATCGCCACCTTCTCCGGGCGGAAACGCATCAGCCGTCCCTTGTCCTGAATTTCCGCATTCGTGATCCGTCCGACAATATGATAAGATCAAACTGGACATTTTCGACAACAATCTGCCGTCAGCGGCAGGAGGTGCATATAGAAGTGTCGGATCGGGATCGGAATCGAGATCGGGGCTCTTCTCCGCTGCATGGGAAGGACAGGCCTGACGGGCCGCGGACATCTGACGGATTCGCGGCGCCGGAAAGAATGCGGAAAACTGAGGAAACGCAGGAATCGCAAGAAACGCAAGTGTCGCAGGAACCAAGCGAGGCCCAAGAGCCGCAAGAAGCGGGCGGGACACAAAGGCCGCAAGAAGCGCGCGAGGCGCAAAGGACGCTGGAAACGGGCGAGACGCAAAGGACTCAGCAAGCGTACGAGGCGCAAAGGACGCGGGAAACGGGCGAGGGACAAAGGACACGGATAACGGGCGAGGAGCAAAAGACTCAGCAAGCAGGCGAGGGGCATGAAGCGCAGGGCATGCCCGGCGGCGAGGAACCCTTTGACGCGCATTTTTTCCCGAAGATGAAGAAGAGGGCGAGATCGAGCCCCCCGCTTTTCTCAAATGGCTCAAGCGCGGCGCCGTTGCGCTGATCGCGCTTGCCCTCATCGGCAACGTCTTTGCCATTTTCCCGATGGTTTACAACATGGAGATGATGCGCTTTTTGCGGGATACCCGGGAACTGCAACAGCTGGACGTGATCCGCGAACACAAAAGGTCCATCGTGGTCGTGGATGCCGGTGACAGCAAAGGGACGGGGTTTAACATTGACGAAAAAGGACTGATCGTGACCAATCACCATGTAATGGGCGCAGCGGAAACGGCCGTAGTCGGTTTTCCCGACGGGCGCACGTTTCATGCCCGCGTGGCCGTGCGCGACCCGGAACGGGATATTGCGCTGCTGAGTCTCGGGGATACAGGTCAAACGTTGCCGGCGCTGAAAGTAAACCCCGACCGCGTCCTTGAGCCCGGCATGCGCGTTTATTATATCGGCAATCCGCTGTTCTTTCGGCATATTGCCGGGGAGGGTGCGATCATCGGCATGCGCTCGCAGGATTCCCTGGCCGCCCCGGTGCTGCTGATCGACGCTCCGATTTTTAAAGGCAACAGCGGCAGCCCCGTTCTCACCGAAGACGGCGAAGTGATCGGGGTGATCTTTGCCATGACCCAGGCCGTGCTGAACGGGCAGAAGATCGATGCCGGGCTGGCGGTGGCAGCGGAAGGATGGCATGGACTGCTCGAGTGAATTATCGGCCGATCGCTTCCCGTTCGCTCTTTGGCAGGTTGCGCCAGGCCAGCCAATAGGACTCGTCAACCAGTTGTTCGAGCAGCGGATCAGGCACTGCGCCGTTTAATACCACGGTGTTCCAGTGCTTTTTGTTCATATGGTAGCCGGGCAGGACAACACCCGGATATTGCTGGCGCAGCAGCCAATTTTGTTCGGGATCGCCCTTCAAATTGACGCTTTCCGTGTCGCCGTGCCGGCCGAGCAGCGCAAACATTCGGCTTCCGACGAAAAGCACGGGCAATTGCGGATCGAACGGATAGCGAAGCGTAACGCCCCGTTTTTGCATGGCATATTGGATCAGCGCTTGATGATTCACGATGCCTTCCCCCTCACGAAATGCTTCACGGGCCGGGCCCTGCTCTCCTGATTATACAATTTGCACGCAATTCGCACGAATGGATTTGGCGCAAATTCCGACAAAAATCCCGTTTTTCCCCATACAAAAAAATACTTTTTTTCACAGTAATTTGTTTTATGTGATATATTTAACATGGATATACCGAAAATCATCAGGTGCGAAGGAGGCAAGTTGTGTATTTGCCGGCGGATCGGAATATGCGATACTTATGGATTCTGACGGCGGTGCTCATTGCCCTCGGTTTTTTCCGGCTGGCGTTCTGCCGGCCGGCGCTCCCTTCACCTGGAGGCGTCGATGCCGTGCTGCAAGGCACTTCGGCGCTTTATGCCGCGCTGCTGATGCTCAATCGCTCACGCCGCGATGAAAGCGGCGGCAAATGGTTGCTGCTCGGGCTGGGTTGCCTCGCCAATTTCGTCGTGCCATACGTACCGTTGGCGGCGCCCGTGGTCACGAACGATTTTCTGGCCGATTCCGGAATCACGGGCACGCTGGTGGCGCTGGAGCAAATTTTTTTCCTGCTGGCGGTCCACATGATGCTGCGCAGGGCGGGCCTGGATGGCGTCCGCGATTATCTTGACATCATGATTTACACTGTGGTCATCGTCAGTCTTTGCGGCTTTGCCCGAATGGGCTCGTCGACGGCGGATTTATCCATCCCCCGCGCGATGATCGAGCTAATGGGTGTTGCCGTCAGTACGGCGACGATGGTTGGACTGGTGATGCTGCTCAGCCATGAGGAAGGCTGCGGGGGCAGGTCGACGCTGCTGATCTTGGCCGGTTTTGCCGCCCTTACGGCGGCATTCCCCCTCAGTTTGGAATGGCAGCTGATCGGCAATGGCAGCCGGGTGTCGGATCGATGGACGGAATTTCTCCAATTTGCCGGCATGATGCTGCTCGGAATGGCGGCGCTGTTCGACGGCGACCGGCGCAGGTTCGTTGGCCGCAGCGGGGAGCGGGCGGCCCGCAGCCAATGGAAAGTGCCGTGGCCGATGATCGGCGTGATTTCGCTTATGGCGCTGCTGCTCGCCACGGAAAATCGTTCATTGCCGGTTATCGGCACCGCCGCGGTGATGCTGCTAAGAATGATGGAGTATGGCGATTAGGAGTTGGAATGAACAAGGGGTTGTCCCATAAGAAAGCGAACGGTCGCATCTCATCTAGTCATTGCGAACTAACAATATTACCGACTCTACATGGGCCGAGTTGATGGAATTGATGTCTGTGTATATATTAGGAACAATCTGTACGCGGAAACACGTCAATCAGTTTCTGATTATTTTTTAAAAAACCCCCGTTTGAGAAAATATGTCAGCGTTTGAAAGTTGAGTAACATTCCTATGTTCATCTCTTAATTACCTAATATTAATAAATTCTTAAAAATCTTTAGATGAAATCCAAACATAACAAATTTCTTACAATAAGCGAGCCCTTTTAAAATCTGTATGAAATTTTTCGAGCACAGCATTTATTACAACATATTATTACACTAATTCTCATGTAGCACCTTCCTTAAACATTGAGTAATCACGTAGTTGCCTGCCAAACACCTAAAAGGTTCTTTTCATTCAATTAAAGCAATGTTAGCATTATCACTGGATGGTCAGAAAATTCAATATGGCTAATCTCTATTTCTACATCCGCTGTTTCGATAGTTTCTGATACGAAAGCATAATCCCCAGGAACAGAGATCGGATTATCATTACCTTTCTTAAGCCATACATCTATTAATCCAGTTTTCAGAAGAGCCTCAAGTCTGCTTTTATTGCATACATTAATTGTATTGAAATCACCAATTAGAACCAGCTTATGATTTTTTCTATATGTTTCTACAAAACAATCAAGTTCATTCCAAAAGACCTCATCATATTTTGGGGGTACATGCGTTCCATATACAACTAAGTCATTACATAATTTTACTGCATATGCTCTTAAATTCCTTTTATGTATATGTTTAATGTGTTCGTAAGCAATTCCCTTTGCTATAAAAAAAACTGTCATTGATGGTCTTTTTGATGGATTTTCTGATGCTAATTTATATCCTAATCCTTCCATTTTCCCTTTAAAGTATGTTGCTTCTTTTGAATTAATATCGAATTCTTGAAGAACAATTATATCCGGTTTAGAAGTTAAATCTTCAATATATTGGAAAATACCATCGACATTATATGATTTATTTAATTTATCCCATTCTACAAGATACTTATTATTAAAAATTTTCTTGTATTCTTCCCGGTGATTAGCAATACCACCAAAATCATTAATATTCAAATTCATTATTTTCATTTTGTAACACATATATGATCTTCTCCACCCCAAAAACAATTAAGTTAATTGTTTTCTACATTCTTATGAGTATACCGCTTATCTTCCGGCTTCTTGGCACTAATAGGCAAAGCCAAGACGCATTGCTCCTTGAATCCGTCCCTGCGCACATAAAACCTGCACTCGGCGGACGGTAATATTCCATTTTTGGGCAGCTTCTTTTGCGGTCATATACTCCATTATTTCACACCTCTAAAGTGTATAATTACCCAAAAATATTATATTCGTAAATGCGAATAATTTCAAGGAGAGTTACTATTCTGCATCATAATCTTTACATCTATCCTGTCTCCTCAACCATATGAAAAATGCCCGTTATCTATTCTGTCAACTCAACCCTACCTTTTTTTAGCTCAAATTTCGCCCCAAAAGTATCCCCTCGATTTGTTTCCGCGTACGCATTACGGCACTTTAGGTTGAGTAGACAACTTGGATGCAATCTCGGAAACCCGCTTAAATAAATGTTTACAGCCTTGTAATCAAGACGACACACTCCACATGGGCGGTCTGGGGAAACATGTCCACCGGCTGCGCTTCCAGCGCGCGGAAGCCGCCGTCTTCGAGGATGCGCAGGTCCCGCGCGAGGGTGGCGGGGTTGCAGGACACGTACACGACGCGCTTCG
>Ga0310828_1001043_pt1 | contig 19261 bp, 21 predicted proteins | sample WT_ome_3_FD_202242 | JGI IMG/M metagenome (GOLD analysis project Ga0310828, IMG submission 202242) | Sorghum-adapted microbial communities enriched on wild type (WT) sorghum from Joint BioEnergy Institute, Emeryville, California, United... ... | reverse complement strand
GCTGTTCTAAAATTCTGCAAGTCTGCCCTTTTCTTCATCCATATAATACCATTTTCGAAAATTACCCCTTAACGACAGTGAATATGCTATCGCTTCTTCTCTGAAACGGAATTATGCAAAACACTCAGAATTAGAAAATCCTTGCAATCTCTTAAACAGGGAGAGTAAGGATTTTTTTACTTCCTAATTAAATGCAAAATTGACCGCAGTATAAAAAGAAGATATATTTATTTCATACATATAATTCCAAACTCATTTTATCTAAAGAATGCGTGGTGAGAAAGCCAATGAGTACAGCAACGATTCTGGCGGAAGTTCACTCCTTTATGAAAGAAAATGAGCTAAGTTTAAGTCAATTCTCGGCAAAGTTAAATATTAATGCGGGTACGTTAAGTTATATTCTAAACGGTAACCGTACCTTGACCATCGATCATTTGGATCGGATTTCAGAGGTCATGGGCTTACCCATGGGGCATTATTATGAGCATTATATTAACGATTATCTCCAAGAGAGAAATCCAGATTGGCGGAGAGTGGCCCCTTTCCTTCGGAAATGTGCTGAATTGAACAAGCTGGATTGCATTCGCAGAACGATATGCATGCTGTTGGATAATTTGACGTACTCTACGTCCTTATTCGAGCTGGCCGAGGAGTTTTATGAGAAGGGATTATATGGTGCTGCGGAGATTCTGTATGAAAATGTGGCCATGAGCGAAACAAAGCAACATTCTGAGCGGTTAGCTTTATGCCAGTATCGGCTGTTTAAGATTCGGATTGGGTCGGACCAGGCTCACAATCTCAAAATTGCTTACCAATTTGAACCCTACGTAGATCGGCTGGATGAGGTTACGCAGTTGGATGCGCTGAAGGATTTGGCAAATTTATACCGTTCGCTTCGTCAGTGGGACCGGCTTGAGGATTTTGCTAAGGAGATGGAACATAAAGCTAGCATAATCTATTTCAGTAAACGACGCTCAAATAAAGAAATTTTGGAATTACAGAAGAAGTTAAATGGGCCATTGTTTGCTTACATTGCGTATGCCAAATTGTTATGTGGGGAAGCTTGCGAGGGTAGAGGAGATTATGATCAAGCTTTGAAATATACAAATGATTACGCCGATTTAAGTTGGGTCCAGGAAACTGATCAGGATACAATTCGCTGGTTAGGTTTATTTGAAAAATGGGCGAAGGCTAATTTATATGTCTATAAACTGATGACAGGTCAGATTGAAGTTTTACAAGAATACGTATCGTTTGCTCAAGAAAATCCGGATGAAATTATTCTTGCCCTTTTAAATATTATGCGTGCTGCAAACCTACATCAGATAAACGTTGACTTCATACTTCACCAATTTAATTCAGAAATAGACGCATATATCAACCACAAAAAGTCAAATGATCTGTATAATAATCAGGTCTTACCCGACAAGTACAACAGATTCATATATAATCTCACCTTTTACTATTTACAAAGAGAGGATTACATTAAAGGTTTTAATTTTCTGATGCAAGGACTGGAAAATTCAATTATAATGAATAATAAGGAACTCATTATCAGTTTTATGGTATTATTTGAACATCATAGAGATATGGCTTCCCAGGAAATATGCCAGAAGTATAAAACTATCGTTTGTGAGGTGAATAGAGGTATATGAAATCCAAATTCATTGTTGTTTTTGCGGTTCTGTTATCTTTATTAGTTGTTTCACCTGGTAGCGTTCATCCAGAGAAACCAACTGTATCAACTTTTGATATGCATGGTGGCTTTTAATTTCTGCATACATATGGACAACGAAAAACGCCTATTCGTTCTTTTAAACGAATAGGCGTTTTTGTATAACATTAATAAACTTACCATAAATCTACCATACAGCCCAACCTAAAACTTTGCTAACGTCCATATTCCGCCAAGTTAGGTCTCACCGAATCACAATTATCTGCCGCAACTCACGAGAATCGCCGTTTAGCTTGGTTTCGGCGGCGTTTAGCTGCGCGGAGCCGTCGCCGTCGAGGAAGATGCCGTCGACGAGCCCGCCGTCGGCCAGGGCGGACTTGACGGCGGTGCGGAACGCTTCGGCGGTGCAGCGGGTGGGGGTGACGATCAGCCACAGCCGGCCGCTGGCATCATACGCGAGACCGGAGCGGAGCCGGTTCTCATCGGGATTCGGCAGGTGCTCAGCCTCCACCGCCGCAGCCCGCCATCCGGCGTCATCCGGCAGCTTCATGCTGACGCCGCCTTGGGCAAAATAGCGGGTGCGGTCCGTAACGGCCAGCTCGCTTGCGGCGGAGACCACCTGCACCGAGAAGCTGCCCGCAGCGCCGTCCCAGACGAGCGTGCCGCGGGCGTATTTGGCGTTAAACCAGCCGGAGCCGTAGGAGCCTGCCGTGCCTTGCACCGGCTGATCGTTGTTTACTGCCAGCGACAACACAGCATCGTTATAGAAGAAACCGCCGTTCATCCCATACACGCGGTAACGTCCCAACGGCTGATCCGCCGCCCGCAGTTCAATTCGCTCCGGATCGGCGACTAAGGCATGCAGTTTGACACCGTTTGCTGCGGTAAGCTCATGATATTCATAATGGCGGGGGATCAGGTAGCTGCTGCCCCAGCTCATCATCAGCAGGATGATGAGAAAAATCGCCATGACCGAAGCCATGGCGATTCCCCAGCGTTGCTCCTTAATCGGCAACATAAGCTGCAAGCAGGCGAGTCGTATTGATGACCGCCAGTTTATGCGTCCGCTCCATAGCGTGCGAGGCATGCACGCCCGGTCCGATCAGCGCGGCGCGGATATTGTGGCCGCCCCGCAAGGAAGCCGAGGCATCCGAGCCGTAATACGGATAAATATCAACGGCATGCGGGATGCCAAGGCCTTTGGCCAGTTCAATCAGCCGAGTGGTCATCTCATAATCATAAGGGCCGCTGGAGTCCTTGGCGCAAATGGAGACATCGGTCTCTTTGCAGCTCAGATCATCGCCCATGGCGCCCATGTCAACGGCGATCATTTCGTTCACGCCGTCCGGAATCCAGGAGGCACCGTGTCCCACTTCCTCATAGTTGGAGATGAGGAACACCAGATCATGGCGCGGCGTCCAGCCTTCGCGGCGGATCGATTCGATCAGCCCGAACAAGGCCGCTACACTGGCTTTGTCGTCCAGATGACGGGATTTAATGAATCCGCTAGGCGTGATTACAGCGCGGGCATCAAACGAAATGAAGTCGCCAACTCCAATCCCCAGCTTCAGCACGTCCTCTTTATTTTCCACCACCTCATCGATCCGGACCTCCATGTTCTTCTCCTCGCGTTTGAAATCGCGGGCGTCACTGTAGACGTGAACGGAAGGATGGGTCGACAGGATCGTGCCGGTATATACCCGTCCGCTGCGGGTGTGGATTTGGCAGTATTCGTTCTCGATACTGTTCATCATGAACCCGCCAACCGAGGTAATCGCCAGCGTACCGTTCGAACGGATGGCGCGCACCATGGCACCTAACGTGTCCACATGGCCGCTGAGGGCGATGCGCCGCGACGAGTCGCGTCCAGGAATGGTCAGGATCGCGCCGCCTTTTTCATTAAAGCTGCAAGGCACGCCCAGTGCTTCGGCCTCTCGTCCGATAAGCGTCATGATATTGTGGGTAAAGCCGCTTGGGCTTGGGGTGTCCAGCAAAGTTTTGAGAAAATTTAAAATATAGGTTTCATTCGGTTGAATATTCATGGGAAACCTCCTTAAGATAGGTGGGATGCTTTAGTCCGCATTAAGACTGGATGGGGGAGTCCTCCTCCGCCGATTCAGCTTCCGTTTCAGCTTCATGGCTGGCAGCTTTCTTCTTTTTACCGCGCTCTGGCTTCTCCGGTTCCGGGAAAACATAGCCGGTAGCTTCCTGGATATGTACAAGCTTCGCATGCAGGCCCTTAACTTCGCGTTGCAGTCGATAACCGCGGTAAATGCCAAACGCCCCGACTATGATACCGCCAAGCAGCGTACTGCCGAGGATCAGCAAAATTAACGGAAGGCTGACGGAGCCAAACAGTAAATTGACCTGCACCGGATCGACGTTGATCACCGCAAATACGGCGGTAATCAAGGCAAAGACCAAAGCCAGAATTAGGGACCATTGGATTTTCATGAGGGTACACCTCCTTCTAGGACAGTATAAAATCCCTTGTCCGCTTGGGGCAAGGGATTTTGTAGTCGATAGGGGCATGGACAGGTTAGCTCGTCAACTGTTCCATTTGCTCGATCACGTTCTCGAACACGCTCATCGCTTCGCGAATCGGCTGCGGCGAGGACATGTCGACCCCGGCTTTTTTCAGAATGTTAATCGAGTAGTCGCTGCCGCCGCTCTTCAGGAAGCCGAGGTAACGGTCAACCGCCGGTTTGCCTTCCTCAAGAATTTGCTTCGAGAAGCTGGTCGCTGCAGAGAAGCCGGTAGCGTATTTATAAACGTAGAAGCTCGTATAGAAATGAGGGATCCGTGCCCATTCCATTTCGATATCCTGATCCACAACCATGTCTTTGCCATGGTATTTCACATTCAAGTCGTAATAAATTTCCGACAGTTCCTGCGGTGTAAGCGATTCGCCGGCTTCTGCGCGCTCATGGATGAGCTTCTCGAATTCGGCGAACATCGTTTGCCGGAACAACGTGGTCCGGAACTGGTCAGCGTAGTAAGTGAGCAGATACAGCTTCTGTTTAGGATCTGTGGATTTCTTAAGCAGATAATCCATCAGCAACGCTTCGTTGGTCGTCGAGGCTACCTCAGCCAGGAAGATGGTGTATTGGGCATCACGGTATTTCAGGGCTTCGTCCGAAAAATACGAATGCAACGCGTGCCCCATCTCATGCGCCAAAGTGAACATGCTGTTCAGATTGTCCTTATGGTTGAGCAGCACGTAAGGATGGGTGCCGTAAGCGCCCCAGCTGTAAGCGCCGGTGCGTTTGCCTTCGTTCTCGTACACATCGATCCAGCGGTTTTCGAAGCCTTCGCGAAGCACCTTCAGGTACTCCTCGCCCAGCGGCTGGAGTCCTTCCGCGACCATTTTCTTCGCTTCTTCATAAGGGATTTCCCACTTGTATTCCTCAACGAGCGGAGCGAACAAGTCATACATATGCAGTTCGTCAACGCCCAGCAGCTTCTTGCGCAGCTTCATGTAACGTTGCAGGAGCGGCAAGCTTTCATGCACGGCGTCGATCAGGTTCGTATACACTTCCTTCGGAATGTTGTCCCCATAGAGAGACATTTCCAGCACGGAAGGATATTTGCGAACCCGCGAGTAGAACATGTTCTTGTTCACGTTCGCGCTCAGCGTAGCGGCGATGGTATTTTTCTGCTTCCGATAAGTTTCGTAAACTGCTTTAAATGCCCGCTCGCGAACTTCGCGGTTAGGATTCTCCAGGAACTGAATGTAGCTGCCGTGGGTTAAATCCACTTCGTTTCCGTTTTCGTCTTTGATTTTCGGGAATTTCATATCGGCATTGTTGATCATGCCAAAAATTTGCTGCGGCGCCTGCGACAAATTGCCCACTTGGGCAAGCAACGCTTCTTCCGTTTTGCTGAGAACATGCGCCTTTTCGCGTTTGATTTCCTGCAAGGTGAACTTGTAATCCGCCAGCGCAGGATCGTCAATCAGCTTGTCGAGCTCCTGCTCCGGCAGGGCTAAAATTTCCGGCGTAATAAATGACAAGGCCTCGCTGACTTCGACGCTTAACTTTTTCGCTTTTTGCACTAGGGCCTGATATGTAGGGTTGGTGGTGTCCTCATCATGATGAAGATGGGCGTATACGTAGAGCCGCTCAATTTGCAGTGAAAGCTCATCTTCCAGTTCAAACACGGCTTTGATATGTTGTGCATCCGTCAGTTTGCCTTCGAATTCGGAGGCTTTGTCTTTCAACGCCTTAAGGTCGTTATACGATTTGTCCCAAGCAGCTTGATCCGGGAACAAATCCTGGAGCTGCCATGTGTGCTCTTTGGGCACTTCAGAACGTTTCATTACAGTGCTCATCGGAATCCTCCTTTGGTCTGGGTAAAATAAGGTCGGCTGGCCCATCGCAGCACTGCCCGGGAATGCGGCAGCGAGCAGGGAGCCGGTGAGCAACAGGGGAATCGCACGCGAAATGCGCTTCGATCGCATACCAAGAAAACCTCCCTTAAGAATGTCGGGAGCCCAACGTGATCCAAGCCCTAGGGTCGGTTCGCTTTGGGCATTTTCTTAGTATGACCGCCTGCTGCAGGAAATATAGGGGATCAAACAAGGAAGCTGTAAATCATCAGCCCAAACGCCAGTGCAATCAGCACGACGGAGGCTAGGGCAAGACCACGCCTAAGACGCGGCTCCAGCCGATCCTTGTTCAGGATGACCACGATGCCCAGCGCAAAAGCGCAAATAATGAAGATCAAGAGATTGGAAGTGTCCATCATAATCCATGCTCCGTTTCGTACGAGATTGAATGGCGGGCTACACCTGTTTAAACGCGTTCATAATTTCATTCCATTCCGCCTCGTTGCCGGCATATTCCTCTTTCGGGAACCGGCGTTTCACCCAATCCATCATGGCTGGGCGACTGAGGAAGGTATGCGATTCCTCGCCCCATTGGTCGGAAATTTCACGGAGAACGATGTATCTGCCCTGAACTTCTACCGTCATCATATTCCATTTGTCTTTTTTGTATATTTCGTGTTTTTTGATCATCTCTGACGTTCTCCAATCTTTGGCTTTGCTCCGCAGGTATGAAACCCGCAGTATAGTGGGAATATTTTATGTAAAATGATAACTCACGCCCCCGAGGAAAGCAAATGAAACCATACGATTCTGGCGGCGTTTTTCGTGCGAAAAGTTGTGGGCAAACAGACACGTTGCATTGTCGGTGGGCATAGAGTATAATATGGGTATTCGTCAATGATGGCGATTATTTTTAGGAGGTTGTTCATTTGAAAGGTACAGTTAAATGGTTTAACGCAGAAAAAGGCTATGGCTTCATCCAAGTTGAAGGTGGCGAAGACGTATTCGTACACTTCTCCGCTATTCAAGGTGAAGGTTTCAAAACTCTAGAAGAAGGCCAAGCCGTTGAGTTCGAAATCACTGACGGCAACCGTGGTCCTCAAGCTGCTAACGTAATCAAATTATAAGATCAATTCCGTTTAACGGATCACTTATAAAGTTTGGTACTAAGCGCGATAATGAAAGACACAGCTCTTTATAGGGCTGTGTTTTTTTGTATACATAGCTAGAATGAAAATAAACGGGTTGAATTGGTGACAATCAGTTGTCACCATTCGTTTGCTATAGTGATGTTAACGGGAGGGGAACCCAAGCGCGATGAACCGAATGGACCGGATGATGGCAATTGTGATGGCCTTGCAGCAGCGCCCGGAGACCGCGCAATCCTTAGCGGACAAGCTGGAGGTGTCTAAGCGGACGGTGCTTCGCGATATGCAGGCCTCGGCGGAAATCGGCATTCCTTTGGTTGCGCTTCCAGGGCCGGGCGGCGGTTATCGCCTGATGGACGGCTTTCGGCTGCCGCCGCTGCAGCTGGACGCCGGGGAGGCGCTGACCGTCCTGCTGGCTTTGGACGGCATCGGCAAATACGCCGACAGCCCTTTTCGCGAGGCGAAACGGACCGTCGCCGACAAGATCCGCTCCGCTTTGCCCGAGCAGATGCTGGGGCAAATTGCTCCATTGCTCCGGCACGTGGAGATGGAGGTGCCGGAGCGCGGCATCCAGGCGCCGTTCCTCAGCGCCTTGATGGCGTATGCCGCCGGCGGAAAGTGGATCCGAGCGGAGTACCGCTCGCTGAATTATCGCCGGCAGCTGACGTTGAAGCCGCTGCGCGTGTACGCCGCGCACGGCTTCTGGTACTGCGAAGCCGAGTCGCTGGAGCACGGGGAGAAGCGAACGTTCCGCGTCGATCGCTTCGTTGAGGCGGCTGAGATCCCTCCCCCACCGGGCGCAGGTGGCGGCAGGGGAGAGGCCGCCAAAGGGGCGACCCCCCGGTCGTCAACCGGGAGAGAGGATTTCCGGCTGCGCGTGAAGCTGACGTATCGCGGTTCGCTGCTGGCGGAGCAGGATCCGCATTTTGGTCAGGAGGTGCAGCAGGTGGGGGAGGCCGAGTGGCGGCTCGAATGTACCCTGCCGGGTTCGGAATGGGATTGGGCGGTTTCCTATTTCTTTGGTTTTGGCCGGGATGCGGAAGTCCTTGAGCCCCAGGCGATGCGCGAGGAGCTGCATCAGCGCGCAGCGGAGCTGGCTGAGCGGTACCGGATTTAAGCCGATCTCGCCGGCTTGAACGTGTAGACGTGTTGATTACGACAAAAAAAGGAGGATGAATGCATGAAACCGAGATTGTCAGTATTAACGATAGGTGTGGAGGATTTGGATAGAGCGGTGCATTTTTATCGGGATGGTCTTGGCTGGGCGACGGAGGGGATCGTAGGCCAAGAGTTCGAGCACGGAGCGGTTGCCTTTTTCGATTTGCAGGCGGGACTGAAGCTGGCGTTGTGGAAGCGGGCGGATATCGCCCATGACACTGGTCTAACGCTTCATGCTCCAAGTCCAACGGAAGTTACGCTGGGCCACAATGTGGCGAGCCAAGCAGAAGTGGATGAGGTGTTGGAGCAAGCGAAAGCCGCAGGAGCGAAGATCGTGGTTCCACCTCACGACACGTTCTGGGGAGGATATTCCGGATATTTTCAAGATCCCGACGGGCATTTGTGGGAGGTTGTTTTTAATCCCGATTGGGTATTCGAATCCGAAGTGATGAAGGAGACGAGGATGTAGATGAAAGAACGGAATGTGCTGGAACGCGCAGGTTCGTTTATTTATTCGCATGCCCGGCTGCTCGATCGCAAGCGGTTTGCTTACCACTTTGAAGGAGGTAGCGCGGAGGAGGTGCTTCGTGCACTTCGCCCGTACCAGAACGCAGATGGCGGCTTTGGCCATGCGCTGGAGCCGGATATGCGCGGTCCGCATAGTCAGCCGGTGGCCACGGAAACGGCGTTGTTGGTGATTCGCGAGGTGAGCGGATTTGGGGCGGAGTTGATGGACGGTGTGCTTCGTTACTTGCGCATTATGACACTGTCGGGCGGCGGCTTGCCGCGGGCAACTACGGAAGTGAACCGATATCCGCATGCACCGTGGTGGACGACCGAGCAGGACGGGGTTCCCTCGATCAACCCGACGGGAAGCATCATCGGCATGTTGCTGGGGCAACAGGAACGCACTGACTTTTTTCATGAAGATTGGTTCCAAAAAAATATCGCCTTTCTCTGGGAATGTATAGAGCAAGGCCTTCCCGGGGATTATCATGACGCTGTCCAGTGGATTTCCTTCCTGCAACACGTACCGGATCAGGAGCGGGCGGTGAAGGCGCTATCCAGGTTGGATGCCTGGCTGACCGGACCAAACGGGATTGAGCGGGATCCGCTGGCGGAGGGGTACGTCCATAAAGTGCTGGACTACGCACCAACGCCGGAGAGTTACGCGGCGAAGCTCATCTCGGAGGAAGACACCATGAAGCACCTCGATTGGTTGATCAGCACCCAGCAGGAGGATGGTGGATGGGCGCTGACGTTCCCGGCGGTCAGCCCGGCGGGCGAGCAGGAATGGCGCGGTTGGCTTACTGTCGAGATTTTGAAAACGTTGAAGGCTTACGGCCGGTTGTCCTAAGCCAGATCAGAAAGAGGCTCTTTCCAACAGGTTGCTGGAAAGAGCCTCTTCATGTTCTTTACTCTACGATCCGCAAAATCTCGGATACGTCCTTCCGCGGCACCGGCTTGGGTGAGATCGCCGGATGACCCAGCGCGATGACCATATTCACTCCGCGATCGGCAGGAATGTTGAGGAATTCGCGCAATTTATCTTCGGCGAGCAGTACTGGTCCGGTCATCGGACAAGTGGCCAGGCCTTTGGCATGTGCGGCCAGCATCAGGTTTTGTGCGGCCAGACAACTGCTCTTCAGTCCTTCTTCTTCCCAAATTTCAGGCGTGACGAAGGAGATCGGGTCAAAAATTCGTTCACGGAACTTCGATGTGTACGGCGTAGACAGAACTACGATTAACGCTGGAGCGCCGGAAAAAGCGGTAGCATAAGGACCAAACGATTTTACAAGCAGCTTGGCTTCCCGATCCTTCCCCTGTTCGGTGGCACGTGCTGCGATTTCATGCAGGCTGGCCCAGGTAAAATCCTCAATCTGCTTGATTTTATCTGCGTTCATCACGACGATGAATTCCCAGGTTTGCGAATTCGTGTCGCTGGGCGCATAGCGAGCGCAGTCGATAAGATCCTCGATATCGGAAATGCTGACAGGCTCTTGCGTAAATTCCCGGATACTGCGGCGGGTTTGAAGGATATCCCGAAACAAAGCGAAATCCATGCGTTTTCACCTGCTTTATCAAATTTAACACCAGGTACTATCATCTGATAATAACTATTATATAGGAAGACTTGTCCTTTGAACAGAGACAAACAAGAGGCGAAGCGCCGTGATGGCACTTCGCCTTGATTTTTTAGGCTTTATGCTCGAATTTTGAGGGAGTGCTCTCTCCCGGTCCCTTCTGAAAATAACGGCTGGCAAACCCAATGCAGGCGACCAGTGCCGCGCCCATCGCCGTCAGATAGAACGGTTGGCGCCCGAGCTGTTCAAACATCACGCCGCCGAAGGTTCCGCTGAGCAGTCCGGCGAGGCTTGACCAGACGATGGTGTACAAGGCCATGCCCGTGGCCCGGAATTCGTCGGGGATCAGCCGGGTGAGCATGCGGATGGCTGTGACATAGAAAATACCAAACGTCACGCCGTGCATCGCCTGGATCGCCAGGATACCGTAAGGCGACCCGGTCAACCCCATCAGCAGGAACCGGACGGCGAACATCAGGCTGGCGATCAGCAGGAGCGGCAGTTCTTTATATTTTTCCCCATGGAAGCTGAGGTAGATAAATATGGGGATTTCCGACAGCGATGAGGCGAGCATTGCCCAACCGATGAGATTCTCGCCCGCTCCCAGCTCCTTCAGGCTGATCGAAATAAACGCTTCGTTCATTCGCATGCCAATCGCCAGGCAGAAGACGCAGCCAAAGAACCAGAGCAGCTCTTTCTGCCGCAAAATCCCCCAAATGCCTGATAGGTCCATCTTCGCCACAGTGGTTGGCTGGTCCTTGACGAACAGGATGAATCCTAGCGCAAGGCCGGCGATGGCAATCGACACCCACATCGTATTGGAGGAGCCGATTCGGGCAAGTACGTAGCCGATAAGCAAAGCAAAGAAAGCATATCCGAACGATCCAAACAGACGGATGGAGATGAAATGGATGCCATGCTGCTTGGCGGTTGTAATCGAGATCGTATCCGACAACGGAAAGACCGGATAGAAGAAAAAGTAAAACAACGTAATAACCGCCATGATGATCGAAAATGAGGTCGATGCCGATAAAAGAAAGGTCAGCGCAATTTGCCCGATCAATAGGATGAGCAGAACTTTCTTAATCGTTTGGTAACGGTCGCTGGCCAGACTCCACAGCAAATTAGAGACGACGGAGATCATCGGACCCAGCGCGTACAGCAAGCCGATTTGACTGGTCGAAAATCCCAACTGGGCGTAGAATAGCGGGAAGTAAGAGGAAACAAGGACACTTGTTCCGTATATGGTAAAGGTAAAGGCGCGCAGCCATGCGATATCTGTGCGGGCCGTCATTTTCCGATTCATGGGGTTTATGTACTCCGTTTCTGCAGTCACATCTTTTTTTGCGTTACGCTAGCAGTATACCAGAAATCCAGAGGTTCAGCGGCAATAAAATTTCCGTTTTGTTGACGAAAATCCTTTATACTAATCTTAAGAAGGAGGCGAGACGCCATGATCGAAGGATTTGTATACGATGAGCGGCTGGATATCCATGTGCCGATGCTGGAGCGCCCTTTTGACGAATATGAGCTGGATAAACGGCTGGCGATGATCGCCTATTGGGAGGAAGTCCGCGGTAGAATTCCTACGAAAGTGATGATGCTGGAGCAATCTATTGAGCACAAGCTGAACGAAATGAGCGAAGAGACCGACTTTGAGCGCAGCTGTCGTCTGAACGGGGAGATCGCCGAGCTGGCCAGCCAGATTAATGATTTGCTGATTTGGTACCGGACGGTCCAGGAAGAGCCCTCGGTCAAAAGACATATGTGATTTTGTTTATTTGTGCTAAAAGTTGGATCATATTATAATATAGATTGGTTTTCAGACAGGCCGTATTAACAACGCAGTGGAGGCAAGCCATTGATTGAACTTGAGCAAAGCCGAAACCAATTCCCGAAGGAGCCGATCCGGCTGATGAGTCGGGTTTATAAATTTATTTTGCCGGATGTCCATGAGGAGTTGGAGCGTTGGCGGAAGGATGCCGATGCGATTCCCGATCCTGAGCTAAGGCGACAAGCTTTGGCCAGCATCGCGACGAAGAAGTTCCATTGCCAGGGCGGTGCCGTATATGCGGCTGCCAATTTGCCGATGCGTCACGTCTTGATTCCGCTTATCGTTGCGTTTCAAACGATCAGTGATTATTTGGACAATTTATGTGACCGAAGCACCTCCAAGGATCCTGAGGATTTCCGGCTGTTGCACCAGAGCATGCTCGACGCGGTGAACCCGGAGGCACAACTGCGAAATTACTATGCCCTTCGCGAGGAGCAGAATGATGGCGGTTATTTGCACCGACTGGTGAAGACTTGTCAGACCCAAATTGCTGAATTGCAGGGTTACTCGGCAGCTATGCCGTACATCGTTGATCTTGTAGGACTTTATACCGATTTGCAGGTGTACAAGCACATCGACCCGCAGGAACGCGAGGCGAAGCTGCTCAGCTGGTGGGCTGAACATGAGCACCGTGCGCCGCATTTGCGATGGAATGAATTCGCGGCAGCGACAGGCTCCACCCTTGGGGTGTTTATGTTGTTCCTGGCGTCCAGTCACAAAGGGCTGGATGAACGAAGTGCCAAGACGATCCACGCGGCTTATTTTCCGCATGTCTGCGGGCTGCATATCCTGCTGGACTACTTGATTGACCAAGCGGAGGATGAGCTTGGCGGGGATTTGAACTTTTGCAGTTACTACGATAGCAAGGAAACGATGTTGAGCCGAATCACGTTGATCGTCGAGGGAGCGCGGCAGGATATCCGGAAGCTGCCGGCTTCCTCGTTTCATAAAATGATCATTGAAGGCCTGCTGGCCTTGTATTTATCGGATCCGAAGGTCAGCCAGCAGGACGAAATCCGCGAGGTATCCAAACGGTTGATGCGCCGGAGCCCGTTGATGCGGTTGTTCTTTTTCGCTAACAGCCTGTGGATTCGCAAGCATCTTTAAGATTTCGTGCATTTGTTAACTTACTTACAACTGAATTAGGAGGAATTATCATGTCAGCAGTTAAAAAAATCGCAGTGCTTACCAGCGGAGGAGACTCCCAGGGGATGAACGCAGCTGTACGCGCCGTTGTCCGCAGCGGGTTGTACTACGGTCTGGAAGTTTACGGGATTCAACGCGGCTATCAAGGTTTGCTGAATAATGACATTTTCCAAATGGACATTCGCAGTGTTGGCGATATCATTCAGCGCGGGGGTACGATTCTTCAATCCGCACGCTGCCTGGAGTTCAAGACGCCGGAAGGCCAACAGAAAGGCGCGGATATTTTGCGTGAGCACGGCATCGACGGCCTTGTGGTCATCGGCGGCGACGGCTCCTATCAAGGGGCAGAGAAGCTGAGCAAGCTGGGCATTAAGACAATGGGCTTGCCGGGGACGATCGACAATGACATCTCCTTTACGGATTACACCATCGGTTTTGATACCGCAGTTAGCATCGTTGTGGATGCGGTCAACAAGCTGCGGGACACGATGTCCTCTCACGAACGGGCTTCTGTTGTTGAAGTGATGGGCCGTCATTGCGGCGATATCGCGCTGCATGCTGGTTTGGCTGCAGGTGCAGAGACGATCCTTGTACCGGAAGTACCGTTTGACCTGAACGAAGTTGCAGACCGCATGAAGCAGAACTTTGAAAAAGGGAAACGCCACAGCATCGTGATCGTAGCCGAAGGCGTTGGCAGCGGCGAGGACGTAGTACAAGCGATCAAGCAACGTCAACCCTCTGTTGAACCACGTGCAACGGTGCTGGGTCACATTCAACGCGGCGGATCGCCTACCCCGTTTGACCGTAACTTGGCCAGCCGTCTCGGCGACTTTGCCGTTCGCAGCCTCATTGCGGGCGAATCGAACAAAGCCTGCGGCGTGATTGGCGGAGAAATGGTATTGACCGACATCGAGAAGGTCGTTAGCACGAAGAAGCCGTTTAACATGGAGCTGTACGAGCTGGCATCGCGGTTGTCGCAGTAATAATATTTAGAGCTAGGCCTTATTAACTAAGGGAGTCGGGTTTATGACCTGGCTCCTTTTTTTATAAATTCAAATCCATTGAGGGGTTGACAAAGAAATCCAAGATGTTAATATAATCACATCGAAATAGTTGGAATTTAAAATATCGCTGACCGGGTCACCGGAGGCTCAGCAGACAGAGACGCTTGCGTCTTGTCTACTGGGCCTTTTTTGTTCCAATGAAACAATGGGGAGGTAGATGGAATGTCAGAACATGCAAAAATCAAGTTCGAGAATGTGACGAAAACGTTCACCGTCCGTGACCCTAAAAAAAGCGGGGCAGCTCAACAATTTACGGCGGTCAAGGATCTGAACTTTACCGTCAGGGAAGGAGAATTTCTAACGCTGGTTGGGCCAAGCGGCTGCGGTAAATCAACGCTGCTGGATATGATCAGCGGCTTGTCCGCTCCGACCCGCGGGAGAATTCTGATGGATGGCGAGGAAATTATCGGTCCAGGTTTAGATCGCGGCATTGTGTTTCAGCAATACGCCTTATTTCCTTGGAAGACGGCCCGGGGCAATATTGAGTTTGGTCTGGAGGCCAAAGGGGTGCCCAAGCAGGAAAGGAAGGAACAAGCGGATCATTTTCTCTCCCTTGTCGGCCTGGCATCCTTCGGCGACCGATATCCGCATGAGCTGTCCGGCGGGATGAAGCAACGCGTCGCGATCGCTCGCAGCCTTGCGTTTAACCCGGATGTGCTGCTGATGGATGAACCGTTTGCGGCATTGGATGCCCAGACGCGGGAATCTTTGCAGGGGGAACTGTTAAGGATTTGGGGGCAAACGAAAAAGACGATTATTTTTATCACCCATGGGATTGATGAGGCTGTTTATCTGGGGGAACGGGTTGTCGTTCTTACACCGGGCCCCGGTACGGTTAGGCATATCGTCGATGTCCCGCTTAATTCGAGACTCGACGATGCGGATGTTCGCTCCCATCCCGATTTCGTAAAGATCCGTCATGAAGTCTGGAATCTGCTTCACGAGCCGGTGTATCAAGGAGCTTATATCTAAACGAAAAAAGGAGTGGATACAAATGGAAACCGCAAAGTCCGTCCCAGCAAGCCTGCCGGCAAGGAATTTAAAAGTAGCTCTGGTTGCAGGTCTGCGCAAATTGGTACGGCAATCGATTGTTCTGATTGGCTTGTTTCTGCTATGGGAAGCCGCTCCCCGATTGGGGCTGGTCGATCCGGCATTTTTGCCGCCGTTCACTGAGGTGGTGAGGTCCCTGGTTCACTTGATCACTTCGGGTGAATTGCTCCAACACTTTTCGGCAAGTATTGTCCGATCGCTGACCGGATTTCTGTTGGCCTTGATTTTGGCCATTCCGTTAGGACTCATCATTGGCTGGTACCCTACAGCGCGGGAGCTGCTAAATCCGATCCTTGAACTGTTCCGGAATACCGCAGCGCTGGCCTTGCTTCCGGTGTTTATGCTGCTGCTTGGTATTGGGGAGACCTCCAAAATTGCGATTGTCCTCTTTGCTTGCGCCTGGCCGATCCTTCTGAATACGATCGCGGCCGTTGGCAACGTCGACCCCTTGCTCATCAAGTCCGCCAAGTCGATGAAGTTATCCTCTTCCAAGCTGTTCTTGAAGGTGATTTTGCCGGCCTCCGTGCCAACGATTTTTACCGGAATCCGCATGGCTGGGACAGGGGCGATTCTCGTATTGATTGCCGCTGAGATGGTCGGGGCGAAGGAAGGGCTCGGGTATTTGATCACGTATTCGCAGTACAATTTCGAAATTCCTAAAATGTATGCGGGGATTCTCGCCATCTCCTTGCTTGGTCTGATCATTAACTACGGTTTAGTGAGTTTGGAGCACAAGTTATCGAAATGGAATACGCAGACGAACAGTTAATTGGCGAGATTATGGGTTTGGAATAACGTCAATCGACGTTTTTCTTATAGTCAAAATATGACTAAACAAATTGGAAAACTAGGAGTGGTGAACGATGTCAAACAAGCAAATGAAATTGGGAGCTTTCTTTAATTTGCCGGGGCATCACGTGGCGAGCTGGCGGCATCCGCGAACTGTTGCTCATCGTACGTTCGACCTCGAGTACTTGCAGGACTTGGCACGGTTAGCTGAGCAAGGAAAGTTTGATATGATCTTCTTCGCCGACGTCCTTGGTCTGCGCCCTTCCGGTAACCAGGCAGCATCGGCCCTTAAGCTGGATCCGCTGATTATTCTCGCTGCGCTTGCGTCCGTCACTAAACATATCGGCCTCACCGCGACGTTGACGACAACCTATAACGAACCTTATCAAGTGGCACGAAAATTCGCGGCGATCGATCACTTATCGAAGGGGCGTGCGGCTTGGAATGTCGTCACCTCTGCCAATGAGAGGGAATCGCTGCTGTTCGGCAAGCCCAAGCATCTCGAGCATGCCCGCAGATATGAACGGGCGGATGAGTTTGTGGAAGTCGTGAAGAAGCTCTGGCTTTCCATCGAACGGGAGGCGATTGTCCTTGACAAGGAAGGCGGTCGAATCTTGGACGTCGAGAAACTTCATCCGTTGGATTTTGAAGGCGAGTGGTTTAAAGTTCAGGGGCTGCTGGACGCACCTTCCACGCCGCAGGGGCACCCAGTCATCGTACAAGCGGGTTCGTCGGAGGCAGGCAAAGAGCTGGCAGCCAAAACCGCAGAGGTCATCTTCACCGCATGGCAGACGCTGGAGGAAGCCCAAACGTTCTATCGGGATGTGAAGGGCCGACTGGCGAAGTATGGACGTAAGCCGGATGATCTAAAAATCATGCCGGGGGTGTTCATCACGGTGGCGAAGACGGAGGCAGAAGCGATTGCCAAGCGGAAGGAGCTGAACAGCTACATTTTGCCGGAAGTTGGCTTGGAGTATTTGTCTAACTTCATCGGGACCGATCTGACGGGCTATGATGTGGATGCCCCGCTGCCGGAATTTGCAGCGTCCGAGGACAAGACGAATCCGCAGATTCGCTCCAATCTGATCCGGGCGCTGGCCGAACGTGAAGGATTAACCACGATCCGCGAGGTGTATGAGCATATTGCCGGAGCACGGGGGCACCGGGAAATCGTAGGTACGCCGGGGCAGATCGCCGACCAACTGGAGGAATGGTTCCTGAATGAAGGGGCGGACGGCTTCAACATCATGCCGCCTACGTTCCCGGAAGGATTTCGCGATATCGTCGAGCTTGTCATTCCGGAGCTGCAGCGGCGGGGTTTGTTCCGTACGGAATATGAGAGCACCACATTACGAGGCAATTTAGGATTATCGGTTCCCGCTTATCCTTCACGCCAAGAAGCGCCATCCGCTTTGATCTAATTCCAAACGAACATAAAGGTCGGTGTGAGCAAATGCATAAATCAAGGAGACAATCCATAACACTGCTGGCAGTGGCGCTGGTTGCCGGGGCCTTGCTGGCGGGTTGCGCTGGAGGCAAAGCCGGGGCAAACGGGGGCGAAGATAAGGTGCTCCAATACAATTCATCCCCGGGTGCGGTGTCATTTCCGGAGCTGGCTGAGGATCTTGGGTTTCTGGGGGATGTGAAGCTGGAGTCTATCGGCAGCACAACAGGTGGTCCAGAGAGCATTCAATTAACGGCGACGAGGCAGACCGATTTTGGGTCGGCGTTTAACGGGGCGATCATTAAATCGGTGGCCCAGAACGTCAAGATCAAATCGGTGGTCGGTTCGTACGGCAGCGATAAAGATACGTACATCGGCGCTTATGTGCTGGAGGAAAGCCCGATCCGGACGGCTAAAGATTTTATCGGCAAAAAGGTTGGTGTTAACACGTTAGGCGCGCATTTGGAATTTATGACCAAGGATTACTTGCGATTCGGCGGATTAACCGATAAAGAAATCAGCCAAGTAACCCTGGTTACCGTGCCTTCGGGAAATGCGGAGCAAATTTTGCGCAGCGGTCAGATCGATGTTGTTCTCTTAAGCGGCGTAGCGAGAGACCGGGCTTTGGAAAAAGGCGGTCTCGTGGAATTATTCAAGGATATCGACGTTTATCAGACGGAGTTTACGGCAGGGGATTACTTTTTTACTGAGGAGTATATTAAGAACAACCCGAATACAGTAAGGCAATTCGTTGAAGGCGTCGCGAAAGCGATCGAGTGGGAGCGCACCACGCCGCGAGAAGAAGTGATCAAGCGAATGGAGAGCATCGTTGAGAAGAGAGACGGCAAAGACGCAACCCTGAATCTGAAATACTGGAGGAGCCCGGGGATTGCTACGGAAGGAGGGGTGATCACTCCGGATGAATACCAGCGCTGGATCGATTGGTTGGTTAACGAGGGCGAACTGAAGGAGGGACAGTTGAAACCGGAGGAACTGTATACCAACGAATTTAATCCCTATGCGAAGTAACCGTTAGAGATGATGGGGGCCGTTCCGTTGATGGGGCGGCTTCTTCTTTCTGCCTGTTGATGAACCTCCACGATATGGGTAAGTCTGCTATCATGCTATAATAAGTTGAGCTTAAGGATTAGAGGGGGATCACACATGTACCTGTATCGATTGGAGGCCGACACTTCCGCCGGTCCGTTTACGATTGTCATTGCCGCCGATGGGGAGGAAGAGGCGTTTGCCGCGGCGGAAGAGCATTTGCAGCGGCAAGTGCTGCCCGCTCCTACAATCACGGAGCTGACGATTGTGGAGAAGAAGCGGCTGGTGCCTGGGGCAGGGTACGTCGTGGCCATCAGCGAACCGCGCTAAGGACAGAAGCCCGTGACCGAAGGAAGGTCACGGGCTTCTCTTAGTGTGCCACGCATGGCGATTAACTAGGTGGTGAAAGTCCACTGTGGGGGTTTGTAGTTACCAACCACTAGCCAAGAGCAAGGGTGTCCACCGCGAGGTGGAATCCAAAGGAAGCTGGAGGCA
>Ga0310828_1001034_pt1 | contig 19471 bp, 13 predicted proteins | sample WT_ome_3_FD_202242 | JGI IMG/M metagenome (GOLD analysis project Ga0310828, IMG submission 202242) | Sorghum-adapted microbial communities enriched on wild type (WT) sorghum from Joint BioEnergy Institute, Emeryville, California, United... ... | reverse complement strand
CGCCGGACCCGCCGCGGGCTGGAACAGCCCGTCGCCGCCGCCGGTGACGCCGGTCCAGCCTCGGCCGAAGTACGGGATGCCGACGACGAGCTTGTCCCGCGGCGCGCCGCGGGACAGCCACGACCGGACCGTCCGGTCAACAGTGAAGTCCGGGCTCACCGGGGCGCCGGCCGGCTCCCGCAGCGCCGACTGGTGGTTGGTGGCGCTCTCCCAGGTGCCGTGGAAGTCGTACCCCTGGAGGGTCGCGTAGTCGAGGTACTTGAAGATCTTCCCCACCTCGAACCCGGCGTCGATCTGTGCGGGGTTGGCCGGCAGGAAGGCGGTCAGCTCGAAATGCCGCCCGACGGAACGGCCGTACCGGTCCAGCTGCCGGCGGAACTCGGCCAGCAGCGCGGTGAAGTTCTGCCGGTCCTCCGGCCGGACCACGTTGCCCGGCTCGCCGGCCGAGCCCGGCCACTCCCAGTCCAGGTCGATCCCGTCGAAGACGCCGTACGCGGAACCCGGACCGCCGCTGCCGCCGTCGAGGACCGGAAGGTTGCCCTTGAGGAACAGGTCGATGCAGGACGCCACGAACGCCGCCCGGTTCTGCGGTAGCGCGGCGTTCGAGAAGTACGTGGACCAGGTCCAGCCGCCGATCGACAGCAGCACCTTCAATCCCGGGTGCTTCTTCTTGAGCTTCGCCAGCTGCCCGAAGTTGCCGTTGAGCGGCTCGCCCCACGCGTCGGCGACTCCGTCCACGCTCAGCTCGGCCGGCACGGGCCACTGGTAGTCGGCCCAGGCGTCGCCCTCCCCCGCGGCGTTCGCCTCGAAGCAGCGGCCGTCCTGGCTGACGTTCGCGAACGCGTAGTTCACATGGGTCAGCCGCTTCGCCGCGCCGCTGGTGTCGAGGTCTTTCACGTTGAACGCGCGGTCGTAGATGCCCCACTGGGTGAAGTAGCCCACCCGCCGGAAGCCATCATGCCGGCCGCTGCCGTGAGCGGGCCCATGCCGGCCGCCGCCGTAGGTCGGCCCACCATGCCCGCCGCCGTAGGTCGGCCCACCATGCCCGCCGCCGTAGGCCGGCCCACCATGCCCGCCGCCGTAGGCCGGCCCACCATGCCCGCCGCCGTAGGCCGGCCCACCATGCCCGGCGCCGCCGTGGGCCGCCGCCGCGGCCGGCAGCCCGGCCGTCGTCACAAGGAACACCACCGCGAGTACGGCCAACCGGCGCATCGGGCCTCCAGGAACTGTTAGGAGAGTTTCCTGTTGCTCGAACGCTAGGCCCCGCCGCCCGCGCGGTCAAGCCCGTGCATCGATGCCTGCCCGCCCTGGTCCGTCGGTCCCGCGTACTCCGCCGCGCCATATCGCAACCAGCACATCGGCTCCCCCGGCCGTGCCTGGCGGAGAATAGTCCGTCGTGCCGGATCGCCACGCCGCCCCGCCGCGGCCGCTCACCCTCGCCGCGTTGGCGCTCGCGGTCTGCGCCACCTCGCCGTCCGCGCCGCTCATCGCCTTCGCCGCCGCCCCGGGATTGGCCCTGGCGTTCTGGCGCAACGCGATCGGCGCCAGCGTCATCGCACCGGTCGCCGTCGTCCGGCGCCGCGCGGAGCTGCGGGAACTGGTGCCCACCGGCGCCCGAGCCAGCGAGGGCCGATACTGCGCGCTCGCCGGACTCGCCCTCTCCGCGCACTTCGCCTCCTGGGTACCAAGTGCCCAGCTGACCACGGTCGCGGCCTCCACCGCGCTGTTCGCGACCCAACCGGTGTGGCAAGGGCTGATCGCGCGCTGGCAGGGCCGGCGACTGCCACCGGCCACCTGGCTCGGCATCGGAATCGCGGTCACCGGGGCAGTGCTCGTCACCGGCGCCGACGTCGGCGTCTCCGGCCGTGCGGTGACCGGGGACCTGCTCGCGGCGGGCGGCGCGGTCGCCGGCGCGGTCTACACCGCGCTCGGCGAACGGGTACGCGCCGCGGTGAGCACGACCTCGTACACCACGATCTGCTACGGCGTCTGCGCGCTCGTGCTGCTGGTCGTCTGCCTCGCCGGCGGCGTACCCACCACGGGGTTCGAGCCGGCCGCCTGGCTGGCGATCCTCGGTCTCGCGGCCGGCCCGCAGCTGCTCGGGCACTCCATGTTCAACTACGCGCTCCAGCGGATCTCGGCGACCACGGTGAGCGTCGTGATGCTGCTGGAGGTACCCGGTGCGGCGCTGCTGGCCTGGGTGTGGCTGGATCAGGTACCGCGGCCGGCCGTGCTGCCCGGCCTCGTGCTGGTGCTCGCCGGCGTCGCCACGGTGATACTCCGCGGCCCGCGTACCGGCGCGCGGGTGCCACCGCCGGATTGACGGACAGCCGCGCCAAGGCCGGTCGGCACCGGCCCCGCCCGGCCTACGGCCGCGCGACACGGCGGCGGCCGGCACTTGCGGCCGTACCGGGCCTGGGCCGACCATTGACGGATCTAAGCCGATAAGTTTGTTCCTCCACAAGGGGAACAGCACAGAGAGGCCACACCGCCATGCGCCGTTCCCCCGGTAACCGCCGCCGACGCCACCCACTCGTCGCGACGACCGCGGCCGTCGCCGCCGTCCTGTTGGCCAGCCCGGCCTTGGCCGCCCTGCCGGAGGCCGGCACACCAAGCGGCGTACCGGGGGTGACCGTCGATCTCGGACGGATGGCCGGCGAAGAGGCGAGCGTGGTCGAGATCCGGCTCGCGGACAGTGCGCAGCTGGATGCCCTGGTCGCCACCGGCGTCGACCTCGATCACCAGGTATCCCGCACCGAGCAGGGAATCGTCGTGCACGCCGTCGTGACGCCGAACGAGGTCGCGACCCTGCGGGCGATGGGTTACCAGGTCGGCGCTACGGTGTTCAGCCCTGCCGATTCGGCGGCCCGGCTCAAGGAGCGCGCCGCGACCATCGCCGCGCATCGCGCGCAGAACTCGGCGTTCACCGCGTCCCTGGCCCGTGCCGCGGAGGCATCGGACGTAAAGATCATCAGGGCCGACTACTACACCTCAGGGACCGATCAGGTCCTCTCGGTCGAGGCGAAGTGGGCCGAGGGCCAGACCTCGACCAGCGCGCTCACCGTGCTGCGGGACAGCGGCCCCGGTACCGAGATCGGCTCTGGCGGCTCGCAGACCATCACCCGCTTCGTGGACGCCGGGGTCTACCTCTACCACCGCGGTGCGGCGCCGGTGACCACCCGCCCGGAGTACATCCAGATCACCAGCCCGACCGGCGACGTGGCCGTGGCCAAGGTGACCGAGTGGCTGCCGATCCCGCCAAAGGATCCGGAGGGCCCGGGATACCAGAAGGACTTCGTCACCAGCTACCTGACGCCGACCGAGCTGTACGCGCGGATCCACCAGCTCGCCGCCGATTTCCCGAACCTGGCCGAGGTCGTCGAACTGCCGTACCGGACCAACGGCTACCGGCGCAAGGCGCAGGCGGTGCTCGGTTCCACGAACGCCAGCCGGATCGCGATCGACTCCCTGGCCTGGGGGCATCAGGGCGGCAACGACATCTCCGTCGAGCTGGTCGACCCGGGCGCCGCCAACCAGGCGTTGTCGGTAAGCGTGACGGGCAAGGACATCCGGGTCAGCCTCGGCACCGACGCCACCGGCGCGGTCACCAGTACCGCCGCCCAGGTGGTCGCGGCCCTCAACGCCAACGCTGGCTCGCTCATCCAGGCGTACACCTACCGGGGAAACACCGGTGACGGCGTGGTCGCACCGGCCGCGCGGACGATGCTCAGCGACGGCCTGAGCGCGCCGGCCAGCGTGTCCCGCGACCCGCATCCGGTGTACGCGATCCGGATCGGCAAGCACCGGGACGGCTCGAAGCTGGGTGTCCTGGCCTACGCCCAGGAGCACGCCCGCGAGTGGGTGCCGCCGCTGGTCGCGATCGAGACCGCTGAGCGGCTGCTGCGCAACTACGCCCACGACGGCCGGACCAAGCAGCTACTGAACAACCTGGACATCTGGATCGCCCCATCGATCAACCCGGACGGCGGCCACTACTCGTTCTACGACTCCAACTCGCAGCGCAAGAACATGACCAACCACTGCCCGCTGACCGGGGCCGCGGACGCCCTCGCCCGCAACTCGTGGGGCGTGGACAACAATCGCAACTACACCGAGTACAGCCTCTTCGACGGCTACGCGGGCGCCTCGGCGAACTGCACCAGCGGCACCTACGCCGGGCCGAGCGAGCTGTCCGAGCCGGAGAACAAGAACCTCGACTGGTTGGCGTCCCGGCCGAACATCAAGTTCTCGATGAACCTGCACTCCTCGGGCAACTACTTCATGTGGTCGCCGGGCGCGTACGCCACGCCGGGGCGCATCTCCGCACCGCGGCCGACGCTCGCCGAGGAGTCGTTCTTCTGGGGTGCCTCGTCGCGCATCCTCACCGCGATCAAGCGGCACCGGAACATGGCGGTCACGCCCGCCCGCACCGGCCCGATCTCCGATGTGCTGTACTCCGCGGCCGGCAACTCCGGTGACATGCTGTGGTACAAGTACGGCATCTACGCCTGGAACTTCGAGGTCGGCACCTCGTTCCAGCCGCCCTGGGACGAGGCGCACAACGAGGCGATGGAGTTCGCCAACGGCCTGGTCGAGCTGATGCGGGTGGCGCACGACTTCGACACCGACCATCGGCGGCCCACGAGCAGGCTCTCCGTGACGCCCGGTCCGACGCGCGACACGGTCAACGTGACCTTCGAGGTGAGCGAACCGGCGGCGGTCTTCTACACCCTGGACCGCAGCGCGCCGACCTACTCGTCCACGCTCTACGCCTCGGCCGGCATCCGCGAAGGTGGGGAGGTCCTCACCCTGCCGGTCGGCACCAGGATCCACTGGTTCTCGGTGGACGCGGCCGGCAACGTGGAGAACAACTACCGCCCGGACGGCAGGCGCAAGAACTACAACAAGGGGATCGCGGTCGTGCCGAGACACTGACCGGGCGATCCGGATCGGGGGCACCGCACCGGTCCGGTATCGCATATCGCGATCCTGGTTTCCGTGACGGGTTTCGGGGAAGGCCGAAGCCATGTACGGCAGGCCGTCCGGCTGGCGGCGGTGAGGTGCCGACTCTGCTGAGGGTCGCCGAAGCCGTCGCCCGCGTCGGGGCGGCGGCCAGGAGGGCGCGGGTGCTGCACCCGCACGGCCGCACGTTCCACGCCACCCTGCGTACGTTCGGCGGCGGGGCGTACGGGGTGGATCTGTTCGAGCGCGCTCGTGACTACCCGGCGCTGGCGAGGCTGTCCCGCGGCGCCGGGCTTCCCGGCAGCTGGCCGGACATCCTGGGGATCGCCCTGCGCGTGCACGATCCCGACGGCGGCGGTGACGTCGATCTGCTGGCGTCAACCACGGTGGGCAGCGCGCCGCTGGCCCGGCACATCCCGTTCGTCAAGCGCCGGATCGCTACCACGTACACGACGGTGATCGGGTACGGTACCCGCCACGGCCGCCGCTACCTGGCGGTACTGCCCGATCCGGCGTCCGCGGATCTCGGCGCCGACCTCGACGCGTTGAGCGCGGCGGTGGCGGGTGGCGGGGCCAGTCTCCTCCTCGCCGTTGCCACGCCGGCCAGCAGGTGGCATGTGGTCGGCAAAGTCCTGCTCGGTGAGCCGGTACCGGCCGATGTGGACGGACAGTTGGCCTTCGACCCGGTGCTGCGCAGCCCGCCCGGGCTGAACACCGTTGGCGCGGTATGGCGGCTGCGCGCCGTCACGTACCGGGGCAGCCGGCACGGCCGCTGCGCGCAGCTGGCGACCCCGGACCCCGCATTTTCCGGGAAAATGCGGGTCTAACGATCTCTTTGACCCGCATTTTCCCGGAAAATGCGGGGTGGCTGTGTGCGCAGTCACACTGGTCGCGGGTAGGGCGGGCGTGGTTCACTGGTCACATGGTTAGTTACTGCAGTAGTGAACCCACCAACTAGCAAGCGTGCCGATGGACGACGATCGGCCGATCTTCGTGCAGATCGCGGAGATGATCGAGAACGCGATCATCGACGGCTCACTCCCCGAGGAGCACCAGGCGCCGTCGACCAACGAGCTGGCGGCCTTCCACCGGATCAATCCGGCGACGGCCGCCAAGGGGATCAACCGCCTGGTGGACGACGGGATCCTCTACAAGCGTCGGGGCATCGGCATGTTCGTCGCCGCGGGCGCCCGCGAAGCGCTCCGCCAGCGACGCCGGCTCGAGTTCGCCGACCAGTACCTGCGCCCCATGATCGCCGAGGCCCGGAAGCTCGGCATCGGCACGGACGAGTTGATCAAGATGATCGAAACCTGGGAGGACGCCCGATGACCGTGGTGACGGCATCCGGCCTGACCAAGCGGTACAGCGACGTCACCGCGCTCGCCGATGTGAGCTTCACGCTCAAGGAGAACACGATCTACGGCCTGCTCGGGCGCAACGGCGCGGGCAAGACCACGCTCATGCGGTTGATCACCGGACAGGATCTGCTGACCGCCGGGACGCTCGAACTCTTCGGCGAGCCCCCGTACGAGAACGAGCGGGTGCTGTCCAATGTGGTCTTCATCAAGGAGAGCCAGAAGTACCCGAGCGTCTACAAGGTACGGCACGTGCTGACGGTGGCCGGGCAGCTGCTACCGAACTGGGACGCGGCGTACGCGCAGGAGCTGCTGCGCGACTTCCGGCTGCCGCTTGACCGCGACGTGCGCAAGCTGTCCCGCGGCATGCTCTCCGCGCTCGGCGTGATCGTCGGCCTGGCCGCCCGCGCGCCGCTGACCTTCTTCGACGAGCCCTACCTGGGCCTCGACGCCGTGTCGCGGCAACTGTTCTACGACCGGCTGCTTGCCGACTACGCCGAGCACCCACGCACGGTGGTGCTCTCCACGCACCTCATCGACGAGGTCAGCGACCTCATCGAGCGGGTCCTGCTGCTCGACCGCGGTCGACTGCTGCTGGACGAGGAGACCGAAGGGCTGCGCGGTGAGGTGATGGACGCGACCGGACCGGCCGACGCGCTCGACGAGTTCGCGATCAGCCACCCGGAGCTGCACCGGCAGCGGATGGGCAACTTCGCCAGGGCCACCCTGCGTGGTCCGTTCGACCAGGGCGACCGCTTGCGCGCGAAGGAGCGCGGCATCGACCTGGAGCCGTTGACGCTCCAGCAGGCGGTGGTTCGGCTCACCACGGTCGGCCGCCCGGACGAGGAGAAGGAGTACTCCCGATGACACGCATCCTCGCGGTCGCACGCATGCACACCGTGGCGTGGATGAACGCCATCTTCTGGCCGTGGGCGATCCTGGTCAGCTCGCTCCTGGTCAACATCCTGATCTTCGCGGCGATCCGCGACGTGGTGCCTGGTGACCACACGACCGGCGGCCTGGCCAGCATCTACCTTGTCCTGGCGATCAACTCCGCGATAGCGACGTCGCAGGTCTTCCCATTCGCGCTGGGTATGGGCGTGGCCCGGCGCACCTACTACCTGGCCACCTCGCTGCTGACCCTGGTCGGCGCCGTCGCGTACGCGGTCGTCCTGCTGCTGTTGAAGCTCCTGGAAGGCGCGACCGGCGGCTTCGGTGTGGACCTGCTCTTCTTCCGGGCGCCGTTCATCGCCGTCGACAACGCGTTCCTGCAGATCGTCGTGTACGCGGTGCCGTTCCTGTTCCTCAACTTCGTGTCCATGTTCGTGGCCCTGTTGTACCTGCGCTGGGGGACGAACGGCATGTTCACCTTCAGCGGGGCGGCGATCCTGCTGGGCGGCCTGGCCAGCGCGCTGGTCACCTGGCGCGGGTACTGGGACGAGATCGGCAACTGGCTCATCGACCAGCCGGTGCCGGCGCTGGTGGCCGGCTATCCGGCGGCGGTCGCCGCGATCGCCGCGATCGCCGGGCTGGGCGTGATCCGCCGGGCGAACCCGTAGCACTTTGCGGAGCGACTCACGCTTCGCCCAGCGCGCTGGCGAGCGTGTCCAGGGCGGCTGGATAGCTCGCCGTGGTCGGCGTGGCGTACCCGACGATCAGGCCCTGGGCGGTGGTCCGGTCCGGGGTGTGCCAGTGCGGGCGGAGCGCGCCGACGGCCAGCCCGTGCGCGGCGGCCCGCTGGACGACCTGGTCTTCGCCGGGGCCGGTGGCGGGCAGGCGGATCAGGGCGTGCAGACCGGCGGCGATGCCGTGCAGCCGGTGGCGGCGACCGAGGCGTTCGATGAGCAGGTCGCGACGGCGCCGGTAGTGCAGGCGGCAGGAGCGGATGTGCCGGTCGTACGCGTGGCTGGTAATCAGCTCCGCGAGGGTGAGCTGCCCGATGATCTCGGTGTGCAGGTCGGTGAGGCGTTTGGCCTGGGTCACCGGCTCGACGAGCCGGTCGGGCAGGACCAGCCACGCCAGCCGCAGAGCCGGCGCGAGGGTCTTCGCCGCGGTACCGGCATAGACCACGCACTCCGGCGCGATGCCCTGCAACGCGCCGACCGGTTGCCGGTCGTAGCGGAACTCGCCGTCGTAGTCGTCCTCGATGAGCAGGCCGTTCTGGGCGCTGGCCCAGGCGACCGCGGCGCGGCGCCGGGAGGGGTGCAGGGTCACGCCGGTGGGGTACTGGTGTGCCGGGGTGAGCACCGCGGCCCGTGCCGGCACCAGGTGTCCGTGTCCTAATTGGTCGGTACGTGCGCCGTCGTCGTCGACGGGAAGCGGGAGCACCTCGACGCCGGCGTGGCGGACGACGTCGCGGTGGAAGGCCAGCCCGGGGTCTTCCATCGCGATCGGTCCCCCGACGACGCGGGCCAGGAGCGCGAGGGCTTGGACGTACCCGGAGCAGACGACGATGTGCTCCGGGTCGGCGAGCACCCCGCGGGCACGACCCAGGTACTCGGCCAGCGCGACGCGCAACTCGGGCCGGCCCTGCGGATCGCAGTAGTCGAACGCCGAGGCCGGAACGGACGCGACCGCGCGGCGGGTGGCGCGTACCCACGCGTCGACCGGGAACGTGGCCACGTCCGGGCTGCCCGGCCGCAGGTCGTAGCGGGGCGCGGGGCGCGGGGCGCGCAGCGTGCCGGCCGCCGGGGGTTCCGGCAGTCCCACCACGGTGGTGCCGGATCCGGTACGGGCGGTCAGGAAGCCCTCGGCGATCAGTTGCTCGTACGCGGCAGCCACGGTGTTGCGGGCCAGACCCAGTTCCGCCGCGAGCGCCCGGGTGGACGGCAGCCTGGTCTGCGGTGCCAGGCGTCCGGAGCGGATCGCCTCGCGCAGTGCCCGCTCCACCGCCTGTCGCCGGCCACCGCCCCCGGTGTCCACGTCGAGGTGCAGGTCGACCCCGAAATTGGCCCAACTCTCCGCCACGGTGCTTGACGTTAACAGGGAGCCAAATCACCGAGTCGCGCGCCGAACGGAGCGCCGATCGGCGAGCGGGTCGCCGGGCGCGTTAACGATAACGTACCCTTCCACCGTGCCCCGGAGCGCGTCATCATCCCCACCACCGTCATCGGTCATCCCGCGCCCGGACCCGGTCGGAGCACCACCGGGGCGGGCCGAGCCGGTGGCCACCTCACCGGTCCCCGTCCTGGAGGTCGGCGGCTCACACGTCACCTGCGGCGCCGTCGACCCGGTACGCGGGCACCTGCTGCCCGGTACCCGCCACCGCGCCACGCTCGACCCGCACGCGGACGCGGCGACACTGCTCGACACCCTCGGTACGACCGCCCGCCACCTGACGCACGCCGGTGTCCGGCTCGCCAAGCGGTGGGGCATCGCCGTACCCGGGCCGTTCGACTACGAGCGCGGCGTGGCGCTGTACCACGACGTCGGCAAGTTCACCGCACTCGCCGGCGTCCACGTCGGCGAGCAGCTGGCCGCCCGGATCGGCTGCTCCCCCGCTGACCTGCGCTTCCTCAACGACGCGTCGGCGTTCGGGTTGGGCGCGTGGCATCAGCCAAATCCGTCACCGGCCGGCGGTGTACACAAGCCGGCGGCGGAGAAGCCGGTCGAGGGCCGGGCACGCCGGTTGGTCGCCATCACGCTCGGGACCGGCGTCGGCTCGGCGTTCCTGGACAACGGCGTCGTCGTCGAGGACGATCCCCGCGTACCCCCGGAAGGAAGCGCCCATCTGCTCACCATCGACGGTCGCCCACTGGAGGACACGGTGTCCACGCGCGCCATCACCGGCCGGTACGCGACCCTCACCGGCATGCGGCCGAACGGGCTTCAGGAGCTCGCGTCCCGCGCCTCCCACGACCCGATCGCGCATGACGTCATCACCTCCGCCATGCGCAAGCTGGGCGGCGCGCTCGCGCCCTGGCTGACCGCGTTCGCCGCCGACCTCCTGGTCGTGGGCGGAGCGATCACCACCGCCTGGAGCCTGATCGGGCCGCCCTTGCTGGCGGGACTCGCCGACCACTCCCCCGCCCTGGCCGACCTGCCCGTCACGGTCAACCCGGACACCGAGTACACCGCCCTGGTCGGAGCCGCCATCCACGCCCACCGCAACTGACCGGGACGCGGGCACGGAGCTTCCTGGGTTCACAATGGATCTCGTGGCCACCGGGCCGAGCGGCGCGGGAGGGACCGGGCAGGGCAAGTCGGGGCGGCGACCGGGTCCATGAGATATCCGGATGCCTGACCCCGAGGCGACGACGTACACCCCCGACAGACCCGCCAGCGACGCCGCGCACGACCCCGACAAAACCGCCAGCGATGGCGCAGACGGCCCCGGCGGGCCCGGCCCCGGCGGCGCGGCGAGAATCCTGTCCGGGTCATGATGACCGCCATGCCGGCGCCGGACCAGCGCGCGGACTACGGGATCAGTACCCGGACGGTGCGGGTGAGCGCCGTCCCGGCGAGGGCGAGCGTCCACGTTCCGTCGTTGCCCGGGACAAGCGTCCAATGTGTCCACTGCCGGCAGGTACGGCCGGCGGGGCCGAGCAGGCGGATCGACTCGCCGACCGGGCCGTGACGGCAGGTCTCGACGCCGAGCCTGCGCCCGGTACGCACGTCGGTGACGAGGTACTGGGCGCCGCCGGCCGGTGTGAAACGCCACTGCCGGCAGGCGATCCGCGACGGCGTGGTCCCGGTGACGATGCCGCCCGGCGGGCAGGTGGGGCCACCGAGGACGGGTGAGGTGCCGTCCTGGTCGATGAGCAGGACCGGCCCGACCGGCGCGAAGCGGAACTCCTGGCAGGACGCGTCGTTCCTGGGGTTGATCACGATCTGGTCGGTCGTGCCGCCGGCGCACCGGGACACGTCGAGGACCCGGGCGCCGGGCAGCACGCTGCGGATCCTGGTCCAGCCGTCTGCGGTCGGCTCGGCCTGCCAGCGCTGGCAGTCGTTGTTCGGCAGGAACCCGATCCAGCCCCACTGGGCCACTCTGCCGCCGTCCACGTTCCCGCAGGCCGCGACCTCGGCGACCTTGTTGCTGAAGCGGTTGAGCAGGCTGGATGTCTGGTTGCCCCGGTACCCGTACTGCCACTGCTGGCAGTGATCGAAGGCGGCATCGGTGCCGAGGGCGATGTCCGCGCCCTCGTACCCGCAGTCCACGTTCACCACCGGCCGCCCGCTCGTCCGCTCGATCAGGCGGACGTAGGCGTCGCCGTGGCCGACCGAGCGGCTCGGGTTGACCGGGTCGCCGACCACCGGCCACCCGTGCGACCAGGTCACCGGGCGCACGTTGAGCCGGGGCGTGCCGGCGTCCGTCGCGTCGTAGTAGTGGTTCACCAGGTAGGTGGTCCGGCCCGCGGAGTACAGGTCTCCGCCGCCGGTACCCACGAACTCGTGGTACCCGCGCAGCACCTCGGTGCCCCCGCCGCTGGTGAGCGGCACGCCGGCGCGGTCGACGTACGGCCCGGTGACCGAGGTCGAGCGGCCGACGACCATCCGGTAGTCCGACTCGACGCCCCGGCAGCAGAAGTCGAACGAGAGGAACAGGTAGTAGTAGCCGCCGTGCCGGATGATCGACGGGCCCTCCTCGGCGTTCGGGGCGATCCGCGACGCCAGGGTGTGCACCGTGGTGTCCGTCGTGGACAGTTTGCCGGTTTGCGGGTCCAGGCGGCGCATCTTGATCCCGCCCCAGAACGAGCCGAAGGCCAGCCAGGCCCCGCCCGCGCCGTCGCGGACGTACTCCGGGTCGATGGCGTTGTAGTCCTCCACACCGCTGGTCGACCGCAACACCATGCCCTGGTCGGTCCACCCGTAGTCCGGGCTGGCCGGGTCGAGCGTGGCGGTGGTGGCCAGGCCGATGACGGAGTCCTGGGTGCCGAACCGCGAGACCGCGTAGTAGAGCAGCCATGTCCCGCCGACCCGGACGAGGTCGGGCGCCCAGGCGTCGGCCGGCGTCGTCCCCAGCTGCTCGGCCACCCAGGCCGGCAGGGAGGCGAAGACCGGGCCCAGCTCCTCCCAGTGCACGAGGTCCCTGGAGCGCTTGATGGGCAGGAAGGTGTTCGGCCGCCCGGCATCGCCGGTGATGATGACGTAGTAGTAGCCGCCCTCCTTGACCATGGTCGGGTCGTGGGCGACCGGGTCCGTCGGCCGGGATGGCGGGGCGGTGCCGGGTCGAGCGCTCGCCGCCGCACCGGCCATCGCCGCCGGCGAGACCGCGCCGGCACTCGCCTTCGGTGCGGCCGCGCCGGCACTCGCCTGCGGTACGGCCGCGCCGGTGCTCGCCGCCGCACCGTCGATCGTCGACCGCGAACCCGCGGCGGCCGGTGCCGGCACCGCGACCGTACCGGCCACGAGCCCGGCCGTCAGCAGGATGACCAGTACATGCCTTGCCCGCCACCGAAGCCCGCGCATCGCGATGTCCTTTCCTGGCTGGTCCAAGTTGGAGCATACGCGGTGGATGAACCACGATCGATCAGCCGAAGGTCTGCGGGATCGGCGGATGATCCCGCGGCTGGCCAGGTTGGCGCGGACGCGGTCGGCTCCGGGTGGCCGAGTTTGTCGGGCTCAGTACGCCTCGACCCGTACCAGCGCGTCGCGGTTCAGGTCGGCGACGCTGCCGCGGCCGAGCAGGGTGAGGATGTTCGTGATCTCGGCGTGGAGCAGCTGGAGTACCCGCAACACTCCGGCTTCACCGCCGGCGGCGAGGCCGTACGCGGCGAGTCGGCCGATGACGACGACATCGGCGCCGAGCGCGATCGCCTTGACCACGTCGGCACCGCGCCGGACGCCGCTGTCCAGCGCGATCGCGATGTCCGGGCCGACGGCGTCGCGTATCTCGGGCAGCACGTCGAGCGACGCCCGCTGCCCGTCGAGCTGCCGGCCGCCGTGGTTGGAGACGGCCAGGGCGCTTGCGCCGGCGGCGACCGCGCCGCGCGCGTCCTCGGCGGTCATGATGCCCTTCGCCATCCAGGGCAGGCTGGTCTGGGCGAGCAGCCCGCCAAGCTTGTGCCAGGACCAGACCGGGGCTTCGGGCTCGATGAGCTGGCCGAGCTGGCCGAGGGCCTGTTCGATGCTCGGGTAGTTGCCGCCGAACAAGGCGTAGTCGGGCAGGTAGCGGTTGCGCAGGTTCCGGTCGCGCCACCCTTGGATCGGCACGTCGCAGGTGATGCAGAGGCCGCGATAGCCGGCGTCCTCGTAGCGACGCGCCATGGTGAGGAAGCCTTCGTCCGTCCCCAGTGGATGGATCTGACCGAACGCCGCCGCGCCGGGCGCCGCGGCCGCGATCTCCTCCAGGAAGTGGGTACCCGCCTCGGGCACGATGCTCGCCGTGCCGGCGGCCGCGTTGGCGCGGGCCACCGCGACCTGGCCGTCCGGGTGGAACAGCCCGTCCGCGCCGAAGGGTGCGGTCAGGATCGGGAGGGCGAGATCGACGCCGAGGAATCGCGTCGTGGTCGCCGGAGACGGCAGGCCGCTCATCACGCGCGGGAGGAACGCCCAGCGGTCGAAGGCGCGCCGGTTGCGGCGCAGCGTCGTCTCGTCGCCGGCCCCGCTCTCCAGGAAATCCCGCGCGGGAGGTGAGAGCTGGGCGAGAGCGACCTCGCGGATCTCGTCGACCGTGGCGAACTCGGTGCCGACATGGTCGAGTGTCGTGTCCATCAAGCCACCTTTCTCCAGAGGAGATCCGCGATAACCCGCCCGCCGAGGGACGGTACGGCGCCGGGACTGGGCGTCTCGCACCATGGCAACGGTTGCGTGAAGCCGACGAGCACCGCATCGGGAGATCGCCCATGCGCGCACCGCGGCGAGCCTTAGCACGATCCGGCAGTGGTGCCTAGTCCGGTCGGGCAGCCGGCTTGACCGGCCGGCGGGTGGACGATTTGCTGACCGCGTGGGGGTGGCACGCCTGGTCGGGCGGGACGACGAACTAAAGCAGCTCACGCGCGCCATCTCCGCGGCACGCCGGCTCGTCCTGGTGACGGGTGAGGTGGGCATCGGCAAGACCCGGCTCGTCGCGCAGGCGGCGCAGGCGGCCCGGGACAGGGGCGGGCTTGTGCTGGAGGCGTCGTGCCTGCCCCTGGACGTGCGCCTGCCTCTCCTGCCCGTCATCGAGATCCTGCGCAGCCTCGACCGGGCACTGGGCCGACCGGCGCTCGGCGCAATCCTCGCCCGGCTTCCGCCGTACGTCCTGGATGAGCTGGCGCGTCTGGTACCCGAGGTGATCGGCCACGAGGCCGGCCCGGACGCGCTGCCGGCGGGTGAGTGGCAGCGGCAGCGCGTGTTCGCCGCGGTCGAGCTTGTGCTGACCCAGGTCGCCCGCGGCCGTCCGGTCGTGATCGTCGTCGAGGACCTGCACTGGACCGACGCGGCGACGCTGGACCTGCTGACCTACCTGCGCGCGTCCTCCGCCGGCTCGATGACTCTGGTCGTGACGTGCCGCAGCGACGAGACTCCCCTCGATCCGCCGGTCGCGCGGTGGGTCGAACAGGCCCGCCGGCCCCCGACGGTACGGCTGGAACTGGCCGGTCTGTCCCGCCCGGCGATCGCCGAACTCGCCAGCCAGAGTCTGGACAGTACGCCGCACGAGGGCCTGGTCGAGGAGCTGTACCGGCGTTCGGAGGGCAATCCGTACTTCGCGGAAGAGCTCATCGCGGCCGCGGTGGCGAGCAGCGGCGGACGGCGAGACGTGGTGCTGACCCGACAGCCACCGCGGGCGCTGGCCGACCTGCTGCTGCGGCGTTCACATCAGGTCAGCCCGCCGGCCCGCGCCGTGCTCGCGGTGCTCGCCGTGGCGGGCCGGCCCATCCCCGAGACAGTGGTCGCCCAGGTCACCAGGATGCCGGCGGCCGACGTGGCTTCGGCAATGCACGAACTCGTCGATGCCAGGCTCGCGCTCCCGGACCGGGACCGGCCGGAACTCGGTTGCCGGGTACGGCACGCGTTGCTGGCCGAGGCGGTCATCGGCGATCTGCTGGCCGACGAGCGCCGCCAGGTGCACGCCGGGCTGGCCGCCGCGCTCGCGGCCATCGAGGACCCGGCCCTGTCGGCGGAGATCGCCGGTCACTGGTCCGCGGCCGGCCGGCCGCACGAGGAACTCACCTCCCTGCTCGACGCCGCCGAGCACAGCCACCGGATGCGCGCGTACGCGCAGGCCGCCGACCTCTGGCAGCGAGCGATCGGCATCGCGGAGAGCCTGCCCGACGCGGCCGCTCAGCGCCGGGCATCCAGCCCGCCGGCTCCGCCTGAGCCGGGCGCGGAACCCGCGTCCGGCCCGCCGGCCCGGTCAGCGCCGGGCGCGGCGCCGGGATGGCTGCGGATCAGGGCGATCGACGCGCTCCAGGCGTCCGGCCGCGACCTGGAGGCCGAGCGCCTCACCGAGCAGACGTACGCCATACACCGGGACAGCGCCGACGCCGCGCTGCTGGCCGCGGTGCTGCACCGCACTGCCTGGCATCGCGGCGTAATAGGGCAACGCGAAACCCCGCCGAGCACGGCGTACGCCCTCTTCGACGAGGCGTCACGGATCTACCAGACCCTGCCCGAGTCCGCCGAGTACGCCAGCCTGCTCGCTGACCAGGCACGTTTCATGTGGATGGACAGCTGCGACCGGGACAGCGAATCCGTCTACCGGCAGGCGCTCGCGGTCGCCGAACGATGCGGAGCCGCTCTGGAAGCCGCCAGCGCGTTGATCGGTCTCGCCGAGGTGGCGTTCCTGCACGGTGACCCGTCCGACGGGTTCGCGCTGCTGGACCGCGCCCGCGACCAGGCCCGAACCGGACCGCACAGTGAGCTTCGGCTGCGCATCGACTACCTGACCGCCGAGTACCGCAGCAACGCGCTGCTCAAGATGGGGGATCTGGCGCAGGCCGAGCACGTCGCGCTGGCCGGTCTCGAGCAGGCCCGCCGGGCGGGTGCGGCATCCGGCTACCCCGGTGCGGTGCTGCACCACAACGCGGCAGAGGCGCTGCTGGAACGCGGCCTCGTGGACGCCGCGGCCGTGCTCGTATCGGGCGTGCGCGACCAACAGCCGCGGCTGGACGACTGGAACCTGCACCTGTGGCAGGCCCAGATCGAGATCTGTCGCGGTGCGATCGACGCCGCCGTCGCCCGCGCCCGCGCCGTCGACGCGCTCGGCCTCGCCGGCCCCCGGCTGTGGGTGTACGAGCGGCTGCGGCTGCTGCCCCGGGTCGCGCTCTGGGGCGGCGACCCCGCTCTGGCGCTCGACCGTATCGAGCCGGCACTGTCGCTGCTGAGCGGATGCGCGCTGGAGCAGTACTGTGGCGAGCTGTTCGCGCTCGGTGCCCGGGCCGCGGCGGACCTGGCCGGGACCGCGCGGGCACGACGCGACGCCGAAGCGGAACGGACAGCCCTCGCCGCCGCCGACCGGCTGGTGGCCGCGCTGGGGCGGATGGGTGGCCGACCGTTCACCGACCATCAGTTCCTGGCGACCATTCCCGGCGATCGGGCCGACTGGCAGGCCGAACTGCTGCGGGTCCGCGGCGTGCCCGAGCCGGACGCGTGGGCGCAGGCAGCGGCGATCTGGCAGCGGCTCGGCCGACCACACCGCGCGGCGTACGCCTTGCTGCGGCAAGCAGAAGCACAGCAGGCCACGTCACGCAACCCGGCGGCGGCGGGCGACGCGTTGCGGGCAGCGGCCGAGGCGGCGAGCGGGATGGCACCCCTGACCGCGGCCATCCACCGGTCGGCGCAGCGCGCCCGGATCTCCCTCCCGCCGGTGCCGTCCGAACCCCCACGGTCGCCCGGAACCGCCGACCCGTACCGGCTCACGGATCGGGAGCGGGACGTGCTTCGGCTCCTCGCCCGGGGCTACACGAACGCGCAGATCGGCGCGGAACTGTTCATGAGCCCGAAGACCGCCAGCGTGCACGTGAGCAACATCCTGCGCAAACTCAACGTGGTGAACCGGGCCGAAGCGGCGGCCGTGGGCGAACGGGCCGGACTGACCGATTCCGATGCTTAGCTCGGCCCGCGCCCGCTCAGCGCAGCCCACGCCTGCTCAGCGCTGCCGCGCCGCAGGTGTGCCGGCGGCGGGGTCACGATCCTTCCTCTCGCTGGGCCCAGTGCCGCGCACACGCGTCGAGCCAGCGCAGGTCCGCCTCGAGCCGAAGCACGAGGCCCGCCAGCAACAGCGTCGCGGGCGAGCGGTCCGGCTCGGCCGCGACGGCGCGCTGGGCGTCACGTAGCCGGCGCAGCAGCTCGCGACGCTGGGTGTCGACGATGGTGAGCGGGTCAGCCAGCCCGGCCGACGCGGCCGCGATCAGCTTGAGATGAAACTCCGCGAGGTCGGGTCGTGGCCAGCTCGCCTCGGCGATCCACTCGGCGACCCGCCGCTGTCCGGCGGGGGTGAGCGCGTACACCTTGCGGTCCGACCGGTCGGCGCCATCGGCAGATTTCTCGACCGCTAGCAGGCCGGCCTTTTCCAGCCGGGTCAACGTGACGTAGACCTGCCCGGCGTTCATCGCGTCGCCGAGCGGGCCGAGCGCGTCGCGCAGCCGCGCACGTAGCTGGTAGCCGTGCGAGGGCTCCTTGGCCAGCAGCGCGAGCACCACTTCTTGCTGCATCTGGACCCCTCCTACCGTCAGCCATTAGAGCTAACGGTTATCCCCCGGGCCGTCAAGCCCGGCTGGGGTCCAGGTGCGTTAAACAGCAGCGGCTGGCACCGGTGGCGCGGCCACGGCGTACGGCTCGGGGCGGTGATCCGCCCGGCACGACATCCCGTCCACGCCGGCTGCCGCCCGGTGATCGCCCGACCAACCGGGCGATCATCGGCCGGCGGTCACGCTTCCGCTACGCGTACGCTCAGCCCTTGGCGCAGCCGCGCGCCGTGGTCATGACGCGGATCTGGTCGGTGGTGGCCGAATCGATCTGGAAGCCGCCGTCGGCGGCATTGCCGACACACGTGCCGGCTATGGACACGTTGATGAAGTTGGCGTTGGAGACCCTGTGCTCCGCGTCTCCGCCCTGCACCACGTTGGGCCTGGTGAACGGAGTCTTCGCGGTGATGTTCCGGAAGATCAGGTCGGAGATCTGTCCAAAGCCGAGCGCCGGGTCGTACCACTTGGGATGCTGTTCGAGGATGAGGTAGAACAGCCGCCACTGCGCGTCCTCCACGCGGATGTCCTCAAACAGGTAGCGCTGCATGTGCCCGGGTGTGGCGTGTCTGGAGCGGGAGATGGCCTGCGGCGAGAGCCAGTAGTGCTCTGCGTGGATGATGTCGTTGTTGTAGATGTGGAAGTCCGCCTGGTCGGTCAGGATGTTCCAGCTGATCATGAACGGCGCGCCGGTCTCCAGCTGCCACACCACGTTGTCGCGGATGACGCTCGGGCCGGTCATCGGCTTGAGCGAGTCGTCGTTGACCTTGCAGAAGTTGCGCTCGACCAGGCTCATGGCGCCGGCCCAGACGCAGTCGGTGCTGTACCACCAGCTGATCACCTTGATGTTGCGGATGGTCACGTGGTCGCCGAGCACCCGCACGTTGAATCGCGGACCGTTGACGAAGGTCACTCCGGCGACCAGCACGTTGCGCGAATTGGCAGCGGGCGAGCAGGCGGAGTGCGGGACGTCGCCCGGCTCGTGGCAGTCGATGTTGATCAGGCCCGGTTGGTTCTTGTTCGCGTCCTGGTCGCCGGTGTCCAGCGGCGTGCCATCGATGATCCCTCGACCGCGGATCACGACGTCGTGCACACCGACTCCCTTGAACGACGCCTGTACCCAGGCACCGCCGGCGATGTACACCGTCTGGTTGGAGCGCAGCTGCACGGCACCGAGGCGGTGTAGGCCGGGTCCGAGATACAGCACGTTTGGATCGTTGGCCCGCGGCACGTCCGCCTCCGGCGGGTTGGCGAACACCAGCATCGGGTGCAGTACCGGGTTGGTGGTGTTCGGCAGGAACTCCACCGAGACGTTCGCCGAGCGGGTGAGGGTGAAGGAGCAGACGCCGTCGGCGAAACGGGTACGGATGCCGGCCGACTCGGGGCGCACCAGGCAACCGGTCGCGTCACCCTGCAGCTTGCGCACCGATACCGTCACCCTCCCGCCGAAGGAGAAGGACGTCCACGAGGTGTCCTGCTCCAGGTTGGTGTCGGTCTTCCGGGCATCCACTTTGTACACGAAGGACGGCCGTACCGATCCGCCTTGGC
>Ga0310828_1001033_pt1 | contig 19479 bp, 15 predicted proteins | sample WT_ome_3_FD_202242 | JGI IMG/M metagenome (GOLD analysis project Ga0310828, IMG submission 202242) | Sorghum-adapted microbial communities enriched on wild type (WT) sorghum from Joint BioEnergy Institute, Emeryville, California, United... ... | reverse complement strand
CTTTTAGTGGTTATCATAGTATATTTTAAACGTTAAAGAAAACTCGGCGATTGCCGAGCCTTTAGGCGAAAGCAGAGCCGTAGTTGCACTTATGCGTTAGGAAAGTAGAAATTGGAAAATTTTTACTTTCCTATTAGCTAAAAAAGGGGGGTAGTTGATTTGCCTATCCAAAAAGCAACGATTCAGCAGACGAAAGAAATATTGAAATATGCTTTGGATGTGATGGATGAAGCGACAGTTGGCCATGTTGTTCCCAGTTGGCAAAAAGCAAAAGAATTAATTTGGCCATTTTTAAATAGTGGCGGGTTCTATCTCGTTTATATTGAAAATAATGCGATTCAAGGTTGGATTGGAATCGGTACAAATTATGATTTTTATAAAGACCAAGTAATTGGTATTATACCGGAATTATATGTTTTACCTCCTTTCCGTAAAAAAGGCATTGCCAAACAATTGTGTGAAGAGGCATGCCGACAGTTGAATAAAATGGGCTATGACAGAATTCAATTGAATGTATTCGAAGGCAATCATGCAAAACAATTATATCGAAAACTCGGATTTCGTGACGTTTATACAACGATGGAGTTAAAAGGAAAAATTTGATGTTTATTACATTTGGCTGATAATGAGGAGGTCTCCTATGACTGTTATTCCTACTGATCAATGGTTGTTAAACGGATATGAACAACCGCTAAAACTTTGTGGAAAATTAAAATCACATTTTGCAGGGGCAGCACCTGAAGAAATATACGAATATTTAACATGGCACGGCATGTATAGAAAACCTTCAAAGAATATAAAAACAGCAATAAATAAATGGCAAAAGCTTAATATTTGGAAGTTGGTACAGACGGAAGCGACAAGACTGCAAAAGTTGTGGAACGGTCCGGATATACCCATTTTTATCTTTCCATCAGAAATGAGTAATCCGAAGATCATGCGTGATCAAAATGGAAAATCAGGATTAGCTTTTAAAGATAAATTATTTCTTTTTCTTTCCGATCAAAATAGTGAAAATGAAATCAGAGCATTATTGGTCCATGAATATAACCATGTTTGCAGGCTAGCAAAGAATGATAAACAGGAAGAAAATTATGTATTGTTGGATTCAATTATTCTGGAAGGTCTTGCGGAGAATGCAGTAAGAGAACTGGTTGGTGAAGAATATCTTGCTAAATGGACATCCTATTATACAGAAGGACAGTTGAACCAAATGTGGAAGAAAATCATTTATCCAAACAGAAATATGCCAAAAAGCCATCCAAAGCACCAAGAATTTCTTTACGGTTTCCGTTTACTCCCGAAAATGCTCGGTTATTGTGTTGGATACTATTTAGTAAAAAATTATTTGGAAGAGCATGAGCAAACGTCTACTGATTTATTGCCGATCGATGCGGAAACAATAGCGAATGTAAAATAAACCTCGCCTTTCATATAGAGGGCTGGTTCACTTAAGAGGTGGAAAAGAGTATATAACACGAAAAATTACACTTTTGACAGTCATATTTAAAAGCAAACAAACTTTTAGGCTTGGAAAAATTTTATTTCTCGGCCTTATTTTTTTCGGATTTTTCTCCGATTAAAGTTCCCGTTTGGTTAAAGGTATCACAAGTTGAATGATTTGCCAGCTAATATAAAAATTTAAAAAGGTAATTTTCCGTTATGGTACAATAATTTATAAAAGACTTGGTGATTAGGTGAGCGTTGAGTAAGTAGAGTCTATAAATTTCCCGCTAAGTCGAATTTGTATTTTTGCTAGAAATACGTATAAAACAGATTGGAGATGTAAAAGTGTATAAAAGTAAATTTTTTATTGTAGCTCTATTAGTCGTTTTGATTGGTGGAATGTCTGCTTGTAGCAATTCATCTGATAAGGCGACATCAACTAATAATCAATCTGACGCAGAGAGTATAGAAGATTCTTCTGATTCAACTGCTGACAGTACAATGGAATCCGATAATAGCAGTAATAATCATTCCAATGAATCTAGCAACTCGCAGGGAGAGGTTAGCAAAGGGGAAACGAATAATAAAGAAAAAATAGAGGGGAGGAGAACCGAGTTTATCGAAAAATTAGACAGTATCCAAAAAGAACTTGATACATTGCCAGAAAAGAAGGATTCTGATAAAGGTGTAACAAATGCCATGAAAGACTATTATGGAATTTCATATGAAAAGTATGATGAAGCATTAAATGAGATTTATGATTTGTTAAAAACAGAGTTATCTCCGGAGACAATGAAAGATTTAAAGGCCGAACAAATTAACTGGATAGAACAGAAAGAAGACAAAGCAAATGAAGAAAGACAAAAATATGAAGGAGGTACGCATGAAAATGTCGCATATTACACATCATTATACGAATCAACAAAAGACAGATGTTATGAATTAGTTAACAACTACATGACGGACTAAACAAATAAAAACAAAGGACTAAAAGTAATTTAGTCCTTTGTTTTTATTTAGTGAGAGTGAGAGCTAGTGAATCAGCACTTTTATGTGTGGGTTTCGTTATTATGAAGGAAGGAATTATTAAAACTTCATACAAAATGTAGGTACTCATAAAGATAAATTTATTATATGATTGTGACAAATTAGTGAACAAGAGCTGCTAGATTTGAAAGCGCAATCAATCAATATTATTTTTTAAATTTTTACGACTTTATTATCGAAAAAGGTGTGAAATTTATATGGAAAAGATATACACGGAAGCTTTAGGACAAAGAACAGTTAGGAAGATTATGATTAGAATTTTACCGTTTGTAATGTTTCTTTATGTTATTGCACAAATTGACCGGGTTAATATTGGTTTTGCAGCCCTAGACATGAATGCCGAATTGGCTCTTTCCGCAGAAGTATTTGGATTATTATCGGGAATATTTTTTATCGGATATTTCTTATTTGAAGTTCCGAGCAACATGGTTTTACATAAAGTCGGCGCAAGAATGTGGATAGCTCGGATTATGATTACGTGGGGGATTATTGTTGTATTGACTGGGTTTGTTCAGTCAGCTACACATCTTTATATATTGCGGTTTTTGTTAGGGGTAGCTGAAGCAGGATTTCTTCCCGGCATTGTACTGTACTTAACGTATTGGTTTAGGAAAAAAGAGAGAGCTATTGCAACTTCCATTTTATTGTTAGCCATACCGATATCCTCTATTATTGGTGCCCCGGTATCGACATTGATTATGGATATGGTTCAATGGGGAAATTTGTCAGGATGGAGATGGATGTTTATTCTTGAAGGCCTTCCTGCAGTTATTTTAGGAATCGTCGTTCTAAAATATTTGATAAACAATCCGAAAGATGCCAAATGGCTTTCCAAAGAAGAAAGTGATTGGTTAATAACAGAATTAGAAAAGGAAAGAAACGAAGACAAACTGGTTAACAAAGCGACAAAAAAAGAAATGCTTAAAGATGGTCGTGTTTGGCAATTGACTTTGCTCTATTTTACAAACTATACGGCCATGTTCGGGTTGTCCTTTTGGTTACCGACAATCATCAAATCTTTATCAGAAAATGGATCAACGAATTTGCAAATTGGCTGGTTATCCATAATTCCCGCTTTAATCGGAATCCCGGCTAACTTGATTATGGGATGGAATGCAAGTCGAACCAATTCACATCGTGGCCATTTGATATTTGCCTTTATTATCTCCATAATCGGTTTTGCCGCGAGCGGTTTTGCATCTAGTTCGGTCATGATGATTGTATTATTATCTTTTTCAGCAATTGGTTTATATGGATTTATGGGGGTGTTTTTCGCTTATATGACCTTTTTCTTTACGGAAAATACAGCACCGGTTGGAATTGCTTTAGTAAATTCATTTGCTTCAATCGGTGGTTTTATTGGACCAAACATTTTTGGTCTAGTTACTGCTCAATCCGGCATGTTCATCTTATCTGGTTTGTCAGTAATTGGAGCCATTATGGTAATCATTTTAAAACCGAAAAAGGTGACAATCAAAACACCAATAACTGTGGAAATCAATAATTAAATGGAAAGTTTTTTTCTTACCGTTAACATTAACGGCATACTAAGAACCCTCCATTGAGGTTTACAGTTAATTTGGGAGATAGGTGGTGTACTTTCCTCATGCCCCTGGTTTGTAGTATTGGAAAGAAAAATGCTGATGAAGGCTTATTAGATTTAATTGGCAGTTTTCAAATATCTGTTCCAACACTTATCTACTATGGAGAGGAAGGAATTATCATCATGGCTAACCTAGAAAAATAGAAGGAGTGAAAAAATGAGTACAAATCAAATAGCCAATCAGACATCCATAAATTTATTGCATTCGGTTATTCAAAATTTTGGAGACAAAGAAGCAATTTACGATGGTGAGCGCCGCTTAACTTATGAAGAATTAAATCAAGAAAGTAATGCTATTGCTTCTGAATTAATTCGAATGGGAATTAAAAAAGGAGATCATATTGCAGTATCCTTACCGAATTGGCATGAATTTATTGTTGCAATATTCGCCATTGCAAAAGCCGGTGCCGTAATCGTCCCTTTTAATACAAGATATCATTATTCAGAAATCAATTACATTTTAAACAATGCAAAAGTAAAAGCTGCCTTTTTTACTAATCGAGTCGGAAAACACTACTTAGGAGAGCCGTTTTATCAAGTATATGAAAATGGAACACATTTAAAACACTTGATCACCGTTCGCGATGAACAATCTGGAGCGCTCTCTTACCAGACTATGCTGAAAGAGGGAATGAACAATCCGGAAGCATTCCCTGAGGTTCTTCCTGATGATATTGCTATTATTATGTACACATCAGGAACAACGGGGAATCCAAAAGGAGCAATGTTAACACATAATAATATTGTAACAACGGCAAAAATGACAGCTGAATTTTTAAGATGTACACCCGATGATGTATTCTTGATTCCTGTACCAATTTTTCATATATTCGGAATGGTTCCTGGGCAACTTACAGCAATTGCAGCAGGGGCAAGAATGGTTCTCACCCAAGAATTTAAGGCGGAAAAAATACTACAAATTATTGAACAGGAAAAAGTTACTGTTCATCATGGTGTTCCTACAATGTTTATATTGGAATTAAACCATCCAAAACTTGAAAAATATGACCTTACTTCTTTAAGGACGGGAATTGTAGCAGCAGCACCTGTACCAAGTGAAATTATTGGTAAAATCAGAGAGAAAATGCATTGTGATGTGTTAACTTCTTACGGGATGACAGAAGCTTCACCATGTTTAACTGCTTGCTCTTTTGAGGATGATGACAAGACGCGGGCGGAAACGGTCGGTCGGGCAATGCCTGGGGTAAAATTGAAGATTGTCAACCAAGAGACGGGAGAAGAACTTCCGGTAGGAGAGATCGGTGAAATTGTTGCCAAGAGTCCCGGGATTATGAAAGGTTATTATGAAATGCCTGAAAAAACAAAAGAAGTATTGAGTGAAGATGGCTGGTATAAAACCGGAGATTTAGGAATGTTGGATGAAAAAGGAAATTTGCGGATTGTAGGGCGGAAAAAAGATATGATTATTCGTGGAGGTTATAATATTTATCCACGGGAAATTGAAGAACATTTTTATAAACATGAGAGTATTTTGGAAGTGGCAATCGTTGGCCTACCGGATACAGTTCTCGGTGAAGTGACCTGTGCAGCAGTAACGGTTAAAGAAAATCATTATGTTACAGAGGAAGAATTAAAAGCATTTATTAGAGAAAAGGTAGCTGACTTTAAAGTTCCAGATATTATTGTAATTGTATCCGAACTACCTATGACAGCTTCAGGAAAAATAAGCAAAGTACAGCTTCAGGAAAGGTTAAAAGAACAATTGGCTGATCGGCTGAGGTAATCATTTCTTGGCATTTCCTCGATTATGGGGGGATGTTTTTTTATATATTCATTGTAAATTTTTTCACCTAAATACAAATGGATATAACTGAAATTTTAGAATTTATCTAAGCTCCACAACGTACACAAACAGTGAGTAAACTCCATATTTTTAAGTGAATTACACGTTACGAGTTGAAAGGTAGTCATAGCTAGTTTTATATAAAAAATGCTACATAATAAAGAACCGACACCTTGATCAGCTAAAATAGCTATTTTTTCATTATTGTATAACAATTCAACCTTATATTATAATTGTTAATAGTCTTTAGCTTCTGAGAGAGGATTGGTAAAAATGATTGATAAGAATAGGGATAATCTGGTAAGAGATATAGAAAATCATTTGAGACTTACTGCTCGGCAATTGTTGAAGTTCGATACGGAGGAGGAAGTTTTACAATATTTAGTTGATGCTTTTCAATCTCGGTTAAAATGTAACTTTGTAGCCGTCATTTTAAAACAAGACGGGGAAATCATTCCAAAAGTATGGAGTGGAGGACTAAACTCATTGAAACAAGCTTTTCCAATCAAGGTAGAGTATTGTTCACCAAAATTATTTAAGCAAAGTATGACATACAAAGATAAAGAAGCCGAAGAACCCTGTTATTTTCTGAGTCTCTTAAAAAAAGAGACATTAAAAACTTGGTTTACCGTCCCGATTCAAGATGAAAAGGAGAATTATGGATTTTGCACCATTGGCTTTCTTAAATTTACCCATTTATTTGAAATAAAGCAAGCTTTTGATGAATTTGGTAAAGATGTAGCCACTGCTTTATCTCTTGCCAGACAAAAGAAAAAAAAGCAATCAGAAATAATGAGTGTCGATTTCATTGTGAAAAATCTGTCACTAAATGAATCAATTGAAAATCTTGTCGGGAAAATTGTCGAACAGGCAGGAAAAGTAACAAAAGCCACCTTTGCAGGGATCTACTTATATAATGAAGAAAAAAATTATTTTATTTTTCAACCTCCATCATTTGGCAAGCTATTAAAGCAGGAAAAAATTATTATCCAAAACAATTATATGTTAAAAGAATATTTTCCGTTTTTGGAACTACCCGGGGGAAATGAGCTAACAATTCCCTTGACCCTCGATTTGAAAATATTAGGAGTTCTCCATGTCGAAAATAAGGAACAGGATGTATTTAGCCGAGATGACTTAGATGTTTTGACAGTCATGGCAGAACATGTATCGGCCTTATTAAGAAATGCCTTCTTATATAAGCAAGAAAAGGAACGAATGGTACGACTTCAATCGATGTTAGACTTTGAGCAGAAGCTGATAAAAAAAACAATTGAGGAGGAAGAATTCCATGGAATCACGGAACTTTCGAGTCAAATGTTTCGGCGACCTGTAATTTTATTTGACCGGTTTTTTCGGCCGATTTCTGCCTATCCATTGGAAAAAGATGAGATTCATATAGATCTTGATGAAAACGATATTCCGGCAAACTCTATTAAACAAATTGGGGATCAAACAGGATGCTTTTTATATATAGAAGGGATAAAAAAGGAATTTATTCTCTGGCCGGTGAATGCCGGAAAAAATCACATGGGTTATTTGGCAATTGAAAAAAAATATCAGGATTTGGATGCTTTTGATTTACTGGAAATTGATCTGGTAAGGAATATTTTTTCTGTACAATTTATTAAACAAAAGCTTGTTCTCGATTCAATTGCCCAAGTAAAGGAAAATCTGATTGATAAATTACTAGTGGAACAGATGAATGAAATGGAAACAGTGATTCAATATGCTAATCTTTTTCAATGGGATTTGTACAAGCCCCATCGTGTGGCAGTCTTATCCGTGTTCATGGATGAAGAAGAACCGGATATTTTTGAACGGGAAGCGAAAAAATCATTAATTTTTGATGAATTAAAGGCGAAAATCACTCAATACGACCAAAAAATAATTTTTGCAAAAAAGGGGGAAGAGTATGTATTGATCATTCCTTCAGATATGGAAATCCCTAATGAATATAAGTTTTGGAAGAGATTTGTAGAGAAGATGAAAGGATGGCTAAAGTCAGGTAATAACATTTGTCAAGTGAAAGTAGGCATTGGTGGTACTACAAATCAATTGCAAGACTATTATAAATGTTATCAACAAGCTGTTCAAACGCTAAACGTTATCCTTCGTCAAGATTACGTATCCGATTATGCCTTCTTTGACGATTTGGGATCTTATACGTTATTACATTTAATTAAGGACACAACGGAAGCAAAGTTTTTTATGAATAATTATTTAAATAAATTGAAGGACAGTACAGGTGCAAATCATGTTGATTTATTGAAAACATTAAGGGTTTATTTAGAACAGAATGGCAGCATAAAGAAAACAGCAGAGAAACTATTTATCCATCGAAGTACGCTTCTTTATCGATTGGAAAAAATCAAAGAAATAGTCGGAATGGACATAGATGATTCCGATACACGATTTAATTTAATGCTCACATTTAAGTTGTATGATTTACAGCAACACGGCAAAAAAAGAATGTAAACCTTATTTAAAAGAATAGTCTCATACTTTTTGTAGGATAAAAACTAATATTTTCATACGCTATATATATATAATTCAATGTTATTTCTCTTTATAATCAGGATATAGAAATTATTTTCATAGTTTCGTATATCGTGAGGAGGAACAAAATGAATATTTGTACAGTTGGGGTTGTAGGTGCAGGAGCAATGGGGAGCGGTATAGCCAATTTAGCCGCACTTTCTGGATATCAAGTGATTTTACGGGATGTGGAAAAAAGATTTTTGGATAATGGGTTAACGAGAATAGAAAAATTCATGGACAAAAGTGTGGCAAAAGGAAAAATTACAGAGTCCGAAAAGGAAGAAGTTTTGAACCGTATTACAACAACTATTGATTTGGAAGTGTTAAAAGATGCGGATATTGTTATCGAAGCAATTATAGAAGACCTAGATGCGAAAAAAAGCGTTTTTCGTGAGCTAGACCGTATTTTAGAGGAAGACGTTATTATTGCCACCAATACGTCATCAATGTCGATCTCAGAAATTGCTGGAAGTACGAATAGGGCGGATCGAGTTGCAGGCTTACACTTTTTTAATCCGGCTCAGTTAATGAAATTGGTTGAAGTTGTCAGGGGGTACTACACAAGTGATGCAACCGTAGAAGAATTGAATACATTTGCCAAGAGTCTAAAGAAAGAACCAGTTGTGGTAAATAAAGATACCCCTGGTTTCATCGTCAATCGCATTATGATCCCACAATTTATTGAAGCAATTAAACTGTTGGAAGAAGGAGTTGCCTCTCCGGCTGATATTGATAAGGCGGTAAAACTTGGCTTGAATTATCCGATGGGACCTTTTGAACTTCAAGATTATGCCGGTGTTGATATCGGTTATTACGTAATGGAGTACATGGCAAAGGAATTCAATGATACAAGATTTGCACCACCTATGTTGTTGAAACAAATGATTCGTGCCAATCGGTTAGGAAAAAAATCTAATGGCGGCTTTTACGAGTATGAATAGGGAGCAGAACAAATAAGAACAAAGCGGTATGGGAAAATGAAACTTGGAAAATTCAGGAGGCAGTGAACATGAACTACGAATATTTACTTTTAGAAATTAAACAAAAAGTGGCACTTGTGACTATCAATCGTCCACCTGTAAATCCATTAAATTCACAAGTTTTTTTCGAATTGGGGCACCTGATTGGTGAATTGGAAGTAAATGATCAGGTTGGGGCAATCGTTATTACAGGAAAAGGTGAAAAAGCATTTGTTGCCGGAGCTGATGTAAAAGAAATGGCTTCAAAGGATATAGTTGGTTTGAATCTGATGAATAAACATTCACGTAACACTTTTTCCTTAATTGAAAACGTTAACAAACCTGTAATTGCAGCAATAAATGGGCTAGCATTAGGCGGAGGTTTGGAATTGGCACTTGCTTGTGATTTGCGAATTTGTTCCAATCAAGCCAAATTTTCCTTTCCTGAAGTTGGCCTCGGTATTATCCCTGGTGGCGGAGGGACTCAGCGCCTACAAAAGATTGTCGGCCAAGGTATTGCGAAAGAATTGATTTTCTTTGGTGATATGATTGATGCTAACCGAGCATTGGAACTTCAACTTGTTAACAAAGTCGTTCCACAAGAGGAATTGATAGATGAAGCTTTCAATTGGGCACGAAAATTGGCACAGAAACCACTGGTCGCTTTACAAATGGCTAAAGTTGCCATAAACCACGGAAGCTATGTGGACCTTGAATCCGGCTTAACCATTGAAGCCTCCTGTTTCGCAACGGCTTTTTCATCGGAGGACGCTAAAGAAGGCTTGTCTGCATTTACTGAAAAAAGGAAACCTGTTTATATTGGACGATAGGAAAGGGGGTAATGAATGTGAATCGAACTGATATTGTTCTATTGGAAGGTGCCCGGACACCATTTGTGAATATCTCCGGTTCGTTCCGAGATGTTACAGCCACAGAGCTTGGGGTACATGCAGCTAAAGAAGCAGTAAAAAAAGCGAACATTCAACCTGAAGAGATTGATCACGTTGTTTTTGGAAATGTTCAACAGTCCACTAAGGATGCTCATTTGTTAGCAAGACATGTTGCTCTTAAGGTAGGGACACCACTTCATGTCCCGGCTGTGACCATCAACAGAGTTTGCGGAACGGGAATTGAAGCAATATTGGCTGGGGCACGTTATATCATCGCTGGAGAAGCTCAAGTCGTTTTAGCAGGTGGAACTGAGAATATGAGTCAAGTTCCTCATGTCATTCGCGGCATGCGTTGGGGCAGTCCGCTCGGTTCACCAATTGTGGAAGATTGGCTTTGGGATGGACTTTTAGATACGAATGTTGGCTGCACAATGGCCGAGACTGCGGAAAATCTTGCAAAAAAATACAAGATTTCCCGTGAAGAAGTTGACGCTCATGCTTTATCCAGCCATTTGCGTGCAATTGATGCAAGAGAAAAAGGATATTTTAAAGAAGAAATCGTTCCCGTTCCAATTCAAACAAAAAAAGGCCCGAAATTAATTGATGAGGATGATCATATTCGGGAAACAAGCATGGAACAGTTACAAAAATTACAACCACGGTTTGTTGAAAATGGTGTTGTTACACCCGGGAATGCAAGCGGCATGGTTGACGGAGCTGCTGCTGTTGTCATCGCCTCCAGTGAGTATGCAGAAAAAAGAGGCTTAAAACCGATTGCCCGTCTTGTTTCATGGGATGTTGTCGGCGTTGAACCGGAAATCATGGGCATTGGTCCCGTCCCAGCGATTAAAGGAGCAGTTGCGAAAGCCGGTTTAACATTGGCGGATGTGAACCTAATCGAAATTAATGAAGCTTTTTCTGCTCAATATTTAGCTTGTCAAAAGGAACTCAGTTTTGATTCAGAAAAAGGAAATGTAAATGGCGGTGCTGTTGCCTTGGGTCATCCGTTGGCGGCAAGTGGAACTAGAATTTCTCTTACCCTAATATATGAATTGCGGAGACGGAAAGAAAAATATGGTGTTTCTTCCGCGTGTATCGGTGGTGGTCAGGGGATTGCCGCTTTATGGGAAGCACTGTAGAAATCATAATTTTATAGGGAAACAGGTACATGACTGTTTCTCTTTTATCATATTTATCATTATTTTAGCAGAAAATTCACAACAGTAAATTCAGAAGGGAAAGAGACATGGAAAAGGTAAAAACTTATCAAAGTCAATCGTTTTTCACCAATGACATCACCATTGATGATATTTTCACTATTGAAGATTTTACTGACGAACACCAAATGATTGCTCAAACAACTGCAGAGTATATAGAGCAGGAAATAAAACCGGTGCTCCCCGAAATGGAAAAACAAAATTTTTCAGAAGTAAAAAAATTGATTAGAAAAGCCGGTGATTTAGGTCTGCTTGGAACGGATATCCCGGAAGATTATGGTGGTATTGCACTTGATAAGATCAGCTCGATTGTTATTACCGAGATAATGGCAACTTCCAGATCATTCTCTATTACTTATTCGGGGCAAGTCGGTATAGGTTCTTTACCAATTGTTTATTACGGAACTGAAATGCAAAAAGCCGATTATCTGCCCCATGTAGCTTCTGGGGAAAAAATTGGCGCCTATGCATTGACTGAGCCAAATGCGGGGACAGATGCACTTAGTATTAAAACAACAGCAAGACTTAGTAAAGATGGAAGATATTATATTTTAAACGGTGAAAAACAGTTTATTACAAATTCCTCGTTTGCGGATTTTTTTATCCTCTATGCAAAAATTGATGGGGATAAATTTACAGCCTTTATTGTTGATCGGGATACAGAAGGAATAACAATTGGACCGGAAGAGCAAAAAATGGGTTTGAAAGGATCTTCCACTACCTCCATTGTTCTTAATGATGTACATGTCCCGGTAGAAAATGTTCTCGGTGAGATCGGAAAAGGACACTCCATTGCTTTTAATATTTTGAATATTGGTCGTCATAAAATATCGGCAACTTGTCTTGGAACAGCTAAGCGAGCATTGGAGTTGGCAACTCAGCATGCGACCGAACGCACACAATTTAAACGGCCTCTTTCTGAATTCAATTTAATTAAAGAAAAAATCGCTTTAATGGCAGTGAAAATTTTTGCAATGGAAAGTATGGTCTATCGAACCGCCGGAGAATTTGAAAGGGGAGCCGTCTATTCAAAACAAAATCGTCTTTCTTTTGTCAACCTGTTAAAAATATTTGCTCCAGAGTGTTCCGCAAACAAAGTTTTTGCATCAGAAGCATTGGATGAAATTGTCGACGAATCTCTTCAAATTCATGGCGGCTATGGATTTACTTCAGAATATGAAATTGAAACATTGTACAGGGACTCCAGAATTAATCGGATATTTGAAGGTACCAATGAAATTAACAGAATCGTGATTGCTAATGCAATTTTGAATGAAATAGACGGATATCCGTCAGCCAGAACAATCAATGGAACGCTTTCCGGCCGCTTCAGTTGTGAATGGAGTCAGTTAAATCTTTTACGTGAATTAACTTTTTTCTTGGTCCAGCATGTAAAAGAAACTATTCCAAATTATTCTAAAGAACAAGAGTTACTCGCTTGCATCAGCGATTTTGCCATCAATATTTTTGCATTGGAGAGCAGCTTACTTAGGATAGAAAAGATGTTAGTTAAAGGACATGTTAAAAATTTAGTTCACTATGAAGCAATTGTAAAGGTGTTGGCAGAGGAAATTTCCGGTGTATTTTTCAAAAAGGCAATTTCTCTATCCACCAACGTTCCAAGTTCGTTTAAGCAAAAGTTGTTAGAACTTATGGATTTCTTGCAAAATAAAACGTTTGACAGCATGAGTGAAAAACGGAAAATTGCTGAAGTTATCTTTAAAGGCAGTTATTAAAAAATTGCAGATAGCTAGTTAATAAACATTTGAAAGGTGAAGCAAAGTGAAAAATATTTTTAAAGTAAAAGTTTATTTTGGAGATACAGATGCTGCCGGAATTGTATTTTATCCCAACTTTTATAGATGGATGGATCAGGCTACAGCTGAATTGGTTGGTTGTACGATCATGCCGACTTCAAAATTGTATTCTGATAGAAATATTTTACTTCCTTTATTGGAAACTCATTGCCAGCATCGATTACCATTGTTTTATGAGGATATTGTCGAAATCCATTCAGAAGTAACAGAGATAAAAAATAAAGTTTTGAAAGTGGAGCATACCTTCAAACGGAATGATGAAGTAGTTGCGTTCGGCTATGAAATTAGAGCATGGACAACTAAACAGGAAGGGAGACTGAAAGCAGTCCCGATCCCCGAAGATGTTAAAGAAGCATTTGGTTATCCGGTAAATCATTAAAATACCATTTATTTATAAAAATATTAAAAAATTTAAGTCATTACTTTTAATTGAATAAGAAATTTATGTTGTAAATATATACAACAATTCTTCACGTATTACCTAAAGTTACAATCCCAAGTTTTCTTTAAAGTATATTCAAGTATAGAGGAACAATAACATCGTCCATTAATCTATCAATTAATTTAAGCAAACAGTAATTTTCGATTTTTAGAGGGAGGTAAAAATCAATGACAAAACCATATGATGTAATCGTAGTTGGTGCTGGACCGGTTGGACTTACTGCCGGACTTGCACTTAAGCAAAAGGGGATTTCATGTGCAATTATAGAAGCGGAGGAAAAAGATGCTCCTCGTCCGGGAAGCAGAGCCATTTATCTCCATCATGCTACTTTAAAACTATTAGAGGAAACATACCCTGGTTTAGGATTTTCATTGGCTAATGACGGGGTAATTTGGCCGGTAAAGAGGACTTTTTATAAAGGAAGGGAAGTTTATGTCCGAAATTATGGTGTGACAAACAATCCAAATCAATTACCTCATTTTACATCTTTACATCAACATCTCATTGAAATGCATTTGTACAATGCATGTGTAAAAGCCGGTGTTGAGTTCATCTGGGGGCAACCGATTGAAAAAATGGAAATAACCGATGATGGTGTAAAATTATCCGCAACAACGGGTAATGCTTTTGAGGCAAAATATGTCATTGGCTGTGATGGAGCTCGTTCAGTCGTAAGAAGTGAGGCCGGTTTGAAATTAGAAGGTCCCCGTACAAAAGATACATTTCTTGTTATCGATTTGGAAGAGGATATGGATAATCCATTACCGCTTGAGCGAGTATTTCATTATCATCATCCGGCAATGGGCGGACGTAATGTTATGTTTGTTCCATTTAAAGGGGGCTGGCGTGTCGACTTGCAGTTATTGGAAAATGATGATGTTGATGAATATGCTAGTCTGGATGGAGTAAAAAGTTGGATTCCAAAAGTAATGGACGCCAAATATGCTGACCGAATTACTTGGGTATCTTCCTATCGTTTTCATCAAGTCGTTTCAAATGCATTTACGGATGACAAAAGAAGGATCTTACTAGCCGGAGAGGCTGCCCATTTATTTGCTCCATTTGGCGCCAGGGGATTAAACTCGGGTGTACCCGATGCAATAATTGCAGTTCGCGGGATTAAAAAAGCACTTCAAGCACCCAATGAGGAAAAGAGACGGGAGGCAATTGAAGAAGCAGCGACCGAAAGACGAATTGCTGCAAAATGGAATCGTGATGCTTCGACAACTGCACTTCACCATATTCAGGGGGACTCACCGGAAATGAATATGAAACGGGAACTTGCCGCATCGCTTGTTTCAATTGTTCCACGACTCGGGCGCTGGCTGGATGAGGGTCCATATGGGCCAAAATTTGGTCCTCCCGAATTAACGACAAAATATTAATCTAAATGAAGAGGAGAGATCATTGTGAGTGTCATTCACCTAGAAGGGGTAAATAATCAGGCTCTCGCTGACAAAGTGAAAGATATAGGTGATAGACTGATTTCAGCGGCTTGGTTTTCTAATGCAGGTGTGATTGATAAGGCGGTGGAAGATTTTATTCAGAAATTCCTGCGCTTAATGAACGTTGATGGGGTAGAAATTGGTTGGGTTTCCAAAGAGGATCTTTCAGTTATTATAGAAAAATTCAATTTTACTGACAATGAACTGTGGGAAGTTTTAAAAAACTTACCAGAGGAAATGAAAATTAAAATTGAAAATAACAACCGACTTCTTGCTTTAGAAGAGATCGTGGAAATTTTACCAGAAGCTGTCTTTCATCCGGCATTTGCAGGTGCATTTAAGGAATTGGGTGATGGTGATAAGAAAATCGTCGGTTTTTTTACCGGTCTTGCCATGTATTTGTCTCTCATGATTACCGTTTCTGTTTTGGCAGGACAGGAAGATTTGTTTATACCCATTTTATCAATTATCGAAAGCGGACATGTGCCGATTGGATTGGATCGAAATTTTGTCTATATGATTTAGTGTATTTTGGCGTTTGCTTAATTTTTGATGAATAATTTTAGCTATTTAGTAGAGCTGTTTTTTATATCAAATAATTATTTACCTAGTGGAATATGGCAGCTAATCATTCCATTATTACCATAAAAAATAGAAAGGGAGGACAAAATGAAACTTGTAACATTTTTGGTTTCTGGAAATTCACGCATTGGAGCAGTAGTTGAAAAAGAACAAATTATTGATTTGAATTATGCTTTCCAAGCTCAACTAAAACGGGAAGGAAAGGCTCGATTTAAAGAAATTGCCGAGGCTCATATACCTGCGAAAATGGAACTGTTTTTGCAAGGTGGTGAAGACAGTCTGAAATATGCAAAAAGTGTTGTACAGTTTGCATTAGAAAATCCGTCTTCTTTTGATTATCCATTGGTTTATCAAAAAAGGGATGTAAAAGTAGATGCACCATTGAGAAATCCAGGAAAAATAGTTTGTGTCGGACATAATTATCGCGAACATATTTTGGAAATGGGACGTGAATTACCGTCACATCCAGTCATATTTGCCAAATTTGCAAACACCATTATTGGACCGGAAGATGATATCCCTTTCTATCCAATTTCTGAACAATTGGATTATGAAGCTGAATTTGCCTTTGTTATCGGGAAAAGAGCAAAAAATATATCTGAAGAGGATGCTCTTCATTATGTCGCAGGTTACACAATTGCAAACGATGTTACATATCGCGACATTCAGAGAAGAACTTTACAATGGTTGCAAGGAAAAACAGTTGACGGTTCCGCACCGATGGGACCTTGGCTGGTGACTTCGGATGAATTGACTGACCCTTCCGGACTTGAGATTGTTCTTTCAGTCAATGGAGAAGAAAGACAACGCTCCAACACTGCTAATCTAGTATTTACCGTTCAAAAATTGGTAGCTTTTTTATCCAACTTGATGACACTTGAACCGGGTGACATTGTTTTGACCGGAACTCCGGGTGGGGTTGGAGTGGCAATGAATCCACCGGTCTTTTTGAAAGAAGGAGATGTTGTACGAATTGAAGTGGATAAAATCGGTGTCCTTGAAAATCGCGTGAGAATTTCCATGCAAAATTTAAAAGTGAAAAGTTATATCGATTCAATTCAAACATCCTTAGACAATATTTTATTGACTGTGAAAGACTTATCTGTGGATGAAATTCGTTGGAAACCAAGTGAAAATGAATGGTCAATTTTACAAATCCTTTCCCATATTGGCGAAGCGACACTATTTTGGCTTGGTGAATTGGATCAAGTTCTTGAAAAACCGGGTTCGGAATGGGGACGGGGATTGGACGATCCTGCTCGACTGGCTGCTGTTGAAAATCCGGAGCAACTCGATGTCCAACAAGTTATAGAGAAAGTGCAACAATTAAAAGGAGCGGTTAGGGAGAAACTTTCCGGAGTGAGCGATGACCGGCTAAGTGAACAAAATCCACATCGAAATTTTGCGAAGTTTGGGAATAAATCTGTGTCTTTTCTAATTGAGCATTTCTTGGTGGATCATATCAATGGTCATCTCGAACAAATCAACCGAAATTTAAGCAAACTAAATAAAAACTTTTAAACCCTAAAAGATTTCCTGTTTAAAAATACAATTATTATGAATAAAGGGGATGGATATAAATGGCAGAAAAACCGAGTTATCTTCAAGATTCCGATGTTATCGATTTTACAAAAGATATTCAGCAATATCACCTAGGACCGCTTTGGGAAGCAATTCCAGTAGTTATGAATAAAACACCACAACCACAAGCAGTTGCTTATCTATGGTCAGGAGAACTACTGCAAAAAAAATTAATGGAAGCAACAAAAATCTTTACACCGGAACGTGGAGGTGAACGAAGGGCAATTTATTTTCAAAATCCTGGCTTAACATACCGGAAGCCTTGGGGCTGGGTCTCAACAACTCAAACTTTGTATGCTGCGGTTCAACTATTGTTGCCCGGTGAAGAAGCACCGTCTCATCGCCACTCACAAAGTGCACTCCGGTTTATTACAAATGGTGAAGGTGCATATACGATTGTTCAAGGTGAGAGAATTTTTATGGAAGAGGGCGATTTTCTCATTACGCCGAAAAATTTATGGCATGGACATGGACATCCCGGTAACAAACCAATGATTTGGATGGATGCACTGGATATTCCGACAATATATGGGATAGGTGGAACGTTCTTTGAGCCGTATGCTGATGGATTGCAACAACCGAACGTACCTGATAACTTTTCAGAAAAGAGGTATCGTGGCGGTATGGTTCGTCCACTTGGGGATGATCAGTATGATGTAGCACCTTTGGCAAATTATAAGTGGAGCCGGACGGTTGCAGCAATTAAAGGGCTGATGGAATTTGATCCAAATCCATATCATGGGTATGCAGTTGAATACATTAACCCGACAACGGGAAAATCAGCGAATCCAACAATCGGAAGCCGAATGCAACATTTACCGAAAGATTTTCATACGAAAGCATTACGTCATACTCATTCTACGATTTATCATGCGTTTAAAGGGTCGGGATATACAATTATCAATGGTGTGCGTTTCGACTGGAAAGCAGGAGATTATTTTGTTGTTCCGAACTGGGCTTGGTATGAGCATAAAGCAAGTGAAGATTCATATTTGTTCTCTGTTAATGACATTCCAATTATGAATCGCTTTGAATTAGAAAAAGAAGAATTTTATGATTTGAATAATGGTCATCAAGAAATCACAGATGAATTTAAAGCTGCTTTAAGATAATGAGTTTTTATCTTTTATATCTTTTGAGGGATTTCGAGGAATTCATATGTATTTGTTTGTATTTAGCAAATGTATAGCACCCAATAAATTTTTACTAAGATTCGTATTAACAAAAATTAAACAACATTAAATAGTGTTTGAGCATAAGATTTTTATAGTTATGAGCTTTTTTGGAACTGACCGCTAAAATAATAAAGATTGAAAAATACGTATGTAGAGGTCCCCTATGTTTTTTATTTATTTTTATAACAAATTTTAATATAAGGCATTGATAAATAATATATCTTAGAAAGATCAATTAGCTTAATAATATTTTGGTCCTTGGATGTCTACATGTTTTCAAGGGCCTATTTTCGTATGACAATGTTACTTCGGCAAAGGTGATAACCTAGCAATCTGAAAAAAATATGGAAAAGCTTAACCAATATAAAAAATTTCAAGAAACAAGGAAAAACTTGAAAGTACTCAAAAAACTTTTTGAAAAAATTGAAGGATTTTTTTAATTTTTGTCGAATAAGATATGCATAAAATTCCTCTATTGTATTTTTCCTTCTTCTCTTGTTCTGGTTACCCTCATTTTTTCCAAAGTACCTGAAAATTCAACTATATTCAGTGAAGCTAAAATTTTGTATAATAAACATGAAAGGAACGAGTTAAGTTACGTATGGTTTATAAACTTCCCATAATTTGGCTGAAACCAAAAAATGATTTTGTTTTTAAATTTATTTTTGGTCGGGGCACAAAACAGTCAAATAAGTTACTATTGGCATTATTGAATGATGTTTTCAATATTCCAAAAGGACAGAGTTTAGGAACCGTAGAAATTACCAATCCATTAACGATTCAAACAAACCTAACAGATCAGTATGCGATTTTGGACATTCGGGCCAAGGTCGCCGGTTTTGGTCATGTCAATCTTGAAATGCAAAGAGTAAATCAGAGAAATATCGACAAAAGGTCGTTGTACTACGGAGCAAAACTATTTGAGGAACA
>Ga0310828_1001029_pt1 | contig 19569 bp, 16 predicted proteins | sample WT_ome_3_FD_202242 | JGI IMG/M metagenome (GOLD analysis project Ga0310828, IMG submission 202242) | Sorghum-adapted microbial communities enriched on wild type (WT) sorghum from Joint BioEnergy Institute, Emeryville, California, United... ... | reverse complement strand
TTTTCAACGGACAGGAATCCTTCCGACGGGCTGCGAAAAGCCACCCCTGCGGCAAATCCCTGCGATGGCAGCAGCCCCTCCGTGTTGCCGGCTTCCTGACCGGGGACAGCATCGGAAGCGACCGGATCCCAGGACTCCCCCCCGTCCGTGGTATGGAACAGCTTCTTCTGCGGTGCGGTCATCGCCACATCCGAACCGGCCGCCAGCAGCCAGCCTTCCTTGTTGTTCACGAAGCAGAGCTCCTTGGCCACGTAGCTCCCGGCAAGCATCGTTTCCTGCCAGGTCTTCCCTCCGTCGGTTGTTCGGGCCACCACCATCCCCTGCTTGTTCGTCCAGCTCATCCATCCCGTGTGCCCGTCCAAAAAACGCACCAAAGGATCGGGCAGCCCCATCCCGCCATCGGTTTGCAGCGGCGCATGCGGCACAGGCTCCCAATGAGCCCCCCCGTCCGTTGTCCGAGCAAGCCGCAGATCCCCTTGGGCAAAGCCCCAGACCCATACCGTCTGCCGATCGATAACCTGAATCGAATCCAGCGCGTCCGACGTCCGGCTGGTCTGCTCGCTGGTAACGGGAAGCGTCGTTTTCTGCGCGGGCGGCAGTGAATTGGCCCCGGGCATCGGCTGGCCCGTATCCGCCGCGGTTTTGGATGGACTGCCCATGTAAGCGCCTGCAACATGTTCCGGAGCTCCCCCGCAGGCGGAAAGCAAGGTCAGGGCAAGGAGCCCGGCCGTCCATCGGAGTAATCCGCGTTTTCGGTTGTATGGATCTTCCCGACGCCAGATGTTCATCCGCCCAACCTCGCTTTTCTTCCTTGCTTCTTGATCAAATCTTACCACATTTCGCGGCCGTTCGTAACCTTGAAGACAGCCTGGAACCAAACTTGCAGGGGATGGCCGTTCATGGTCCCAGCTTTCGCCAGTTCTCGAAATCGTGAACGGCAAATCCGGCGAAGGAAGCCTCCGCTTGGAAGGAACGGCAGGCTTCGTCCAGAACGGCGTCCATTCTCGCGCGACCTTCGGTATAAAAAGAGAGGTCCGGTTCGGAGGCCTCTGCCGTCTCGACGGCAACGGTTACGGATTTCCCCCGGCGGGCGGCCTCCTTCATTTCCCGGCTGACGGAGGATACAATATCCCGGGCCCGGGTGCGGTATGCCATCAAAGTCGTCTGGTCCAGCCGGCGGATCATCCAGTCGGAAAGGGTCGTCCGCCCGCCGTACCCGTCCCGCACCTGAAACTGCTCAAGCCAGACCGGAAGGTCGGCTCCGGCGGCCAGCCCCGTCTCCGCCCTGACCTCCTGGACAAAGCCGCTGATGGTATCCATGAACAGCCCGAGCATTTTGTCCGTGTCATCTTGCCACTGCGGGAGGACGTAAGGTTCCACATCAAGATGTATGCCGGTGAAACGCTCTTCCGGAGCGGCATTCTGGTTATAGCGTTTGACCCAGTTGATCAGTACGTACATTTTCACATTGCTTCCGGGCAGGATCCAGTCCGGCGCCCCTCCCAATGCGTGGACTTCAATCCCTTTCGTCCGGGCTTCCCGGATAAAAGCTTTGTAAAGGCCGGCCGGAACGTCCGGGTCGGCCTGCAGGTATACCCGGTTGATTCCGTTCCGTTCGAGATCTGCCAGAGTACGTTCCCTGTCCTGCAGGTCATCATGTGTCTGCCACAGCCAGGTGGACCGGGTTGGGGACGTTGTCCTCCAATCGGGCGAAGCCGCATAAACCTCGCGGCTGCCGGTCAGGCCGGCATCAAGGCCGATGATCGATTGCAGCAGAATGCAGCCGGCCGCAGCGCAGACTTTGAACCATCGATTCATTGCAGCGGCTTTCAACAATTCTCACTCCTTCGCTTTTGTTGCACTCCAGCTTCCGCACAGGCGGGATCCCGTCCATTATAAAGCAGCTCCGTGTCCCCGGGTATGGGACAATCCCCCCAATTTCCCGCATCCGTAAAGACACGCTTCATCCGCCGGAACGCGCGATTGGGCCGATGGTCCCATCCGCAAAGGGGATGGGCGGCCACTTCCGGTTATCGTGTCCCGCAAGTCTTATGGTACAATGAAAAGCGGCGGAAGGCGGAAAATCTTCCGCATCCGTACGACGATGCAGTCATGCAGACTGCGGCGGGAGGTTCCCATGCCATTCCGATGGCTGAAACTGCTGACGATTCTGATTCCTCCGCTCATCATCGGAGGGTTCGAATACATCCGGCATCATATTCTTCTGCATTATTTATCCATGGAAACAGGGAATCTGTTCATGATGATCCTGACACTGGTCCTTTCTTATTTGTTCGCTACCTGGATGTTCCGCAAGATTGAATCGATGAACCGCCGGCTGGCCGAAGAGAAGGCGCGGCGGGCCGTCTACGAGGAGCGGGAGCGGCTGGCCCGGGAACTGCACGATCATATCGCGCAAATGGTTTTCTTTCTTAATGTTCAGCTCGGCAAAGGGCGTCTCGAGGAAGCGCGGGCTGCCGTTTCCGAAATCAACGACCATGTCCGCCAGGCCATCTTCAACCTGCGGACACCCCCTGCCGGCGGCGCTTCACTGACGGATCGCCTCCGCACATGGCTGCGGGAATGGAGCTCGCTCAGCGGAATTGAAACAAGAAGCAGGCTGTCCGTCGAGAACGGATTCTTTACGGCCGGAGAAGAAATTTTGCTCTTCGGTCTGATCCAGGAGGCATTTACGAATATCCGCAAGCATTCCGAAGCCGATTCCGCCGAGCTGGAACTCCGGACGTTCCGCCGGAATTGGACGCTTCGCATCGCTGACGACGGCGTAGGGATAGGGTCCGACCTCTCGTCCTCCGCCCGCCAGTACGGCATTTCCATGATGAAGAAACGGGCGGAAGAACTGGGGACGCGTCTGGAAATACGCCGACTGGACCCCCATGGAACAGAACTGCTCTTGAAAGGCAAAAAGGAGAGATGAACCATGATCCCTTACCGGGTGCTGATTGCCGACGATCATCCCCGCGCCCGCCAGGCCATCCGCAGCCTGCTGGAAGCGGAACCCGATTTTGCCGTCGCCGGGGAAGCCTGCGGCGGGCGGGAAGCGGTCCGCCTTGCCGAACAGTTGTCTCCGGATATTGTGCTGATGGACATCCGCATGCCGGACATTAGCGGACTGGAAGCGGTCCGCCTGATCAGGCGGCGCTGCCCGCAGATCCGGGTTGTCATGCTGACCGTGTCCGACGACGTGGCGGATTTGTTTACCGCGTTGCAATTCGGCGCTCAGGGCTATCTGCTGAAAAATATGGACCCGGACGACTGGATCGCCTATCTCCGGTCGCTGCCGGACGATAATCCCGAGACCTCCCGGCGTCTGGCTGACCGGCTGTTCTACCGCTTCCGTTCCGTACAGGATCCGGACGAGCCCCTTCCGAGCGTGCTCACGCCGCGGGAAAGGGAGATCCTTACGTGCGTGGCCACCGGCGACAACAACCGGCAGATCGCCGAACGCCTGTCAATCGCAGAGAACACGGTCAAAAATCATATCAAAAACATCCTGGAGAAGCTGTCGTTGGACAACCGGGTCCAGCTCACTTCCTACGCCGTCAGGCACGGACTGTCACAATACAGTCAAGATTCCGGTGAAAAATAGCCCGGTTGAGTCATGGGAATGCCGTACTCCTTCGGCTAGATTATACATAGCCGGAAGTTAATGTCCGTGACCGGACCTATCGCCGCAACCAAGGGGGAACCCATTATGGTCTTGAAACGATTCTGTCTGCTGCTTCTCCTGCTCGCACTGCTGGCCGTACCCCGGACCGTTTTCGCCCATGCTTCCCTGCAGGAAGCACTGCCGGCACCGGACAGCGTATTGGATGCCGCGCCTCCGCAGATTCAGCTTACATTTGGCGAGAGGCTGGAGAAGCGGCTTTATTTTATCCGGGTTTACAATAACCGCGGCAATTCCGTTACAAGCCGGGAGGCCGAGATGAGCGCCGACCAGCGGCAGCTGATCCTCCGTCTGCCCAGGCTGGCCGACGGCAGCTATACCGTTTCCTACAAAGTGGTCTCCGCCGACGGACATCCGGTCTCCGGTTCATACGTCATCACGATAGGCCCAGCCGGCAAGGCCGAACCTTCTCCGGACTTCCAAAACCCCGCCGGAGGACATGAACACGGCTCCGCCAGCCACCTGGAATACTGGGCGGTGCGCATTTTTTATTACTTTTCCCTGCTCGCCCTGGCCGGATGGACGCTCTGGAACGCCGGTTACCGGCCCGCCGGAGAGGCCGTAAACAAGCTTCGCCGCGATTGGTCCCGGCATTTCCTGTGGTTCTTCCTGATCACGCTCGCGGGGACGGGGCTCCTGCAAATTGCCGATATTATGTCCGGATGGAGCTGGAGCGGGCTGGTCTCCCTTCTTACGGGAACCGCATTCGGCCTGTCCTGGCTGTGTTCGCTCGCGCTCGGATTTCTGGGAACCGTTACGCTGGGACGCTCCTGTATCGCGGACATCGTATGGACTGTACTTCTGCTTGCCGCCAAGAGCTTCAGCGGACATGCCATGGCTTTCGAGCCGGTGTGGCGAACGGTGGCGCTCGACTTCCTCCATCTTTTGGCGGCATCGGTTTGGACCGGAGGGCTGCTGTTTGTATTTCTCACCGGCAGAAGGCACAGGGAAGAATGGGCGGAATTCCTGCCGAGATTCTCCCGGGCATCGCTTCTCTCCTTCCTGCTGCTGGCCGCAACCGGCGCCGCATCCGCCTGGATTTTTGTCCCGAAACCCGGCTACCTGCTGCTGACCGCCTGGGGGCGCTTCCTGCTGGCCAAAATCGTACTGGTCATCCTGGTTGCCGCTGCTGCCGCCCGAATCCGGTCCGTCATGCGCCACAGGGGAACCGCCGCGGCGGCCCCGATGGTTGCCGCCGATCTGGTCCTGATGGCGGGGATCGTCGCTGTCGCGGGCATTTTCACCTATTTGAGCCCCTCGCCGGCGAACGAACCGCTCCATTGGCATGTCATGGGATCCAGGATCCACATGACCGCGGAAATCAGCCCGAATGCCCCGGGAAAGAACAGCTTCCGCACGGTAGTCTGGCTGCCCGAGGGAAGCCCGCCCCCCAAACAGGTGCAGATGACCCTATCCAGTGCGGACAAACCCGACATCGGTGCGATCAAGGTTCCGCTGTCTCCGCAGCAGGGGACGGACGAAGCCGGGTACTTTACCGGCTTCGACTCCTACCGCTATGAATGCTACGGGCCTTATCTGCCGTTTCCGGGCCGATGGAAAGTGGAAGTCCGGGTGATGGATGCGAAAGATGAGGAAACCGTCTACGACAAAACGATTACGGTTTATTGACCTCCGATTGCCCAAATTATTGCCGGAAAGGAAAGTGAAACCCTTGGCGAAAATCGGTTCCCTGTTTGTTTCCTGTCTACTGTTGTCGCTGTTTTTGACAGCCGCCGCCCAAGCCCACGTGGTCGTCCTTCCCTCCGAGACGACGCAGGGCAGCTACGAAACCTTCACGATGAGAGTGCCGACGGAAAAAGAAAGCCCGACGGTGAAAATCGAACTGAAAATTCCGGTGGACAATGTCAGCATAAGCCGCGTCGAACCGAAGCCGGACTGGAAGTACGAGCTGAGCAAAGATGCGACCGGAGAAATTACGGCGATTACGTGGACGGCCGCGGGAAACGGACTGTCCGGCACGGAATTCGGCGAATTCAAGCTGCAGGGAAAGGTGAAGGATGATGCCAAGCCATTGGTCTGGAAGGCATATCAGACCTACGGGAACGGCAGCGTTGTGGAATGGACGGGCGCTGCGGGATCGGAAACGCCGGCATCCGTCACCGCGGTCAAGACAAAAACGGCCGGCGCGGAACCCGCCTCTCCCGGCCGCCAGGCACCGGCTGCGCCGGAAGCTTCTCCGTCCGCGGCCCGCACATCCGCCCTGCCGCTCTACTTGTCCTCCGCGGCGCTTTCACTGAGCGTCATTTCGCTGCTCGTTTCTCTTCTCAGGAAGGCAAAATAAATCAACTGCTGTATACGAACCAACCTCCGCAGACTTGGGCTGCGGAGGTTTTTCACTTAGACGCACGAAGGTTTCAGACGGATGGCGGTCCTTGCGCTTCCGTATCGGGAGCGGGTACCTTCCCCTTCGCTCCGCATTCCGGGCAGACGCCGAAAATTTCAAACCGGTGGCTTAAAATGCGGAAGTTTTCGGGGAGACGGCCCACCTCTTTCATCGGGCAAAATTCGAAAGTATAGGTTTTTTCGCAATGAATGCAGATCAGATGATGGTGATGATGGGTCAGGCAGCGTGCTCTGAATTTGACGCCGTCGGCCAAATGGAACTGCTCCAGCACGCCCATCTCGTGAAGAAGCCTGAGGTTCCGGTATACCGTATCGAAGCTGACGCCGGGATACTTGAGCTTCATATGATCATAAACGTCCTTTGGCGACAGATAGCCTTCCGCTTTGGCGAACAGTTCGGCAAGAGCCTTGCGCTGTTCCGTAATCCGCCACCCGTGATCCGACATGGCGCGGATCATCTCCTTGACGGTATCGTTGGCAGAGTTCATCGAAAAGACTCCTTATTCAGGTATGTTATGTTCATTCTGCACCAAAAATAGCAGAAGAGTCAACTTTGCGAGATTTCCGGTCAGTGTCAAGCTAGCGTGGGCAGTCATCTAAGGTACTTGGAACGCGAACCCGGAACGAACCCCTGCCTTGTAAGCGCTTTGCATTATTCTTTCATCAAATATTAAAGTAATTTGTCGAATTTTTTTCGTTATCCGCGAAGAGCTTTGAGTGCCATGCCCGTTGTGCTGCTTTGCTTCGGTCCTTGCAGTATGCGAATCATTCCCGCGATATAACCCTTGACCGGTTGCGTCACGTTCTTGAACAATCGTCGCATGTTTATTGGCTGCTGTGACGTTTCCTGCTTACTCGTATGTCCTTCAAACGTTCTTACCACCGTGCCGGCTTCTTTCATCCTCATCATTGTCCTCAGCATCGCCCTGACACCTCGCTCACTCCAACTGTACCCGCCACGCTTCGTCCGCTTGGCGAATATCCGCATTTGCGATTCCGCGCTTCCCATCGGGCGCATACCGCTTGTATCGATCCCCTTCGCCTGGAGTGTTTTTCGGTAGTCGCTCAAATGTTTCTCATGCCTCTTTAGAAAGCTTTTGTACGGCTTCCAATCCTTCCGGTTCTCTTCTGCTATCTCTTGCTCCGACACGCCTTCCAAGGCCGTTATAAGCGCGGCTGCGTCCTGTTTGGCCAGCGACCGTCTCACGGTTTCCCACACCTTTGGCAAATGACCGACAAACCGTTTCAATTCACGCGCCACATGAAAGCGGTCCAGCATGTACAGGCATTGGTGAAAGTAGGATGTACATTCCCCGATCCACGCCGCGCCGTCTCCGTTCACCACAAGCCACGTGTTCTCGTCGATTTCGTAACGCTCCACCAGAAAGTCTCCAAACCCTTCCCAGAAGTCGCCGCTGCCCGTATGTAGATAGTGCTGTTTATTCTTCAGCCGTACCCGCTTGCCGTTCTTCTCCCAGCCTTCGTGTATGACCGCAATTGCGTTCTCCATCCCGCGCTTCCTGCTGCGCTGCAGTTTCGTGTACAGCCCATCTACTTCCACAAACAGCACACGGGCAGCGCGCCGTTTCACCTCCGGCATCGGCTGTTCTGCACGCTCTATCAGTTTTTCCCTGATCGCCTGGTGGCTCAGCACATTGTAGCCCAAGAGCTGCTCCAGCCGCTTAGCACTGTCCCGGTACGATGGTCCTTGGCTTGCGAATGTGATTGCTGTCTCTTCCAAATGCGGACTGACTTTACCGCGCCCTTCGAATTGCAACAGCTGATCCAGCAGATACACGTGTTTGCCGCTTCTACGGTCACAGTACAATCTCCGCTTGAAGCGTACGTTCCCGAACACCGTGTTAACGCTTGTTTCACGGTCGTCCTTTACTCGATAACGCTCTCGGTCCCGTTGCTCCATGATCTGCTGATCCAGTACCTCCAGCACCTGCTTCATCGCACGAGCAAATTCCTCCTGCATTTTCCGAAAAATCCATTGCTCAATCTCTTTCATCGTCGGCATTGTTGTGGTAAAGTTGCTCACAGGAGCTTCCTCCTTCTTGGTGTGTTGTTGGCAAACTCACTTTACCAAGGGAGAAGCTCTTTTTCTATATCCGCTGTTTCCAATTTCTACACCCACGGAGATTTTACACTAACCGATCACTCAGTTAAAATGTTACTAAAGAGGCCAATGCCGTTTCCATCATGAACATGGCCATACGCGCTCATGCGAACCCTCCCGCACTGTCGCCCGCGCAATCGAAACTAAACGGCCCTTAGCTCACCAGGAAGCAATGCCCGTCATTAAGCGCGTTTGGGAAGCGCTGGATGATTCCTGTGCCGAGCAACTGTATCCGGTTCTGCTCGGGAAAGCTCAGACTCTTGCCCGGCACGGTCACCTGCGCCTAACCGAATCCCGTCATACCGCAGTTGCAAGAAATTAACGCCCGACACTGTCTCGCAGATTATCCGCACTCCGCTCCCCGAAGGCCAGACCGGCGGTAAGCGAGCGGAAGCCGTTAACCGGCACGGCCCAGTTGCAAGAAAGCTGCTTTAGGTCGCACATGAGAGAAGATCGTTGAAAAAAAAGAGGCAAGCGCTTCTCAGCTGTCTTGCCCCTCCTTATCTTCTTCGGCCCCTTCATGCTCATCGCTAACCGCATTTTTTTCCACTAGAGCAACGGTCGATACTTCGTCATCGTCGCGGATATGGATTAATTTTACTCCCTGGGTGTTCCGGCCGAGCAGGGAAATCCCGGAAATGCTGGTTCGTATTACGGTGCCCAGTGCCGTAACGATCATGGCGTCATCTTCTTCCCTGACTACCTTCAGACAGACCATATTTCCTTTTTTCTCTGTAAGGCTTAACGTCTTGATACCTTTTCCGCCGCGGGATTGGGCCCTGTATTCAGAAACGGGAGTCCGTTTCCCGTAGCCCTTGGACGTAACAATGAGAACACTCTCATCAGGATAAACAATATCCATGTCAATGACTGCATCGCTGTCCCCGATTTGAATCCCCTTCACGCCGGTAGCGGAACGCCCCATTGGCCGAACATCGCTTTCAGGAAACCGGATTGACAATCCTTCGCGGGTACCCATTATAATTTCCTGATTGCCATCGGTTAATCTGACTCCGATCAGATCATCGTCATCTCTCAAGTTGATGGCAATTAAACCGCCTTTACGGATATGGACGTAATCATTTAAAGGGGTCTTTTTGACCAGACCTTTTTTCGTTGCGAAGAACAGGAACTGTTCTGATTCAAAATGCTTTACGGGAATTACCGCATTGATGGTTTCGCCTTGTTCGATCTGAATCAGATTAATGATCGGAGTCCCCCTGGCGGTGCGGCTCAAATCGGGAACTTCATACGCCTTTAATCGATAGACCTTTCCTTTGTTCGTAAAGAACATCAGAAAATCGTGGGTATTGGTGACAAACAAATGTTCCACAAAGTCGCTGTCCTTCATATCCATTCCCATCACACCCCGGCCTCCCCTTTTTTGGCTGCGGTACGTGTTGACCGGTAGGCGTTTAATATAACCGGAATGGGTAATGGTAATCAGCACATCTTCCTGGGGAATCAGATCCTCGTCTTCAATGCTGTCTTCACCCAAAACAATTTCCGTTCGGCGTTCATCGTTGTACTTTTCTTTAATTTCGTTCAATTCTTCGCTGATGATGCCGAGGATCAGCTTTTCATCGGCAAGAATGGCACGTAATTCGGCGATTTTTGCAAGCAGTTCTGCATATTCAGCTTCAATTTTCTCTCTTTCCAATCCGGTCAGGCGCTGCAGCCTCATATCCAGAATAGCCTGGGCTTGGTCGAAGCTGAGAGAAAATTGCCGCATCAACCCTTCGCGGGCTTCTTCCGTTGTCCGTGAAGACCGGATCAGGGCAATAACCTCATCCAGGTGGTCAAGAGCAATTCTCAAACCCTCCAGAATATGGGCACGTGCTTCAGCCTTTTTGAGGTCAAACTCCGTACGCCGCCGAATGACATCCTGCTGATGGAGAAGATAGTAACGAAGCACATCCTTCAATGTCATAATTTTGGGTTCGCCATTCGCGAGAGCAAGCATGATGATCCCAAAAGTCGATTGCAGTGCGGTATGCTTGTACAAATTATTAAGCACAACGTTCGGATTCACGTCTCTGCGAAGCTCTATCACAATCCTCATGCCGTTGCGATCCGATTCGTCACGCAGATCGGTAATTCCATCAATTTTTTTGTCGCGTACTAGCTCGGCTATTTTCTCAATCAAACGGGCTTTGATGACCTGGTAAGGGAGCTCGTACACAATGATGCGTGGCTTATTGTTGCTTTCTTCAATCATGGTCTTGGCCCGCATAGTCACGGAACCCCGGCCGGTAGTGTATGCCTGTCGAATGCCTTCCCGTCCAACAATATAGCCGCCGGTCGGGAAATCCGGTCCCTTGATGTCCTGCATTAACTCGAGCGAAGTAATATCCGGATTCCGGATTAATCTTTGAACCCCGTCAATCACTTCCCCCAAATTATGGGGCGGAATGTTGGTAGCCATTCCAACGGCAATTCCGGACAAGCCGTTGACGAGCAAATTGGGAAACCTTGCAGGAAGAACTGAAGGTTCCTTCTCCTCCCCATCGTAATTGGGAACGAAGTCGATCGTTTCCTTGTTGATGTCACGCAGCATTTCCATGGAAATTTTCGAAAGCCGCGCCTCCGTATAACGCATGGCTGCAGCAAAATCCCCGTCGATGGAACCGAAATTTCCATGCCCTTCGACAAGCATATAACGCAGTGAGAAGTCCTGGGCCATGCGGACCATCGTCTCATAGACAGCGGAATCGCCATGAGGGTGGTATTTGCCGATTACTTCTCCCACGATTCTTGCCGACTTCTTGAAAGGCTTGTCGGGGGTCATCCCAAGCTCGGACATCGCAAACAAGATTCTGCGATGGACCGGCTTAAGTCCATCCCGGACATCCGGCAGCGCCCGGGAGACGATGATGCTCATCGCGTAATCCATGAAGGAAGTACGCATTTCCGCTCCGATGTCTACTTCCTTGACTTGTGAATTCGTTTCCTCGGACATTGTATACCTCCTGCGCAAGAATAAAGCAAGCACGAAAACAAGAAAAACTCCGACCGGGTCCAGCTTGATAGTGCCCGATCGGCTGACGGCTATCCTTCAATTTTTTATAACAACGGGATTATTACAATACAAGCCTACTCCCGGCTAATCATAAACAAATAAATCATATAAGTCCTATTATATTACTTTCACAACAACTGCTCAATTAAACGTTGTCTCACAGCCTTATTCATCTTCTTTTTTCCGGGGGGTTTGCAGCGCGATGTATTTTCCGGTCACGGGATTAAAATCGATGGTCACCTGCAAAAGCTTGCCCAACTCCCCTGCGGTGATTGTCCGGGCGGATTCGGGTGAAAGCGCACTGTCTGCCAAATCAATGATATGGCCGCCATACTCAATTTTGCCAATTCCGCCGGATTCAGCCTCCCACCTACCACCGATATCGGCCAAAACCTTGGAAACGCGAACCGGACGGTTTTCCGGAAGATGAGACACAATTCTCCGAATAATCAAATTGTTTACCGATACAGCTTTAACGAAAGGACTGCCTGCATTAATTCGCGGAATTTGCATTGGATCGACATCGCGGGTAGCCATTTCGTTTATCGTTGTAAATGCGATGCGGATACCGGCTTTCTGAACAAGTCGGGAAGAAAGCTCCGTATACATTCCAAAGGGATAAGCCAACGAATCAACGGGGCCATCCTGCAATAATTCCAGCTTTCGCCGGCAATTCCCGGTATCCTGAATGATTCTTTGTTTATATTCTTCTTCGCTTTCCAGTCTGCCATCTATCCGAATCAAGGATGTAAAGAGGGCGGCACCGTCCGGCGTCCGGCCGTGCAGGGAATCGGTGTGGCACTGAAAACGGTAGGAAATCCGGTCCCGTGCCATTTCGCGAATCTGCTCTTCGGATAGCGAGGGAATTTTACTAGCGGTAGGATTCTGCAGATCCTTTGTAATCACGAAATTAACGGCAGGTATTCCAAATTTCTTCAGTATCGGGTAAGCATAGACGTAAAAGCTCTCGTATCCGTCGTCAAAGGTAACAAGGATCGCATTATCGGGGACTGCATTCCCGTTTAAAAAGGCTTCGAATTGTTCCAGGGAAATAAAATGATAGCCCCTGTCTTTCAAATCTCTCAACTGGGCTTCGAACAAACCGCTTGTAATGGTGACATCGCTTTTTGCCTCGTTATCAATGTGATGATAGGCGAGTACTGCTACCTGATCGCTATATAGGGAATTTTCCCGTGTCCGGGCGATTGAAGGATAGATCAGCAACCATCCGATAACGAAGCAAATCACCGTCTTAAGGATCAACTGCTTCACAACCCTACTACGCTCCCCCGATGAAGCAAATCCCCATTCGAACGGAAACGGGGATTGCTTACTCAGATGTCCAGATTTTTAACAAATTTCGCGTGTTGCTGGATGAATTCCCGACGCGGTTCAACGTTATCGCCCATTAAGGTATCAAAAATGGAATCGGCTTCGATGGCATCCTGGATGCTGACCTGAAGGAGCGTACGCGAGGCCGGATTCATCGTTGTTTCCCAAAGCTGTTCAGGGTTCATTTCTCCCAGGCCTTTGTATCGCTGCACGTTGACTTTGGCACCGTCTCCGAATTCTTCCATGATTTGATCCCGCTGTTTCTCGTTATAAGCATATCTGACTACTTTATTGCGTTCCAATTTGTATAGTGGAGGCTGGGCAATGTACACGTACCCGCTCTCGATAATGGCCCGCATGTAACGGTAGAAGAAGGTCAGGAGCAGCGTCCGGATATGCGCTCCATCGACATCGGCATCCGTCATAATAATAATTTTGTGGTATCGGGCTTTAGAAATATCGAAATCGTCACCGATGCCTGTTCCGATTGCCGTAATAATCGCCCGAATTTCGGCGTTCGACAAGATCCGGTCCAGCCTTGCTTTCTCGACATTCAAAATTTTCCCGCGCAATGGAAGGATGGCCTGGAAATGCCGGTCTCTGCCCTGTTTGGCCGATCCTCCGGCGGAATCTCCCTCGACAATATATACTTCACTGATCGAAGCATCCCGCGAGGAACAGTCTGCCAATTTCCCGGGTAATGAGCTGACTTCAAGAGCGGATTTGCGACGCGTCAGCTCCCTGGCTTTGCGGGCCGCTTCCCGTGCACGGGCTGCCTGAATGGCTTTTTCGATAATTTTTTTGGATATGGAAGGATTCTCGTCCATGAATTCCTGGAGCTTCTCGGAAAATGTAGATTCCACGATCCCGCGGATTTCGCTGTTGCCGAGTTTGGTTTTCGTCTGGCCTTCGAACTGGGGGTCGGAAATCTTGACAGAGATAATCGCTGTCAGTCCTTCGCGAACATCGTCACCCGAAAGATTGGAATCGTTGTCCCTGATGGCCCCCGTTTTTCTGGCGTAATCATTCAAAACCCGGGTCAAAGCGCTTTTGAAGCCGGATTCATGCGTTCCGCCTTCATGCGTGTGAATGTTATTGGCGAAGGAATAGATGTTCTCCGTATAGCTGTCGTTATATTGAAGAGCTACTTCCACTTGTGTGCTCTCCTTCAGTCCTTCCACATAAATTGGCTTCTCATGCAGAACTTCACGGTTGCGGTTTAGGTACTCGACGAATGAAACAATTCCTCCGTCAAATTTATAGGTATTCGCCTGCCCTGTCCGTTCATCGGTAAGGTTAATTTCAATTCCTTTATTCAAAAACGCAAGCTCTCTTAAGCGGGACTGCAGAACTTCATAATCAAATTCCGTTGTTTCCGTAAAAATCTCCGGATCCGGCTGAAAAGTAATTTTCGTTCCTGTTTCTTCGGTTTCTCCTATAACTTTCAGGTCATACTGGGGCACCCCCCGGGAATACTCCTGCTGATAGATTTTTCCCTCGCGCTTTACCTCGACAACGAGTACCGTGGAAAGGGCATTGACCACCGATACCCCGACGCCGTGAAGCCCCCCGGAAACTTTGTACCCTTCTCCTCCGAATTTGCCTCCGGCATGAAGCACCGTAAGCACTACCTCGACGGCGGGCCGTTTCATTTTCGGTTGAATGCCTACCGGGATCCCCCGGCCGTTGTCAATCACGGTTACGCTGTTGTTCGTATGAACTATGACATCAATTTTCGTGCAATACCCGGCTAAAGCTTCATCAATGCTATTGTCTACAACTTCCCAAACGAGATGGTGTAAGCCCTTCGTTCCGGTGGACCCGATATACATCCCGGGACGCTTTCTTACCGCTTCGAGACCCTCAAGTACTTGGATTTGGCTTTCATCGTATGCGTGCTGATTCACTGACATGACTTTCGATTCACCTACTTTTCAAATTTCAATCACAAGAGGGAAGGCCCGCAACTCAAGTGAGGAGTTGATTCGCTCTTTTCTTCAGCGTGGTTGAAGAGATGGGGGAGTAATACACTTTATTTTCGGTGACCACCAATGTTTTGCTCTCTTCTTCACCAATGATTTCTACGAGGTTTTGTTTTCCTGCATGCTGAATAAACTGTTTGGATATTTTGGAGGACTTTTCAATCGATAAATCAAAGATTGCGATTAATTCCGAAGCGCGGATGATTTTTTCTCCGCCCAAATGAATGAACATACGACTCAACCCCCGATTTAATGACTTAAACGATTGCTCGAAACGATCAGCCCTTCCCGAATATTGAAAACAGAGGCTTGATGAAGACGGTTCTTATGCACTTGTTCGATTTCCGTAGCGGTAATGAATGTCTGCACCTTGCCCTGGAACGTCTCGATGAGCTGGATTTGCCGGCTATGATCCAGCTCGGAAAGCACATCGTCAAGCAATAAAAGAGGATATTCCCCTACTTCCTGATGAATGAGTTCAATTTCCGCAAGCTTCAGCGAGAGCGCGGTTGTCCGTTGCTGCCCTTGGGATCCGAACGTCTGTACCTCTTTATCGTTTATATAAAAAAGAAGATCATCCCGGTGAGGTCCGATCAGGGACGTTCCCCGTCTGATTTCTTGTTCTTTCGCCTGCGATAACTTTAACATATATTGCTCAAATAAGACAGATTCATCTTCTTCCGGTTCGCATACAAAAGAAGGATGATAGCTGATCACCAGCTGTTCTCCGTTATTGGTGATACCTCCGTGGATTTTTTCTGCCCAGCTTTGGAGCTTTTCTATAAAGTTTTGACGTTTTTTCATAATTTTAATACCGTACTGAATGAATTGCTCATTCCAAATTTCCAGCATGGCCCCGCCGGAGGAAGGGCTGCCGCAAATTTGTTTCAGTAAATTGTTCCTTTGCAGCAAAATTTTTTGATATTGGGACAAATCATACAAGTAGCCCGGGTGCACCTGCCCGATCTCCATGTCAAGGAAACGGCGGCGCACACCAGGAGAGCCTTTGACGATTTCCAGATCTTCCGGCGCAAAAAGGACCACATTCAAGGCCCCGACGTAATCGCTCAGCTTCCTCTGTTCCAGACCGTTGACTCTTGCTTTCTTTCCCTGCTGGGATATATGCAGATCGAGTGTACAGTTTCCGTATTTTTTATCCAGTTCGCCTGCCAGCCGGGTCTCCTTGCAGCCCCATCGGATCAGTTCCTTTTCCTGATGGGTTCGATGGGATTTCGTCATGGCGAGAACGTAGATCGATTCGAGCAAATTGGTTTTTCCTTGCGCATTCGGGCCGATAATCAGATTGACACTGGTATTGAACGGCAGCTCCAACTGATTGTAATTGCGGTAATCGCTTAACTTCATCTTTTTCAAAAACAATCCGCATCCTCCTAAGCTGTCAGTGCGGTGATTGAACCAGCCGAAATTCTCCAAAACCCTCGATGTCGACCCGGTCACCGGGGTAAAGCTTGCGTCCCCGGCGGTTTTCCAGTTCTCCGTTCACCCGAATTGCATGTGTCTGCAAAAACGGTTTGGCCTGTCCGCCGGTGTCAATACAATCGGCCAATTTTAAAAACTGGCCGAGTAAAATGTATTCTCCATGGAATGATATGGTTTCCATTACCGTTATCCTTTCTGGTTTAATTCGTTGTTCGGTAGGGCAAGATCAATTGAAGGAGTGGGGTGGAATCAGCCGGTTTTATAATAATCGGCTGCATTGAACCGGTAAATCCGATGTGAATTTGCTCGCTGTCCATCACCTTCAGCGCGTCAAGCATATATTTCGAATTGAACGAAATCTTCAGAAGTTCGCCGCTGATCTCGTTGACATGGATCTGTTCCGTTACTTTGCCCAATTCGCTGGAGCTTGATGAAACCTCGATAGTCTGCCTGTCGCTCATGACCATTCGAACGATATTCGTCTTTTCTTCCCGGGAAAGCAAGTACGCCCTGTCAATGGCCTCTGCCAGTTTTTTTGTTTCAACGACAAGTTCTGTTTGGAAGGATTGCGGAATAAGTTTGGAAGTGTCGGGATACGTTCCGTCCAATATTCTTGTATAAAACAGAACCGATTGCAGCTTGAACAGCAGTTGATTTTCGGACAAGACGATGTCGACCAGCACATTCTGATCCGGTAAAATTTTTTGCAGCTCGTTCAAGGTTTTCCCTGCAACCACGATATTGTTGGCCCGAATGTCCTGGTTGGAATCAAAACGGGCTTCGCGGGTCGCCAGGCGGTGGCGGTCGCAACCGGTAAATTTGATTATTCCGTCTGAAATCGTCCAGAGAACGCCTGTAAGAATTGGAGTGGACTCGTTGGAAGAGACGGCGAAGACTGTCTGCCGGATCATTGATTTGATAATATCGCTAGGCAGTGTAATGATTCGATTGCCGTCGATTTGCGGAAGAAGTGGGTATTCCTCCGGGTCTAGACCGACGATTTGCACTTCCAGGGTACCGGAACGAATAAGCGTCCGGAAGTTTTCGGTTACCTCTATTTCGATTTGCTCCGTAGGTACTTTCCGCACGATTTCACTGAAAAATTTCGCCGGGAGAACTACGCTTCCCGGGACATCTAATTCAATAATTTGCCTTTCATCTCGTTCTAAAGGAATAAAGCTTTGAATGGATATTTCGGTATCGCTTGCCGTCAGGGTAAGGCCTTGATGATCGGCATCCAATTTTATTCCGCTTAATATCGGGATGCTGGTGCGGTTGGAAATGGCCTTCGATACGATCTGGATGGCCTCGTTCAATTCATCTTCGGCGATCGTGAACTTCATAATTTCACTCCTATGGTTCTATTTTATTGGAGTTGTACATATATCCTATTATTATAAATCTTTTTTGTTAGTAATAGTAGTAGGCGTCGGGATATGTGGATATGTGAATGAAACAGGCAAAAGCAAAGCCTATCCACATGTGAATAGATTGTGCATAGGCTTGTCTCTTATCCCGTTGGATTTTTGATCTTCTCGGTAATCGTCTGAATAATCTTATGAAGTTCCTGGTCTTGCTTCAGCGCCTCGGTTATTTTCTCATGTGCGTGAATGACGGTGGTGTGGTCCCGTCCTCCGAAAGCTTCCCCGATTTTGGGAAGCGAGAAATCGGTCAGCTCGCGCGACAAATACATCGCTACCTGCCTGGGGAACGCGACCGCTTTGGTGCGCTTGCGTGCCTTGAAGTCTTCGATTCGCAGCCCGTAATATTCCCCGACCTTCTGCTGAATATCCTGGATTGAAATGACCTTGGGACGGCTCGAAGGAATGATATCTTTCAACGCTTCGGCGGCCAGGTGAACGGAAATGTCTTCATTGATCAGGGAGGAGTAGGCTACTACGCGGATTAATGCTCCTTCCAGCTCGCGGATGTTCGTATCGATCTGGTTGGCTATGTAGACCATGGCTTCACTGGGAATATCCAGATTTTCCGCTTTTGCCTTTTTCCTCAGAATGGCAATTCTCGTTTCCAGATCCGGCGGCTGAATATCTGTCGTCAGACCCCATTCGAACCGGGAACGCAAGCGTTCCTCCAGGGTGGGAATTTCCTTGGGAGGCCGGTCGCTGGAAATAATAATTTGTTTTCTTTCCTCATGCAGCGCGTTAAATGTATGGAAAAACTCTTCCTGGGTTCCTTCTTTTCCAGCCAAAAACTGAATATCGTCGATCAGCAGGACGTCAATATTACGGTATTTGTTGCGAAAGCTTTCCCCCCGATTGTCCCGGATCGCGTTGATAAATTCATTGGTGAATTTTTCGGATGAAATGTATAAAACGCGGGCATCCGGATTATGTTCCAGAACGTAATGGCCTATGGCGTGCATCAAGTGGGTTTTGCCAAGGCCGACACCGCCATACAAAAATAACGGGTTATAAGCTTTTGCCGGCGCTTCCGCCACAGCGAGCGAAGCAGCATGGGCAAACCGGTTGCCCGGTCCGATGACGAACGTCTCAAACGTGTATTTGGGATTCATCATATTTGGCAGAGGCTCTTCCTGAATCCGTACCGGCTTCGGAGGAGGAGACGGTTCGGAAATTTCCTGGTGTTCATCTTCCTCGACAAACCGCACAATGACTTGCCGGCCCAAGTAATCATATACGGTATCGGAGATCAGCTTGGCATAACGCGTTTCGAGCCATTCCTTGGCGAAATTGTTCGGAGCGCATATTACGAGAGAATGATCATTAAATACGGATGCCCTTGTGGATTTCAGCCATGTATCGAAGCTGGGCTTGCTCAACTTGGTTTGGATGATGGCCAGCACTTCCTGCCAAAGGTCGTTAGGATGGCTTTCCACAGAAAAGTCACTCCTTGCTAAAAATAATACATGTGGTTGGAAGCCATTAAGAAGTCGGAAAAGAGTGAGATTTGTCAAAATCTATCCACAAATGCACGACTTGTGGAAAAAGATATCAGATAAACGTTAGAATTGTTCACAATGTTATCCACAACCTGTTAATAAAACCTGGATCAAACATGAGTTATTCACAAGACAAGGCATAAACATCATATCAAAAGAAGGGGGGCTTTTCAATGAATTGTTTTGTTTATCCACATAGTCAGGCACTTGTGCACCAAAATTATTCACAAGCCGCTGATATGTATACAAGATGTTTATAATTCGACAAATTGCTTCGGGTTTCAACAAAAATTATTCACAGCCGCCTTTTGCCGGCAAACCCTTACAACGGATCTGTTTGGTTGACTTTTCGGGTGGAAGATGCTTTAATGGAAAAAGGCGTTTTTTGCAAAAATTCAGGGATAATGATCCTTCTGGGAGGTGCAAATAGATGAAACCGACATTCCGACCGAACGTTAGCAAGCGCAGCAAGGTGCATGGTTTCCGCAAGAGAATGAGCACGAAGAACGGACGCAAGGTTTTGGCCGCCCGCCGGAAAAAGGGAAGAAAAGTTCTGAGTGCATAATCCACTCCTTCATCTGGATGGAAGGAAACCCTCGGGATTGAGAAACGTCCCCGGAAGGGGAAGGGCAAAGGACCACTTCGGGGTGGTCTTTTTTTCTTCCCTTTATTGAATGAAGGAGAACCGGGGAGCTATCTTTG
>Ga0310828_1001028_pt1 | contig 19585 bp, 18 predicted proteins | sample WT_ome_3_FD_202242 | JGI IMG/M metagenome (GOLD analysis project Ga0310828, IMG submission 202242) | Sorghum-adapted microbial communities enriched on wild type (WT) sorghum from Joint BioEnergy Institute, Emeryville, California, United... ... | reverse complement strand
GGCATGATCCAGGGGCCGCTGAGACGGATTCAGGCCGCAGCGGTCAGCAATACGGATGCCAGCGGAGCGATTTCGCGCGTTCAGACGCTGAGCGTATTGACGCTGATTGTTTTTGCCGTAATGCTGTGGCTGATGCAGGACCCGTGGTACGCTTCTTAAAAAAAAGCGAAAGTTTGCCTTGTCCCGCCGGGCGACCGTGGGCAAGGCTTTTTTCGTTTCCGCAAGCTGCGCTGGCGGCGGAACGGGCGGCCTTTCAATCCTCCGACAGCTCGTCAATCGTCCGCTCGAAGCTGGGCGCGAGCCGCTCGAGGAACCATTTGACCTCGGGCAGACCGAAGCCGTGAAGCTTCTCTTCCATCTGCCTGCGCGCGGTGGCGAATTCACGGTTGCCGGCCGACATTTCGCTGACGCACTTCAAATACGCGTCCAGCACGTCGGCCGCTTTGACCAGCTTAGCCAGTTCCGGGGAAGCCGGCTTGCGGCCGAGCAGCGGGCGGTACACGTCGCGCAGCGGCTCCGGCACCGTCGACAGAAGCTGGTTGGCGGCAAGACTTTCGATTTGGCGGAAGTTGGACAGAATGTTCGGGTTATGATGCTTGATCGGCGTCGGGATGTCGCCGGTAATCACCTCGGTGGCGTCGTGGAACAGCGCGTACGTAGCCGCTTCCTCGGGACTGACGTCGTTTCCGAACACGTGGCGGGAGATGCTGGCCAGAAGATGCGCGAGCAGCGCGGTGTGAAACGAGTGCTCGGCGACATTTTCCTCGGTCGTCTTGCGCATCAGGCTCCACCGTTCGATAAATTGCAGCCGGTACAGATAAGCCAGAAAATGATAAGGCATTTGCGTCTTCCTTTCTTTTTTGCCGCTTCCCCCAAAACGGTTCAGCCCCTTACATCTGGAGTCTGCACCGTCAAAAATGGAGATATCCGAGAATTCCTTGCTTTTTCGCCGATATCGGACGAGGTTATAGGGACGTGGTCGGCAAGCTGGCTTCCCTGGGTGCGGATAAACCCGTCCGCAAACCCGTTTGTCCGGGAACATAGGACCACCGTTCCGTTATACGGCCCAAAGACCGCTGGAATCGAGAAACTCCGGACATAGGTTCCGCTATTTGCGAGAAACTTGCACCTTTTTACGGTTTTCCGGGGGATTAACGGATCTCCTGTCCGCAACCATTCGTTTTTCCTGCCAAATGGCCTTCATAACGGATTGTCTGTCCGTTACCTGCCATCTTCCCTGCGCCGTCACCCTCCTGTGCACCCTCCCGTGCATCCGCTTCTATCCCGTACATTTGCGTTCCTGCACGCCTCATTTATCGATCTCTTTCACCGTGAGATCATCGGTTGTCGCAGCGGCGCGAGAAAAACAACTCGGTGGGTATGTAGGGCCATCGCCGGCCTTTCGATACGGTTGGACTGCATTGAAATGTTTCATACCGATCGCGGGAGCGAGTTTGATAACCCTCTTATTTCGGAGGCGCTGGAGACCTTCGGGCGCTAGATCGTCAAAACGGAATTGGCCGACCAGCGGCCATTCCACAGCCCTGGAGCAATTGGCTCTAGAGCTCAGCGATCTTGATCCCCGGCAGCCTCTTTCACGACCTGAAGCCGCATTTCCTCGTACAATGACTTTTCTTAACCGAATCGTCTCCCCTCAAAAAACAGTGTACTTATTTCTTTGGGAAGACTCCAGCTTATTTAAGGGGCTGTGGAGAAAACGCCTTTGCCGATTTCCGAACCGCCTAAGATCGGATAAAATAAAACGAGAATCCTTTTTGGAAGCGGAAGGATCTAATCGGAAATGAAGCGTTTCGGACTCATTCCTTCAAGATTATCACAAAATCGAAAGACCGGAAATAAACCCATTCCGCTGCTGTGGTTGCTGCCGCTCCTTTTGGCGGTTCTGTACACTTTCTTTCATTACGGAACCTTAAATGTCACGAAAATTGACTTTTTGCATCCCTTTCAAGGCGCTTATATCGTTTATTTGGGATGGTTTGCGGCCGGAGTCGGGATCGAGGTTGTCCGCTGCCTCAAAAAGCGAAAGATGTGATTCGCAATAGGGTTTGCTTGCCTTGGGGCATGCAGGCCCTTTTGTTCATCTAGGGAGGCGTTTCCTTGAGAAATCAGGCCGTTCAAGGGCAGTCGGGCCGGAACGTTCCGCCGGACGGGGAACCGCTTGGCGTTTTCGGATTCGTTGCGGTGCGGCGAATATGCTATTATATATGTACTGCGATCTAGCGAACAGAGAGGAGATTTTTCATTATTATGTCACAATTCGAAGAAAGCATTTATAAGCTGATCGTCGAAACGTCCACCAATTTGCCCGCGGATGTGCGCAGGGCGATCGCCAAGGCGAGGGAAGCCGAAGACAGCGCAACGCGCGCGGGCTTGTCGCTTCGCACGATCGCGCAAAATATCGAAATGGCCGAATGCAACGTCTCGCCGATCTGCCAGGATACGGGCATGCCGACTTTTATCGTGCATACCCCGGTCGGCGCCAACCAAATCGTGATGAAACGCGAAATCCGAAACGCGGTGGCCCGCGCGACGAAGGACGGCAAGCTGCGGACGAACTCGGTCGATTCGCTGACGGGCGCCAACACCGGGGACAACCTCGGGCCCGGCACGCCGGTCATTCACTTCGAACAATGGGAAAAAGACGAAATCGACGTCCGGCTTATTCTGAAGGGCGGCGGCTGCGAAAACAAAAACATCCAGTACAGCCTGCCGTGCGAGCTTGAAGGACTCGGCAAGGCGGGCCGCGATCTCGACGGCATCCGCAAGTGCATCCTGCACGCGGTCTATCAGGCGCAGGGGCAAGGCTGCAGCGCCGGCTTTATCGGCGTCGGCATCGGCGGCGACCGGACGACGGGCTACGAGCTGGCGAAGCACCAGCTGTTCCGCCGCGTCGACGACGTCAACCCGATTCCGGAGTTGGCCAAGCTGGAAGACTATATTATGGAAAACGCGAACAAGCTCGGCATCGGAACGATGGGCTTCGGCGGCAACGTGACGCTGCTCGGCTGCAAAATCGGCGTCATGAACCGTCTGCCCGCAAGCTTTTTCGTTTCGGTGGCGTACAACTGCTGGGCTTTCCGCCGTCAGGGCGTGCTGCTGGACGGCAAGACGCACGAAATCAAAGAATGGCTCTACGAGGGCGGCTCGAACGTACCGATGAACGTCTCCTCCGACAAGGAAACCGCCGCAGCGTCCGACTCGCCGTCCAAGCGCCGCGAAGTCGTCCTGACTGCGCCGCTGACGGAGGAACAGGTGAGGTCGCTGAAAGTGGGCGACGTCGTGATCCTGAACGGGGAAATCCATACCGGCCGCGACGCTTTGCACAAATACTTGATGGACCACGACGCGCCGATCGATCTGAACGGCGGCGTCATCTACCACTGCGGTCCGGTCATGCTGAAAGACGAAGAAGGCTGGCACGTGAAGGCGGCGGGACCGACGACGAGCATTCGCGAGGAGCCGTATCAGGGCGACATTATCAAAAAGTTCGGCATCCGCGCCGTGATCGGCAAGGGCGGCATGGGCGCCAAGACGCTGGCGGCGCTCAAGGAACACGGAGCGGTCTATTTGAATGCGGTCGGCGGAGCGGCCCAATACTATGCGGAGTGCATCAAAAAAGTGAACGGCGTCGACTTTATGGAGTTCGGCATTCCGGAAGCGATGTGGCACTTGCAGGTCGAAGGCTTTGCCGCAATCGTGACGATGGACGCCCACGGCAACAGCCTGCATGCCGATGTGGAGCAGGATTCGAAGCAGAAGCTCGCGCAGTTCAAAGAACCCGTATTCGCGTAAGCTTTGCCCGGATTGCCGGACGCGGATGAGCCATCCGCGCCAAAGTCCGCAGAGGAGATTTTATGAACAAGTTCCGGTTTAAGCTTACCGCGCTGTTTATTCTGCTGATCGGCTTGTCCGTTCTGGCCGCGGGCTTGCTGATGGGCAAATCCTACAGGGACAACCATACGCAGGCGCTTAAGGAGCATATGGAGAAGGAGATGCGCGTGCTGATCGCCGCGGCTCCATGGCCCGTCGGCAAGTCCGAAGCGGAGCAGACCGCTTACTTGCAAAGCCAGGCCGTCAAATTCAAGAAGCTGGCGGACATGCGGGTGACGTATATCCGCGCCGACGGCGTCGTGCTCGGCGATTCCGACCACGCGCCGGAGACGATGGGCAACCATCTGGACCGGGAGGAGGTCCGCGAAGCGCTGAAGAGCGGCATCGGCACCAGCGAGCGGCACAGCAGCACGCTGGACGAGAACATGCTCTACGTGGCCATGGCCGTCCGCCAGAACGGCCAGACGCCCGGCGTCATCCGGCTTGCCGTCAGCATGACCGACGTCGAGAACAGCCTCAGCCGGATGTGGCTTGCGCTCGTCTTCGGCCTGCTCCTACTGTTCGTTCTGGCCGCGGCCGTCAGCTATCGCGTGGCGCTCGGCGTCACGCGTCCGCTGGAGCGGATGACCGCCGCCGCCAAGCGGATGGCGGACATGGACTATGCGATCCGCGTTCCGGCTTCCGGCCGGGACGAGGTGAGCGAGCTGGCGCGGGCGCTGAACGCGATGGCGGCGAGCCTGCAGGAGCAAATGGACGAAATCCGGCGCAACGGCATGAGGCTGCAATCGGTGCTCGACAACATGCCGAGCGGCGTCGTCATGATCGACCGCGAGGGGCGAATCACGCTGTACAACAGCAGCGCGGAGCGGCTGCTCGGCAGCTCGGCGAAGGAGCGGGTCGGGCGTCCTTTTGCCGATTTCAAGCAGCATTACGAGCTGCAGAAGCTCGTTCGCGAAGCGCTGGACAGCCGCGAGCCGCTGCACGAGGAGCTGACCGTGTACTTCCCCGAGGAACGGCTGCTCGAGCTGAATCTGGTGCCGATGCGGACGAGCGAACAGGAAGAGCCGGGACTGCTGATCGTGCTGCAGGACGTGACGGCAATCCGCCGGCTGGAGCGGATGCGGAGCGAATTCGTCGCCAACGTCTCGCACGAGCTCAAGACGCCGGTCGCCGCGGTCAAGGGCTTTGCCGAGACGCTGATGGCCGGTGCGGTCAACGACCCGGAAACGGCCCAGTCGTTTTTGAAGATCATTCACGACGAGAGCGAGCGGCTCAACCGGCTGATCGGCGATATTCTGGAGCTGTCCAAAATCGAATCGCGCCGCTTCGTGCAGCAGTTTTCGCCGGTCGATCTGAATGCTTTCCTGGAGCGGACGATGGAGTTCATGAAGGCGGAAGCGGCGAAGAAAAACATCACGCTCGAGTGGCAAGCGGACCCGGGATTGTTCCTGGAGGCGGACGAGGACCGGCTCGGGCAAATTTTGCTGAATTTGCTGCAGAACGGCATCAACTACACGCCCGAAGGCGGCTTGGTGAAGGTGCGCGCCGAATATGTGGACAGCGACGATCCGGAGCACGCCGACGGCAAGGTGCGGATTACGGTATCGGATACGGGCATCGGCATTCCGAAGAAGGACCTGCCCCGCATATTCGAACGGTTTTACCGGGTGGACAAAGCCCGCTCGCGCAGCTCCGGCGGCACGGGGCTTGGGCTTTCAATCGTCAAGCATCTCGTCGAAATGCATCACGGGTCGATCCGGGTCGAAAGCACCGTCGGCGTCGGTTCCCATTTTATAATCGAGCTTCCGCTGCTGCAGCCTTGACGGATGCGGTCGGATTTTTACGCTGCGTTAACAAAAGGTTAAAGTTGTTTTTACATTGGCATGATAAATTGACGGCAGGCGCATAATACGGCGGAATGACAGCCGAACCGGAGGAAACCCATGTCGGACAAGGTGCTAATCATAGAAGACGAGCCAACCATCGCACGCTTGTTGACGTATAACCTCTCGCAGGAGGGGTATTCGACGGAAGTGGTCGCCAGCGGCTCGGAAGGTCTGCACGCGGCGATGCGCGGGAATTATGCGATCATTTTTCTCGATCTCATGCTCCCGGGCATGAACGGGTTCGAAGTGCTGCAAAAGCTGCGGCAAAACGGGATAAAGACCCCGGTGATCATTTTGACCGCCCGCAACGCGGAGGAAGAAGTGGTGCAGGGGCTGAAGCTCGGGGCCGACGATTACATTACCAAGCCGTTCGGCGTGGCCGAGCTGTTGGCCAGAACCTCGGCCGTTCTGCGGCGCACCGGCAGCGGGGATGCCCAGGCCGCCGAACCGGCGAGCGACGAGCGCGTCATCGTGCACGGCGATTTGAAAATTTATCCCGACAAATACGAAGTGTCCTTGAACGGGGAATGGATTTCGCTGCGGCCGAAGGAGTTCGAGGTGCTGCTCTATTTGGCCGAACGGCCGGGCATCGTCATCACCCGCGACGATCTGATGAACGTGGTGTGGGGCTTCGACTACATCGGCGGACAGCGGACGGTGGACGTTCACGTCAGTTCGCTGCGCAAGAAGCTGGAGATGAACCAGCAATCCGTCCAGATCGAGTCGATTCGCGGCGTCGGCTACAAACTGACCGTCAACCGCAAGGCAGGCGCTGCCGGCAAGTGACGCCGCGGGTGCGCGGGAGGCAGCGCCGCACGCGCGAAGCATGCGGGAAGCCCGCGGAGCGGATAGGGAATTTTACGAATAGCAAGAGCCACCCATTTGGAATGGGCGGCTCTCTTTTTTTCGGTATGAAGGGTTACAGCACCTGTTCCAGAAACTTGGCCGCGCGTTCGGTCTGCGGCTTGGCGAAGAAGCTCGCCGGTTCGCTTCGTTCGAGCAGCCGGCCCCCGTCGAGGAAATAGATCGTGCTTGCCGCCTCGCGGGCGAACTTCATCTCGTGCGTGACGATCAGCATCGTCATGCCGGTGGAAGCCAGGTCGCGGATGACCGCGAGCACCTCCTTGACCATCTCCGGGTCCAGCGCCGAAGTCGGTTCGTCGAACAGCATGATGTCGGGGTCCATCGCCAGACTGCGGGCGATCGCGACGCGCTGCTTCTGGCCCCCGGACAGCCTGGACGGGTACACGTCCGCTTTGTCCTTCAGGCCGACGCGTTCGAGAAGCAGCATACCTTTCGCCCGGGCTTCCTCCTTCGACATGCCTTTGACTTTCACGGGCGCGAACGTCAGGTTGTCGATCACGGTCATATGCGGGAACAGGTGAAAATGCTGGAACACCATCCCGATCCGCTGCCTGACGCGCGTAATATCCGTGCGGCGGTCGGTCAAATCGGTGCCGTCGATCACGATTTTTCCGCTTGTCGGCACTTCCAGCATGTTCAGGCAGCGAAGAAAGGTGGATTTTCCGGACCCGGAGGGGCCGATCAGGGCCACAACTTCGCCCTTTACCACCGTCGTGGAAATCCCCTTCAGCACTTCCAGCTTTCCGTATGATTTCGTCAGATTTTCTACGATAATCGCAGGCTCGTTTTTTTTGTCAATCACTTCTGCGCAGCCTCCTTTCCAGCAATCGCGCAAGGGATGTCAGCACCAGCACCAGCACGTAATAGATGGCGCCGGCGATCAGCAGCGGCTCGAACGCCAGAAAGGAATCGGCCTGAACGACGCTCGCCCTTCGCATCAGGTCCGCGACTCCGATGACGGAAACGAGGGACGATTCTTTGACCAGGGCGACGCATTCGTTGACGAGCGCCGGCAGGATGTTTTTGACGGCCTGCGGCAAAATGATGCTGATCATCATCGTCTTGTAGGGAATGCCGAGCGCCAGGGACGCTTCGCGCTGTCCTTTATCCACCGCGAGAATGCCGCCGCGGATCGTTTCCGACAGATACGCCGCGGAGTTCAGCCCGAAGGCGAGGCCGGCCGCCAGCAGCGCGGGAATATTGTAACCGAACAGCTGGGGAACTGCGTAATAGATCATCATCAATTGCAGCAAAAGCGGCGTCCCCCGGAAAATCGACGTATAGACCGTCGCAAACCCGCGAAGCAAGACAAAGCGCGAAAGCTTGAACAGGGACAGGATGCCGCCCCAGATAAAGCCGAACAGCGCGGAGACGAGGGTGAACAGCAGCGTGACGTATACGCCGCGCAGCAGGTAGCCGATGTACTTCTCCATTTTGGCGAAATTCAGCCGGAAGCCGCCGCCGCCTTCCTTGCTTTTCGCTTCGCGGTCTTCCGGGAACCACTTGTCGACAAGCTTTTGCAGCGTTCCGTCCGCTTTCATTTCTTTCAGCGCTTCATTAAACTGCGCGGTCAGCGGGGACCCCTTCGGAAAAGCGATGGCGTATCCGTCGCTTGAGCTGTCCGCTTCGAGCATGGTGAAATTCAGATCCGGATTGGCGTCGGTATACCCCATCGCGACGGCGTCCTCGATAATGGCCGCGTCGATGCGGTTGGTCTTGATTTCCTGGATGAGGTCGGAGATTTTGTTCAGCTTCTTGATCTCCACGTCCTTCATGCCGGAGGCGACCGCCTCTTGGGTCGATCCGAGCTGGACGCCGATGCGCTTGCCCTTCAGCTCATCCAGGGAAGCGAATCCGTTCTCTTTTTTGGATACGATCGTATTGCGGGCAAAATAATAGTAGTCGGAAAAATCGACGCTTTTTCTGCGCTCCTCCGTTGCCGACATGGCGGACATGACGAAATCCACCCGGTGGGACTGAAGAGCGGCAATGAGGCCGTTGAAATCGAGCGCGGAAATTTCCAGCTTGTATCCAAGCCTGTCCGCAATATGCCGGGCGATATCGATGTCGAGTCCGACATAATCGCCGCTTCCCGCAGCGTCCACGTTCTCGTAGGGCGGGTAATCGGGCGAGGTGCCCATGACGATGGTTTTTTCCGGCGCGGCGCCGTCCGCGGCTGAAGCCTGTCCGGGCAGAAGCGAACCGACAAGCAGGCCAACCGTCAGAAGCAGGCATAGCGCAGCCGCAAGCAGGTTGATTCTCTTCATGTTATCCTCTCATTAAAATCAGATTAGGCGTTCCCGGCATCCCGAGCGCGCCTAAGATAATATACCATATCATGCCGATTCTGCACTTCATGAAAAATTTCCCAAATCACGCCCGGCCCCAGTCAAGCATTTTCCGCTGAAACTCTTTGGGGGAACATTGGTTGAAGCGGCGGAACATTTTGTAAAAATGCGCCATATTCGGCATCCCGGTCAGATCGCCCACTTCGCTGACGCTCAGGTCGCGGGTGAGCAAAAGCTGCTCGGCGTGCTTGATTTTGCGGAAATTGACGTATTCGGTAAAGGACAGGCCCATCGTCCGTTTGAAATATTTGACGAAATAATAGTAGCTCATATTGACGAGCCGGCACGCGTCTTCGACGGTGATCCGTTCGCCGATGTTGCGGTCGACGTAGTCGAGCACGGGCTTCAGGCGGATGCGCTCGACGCGGTCCTGGTCCGCGAGCAATCCTTTCGTGTCGTTGCGGATGAGGATCAGCAAAATCTTTTTGATCAGCAGGTTGACCGCCAGTTCGTAGCCGTTTTCTTTGCGCTGCGCCTCCTCGTTGATCTGCAGGACGCACTCGGCGAGCTCTTTGCGCGCTTTGGGATTTTCCCGAAAAATATAGTTCATCGCGCTGAGCGGCACTTTCGTTTCGTTGAAGTACTGAAGGTAGGAAATCGTGCTCTTGTCGAAAAACGTACGCAGGTCGAACTGCAGCACGATATATTCCAACAAGCCCGGATAGCTTCGGTCGCGATGAAGCTGGGAGCTGCCCATCACGACGACGTCGCCGCTGTGAAGGGTGAACAGTTCGTTTTCCACTTCGACGTCAAGCCGGCCGCGCTGGATCATCAAGATTTCGCATTCCGGATGGTAGTGCCAGTTGATCGTAAACTCCGAGTTCCGCCGGGCCTGCCATACTTTGATGGAAAGCAGGGGATTCTCGTATTGGATCTTCTCCTGGTGATAATTCATATCGAAAGGGCCCCCTATTGCCAAAATTGCATAATGACCACTCACCATTGGAGAATGGGAAAACGGGCGCAGCGTGCTATACTTTGCATTGTAGATGGAATACAGATGACTGGCAAGGAGGACGCCAACAATTATGAGCAGCGTACACATCGGCATGATCGGCTGCGGGGGAATCGCCTTCGGCAAACATTTCCCCGCGCTGGCCAAAATTCCGGAAGCCAAGATCGTCGCTTTCTTCGACGTGTCGGCCGAACGGGCCCACGAAGCGAAAGCCAAATTCGGAACGCCGGACGCCCGGGTTTACGGCAGCGTGGAAGAATTGCTGAACGATCCGGACGTGCATGCGGTCCATGTCTGCACGCCCAACGACACCCATGCGGAAATCTCCATCAAAGCGATGGAAGCGGGCAAGCACGTGCTGTGCGAAAAACCGATGGCCAAAACGTCCGAGGACGCCAGACGGATGCTCGAGACGTCGGAGCGGACGGGGCGCAAGCTCAGCATCGCGTACCAGAACCGCTTCCGGGCGGACAGCCGCTGGCTGCACGAGGCTTGCCGCCAGGGCGAGCTGGGCGAAATCTACCTGGCGAAAGCGCATGCGATACGCCGCCGCGCCGTGCCGACGTGGGGCGTCTTTCTCGATCTGGAGAAGCAGGGCGGCGGCCCGCTGATCGATATCGGGACCCATGCGCTCGATTTGGCGCTGTGGATGATGGACAACTACGAGCCGCGCATTGTGCTCGGCACGACGTACCGCAAGCTGGCGGAGCAAGGCAGCGAAGCCAACGCATGGGGCTCGTGGGACCCCGCCAAGTTTACGGTCGAGGATTCCGCTTTCGCGATGATCACGATGAAGAACGGCGCAACCGTATGGCTCGAATCGAGCTGGGCGCTCAATACGCTGGACGTGGACGAAGCGAAGGTGACGCTCTGCGGTACGAAGGCGGGGGCCGACATGAAAAACGGCCTGCGCATCAACGGCGAAGCGCACGGCAAGCTCTACACCAAGGAAATCACGCTTGGCGACCAATGGAACAGCGCGGCGCCGAACGATTCGGCCGAACGCGAAGCGCGCGCCTGGATCGACGCCATCCTGCACGACCGCGAGCCGGTCGTAACGGCGAAGCAGGCGTACGTCGTTCAGCAGATTCTTGAAGCGGTATACGAATCGGCGAAAAAAGGACAAGCCGTCTCCTTTGCGTAACGGCCGGTCCGCCTTCGGCCGGAGAGCAACCCGGTGCCCGGCTAATTTTTTCACCTGAAACGCTAAAGATTTCGTAGATGACAGCGCTTTATTTATCGAGTAAACTAAGGATGGATTCGGCTTGGCCGTCCGGCGGCGCGCTTCCTGCGGGAAAAGGTCCGGGGAAGGCGCCGAGGGGCCGGCCATGCGTCAGCTTTTATTCATTAAGAAAGGTAAGGTGAGCCTGGTGAAACTCGGTGTTTTTCTTGTCCTGTTCGGACAGCAGTCGTTGGAGGAAGCTCTGGATACGGCCAAGTCCGCCGGCATTGAGGCGGTCGAATTGGGAACGGGCGGTTTTCCCGGCACTTCCCATATCAACGCGGCCGCGGTCGTCAACGACGAGGCTGCCGTCGCCCGCATCAAGAACGCCGTGGAATCCCGCGGACTTACGATCAGCGCGCTCAGCTGCCACGGCAATCCGCTTCATCCGAATAAAGAAATTGCGCAACGGGACCATAACGATTTTGTCGCAACCGTGCAGCTTGCCGAAAAACTCGGCGTCGACACGGTCATCACCTTCTCGGGCTGTCCGGGAGAATCGCCGAACTCGCAATATCCGTCCTGGGTCACGTGCCCGTGGCCGCCGGATTTCCTTACGGTGCTCGAATGGCAATGGAACGAAGTCGCCGTTCCGTACTGGAAGGAGCAGTCGGCCTTTTGCCGCAAGCACGGCGTGAAGGTCGCCATCGAGTCCCACCCGGGCTTTTTGGTGTACAATACGGAAACGGCGCTGCGGCTGCGCCGCGAGGCCGGCGACAACATCGGCGTGAACTTCGACCCGTCCCACCTGTTCTGGCAGGGCATGGACCCGATCGAGTGCATCAAGGCGCTCGGCGACGCCATTTTCCACGTGCATGCCAAAGACACGAAGATCGACGCGCGCAACACGGCGCTGAACGGCGTGCTGGACGTCAAGCCTTACGCCGACGAGCTGAACCGCTCCTGGATTTTCCGCACGGTCGGCTACGGCCACGACGACGATTTCTGGAAGCATTTCATCAGCACGCTGCGGCTGGTCGGCTATGACGGCACGATCAGCATCGAGCACGAGGACAGCCTGATGTCGGTCGGCGAAGGATTCCGCAAAGCGGCGAATTTCCTTAACGGGCTCATACTTAAAGAAAAGGCAGGCGAAATGTGGTGGGCGTAACCGAAACGATCAACGTCGGCATGGTGGGCTACAAGTTTATGGGGAAAGCCCACAGCCATGCTTACAAGGATGTCGGCATGTTCTTCGACATGGACGCCAACGTCGCCATGAAGGCGATTTGCGGGCGGGACGCGGCCGGCGTCAAGGAAGCCGCCGACCGGTTCGGCTGGGAAAGCTACGAAACGGATTGGCGCAAGCTGGTGGAGCGCGACGATATCGATTTGATCGACATCAACGCGCCGAGCGACGCGCACAAGGAAATCGCGCTGGCGGCGATCGCAAACGGCAAGCACGTGCTCTGCGAAAAGCCGCTCGCCCTGAACCTCGCGGACGCGCGGGAGATGCTGGAAGCGGCCGAGAAGGCCGGCGTGAAGCACGGCATCTGCTTCAACTACCGCTTCCTGCCGGCCGTCCAACTGGCGAAATCGATCATCGACAGCGGCAAGCTGGGCGAAATCCATCATTACCGGGCGACGTATTTGCAGGACTGGCTGGTCGATCCGGAGGCGCCGCTCGCTTGGCGGCTGAAGAAGGAAGTGGCCGGCTCCGGCGCGCACGGCGACATCAACGCGCACAGCATCGACCTCGCGCGGTTTTTGATCGGGGAATTCGACCGGGTCGTCGGCCATAACCGGACGTTCGTCAAGCAGCGTCCGATTCCGGTCTCGACTTCGGGTCTTGGCGGCGTCGGCTCGTCCGAAAAGGGCGACGTGACCGTCGACGACGCGACGGCTTTCCTCGCCGATTTCAAGAACGGCGCGATGGGCATCTTTGTCGCCAGCCGCTTCGCAACCGGCCGCAAAAATGCGAACACGTTCGAAATTCACGGCAGCCGCGGCACGATCCGTTGGGATCTGGAGCGCCTGAACGAACTGGAAGTGTATTTCCGCGACGACGAGCCGGATTTGGCAGGCTTCCGCCGCATTCTGGTGACGGAGCCTTCGCACAAATACGCGGGGAACTGGTGGCCGACCGGCCATATTATCGGCTACGAACACGGCTTCGTCCATATCGTGTATGAATTCGTTCAACACATCGCGACGGGATCTCCGTTCGCGCCGACGTTCCTGGACGGCGTCAAGTGCCAGGAAGTGCTGGAAGCGGTCGACCTGTCGATCGAACGCGGCACTTGGGTAAACGTGGACGAAATTTAATCGACAAAAGCAGCGGGAGCATGCCAATGCGGCATGCTCCCTTTTTTATGGGCCGTTTACTCCACGATAATCGAACCGACCATGCCGTTATGGCCCGGGCCGCACTGAATGGAGCAGCGGTACTCGTAAGTTCCGGCTTTGTCGGCCGTAAAGGTGGCCGTTTCGCCGCCTTTGATGTTGACGTTCAGTTCGGGAATTTCGATCCCGTGGTTGCCCTGCTGGTTTTGGAGCGTCAGATGGATTTTGTCGCCTTGGCGGACGCGGATTTCGGGTTTGTCGAATTTCCAGTTGGTGGCCGTAACGGTAATGGTTTGGGTGCCTTGGCCGGCCGCGCCTTCCGTAGCGGTGGAAGTCGCCGTCGGGCTCGGCGACCGGTTGGCGTTCTGATTGGTGCTTCCTCCGCAAGCGCCGAGCGAGATCAAGGCGCCGGCGGCCAAAACCGCAACGGCCGTTTTCACTGTCTTTTTCATGCGGAATTCCTCCTGATGGCGGCTCGATTCCCCGTTTGTCCACTTTAATATATCCTCATCGTCCAAAACGAATACGCCACCGTTCCTCGGCAGAGATGGTCCAATAGACCTAACTTTTAACAACCCTTTAACCTTCGTTTTACCTTCCGTTGACATCCGTTTGCTAGCATCAAGTTGGGAACGATTCCCGGCAAGGGTACATAAGGAGCGGAAAAGGGGAGACGCCATGGCGTTGTCTGTATTGGAAAAAATGGAACACGATGCGGTCCCGGTTCATTCGGTGAATGTGGCGGAGTGGATGCGGGATTGCCCTGTTGTCCCTCCGGACAAGCCCTGCGGCGACGTCGTCTCCTTGTTCCGGGAACGCAAAGAGCTGGAATGCATTGTCGTCATCGACGCGAATCGGCGTCCGGTCGGGCTGGTCATGAAGCACCGGTTTTTCCGGACGCTCAGCTCTTTGTTCGGCATGTCGCTTTACGGGGAGAAGCCGATCGCCAAGCTGATGGACAGCGAGCCGCTTCTTGCCGACAGCGGGCTGTCTCCGCAGGAGTTGATCGACCGGGCGATGGCGAGGCAGGAGGAGCGGATGTACGACACCGTCATCATGACCCGCGGCGGCCAATTCGAAGGCATATTGACGATCAGCGATTTGCTGAATATTGCGCGGATGTTGCAGCGGGAAGCGTCCATCCGGCAAATCCGCACCGTCCGCGATGCGGACGGCATGATCGAGGACATTCACCGGGCGGTGGAAAAGGTCGCCGAGACGGCCGTGCTTTCCCGACGCAGCAGCGAACAGATTGCGGAGATGACGGAGCAGGGGAGGGCGGAGCTGGCCCAAATGTTGTCCCTGTTCCGGCAGTGGCACGATTCGGCCAACCGGCAGGACCGGTCCGTCGCCGTGCTGCTGGAACGGACGGCGGAAGTGTTCGGCATCGCGAAGATGATTGCGGAGCTGGCCAACCAGTGCAACCTGCTCGCCCTCAACGCGCAGATCGAGGCGGCAAGGGCCGGAGAGCACGGCCGCGGCTTTGCCGCCGTCGCTCAGGAAGTCAGGGCGCTGGCGGATCAGACCAAGCAGTCGACCGAGCGGATCAACCGGCAGCTGCGCGACATGGCGGATGCCGCGGAAGCTGCGGCCTCGGCCGTGCGGGAAGGCAAGCTCGGGGCGGAAGAAGGCATTCGCCGCGTATTCTCGGCCGAAGCGACGTTCAACAAGCTGTGGGAAATTAGCGGCGACAACCTGGAGGCGGCCGCCAGGCTGTCCGAAGCTTCGCGCGAAGCGAACGGCGTGTCCGCCCAAATCCGCGAGCAGATCCGGAAGCTGACGGCGCAATTGAACAACGGACAATTTTAACACTGCGTTTACAAAACGAAAACATACCAATGACGAATGGTAGATAGAATCGAAGATGTGCAAGGGATGTTGGCGGCGACCGGCGCGGCCGCATCCACAAAAAACGACACGCACGAGATGGAAAGGGGAACCAAATTCCAATGAAAAAATCGCTGTTATTGTTGATGACTTTTGTGCTTGCCCTGACGCTTGCCGCTTGCGGCAACAAAGGGAACAACGGCGCAAACGGCGCGGCTAGCCCGAGCGAAAGCCCGTCGGCTTCCGGATCGGCCAGCCCGAGCGAAGAAAAGCTGACCGGATCGATTCTGGCAACCGGTTCTACGGCGCTGCAGCCGCTTGTCGAACAAGTTGCGCAAAAGTTTATGGCCGACAGCAAATACAGCGGAATCACGGTTCAAGTCCAAGGCGGCGGCAGCGGAACGGGCCTGACGCAAGTGTCCGAAGGCCAGGCGGATATCGGCAACTCGGACATCTTCGCCGAAGAGAAGTTCAAAGACGCGGACGCTCCGAAAGCAAAAGAACTGGTCGACCATCAAGTCGCCGTCGTGGCGATGGCGGCGGTCGCCCATCCGAAAGTCGGCGTCGACAACCTGACGAAGCAGCAGCTTGTGGACATCTTCACCGGCAAAATCACGAACTGGAAAGATGTGGGCGGCGCGGATCAAAAGATCGTCATCATCAACCGTCCGAGCAGCTCCGGCACGCGCAAGACGTTCGAAAACTACGCTCTGGGAACGAAAACGGAAGACCTGCCGGGCTCGATCCAGCAAGATTCCTCCGGCACGGTGAAAAAGCTCGTAGCCGAAACCCCCGGCGCGATCGCCTACCTGGCGCTGTCCTACCTGGACGACACGGTTCAAGTGCTGAAATATGACGGCGTGGAGCCGACGGTCGAAAATGTAACGTCGGGCAAATATCCGGTCTGGGCTTACGAGCACATGTACACGAAAGGCGAGCCGACGCCCGTAGTCAAAGCGTTCCTTGACTACATGATGAGCGAAGAAATTCAAAATGCCGACGTGAAGGAACTGAATTTCATTCCGATCACGAGCATGCAAATCGCTCGCGACGCGAACGGCAACGTTACGCAAAAATAATTTCCCGACACCTATACACCGATCTATATTGATGCGGCGAGAGGCAACCTTGGTGGGCCTCTCCTTGCCGTTGAAGGAGAGGCGTGCATGAATTTGTCCTATAAAGAGGTTAAACGAGACACGGCTGTCCAGGCTTCGAAACCGTTCCCGAAGCACCGCATCGAGGAATGGCGAGGCAAGGCGTACGTGTATGTTTGCATTCTTGTGCTCATTGTGACGATCTTCTCGATCGTTTATTTCATTGCCGTCCGCGGACTGACGCCGTTTGTGTCCGGCGGGGTCGGCGTGGGCGAGATGCTGTTCGGCAAAGTCTGGGACCCGGATGCCGAACAGCCGTTATACGGCGCGCTCCCGTTTCTGTACGGCTCGTTCGCGACCTCGCTGCTTGCCGCGGCGATCGCGGCGCCGCTCGGGTTCTGCGCGGCGATTTTCATGACGGAAATGATGCCGAAGCTGGGCAGAACGGTGCTTCAGCCCGCCATCGAGCTGCTCGCGGGAATTCCTTCCGTCGTGTACGGTTTTGTCGGGCTGTCGGTCATCGTGCCGTTTTTGCGCCATACATTTCCGGGCCAAGGCATCGGCATTATGGCGGGGGCCATCGTGCTGTCGATCATGATTTTGCCGACGGTGACGACGATCGCCACCGACGCCCTGCGCAGCCTGCCGAGCGGGCTGAAGGAAGGGTCCTATGCGCTCGGCGCGACGCGCTGGCAGACGATCTCCCGCATCATTTTGCCGACGACGCTTCCTTCCCTGCTGACCGGCATCGTTCTCGGCATCGCGCGTGCGTTCGGGGAAGCGCTGGCGGTGCAGATGGTGATCGGCAATGCGCCGCATATTCCGGACTCGCTCTTCGAATCGGCGGCTACGCTCACCAGCATCATCACGCTTTCGATGGGCAATACGACGCTCGGCTCCGCCCATAACAACGCGTTGTGGAGCCTTGCCCTGATTTTGCTCTTGATGACCTTCGTATTCGTATTTATCGTTCGTCTGCTGGAAAGGAGGGCGAAGCGGTGAAAGCCAAAACCGTCGACCGGATCGCCACGGGCGTTATCGTGGCCATTGCCGTTCTTATCTTGGCGGTGCTCGCCGGGCTGCTCGGTTACCTGCTTGTCCGCGGCCTTCGTCATATCAGCTTCGACTTTCTGACGTCTCCGCCGCAGACCATCAAGGCAGGCGGGGGCATCGGGCCGCAGCTGTTCAACTCGCTGTTTTTGCTGGTTCTGACGATGATCATCACGATTCCGCTCGGTCTCGGCGCCGGCATTTATATGAGCGAATACGCGAAAGAGAACCGCTTCACCGCCTTTGTCCGGCTTGTCGTCGAAGTTCTGTCCTCTTTTCCGTCCATCGTCATCGGCCTGTTCGGACTGCTCGTCATCGTCAACCGGTTCGGGCTCGGCTTCTCGCTGCTCTCCGGCGCGCTCGCGCTGACGGTATTCAACCTGCCGATGATGGTGCGCATTACCGAGCAATCGCTGCGCAGCGTTCCCCGCGAGCAGAAGGAAGCGGGGCTGGCGCTCGGCATTTCCCGCTGGCGGACGATCACGCAGGTCATGCTGCCGGTCGCGCTTCCCTCGATTGTCACCGGCACGATTCTGGCCGCCGGCCGCGTGTTCGGCGAAGCGGCGGCGCTGCTCTTTACCGCCGGCATGAGCTCGCCGCGCTTGGACTTTACGGATTGGAATCCGCTCAGTCCGACGTCGCCGCTGAACCCGCTCCGTCCGGCGGAGACGCTGGCGGTGCACATTTGGAAAATCAACAGCGAAGGGCTTGCCCCCGATGCGCCGGAAATCGCGGCGGGCGCGTCCGCGGTGCTGGTCATCACGGTGCTGCTGTTCAATCTCGGCGCGCGCTGGTTCGGACGTTTGCTGTACCGCAAATTAACCGCGAGCAAGTAGGAGGGCCTCATGAGCGAAATTGCGCTTTATACGAAAGACCTGTCGGTTTACTACGGCGAAAAGCAAGCGGTCAAGCGGGTGAGCATGGCGTTTCCGTCCCGTCAGGTCATCGCCTTGATCGGTCCGTCCGGCTGCGGCAAGTCGACCTTCCTCCGGTCGCTCAACCGCATGAACGACCTCATCGCCGGCGCGCGCATCGAAGGCGAAATCTGGATCGGGAACGACAATATTTGCGATCCGCAGACGGACGTTGTCCAGCTTCGGCAGAAAATCGGGATGGTGTGGCAGCGGCCCAATCCGTTTCACAAATCGATCTATGAAAACATCGCCTTCGGGCCGAGATACCACGGCGTCCGCAAGCGGGCGGAACTGGACGAAATCGTCGAGACGACGCTGCGCAAGACGGCTCTGTGGGACGAGGTCAAGGATCGTCTGCACCAGTCCGCGCTGTCGTTGTCGGGAGGCCAGCAGCAGCGGCTTTGCATCGCCCGGTCGCTTGCGGTCAAGCCGAGCATTTTGCTGATGGACGAACCGGCTTCGGCGCTCGATCCGATCTCGACGTCCAAAATCGAAGAGCTGATCGCCGAATTGAAGAAGGAATATACGATCATTATCGTGACGCACAACATGCACCAGGCCGCGCGCATTTCCGACAAAACGGGATTTTTCCTGCTGGGCGACCTGATCGAATACGACGACACGCAGAAGATTTTTACAAACCCGTCCAAAAAATCGACGGACGACTACATCTCGGGCCGCTTCGGCTGACGGAAGGGAGGACATCTCGGATGATCGAAATCGAACGGCTTCAGCTCTATTACGGAACGTTTCATGCGCTGAAGGACATCAGCCTGTCCATTCCCGAGAAGCGGGTGACGGCGTTTATCGGCCCTTCCGGCTGCGGCAAATCCACGCTGCTCCGGACGCTCAACCGGATGAACGACGCGATCGACGGCGTCCGGATCGAAGGGAAGGTCGAGATTCAAGGCCAGGACATCTACGCGCCGGACATGGAAGTGGAAACGTTGCGGAAGCGGGTCGGCATGGTGTTTCAACAGCCGAATCCGTTCCCGAAATCGATCTACGACAATGTGGCATACGGTCCCCGACTGCACGGCAAGCGGAAAAAGGCGGAGCTGGACGAAATCGTGGAAAAGAGCCTGCGCGCCGCTTCGCTGTGGGAGGAAGTCCGGGACGTGCTGAAGAAATCGGCCTGGAGCCTTTCCGGCGGCCAGCAGCAGCGGCTCTGCATCGCGCGTGCGCTGGCGGTCGAGCCGGACATCCTGCTGATGGACGAATCGACGTCGGCGCTTGATCCGATCTCGACGAACAAGATCGAGGAATTGACCCGCGAATTAAGCCGCA
>Ga0310828_1001021_pt1 | contig 19766 bp, 21 predicted proteins | sample WT_ome_3_FD_202242 | JGI IMG/M metagenome (GOLD analysis project Ga0310828, IMG submission 202242) | Sorghum-adapted microbial communities enriched on wild type (WT) sorghum from Joint BioEnergy Institute, Emeryville, California, United... ... | reverse complement strand
CGCCAGGGTGATGCGCATCCGTAAGTACCAGTCGCTGACCCCGGGCATTCCGCTGACGATAATCCCGCCGAGAAACCGGTCAGGATAAGTCAGCATGGCCGCCAAGGCCAGCTGGCCTCCGGTGGAATAACCGCAAATATAGACTTGCGGCAATTGAAGCAGATCAAGCAGCTGGCGGATATCCTCCACCAGCAGCGGATAAGTCAGCGGCTCCCGGGAAGGTTCACTGTGCCCGTGTCCGCGGACGTCATAGGTGAGAACCCGAAACCGGTCGGCCAGCTGGATTTTCTGATATTGAAACGATTCCTCCGTCAGCAAAGGCGGAGGGACGAACAGGATCGGAATCCCCTTGTTCCCCTTCAGGTGATAGTGCAGACGGATCCCGTTTACGCAAGCGATCGGCATGGAACCTCTCCTTCCGGCAAAGTTTTTTCTAGTTTTCCCGCGTCCGCCGGGTTCCATCCGCATGCCGGTCCAAGCCGGGCCGGCCGGCGGGCCTTTCCGCCGCACATCAAAAAAACCTGCCCTTCAGGCAGGTTTTCAACGGATACCGTGTTTCCATCCTCCGCTCAAAACATCTTGAAGCCCTTGTTCCGCAGAGTCCGGATGGCGGATCCGCTTAAAACGACGCCGGCCAGGCCGCCGACCGCCGTCAGATAGTCCACCCAGGTATAACCGGTCAAGTCGCTCCAGAATGAGCCCTGGCCCCAGCTCATATATACAGCGAGTCCGATGATCAAAATCAGGTATCCGAAAACCGGGAACCATGTCGTCTTCATCAGCATATTCAGAATGAACCCGATTCCAAAGAACAGCACGAAAAATAACACAATCGTGATGACGAACTGTATCCACTCAATCATCCGGTATCAGCGCCTCCAGTATCTTCGCTATTTGTAAGTGTAAACAGACCTTCCGGCAATGTCAATGCCGGAGGACATCCCCCGCCCGTTTCCGGCGCGAAGATAATCGTCTTGGGAAGCAGTTTGAACTGCCGGGCCAATTTCGCTACAATGGGAACAAAACCCACAAAAAAAGGATGATCACCCATGAGCGAACCGAATCAAACGCTGGAGGGCTGGTACGCGCTGCACGATTTCCGGACCATCGACTGGGCCTCGTGGAAATCCCTGTCCGCCGGGGACCGGGCGCGCGCAACGGACGAGCTTCTTTCCCGGCTTCACGAATGGAAGGAAACCGAGGCCCGGCGCGAAGGCAGCACGGCGCTTTACAGCATAGTCGGGCAAAAGGCCGATTTTGTCATAGTGCATTTGCGGGAGACGCTCGAAGAACTGAACGAACTGGAAACTTCCCTGAACAAATCGGATTTTGCCCAGCATACGCTCCCGGCTTATTCCTATGTTTCGATTGTCGAGCTGGGGGCCTATATGGCCAAGCCGGGAACCGATCCCTTGCAGGATCCGGAGCTGGTCGCACGGCTGAAGCCGACGTTGCCGCAGACGAAGCACATCTGCTTCTATCCGATGAATAAAAAGCGCGAAGGCAGCGACAACTGGTATATGCTCAGTATGGAAGAGCGGCGCAATTTCATGCGCAATCACGGAATGATCGGGCGGCAATACGCAGGCAAGGTCAAACAGATCATTACCGGTTCGGTCGGTCTGGACGATTGGGAATGGGGTGTGACCCTGTTTGCGGACGACGCGCTGCAATTCAAGAAACTGGTGTACGAAATGCGGTTTGACGAAACGAGTGCGCGGTTTGCGGAGTTCGGGGAATTTTTTGTAGGCAATCTCCTCGATGCCGGAAAGCTGAAGGCGCTGCTTGAGGTATAGACCGGTATCAAGGCCCGGCGCATGCAGGTTTTTGCCTGGCCGGGCCTTGCGCATTCCATCACGAAGGGTTTTCCTCCTGCCGCTTTTGGGCCAAATATTCCGCCGTCGCCCGATCGCGCTCCCGTCCTTTTTCCTTCAGCCGTTCAATGGCCGGCATCACGAGATAGTCGATTTCCTTCTGAACGGTATGGACAAGGTCGTACCGATTCTGCTGTTCAAGATAATGGCCCACTTCCATGAGTGCGTTGTATCGGTCCAGTTCACTTCGGGTCAGGAGTCCCCGGACCTGCACACTGCAATGCCTCATATCCAACTTCCTCCCGAGTTTGTGAAATCATACACATTCTCTTCTGCAGTAAAACGGTTTCCTTGCGGATTCCCACTCATCATATACCGATGCCTTCCAAAGCGCAAGCCCGAATCGTCATCTTCCCCCGGTTATGTAAACGATTCTTTTCCCAACGGCAGGAAATCTGCTCCTGATACGATAAAATCACCCGGAATGGTGGCAAAATAATAAAGACCTTCGCAAATCTTTCGATTTTCTGAAAAAAGGCGGGTTTCTTTCCGCAAACCCTGAGTTTATAATGGGATACGGATATGAATCGCCAAAGGAGGTGGCTGCTGAGTGTACGATACAGAAAACAATCAGGGGAACGATTTAACCGATCTTTTGATTATCGGAGGGGGTCCGGCGGGAATGTTCGCCGCATTTTATGCGGGGATGCGCCAGGCGTCCGCCAAAATCATCGAGTGCATGCCCCAGCTGGGGGGACAGCTTTCCGCGTTGTATCCCGAGAAATATATTTATGACGTGGCCGGCTTTCCCAGGGTTCGGGCCCAGGAGCTGATTGACAATCTCAAACAACAAATGAGCCTGTTTCCGGTAACCTGCTGCCTTGAAGAAAAGGTAACCTCCGTGGTCAAGAAGGAGGAGCGCCTTTTCGAGGTTGTGACGGACAAGGGTGTTCATCGCGCGAAGGCGATCATCATCACAGCCGGGATTGGCGCATTCGAGCCGCGCCGGCTGGATCTGCCGGAAGCGGCCGGGTATGAAGGAAAAAATCTGCATTACTTTGTAAACGATCTGAACGCGTTTCGCGACCAGAAGGTGCTGATCAGCGGCGGCGGCGATTCCGCGGTCGATTGGGCCTTGATGCTGGAGCCCATCGCCCGGGAGGTCACGCTCGTTCACCGGCGGGATCAGTTCCGCGCGCACGAGCATAGTGTAGAGACGCTGCGAAAATCCAAAGTCCGCATTGCGACTCCCAAAGAAATCAGCGCCCTTCACGGGAACGGCCGGATTGAGCGGGTCACCCTGCAGGATGTCAAGACCAAAGAAACGACCGACGTAGACGTCGATTCAGTTATCGTCAACTTCGGATTTGTCTCATCGCTCGGGCCGATTGCCGAGTGGGGCCTGAAGATCGAGAAAGGTTCCATTGTTGTGGATTCGCGGATGGAGACAACCATACCGGGGATTTTCGCCGCAGGCGACATCACGACATATCCCGGCAAGCTGAAACTGATTGCCGTCGGCTTCGGAGAAGCGCCTACGGCCGTCAATAACGCCAAGGTTTATATCGATCCCGAGGCACGGCTGGCTCCGGTACACAGCAGTAACATGAAATTTTAGCAAGACGCTGCAGATCCTTCATTCATTCGGAAATAGAGGAGTTCTTCCCGGGGTATCCTACTCTCGAATGCTTTATCGGGAGGGATGCCTTTTTGTTGTGGAAAACTTATTGCTGCCCGGTATGCAACGGGCTGGAGCAGCTGCAGGCCGTTTGTCCCCACTGCGGAGCTCCGGCAGACGATAAGGGGCGTCTGAATGATTATCTGGGGCCGTACGCTCCCTATCGGGATTTGGACGATGTGAGCATGACCAACGGCTTGAACGACTTGGCCGCCCGACAGTGCATCCATGTTATTTATTGTGAAGCATGCGGGGAAACGGAGATATATCCCGTCGGAGATTCAAGTATGGGCGGGTAAACAAAAAAACCATCCTGACTTCGCGGAAAGGATGGTTTGTCTTATCTGAAATGATGTGCAGTCTTTCCGCGAAAATTGCGTTCAACCCAATTTGGTCTTTTTTTGAAGATCCGGAACCTTGAGCTGCCTTCTGCGGATTTCAGCCAGGAGCAGCTCCAGAAAATCCGATTCAAGCTGTAAATCGACGGCTTTGCAATAGGAGTCAACCAATACTTCGTTACTGATGGACTTCATTTTCAATCACCTTTTTTACAGTTTTTTCAAAATCCGTTGGTAAACGGCTCCCTGGAACAGGCTGCTTTCCGATCTGTCTGATTGACTTCCCGAAAGTGTTGCCCTTATCGTAACATGTCCATAAAAATAGAACAAGCGTTCCTGATATCCACAGTTTCGTGTGGATATCCTGTGTATAGATTGTTGGCAACTGTCAAAACCTGTCTGTTTCTGTACAGGGTTATGTGGATAAAGTTATTCACAAGAGACATATCGGCATGTGAACAGCAAAAAATTTAATATTTTTGTCACATTTTTCCGGAATCTTTCCAAAAGACCTGCATGGCGGGGCACCGTCGGGCAATTTTCCCGGCGGCAAACAAAAAACCTCCTCCTGACGTATCGGCGATACGCAAGAGAAGGTTGGAATATTCAACATATCCATCGAAACATTGAATCAATCGCACTTTTCGGCTTGCCCGGCTTCCGTGGCGGTACGGAACGACTGGCCGCAGCCGCAGGTGGAGATGGCGTTGGGATTATGGATGGTAAAGCCTCCGCTCATTCCATTCTCCTGATAATCGATTTCGACGCCATTCAAATATTTGGAGCTTTCCTCGTCGACAACGACCTTGAGTCCGCTGATGTTCATCACGCGATCCGTATCCTTCTGTTCGTCATCGAAACCCATTCCGTACGAAAAACCGCTGCAGCCGCCCGGTTTTACGCCTACCCGCAAGAAAAGATTCGGTGTTTCTTCGGCAGCGAGCATTTCCTTGATTTTATCGGAAGCAGAGTTGCTGATTGTAATCACGGGGCATTCCTCCTAGCAAACAGGATCAGTGTTCCCTTCCCATTATACCCCGAACAGCCAAACTGCTCAAGGGTTGGAGTGTCTCCGGGAAGACCCCTGAACAGGGTACGCCTCCCGATTCTGCCTGGTAAAATAATAATCCAGCAACAGTTCATCCAAACGCTCGCTGCATTGCTGGACTTCAGGATGAAGCAGCCCCAGCTTGCAGCCGAGTTCAACCATACGCGACCGTACCTTCTCGATCTCATCCGAGATGTCAGAGTATGGCGAACCTACAAATGAGGACATCATGGAAAACAACTCACCTTTACAAAATTTGACTCACATTTATATAGTATACAGGAAAAGCATGGGTTTGAAAATAACTTTCCTCGCAAATTTTGTAAATCACATGACATTTTCCGCTTGCATTTGGTATTTTCGTCCATATCTCTCATTTTTTCGATAATCTCCAAAAAGAAATGAATGTGTTGCCCCTCCCTAATCCTAGGTTTATAATGAAAAAGATTGAAACGGAACTCTAGCCGATTGTTACACTCCACCGAAGAGGAAGGAAGATGGAGATCTTTGACGGAGCTGCTTGTGCAAGCTTTCACATTCGAAGCATGATACTCCGTTCCAACATTAATAATCCGGGAGGAAGACCATGAACATTGCCTTGGATTCCGAAAAGCGCCGCATGCTGGAGATTGCCGACAAAGTGGAACGGGAAGAGCGTCTCACGCTGGAGGACGGATTGTTCCTGTACCAGACCGACGATCTTCTCCGCGTAGGCCAGCTGGCCGACCAGGTCAATCAACGGAAGAACGGAAAAAACGTCTATTTTGTCCAGAACATGAGCCTGTATTTCACGAACGTCTGCGAAGCGCATTGCGCCTTCTGCCACTTCCGCAGGGACCAGGGAGAAGAAGGTGCCTACACGCTCACGCCGGAGGAAATGCTTGCCTACATTAAAGAACATTTCGACCCGGAAATGCGGGAATTTCACATCAGCCAGGGGCATAACCCCCATGTGCCGTTCGATTATTATGTCGAATGTATCCGCACACTGAAGGAAAATTATCCGCATGTCACCATCAAGGCGCATACCGCGGCGGAAATCGACTTCTTCGCGCGGTTGAGCGGACTCACCTACCGCGAGGTGCTGCAGCGGCTCATGGACGCGGGACTGAGCACCCTGCCCGGCGGCGGGGCGGAAATTCTCGCGGATCATTACCGCAAGAAAATGAAAGTGGACAAAGCAACCTCGGAGCAGTGGCTGGAGGTGCACCGGACCGCTCACGAAATGGGAATGAAAACCCATGCCACCATGCTCTACGGGGGAATCGAGTCGCTGGAAGACAGGCTCATGCACATGATTCAACTGCGCGAGCTGCAGGACGAAACCGGGGGCTTCCTGGTATTCATCCCGAACGCCCTGCAGCCGGCCCGAACGACTATGGGGCTGAAACGGCGCGTCTCGGCCTTCGAAAATCTGAAGACCATCGCCGTCAGCCGGCTTATGCTCGACAATTTTCCGCACATCAAGGCTTATTTCATCAATTTGGGTACCCAGATTACGCAAATCGCCCTGACATTCGGCGCATCCGATGCCCATGGCACGATCGTCAAGGAACGGATCAGCCATTCCGCCGGTGCGCTTTCCCCGGAAGGGTTGACGAAGGATGAGCTTGTGCATCTGATCAAGGGAGCCGGGCGCATTCCGGTGGAAAGGGACACCTTTTATAACGAGATCAAAGTATACTAGTCTTGCTTCCAGGCGAAACTACATGTAGTTTTTACGCCTGGTTCATGCATTTGCCGATATGAAGGGGTTTATTTTTTATGACGAAAAAACTGGTCATTTTGGGCGGAGGGTACGGAGGGTACACTCTGGCCCACGAACTGCTGGAAAAGGACATTCCCAGAGATACGATTGCGATCCTGGTGGACCGCATGCCGTTTCAGGGGCTGAAGACCGAATATTATGCCCTGGCCGCAGGAACGGTATCGGAGCTGGAAATCCGGGTGCCTTTTCCGGTAGATCCGCGCCTCATATTGAGGTATGGGGAAGTGATTGACGTCAACATCGATGAGCGGGTCATCCATTTCGAAGACGGGGACTCGCTCTCCTATGATTGGCTGGTGATTGCCCTGGGATGTGTGGACCGCCACCACGGAATCCCCGGTGCCGACCTATACACCCACAGCATTCAGAGTTTCTCCTCCACCCGCTGCACTTACCAAAAGGTGAACGATATCTGTCCTTACGGACAAGTAACGATTGTCGGCGGCGGACTCAGCGGCGTGGAGATGGCGGCGGAGCTGCGCGAGAGCCGTCCGGACCTGAATATTCGCGTGCTTGACCGGGGTCCGAGCATACTCTCACCGTTTCCCGGAAAAGTACAAAGCTTCGTAAAGGACTGGTTCAAGGAACATAATATCGAGATGCGCTCCCATATTTCGGTTTGCCGTGTCGAAGAAGGGTGCATTTACAATCAGGACGAGCCCATTCATACCGATCTTACAATCTGGACCGCCGGAATTCAGCCCAGCCCCGTTGTGCAGAAGCTGAACGTGGCCAAGGATAACACGGGACGCGTCTGTCTAAACGAATACCATCAGATCCCGGAATATCCCGAAGTCTTCGTGGTCGGCGACTGCGCCAGCCTTCCCTACTCGCCCAGCGCCCAGGCGGCAGAAGCCCAGGCCAAGCAGGTGGGAGAAGTTCTGGAGGCCATATGGAAGGGTGAAACCCCCCGTCTCGGGAAAATCAAGCTGAAGGGAGTGCTTGGTTCTCTTGGCAAGAAATCGGGATTCGGGGTCATGGGAAAACGGACGGTGCTCATGGGGAAAGTCCCGCGTCTTTTGAAGAGCGGCGTGCTGTGGATGTCCAAGCACCATTTCGGCTGACGCCCGGCCCTTCCCCGAAGTCATGTTTCCGGCGAGCCGGACGGACCGCCCGGATTCCCCAGTTTCCGCCCGATGGCTGCCTCCAGTTCCCCGGGGGAATCGGCGGCTACAATTTCACCGTTGACAAGAGCGTAGGGTCTCCGATAGCATTCCCCGCAGTTGCCCAGGCATCCGTATTCGATAACCCGGAGGTCCGGCCGGGACTCCCATGTTTTCATCACGGCTTGCGTACCGCAGTGCATATTGCCTGCGCAAAATTCGATTGTTGGTCTCATGCCCGACATCCTCTGCTGTGTTGATCCGGCCGGAATAGAACCGGCCATTTCAATTCCGCGCCTCTTGTAATATAATAGGGTTAGAAAGGAGATGACGCAAATGAGTGAAAACGCACAAAGCACCATGTACGATGAAGTGCTGGAAGTTTTAGATAAACTTCGTCCGTTCCTGCAAAGAGATGGAGGAGACGTGGAATTGGTGGACGTCGAGGACGGAGTTGTCAAACTGCGTCTGATGGGGGCTTGCGGCAGCTGCCCGAGCTCGACAATTACCCTGAAGGCCGGTATCGAACGGGCCCTGTTTGAAGAAATCGAGGGCATTCAAGAGGTCGTTCAGGTATTCTGATTCAACCGGCGCAGTCAAGCCCTTCCGGTTTGCGGAAGGGCTTTTTGCTGCGCTATTTCGGGGCATCTCCAGACCCCGATCCCGACCCCCGGCTGACGTCAGGCTATCCTTCCCTAAACGGTCCGCTGTCCGCCGGCAAACGTGCGGATCGGATCGAGCCCCCCGGAGACATCCATGATATTCCCGGTTATGAAGTCTGATTTGTCTTCGCACAGGAAGGCAATGACGCGGGCGATATCCTCGCCGGTTCCCGGCCTGCCCCGGGGAGATTCCTCATCGATGACGTCCTCCACCTCGTCGATGCGCTTCTCTTTGTTCCCCCCGCGGATATCCCCCGGACAAATCATGTTGACGGTAATTCCGTTGGCCGCTTCTTCCACCGCCAGCGTCTTGGTGAAAGAAACCAGTCCCACCTTGGCGGCGGCGTAAACGGCACGGTGGGGCCATCCTCTCGATTCGGCGGCATGCCCGAACCCGAAATGGATAATCCGGCCCCATTTCTTCTCCCGCATTCCGGGCAGCACCAGCGAATCAAGTTCCATTACCCCGAGCAGATTGCCGCGGGTGTAATAATTGATTTCCTCCAGCGAATAATCGCCGAACAGTCTCCGTTCGCGCACGAATGGTCCGGCATTGTTGATCAGAATGTCAATGCTCCCCAGCTTCTCCCCCACTTCGTCCACCATGCGGATCAGGTCTCCGGTTCGGGAAATATCGGCCTGAACCGGGTGGCAGCGAACTCCCAGCCCTTCGATGATACGGGCCAGTCGGAAGGCATCCTCTTCGCTGTGGACATAATTCACCGCAATATCGCAGCCTTGTTCGGCCAAGGCCAGCGCGGTCATCCGCCCGAGACCTTTGGCGCTTCCCGTAATCAGCGCGATCCTGCCGCGGGCACCCGGTTTCCGGCCCGTCGCGTCCTGTTGGCTCATGCTCCGGCATTCCTCCTTCCGTGTTCATCGACCCGGCTTGATGCAGCCGTTACTTCAGGGTCCTCGATACCTCGCGAAAGGATACGGCCAGGACTTGGGCCACCATCTCATAGCCTTGGCGCAGATCGTCCAGGTTCGCATCCAGATTCTCAATATGCGCGCCCGCCGGATAGCGGGAATCCTGCAGGCTCCAATCATCCTCCAGCTCGGCGTTGATCCAGTGGATTTCCATGTTGCGCAAAAGGCGAAGCCGCTTCAGCGGCTCCCCGCATCGGTCCTTCCATTCGCTCAGGCGCCGCTCGAGACCCGGAACCGCCTGCAGTTCCCTCATCCGGCGAAGAACGGTGAAGTAGGAAAACCGCGATTTGATTTTTTCCGTATGAAGATTGTAAAAACCGTTCAGAAAGTAACCCAGCTTGTCAAGGGTGGAAAATACCCGGACAAGGGCGTTTTTGTAAAAATAAACACAGCAGCGGTAATGATCCCGCTCCTCCGGGCTCATTCCGATTTCGTTTTTTTGAACCACCCGCTTGCGGAATTGGGCGCAGACATGCAGGCTCTCTTCCAACTCGTCCAATGAAGTCCGCAAAGCTTTGGCCCACAGCAGAAAATGGCGGTGTCGCTTCGCTTCCCCCGGATCTGCCGGGGAAACCCTTGCCATTTTCCGGATAAAGACATCGATCCTGCGGAAAGCCTCCGCGAGGATTCCATGATCCTCGCGGCGCGGTTCTCCGAGCAGGCTTCTCAGCATAGGCTCCCCTCCTGTAGCGATGGGCAGGCGGTTCCGCCGCCATGGATATCATTTCAAACCGACGATGGAAAATATTCCTTCCAGCGTGCGCTGACCTTCTGTACGATATCTTCCCGCGCGAACAGCTCGTCGGGGTAGCCCGGTTTCATTCGGGCATCAATAATGAGGGGAAACTCGTACCCAAGGTGATGCCGGTCCTGCCGGGCTCTCGCATAAATATCCGTGGCCGGATTGAACCGGGTAAAGACGGTCCACAGGAAAGCGGTGGTGTCTTTCAGGGCGGCATCGGCATCCTCGGTCAGCACGACAAAAGGCCATTCACGCAGTCGCTCCCCGTTGAAAGCAAGAAGTTTCTCCGGCAGCTGCGGATTCTTCGCGTAGGTTTCGCCCGAGACGACAAGACATCCTCTGCAAAACACGCCCAGCCTGCTTATGCCCGTCAGTTCTCCGCCGGCATATTCGCCGGGAAGCTCCCGCACCGGGCTGCCGGTTCCGAGCAGCACCGCCTTGCTGCCGTGGTTCAATTTCGGTCCGGTATAATCCAGGGTATCGTGCGAGGTTCGGCTGAAAATGAACAGATCCTGGCGCGGGTCCATCCGTTCCAGTACCGTTTCCAGCAGAACGGGAAACTTTGACAAATCGACAGGCTGGTCCGTCACGATCAAAAATTTGGTCAGGGACAGCTGGCCTTCGCCCAGGATGCGAAAGGCCGAGGTCAGGGCCTCCCGCTTGTAGCTTTCCCTGACGACCGCGGCGGCCAGCGGGTGGAACCCGGTCTCGGCGTAGGTCCACAGATCCTTCACACCGGGCATGGCCAGCGGGAAAGCCGGCGACAGCAGCCGCTGCAGGAATTCGCCCAGGTAGTAATCTTCCTGCCGCGGCTTGCCGACCACAGTGGCCGGATAAATCGCGTCTTTGCGATGCCAGACCCGGTCCACCTGAAAGACCGGGAAATCGTGCGTCAGCGAGTAATAGCCGTAATGGTCGCCAAAGGGTCCTTCCGGCCGCCGCACATGCGGCGGAACACTGCCGCAAAGGGCGAATTCCGCTTCGGCCACCAGCCGATGCCCGCCGTGCGGATCGTCGGCCACCGGCAGCTTCTGCCCGAGAATCAGCGAAGCGAGCATTAGCTCGGGCAGCTGCTCGGGCACCGGGGCGATCGCTGAAGCGATCAGCGCGGGAGGGCCGCCGAGGAAGACGGTTACGGGCAGCGCCTGATTGCGCCGCTCGGCCTCATGGTAGTGAAAGCCGCCGCCTTTATGAATCTGCCAGTGCATCCCCGTCGTACGATCGTCGAAGATCTGCATGCGGTACATGCCCAAATTGGGATGATGCCCGTCGGGATGCTCCGTATACACGAGCGGCAGCGTGACGAAAGGCCCGCCGTCCTCCTGCCAGCACGTCAAGGCAGGGAGCTGGGCCAGCGGGGTCGTGCGATCGCATACGTCCATCACGGGCGCTTTTCCGGCCGGTACCTTGCGCGTCCCGACACGCGCGAGGTTCCACAGCAGCTCCCGCTCCTTCCACAGTGCCTGCGGCGTCGGGGGAAGCAGCGACTCGAGCGCCTTCACCGCACGCCTGACGAACTGCTCCGGCCGCGGGCCGAAAGCCAGGTCGACGCGCCGGGCGGTGCCGAACAAATTCGTGACAACAGGGAACGGACTCCCCTTGACGTTGGTGAACAGCAGAGCCGGTCCCTCTTCGTCGATGACCCTCCGGTGAATTTCGGCAATTTCCAGATAGGGGTCGACAGGCGCGCTGATTTCCGCCAAATCGTTCTCTCGTCCAAGCGCCTGCAAGAAATCGCGTAAATTGCTAAAAACCATTACGTCCTCCTCAGAATCGGTATCAAAGGCAGCGGACGGCATGTCCGCCGGGGAATGCCGCAACCGGTTCCGCCGCGCCCGGACTCCCGTCCGGCAACGGATTACGCCGCCATGGCCGCAGCGGCCGGCGCCGTCCCGATTTGTTCCCGCTTTCATCGCACATATGCCAGGCGGCGGCGCCGGCGCTGGGCCGCCATGTACCAAGCAAGCTCCGCTGCCGCAGAGCTTGGAAATTCGCTGTTTATCTTTTCCCGGCCAAGTTTACGATTTATGGCCGGATGGCTGAAGCCCCTTGGTTTCCAGCCGCTCCTCCGCCTGACGGTATTTGAAGGTCAGGGCGCAAAGATAGGTAAGGACACCGAACAGACACGATACCAATACGGTATGAATCAGGCTGGCCAGCAAATACCAGTCCGAACCGAGCGCGTAAGTGACAAAACCGCCGCTGAGCACCTGCAGGCTGACCAGAGCGAAAACCCAGCCGGCCGATTTCCGGATCTTCGGAACGTTCCCGTATTCCTTCCGGGCGGAAAAAAACAGCCAGGCAATGCTGACAAACAGCAGCAGGGCGGCCACCCGGTGGGCAAACGCGATGCCGGCGGCTCCCGCCAATTCGGGGATGACTTTGCCGTTGCACAGCGGCCAGCCGGTACATCCGGCATAAGAATCGGTATGCCGGACGAAGGCTCCGACATACACCACCACGTAACAGTACAAAGCGACAATCCAGACCTTGGCGATGAAGCCGGGGGTCATCTTCACGGATTCGTCCGCCGGCCGGAAGGAAAGAAATCCCCGTTTCGCGCTTCCTTCCGTACCGGCCGCCCAATCGCGCGTGGCAAGCGTAAGCAGCAGCGTGCTGGCAAAGGCCATGAGCGAAAAACCGAAGTGCAGGGCGAGCGTAGCCGAAGACTGCGGCCAGACGACGGCCATGGCGCCCAGCACCGCCTGAAGCAGCGTAAAAAATAAGGCCATCAGGACGTAAATGCCTGCATCCTTGCGGCGAATGTAGCGGAACACCACAAAGACGGACGCGATCACGAACAGACCAAGCAATCCGGTCACAAAACGGTGGCTGTATTCAATCATCGACTCGATGGTATAGGCCGGTACGAATTTTCCATTGCAGAGCGGCCAGTCGTCCCCGCACCCCCGCGACGAACCGGTCTTGGTCACGAGTACACCCATGAGCAGAACAAGAAACATGCCAAATGTGGTAATTTGCACAATCCATTTTACGGCATGACGCATGAATCACTCACTTACTTTCTATGCTGGTTGAATTCTCCTTACATTATAGCGCAAATCAGGGGAGAATCCATGCGGAATTGTTACAAAACAAAGAAAGCCCCAGGCCCTCACCTCCCGAAAACGGGCGGAGGCGGGAACCGGGGCTGCCGCGCCATTACGGAGCCATTGCCGCGGCGACTTCAACGGTCCGGTCGAGGTACTGTTCGATCTCTTCCCTTGTTTTGCGGAGTTTGCTGACAAATCGGGTCAATTCCTTCCCGCCGCGAAAGGCGACAAAGCTGGGAATGCCGAGAATGTTCAGCTTTGCGCAAAGATCCGGAAGCTCGTCGCGGTCCACGTGCACAAATTGCAATTTAGCCTCGTACTTCTTCTCCACATCCGGCATGAAGGGCTCTATGAAATGACAGTCCTTGCACCATGTCGCCTTGAAAACGGCGACGGTCGGCCTGTCCTGCGCAATAGTCTCTTCAAATTCCTGTTCGGTTCTGATCTGTCTCATGGCCAATCCCTCCCCAAAAAGTGCGGCAGCCATCCCGCAATTTGTCTTTGTTATAGCACTCCGGGCGGCAAATGTCAATCAGATCGGGCCGGCGTCGGCTTCAAGCGGTTCACGGGGCGGCTCCCTCTTGTCCGTGTGTGCAAATCCCGCCATTTTCATGAACGTTTCCACTCAAACCTGTAGTCCGGAGTCCTTCCATAGCCTTCGAAAAAGGACTGAAAATCCCCAAAGCGCAAAAACGCGCAGGGGAGCGGACGGGTAGCCAGACAAAGATCCTCGAGGGGATTGCCGTAACCCGCCTCATCCCACCCGGTCAAGCCGGTAATCCGGCCTTCCTCATCGGCAAGCACATGATCAAGCGTGCAATTCCGGTGAACGAGCACCGGAGGCTCTGCGCCCGGTCCCGGATCTCCACCCGGCGCGGTTACCGAATGAAGCGAGGCCAGAGCCTGGCCGAACCGGTAAAGCAGGTCGTATCGCGCGGACAACAGCGATCCGTTCGCAAGCCAATCCTCGAGCGGTTTCCCGGGCAGCCAGGAAGTAAGCAGCCAGGTCACCGGCTCCCGCCCCCGGACTCCTTCCATATAGAGATGGACTTTGGGCATTGGAATGCCGGGCGGCTTCATATGTTCCAGGTTGTATTTTTCCCTGGCAAGTGCGCGGCGGCCGTCCTTCCCGGGAGCCATTTTCAGGGCAAACCTTCCCTTCCATCCGTCAATCCGCAGCGTCATTGACCTTTTCCCGGAGGCGGTCCCGATTGTCAATTCCCCCCCTATATATTCGCGGATAACATCAGGTATTCGGTACTGCTCTTGTGCTGTCAATCACTCATCTCCGCTTCCTCTGTAGATTCCCGTCAGGTAAAATATCGGCCGGTCTGACGGCAATTTGAATAGGCAACGGCTTGAGGTGACAGCCTCATCCGCGTGGAGGCTCTCCTTCCGTTTAGGCCCGCGTCCGCGGCCTTTATGGGGATCGGGAGGTCCCGTCTTCCCCGGGCCGCATAAACCGCAATTCCGGCATCCGCTGTGTCAAATGCTGTTCTGTTTCCCGGAGGCGGGAAGGAACGTCCGATAACTGGGTGGCCGGAGTCTCCGCCAGCGGCAGTACTTGATAGTGCCGCCAGCCAATGCGGGAGATCCATGTGGGCAAAAAACGGGGATTCTCCACCGTCACCCTGCTGCGTCCCGCCTGCACGGTTTTGAGCAGGTCCAGCTGGAGAATGCCTCCGGTCCGCTCCCGGGCTCCTTCCTGTCCGGCAAGAAAGTTTCCGAGGGAGTAAATAACAAATGCGCGGTCCCCTGAGGGAGTCCGGACCCATTCCGCCGGCTGCAGCACATGGGGATGATGCCCGATAATGACTGCCGCGCCGGCATCGGCCGCCAGCTGTGCGAACCGGCGCTGGGCGCTGTTTGGCATTTGCTCGTATTCCGTGCCGAAGTGAACATTGACGATGACGGCGTCGGAGGCCTGGCGGGCCCTGGCGATATCGGCGGCCACCTTCTTTCCGTCAATCAGGCTGACCAGATACGGCTTGTCCCGGGGCACGGAAATTCCGTTGGTGCCATAGGTGTAAGATAAAAAGGAGAGCGTGATTCCATTTTTCGTCATTATCCTCAGGGTTTGTTCATCCTCCGCGGATGCAAAGGCGCCGGTATACATCATGCCGATTTGTTTCCAGTGGCCGATCGCCCGGAGAACAGCCGCCGGCCCGCCGTCCAGCGTGTGGTTGTTGGCCAGATTGACGACATCGATCCCGGCCTCCTTCAGCGCGTCGCCGATTTCAAAGGGGCTGTTGAAACGGGGGTAATCCGACAGTCCCAGCTCCTCTCCGCCGATCATCGACTCCTGATTCGCCATGGCAATATCCGCTTCTTCCAGGTAAGGCTTGACCCTGGCCAGCATCGGACGGAAATCGTATCCCCGGCTTGTGCGGGCGTCTTTATAAATCGAGCTGTGGATCAGTACATCTCCCACCGCCGCCAGGGTTACCCTGCGCACCTCCGGAGCGGCGCCGCCGTCCGGCGGGTTTTGCCCGGCAGGACCGGGATTGCCCTCGGCGCCGCCGGACAGGGCCGGCCCCGGAATCGCCGCAGGCGGTTCCGGTACCGCCGGCGGCGACGGTTCCGGCAACGTCCCTCTCCCCGCCTGCGGGTGCGTGGCCTGCGCGAGCCCGGACCGCAGGATGAAGCCGCCGCCGCATGCGGACCATACCATAACGAGCACCGCTGCCAGGAGCAATACGCTCCCCGATCGAAAGTTTCCCGGCATATCCGCACCACCTGTAATCATGAGAACTTGAACCGCCGCATTCTTCTCTGAACGTCCGCCGCGGTTTTATTCCCGGACGATCATCACGGTTCTTGTCCGGTTGTCCCAGCTGACCTTTGCTCCGAACGATTCGGCCAAAAACCGCAGCGGAACAAAGACGGTACCGGCCGCCAGCTCGGCGGGAACCCCGAGAGGAACCGGCCGCCCGTTCAGCATTGCGCTGTCGCTTCCCGGGGTAAACACCGCCTCCGTTCCGGTACGGCTGTCCGTGATGACGGCCTGGCTCCGGGTATTGTCCCACAGGACTTCGGCATTGAGCTTTTCGACGGCCAGACTGAGCGGAATCAGTGCCGATCCGTCCCGAATATAGGGCGTCTTTCCATCCGGCGGATCGTCTTCCCCCACATGTACGCGGATCACCCGGCGATTGACATGAAAGGTATCCTGCAACAGCCGGTAAACGGGCGACGTTTCGTCGAAAGCCGCGAGCAGGAGGGACGGTTCCGATTCGGGGCCGATGTCAACCGCGTTATCGGAATTCAGCGCTTCCGCCTGCACCGGACCGTTCAGTTTCCAGCGTTCCAGGCTGCCGCTGATGTGAATCCCGCGGGTTCCCGCCATGTCCAGATCCGATGGCATGATCACCAGATCGAAATCGGCTTTGCGCAGCCTCATCTCCGCATCGAAGTCAGCCGTCGCCTGAACGGAGCGAATCGCCAGGATCCGCGAAGCCGTCCGGCTTGAAGGCTCGCCCTGATCAGGGTCCAGATCCTGGTAAAGCCGGGTCAAATATCCCTGGGCCATCGTTTTGAGCAGGGGAACCGCCGTCTCGCGCCGGGACAGAAGCTCTTCCACCGGCGAACCTTCCCCGGTAAATGCCGGGGACAGCAAATCGTACCATTGGCCGACAAGCCCGGCAATTCCCGCCTCGTCGCCCAGTATTCCCAAAAGCAGGGATCGCATCCAACCGCGCAGCTCGTCACCCTCCATCCGGAATTCCAGTCTCGCAACCGGAACGGTCTGGCCGTTGATTGTATCTTCGGTCCGGGATAAGGCCGCTTTTGCCGGACCCGGGGCCTTGTCGAGAAGGAATGCGTAAAGCTGCGGACGCAGGGCGACTGTTTTTTCTCTCAGCTGTTCCCGCTGGTCCTCCGTCAGGGAAAAAACGTTCCAGGGATTGAAGCCGGCAAGCCCGCCCTCGTACCGGATCGGCCGCCTGGCGTTCTCCGGCAGGAGCGTTACGGCGCTGCCGTCCTGCAAACCGCGAAACGAAACGGTCTGGCCGGCGAATGTAAACGTTCCGCGATACGATGCGTGGGTCTGATCCTGCTTCGCGATGGAATCCAGCGAAATTTTCGCGCCCTGCAACGCGGCGGTCAATTGCTCCGCTTCCTCCGACATCGCGGTTCCGGGTTCCTTCAATACTTCAAAGGAAAGGCTGGCCTGACCTTCATACGATACGACAGCCGCATTGTCGATCAGCGCTTTTTTCGCATCCCATCCCTGTACCCGGGCGCAGCCGGTCCCGCCGAACAGCATCAGCGGAAGCAGAACGAAACCGGCGGCCGTTCTTTTGACATGCCTCCATCCCTTCACGATGCCACCTCCTTCCAGAATGGATATCACGTTCTAGGTTCCGGTGAACATTGCCATATTTCGGAGTTCTTGTGTATTAGACGGGCGGAACCGGGAGTAAGTTGCATGGGGTTGCATGGGGTTTGGGAAAAGTCAAGAAAAATCCGCTGCGCCCTGCCTCCGGAAGATGTCAAGCGGGAACGAAACATGGGAAATGGGGAAAACTTTATTCAGCAGATCACCGGAAAGGGGAACCGCCAGACATGCCATCGTCGAATTCACACAATTCTTCACAAAGCTGCCGGGAAAGCAGGTGGAAATTCTCCGTTCCTTGGTGGGAAAAGCTCTGGACTCGCCTGAAGGCCGGAACCTGGACGCGATTCAGGCACGGCCGTTCCCGCGGCAAAATAGCCATCTCCCGAAGGAGCGTTCGGCGGCTGCGGAACCGGCTGGGGGAGCCGCAGGAAAATAAGGCGATCCGGATCCCCTCCCTGACGGCGGAGGAACGGCGGCTTTCGGACCGCATCCGCTTGGAGACGCAGGCGGCCAACCGCAACAACGTGACCCGGACCGAGGCGTACCGCTCCGTGTTTTTCAAAGCTCCCGAACTGCACTGGGCCTTCCTTGCCCATATGGTTTCGCGCAACAGCGGCTGGTCGATGACCGATCTGCGGGGCGAGCTGCTTCCCCGGCTTCTCGGCGAACGGCTGATTGAGAATCTGTTCTCCTTTCTCGAATCGGCCAATGCGCTGATTTTTCAGGATGCTTATCCGCAGCTGCTGCTGTACCTGGAAAGCAGACGGCGGGGGCGCCCCCTTTTTCACCTGCTACCCGAATTTTATGTTTCGGCGTTCATGCGCTCCGTATGGGAACAGTTCTGGCAACGGAGCGACCCGGCGCTGCTGACCGTCTCGCTGATTGTGAACGAGCAGAGCTACATCGAAGGCAGGATTGTCCGCGATCCGTACTACCGGGAGCATGTATTCCGGACGCTGCCTTTTCGGGGGCAGGCGCTGCTGCAGCTGAATCAGGTTGTTTTTCCTTATGACACCGGTTCGCAGCCGAATCCGACTGCGGTAAATGAAGAGGGCGCCTTGCGGCTGGCCGGGTTGATCCTGGAGGATTTCACCGATCTGGAGGAGCGCATAGAATTCGGCAAAAAACTGTACGCCACCCTGTTTGGCATCCCCGACGTTCATGACGGAGCCCTGCGGTTTGCCAGGCGGCAGGCGCACACCGGGTCGCGGGCCGATTATTGGCCTTCCCTGTTCTCCCGCGAACGTACCGAACCGGCTACGGCCGGGTACACGTCCCGGATGGAGGGAAACCGGCTTCGCCGCGGAGCTCCGCGGCTTTACAGCCCCCCGCTTGCCGAAGCCTGGAAGGACCGCAGCCTGCCTCCGGTCAACCGGTACGATTGGTGGTGCCGCGCAACGGACGGCCTGAAATATCTGAAAACCGTTCGTCCGCCGGAGGCGTTCGAAATGACCGGTGAACACGGCTTCGGGCTGCGGAAGCTCGAATGGGCCGTGCTCGCCGGACAGCCGCTGCCGGACTAGTCCCCTTCTCGTACAGCGATTTTGCGTCTGCCCCGGGCTTCGAACGCCGGCGGCCCCGCAGCCCAAGAAAAATCTCCGGCCAAAGTCATGCGGGGATGGCCATCTGCGGCTGGCGATAGTTCCTATATCGTTTTGGGAAAAAAAATATCCGGCCAGGCAAGCGAATTGCCTGAACCGGACGTTTCGGGACGCGGCGCATTACTCGCGGATCATCTCCACCATGCGCGCATCGTTGTTCCAGCTGACCTTTGCGCCCAGCGCTTCGGCGATGAAACGGACGGGAACGAAGGTTGTATCCGCCGTAAGCTCGGGGGAAGCCTCAAGCGTCACTTCCCGGCCGTTCACCGTGGCGGCCGGGCTGCCGATCGCAAGGACAATCGTCGTCCCGCTTTCGGCGTCGGTGATCGTCACCTGCTGTTTCTCCTGGTTCCACTTCACCTCGGCCTCCAGTTCCTCCGACACGAAGCGGACCGGCACCATCGTCACTTCATTCTTGATGTACGGATGAGTCGCGGAAGCCTGGTCGGCATGATCTTCCACGAACAGGTTCACCCTTTTGCGGGTGATGTGCAGATCGTCCTTCAGAAGCTTGTATGCGGCGGAATTCGGATCGAACAGCGACAGGAGTTTCCGCGCGGTCAGATCCCCGGCCGCCACACCGCTGCGGGCATCCGGAAGATCGGCCTCGACCGGCTGATTCCAATTCCAGTTCTCGCTCGTCCCGCTGAGGCGGATTTGCTCGATCAGCCGGCCGCCTTCCCCAGCCGGAAC
>Ga0310828_1000999_pt1 | contig 20422 bp, 21 predicted proteins | sample WT_ome_3_FD_202242 | JGI IMG/M metagenome (GOLD analysis project Ga0310828, IMG submission 202242) | Sorghum-adapted microbial communities enriched on wild type (WT) sorghum from Joint BioEnergy Institute, Emeryville, California, United... ... | reverse complement strand
CTGTAAATCCGTGTTTCCCGGAAACCGCGTGTCATCTTTTTACGTAAGGGCGCGGAGTATCGCATCCAGATTTTGCGGGGGGACACTCTGAAGCAGATCGCCCCGTTCCCGCAGCCGCTCCTCGATATTCAGCAGATGGAAGTTGCGCGGGTCGGCTTCGCTCCGCACTTCTTCCCAGGTCAAAGGGGTTGATACAGTGGCATGGGGTGTGCCCCGGGGGGTATAAGGCGCAGAGAGTGTTTTGCCGGTCCAGTGCTGGAGATAATCGAGGTAGATGCGGTCGCCGCGGTTTTTTTTGAAGCGTTCAATGGTGAAAAGCCGCGGGTGCTTTTTGGCCAGATACGTGCAGATAAATTCCCCGATGCTGCGCAGCTGGGCGAAAGTGTAACCGCGGCGGATCGGCACATAGATTTGCACACCGGTTGCGCCGGACGTCTTCGGGACCGAAGCGATCTTCAGCGAGTCGAGCAGCTCTCCGACCAGACAGGCGGCATGCATGATCCGGGGCTCCTCCGGAAGGCTGGGATCGATATCGATGATCCATTCCGCCGGCAGCCTCTCTCCAATGCGGTGAAAGGAAGGATGGTATTCCACGCAGGCCAGATTGCCCAGCCACATCAGGGTGGCCAGGCTGTCCAGGTTGACATAATTGATTCCCTGCAGCGTGCTGGTCCGGACAAAAGCGGGAACCGGTTCCGGGCAGTTTTTCTGGTAGAACGATTTTCCGCCTGCCCCGTCGGGAAACCGGATCGTGGTCAAATACCGGTCGCGGCAGTAGGGAATCAGATACGGGGCCAGAGCCGCCAGCTTTTCCAGAAACATCAGTTTGGTAATGCGTTTTTCCGGAAACAGCATCTTCTCCGGGTTGGAAATCGTCAATTCATGGCCTTCAACGGTAATCACGCCTTTGGCGGCGGTTGGCACAAGATTCATCCCCTTTCGGCCGGCTGCCCGGCGACCGGGCGCGGCCGGAGCATTGGACTACACGGTTTCCTTGACCTTGGCAGCCGTCTTTCGTCTTGGCTTGGCGGGTTTTTCATTTTTTGCGCCCGCGCCCCTGGCAGTCTTTCCGCCGGGCTTCGCCTTGACCGCTTCGAGGCTTGCCTGCAGCGCCGACATCAGGTCGATGACATTGGCCTTCTTCTGCTCCGGAGCCACCTGAACCTCTTCTCCGGCCACTTTGTGCCGGATCGCGTCGAGCAGGGTCTCCCGGTAATCATCGGTATATTTTTCTGGGTCAAACGGGGTCGACAGCTGTTCGATCAGCATTTTCGCCATTTCCAGCTCTTTCTCGTCGACTTTGGTTTGTTCCGGCAGGTTCGGTACCTGCGCAACGGGACGGATTTCGTCGGGATAGAAGATCGTTTCCATCACAATACAGTTGTCCAATACGCGAATGGCCGCCAGGCTGCTTTTGGAGCGGATGGATACTTTGGCAATGCCGATTTTGCTTTTTTGCCTCATCGATTCGAGAAGCAGGTTATAGGCGCCTGCTCCGGTATCTCCCGGGGATAAATAGTAGGTTTTCTGGAAATAAATCGGATCGATTTCCTTCAGATCCACGAAGTCCATGATCTTGATTTCCCGGCTGGCTTCTCCGGCCAGCTGGTCAAGCTCTTCTTTCTCGAAGAGAACAAACTTCCCGGGTTCATATTCATACCCTTTGATGATTTCTTCCCAGCCGATTTCCCGGTCGCAGGTCGCACATTTGCGCACGAAGCTTAAAGGGGTCGTACATTCCTTGTGCAGGTAGCGCATATGGATGTCTTTTTCTTCCGTGGCTGCGAACATCTTGACCGGTACGTTTACCAGACCGAAACTGATGGCGCCTTTCCATAATGTATGCATGGTTCATACTCCTTTCCGGCGGCTTCCCGGCGGTGCTTGGCGGGTTTAGTTTTTCGCTTAGTATGGTTCCCGCGGGTTCATTCTATGAATGGCAACCCCCGGAATGGGGCAACGTTATAACAGGCCCTCCCCCGAGCGGGAGAGAGGGAAAACCGGCGGCAAGCCGCAGTACAAGAGGAGGTCTCTGAAATGGCGAAGGAAAGCCAGCGGCAGGAGGATCCTTCCTGCCGGGACGGCTGCCAGGAGGGAAGGGATCAGTATTTTATGGATATTGACCGGATGGTAAATGAAGGACTGGGCGGAGGAACGGTCAGCTTTCATAACGGCCTTATCGGCGATTCGACCACGGATACGATGGACCATCCCGAATCCGTGCTGAATTCCGATCCGCATCACGAGTAGCCGGGGGCGGACCCCGCTTCACAGCCCAGCCTGCGCAGAATGAATCCAAGGAGGAAGCCGGAATGGATATGGAAAGGGCCAAGGAAATCATGGAAGCGCCCGGGGTCATTAAGGTGACCATGAATGGGAAACCGGTCTGGATCGACCGACTGGACCCGCAGAACCAATCGGTGGCTGTCCATGCGGAGAACGATCCGTCGGATGTCCATTGGGTCAAGGCCGAACAGCTTCACGAAATCGGGTAGAGCCCGGATGATATCGGAACGGCGCGGCTCCGCAAGGGAATCTCCTTTGCGGAGCTGTTTTTGGGTACCCGGACATTGCAGGGTCTTTCTTTGCAACTTTCGTCCTTCTGTTTCGTCAGTTTTTGAGTGGAGATCAGGAATGACTCAAAGGGGGAAAACAAATGAGAGTGCGCTTTAAAATGCTGGCTTGGAGCATCGCCGGCTGCTGCCTGCTTGCATCCGGGGCATCCTATGCTCTTGCCGAAGCCAATGCGTCCGGGGCTTTTGGTACGGCCCTTGTACCGATTTCGGCCCAACTTCCGCAGGCGGGGGGAGTGAAGGTAACAACCAAAATGATAAAGGAAACCTCCGATCTGATTACGGTGGACGCAAGCTTACCCGTGATCGGGGGCATGAAGGATACACGCTATCAGCGGGAATTAAACGCTGCCATCGAGCGGCGGACCATGCAGGACTTGGACAGCCTGAAGCAGCAAGCGGCAAAAGATGCCGAAGAGGCGAAGAAGAGCGGCTACGAATACCGCCCGCATTCGCTCACCGTGAAGTACGAGCTGAAGTCGGACGGCAGCGCGGAAAGCGGAGACCGGCTTTCGCTGGTTGTCGATTCTTACATCTTTACCGGCGGCGCGCACGGCATGCCGCGGCTTGACGCCTATAATGTATGGAATCGGGAAAAGGCCGAGCCGATCAAGCTGCAGGATTTATTTGGCAGCGATTATAAGAAGATCATCGATAAGCAGATTGAGAATGAAATTTCCAGGAACCCGGACATGTATTTCGAGGATGCCTTCAAGGGCATTTCCGACAGGCAAACGTTCTACGTGGAGGACGGCAATGCCGTCATCGTCTTCCAGCCTTATGAGATTGCCCCTTATGCGGCGGGCATGCCGAAATTTCCGATCGCCATTCCCGGGCAAACCGGCAGCTCGGACACCGGTCTCCAACCGCCGGCGGAAGGGGCAGCCGCCGAGCTTATGGTTCAAGGGAAAGTCATTCCCTCCGATGAAGGGGTGATTTATACGAATGCCGACGGTACAGTAATGGTCCCGCTGCGTACAGTCGCCGAGCATCTGGGCTTCAAGGTCGTATGGAACCCGGACACCGAAGGAGCGGAAGTGTCCCGGGGCGCGCAATGGACAGCGGTTCAGCCTGGCAGCGATTCGTATACTTTCAATAAAATGGCCCCGATTTCCCTGGGTGCTGCACCCGTCATCCGGGAAGACGGAAAAATGTACGTGCCGCAATCGTTCTTCTCGGACATTCTGAAAGCCGATGTCCAGTGGAACGGGAATGCCATGCGGATTTCAATATCCTGAAAATTTTACATTTGCTTGAATCTGAGGAGAGGCTTCCCCGCTAACCGGCAAAGTCTCTTCTTTTTCGCTCCGGGAAGTTCAGCGACGTTTACATGAGTACGTTAACCGCTTTGTTGAAAGGCGGTTTTTTGTTGGTATGGCCCGTTCGGCAACGTTCCGCAGTTCAATAGGGCCGCCTTGCCAAGCCTCGCCCGGGATGGATATAATAGGTTCAATAATAAGCAGGGGGTTGGAAGGGTGGCTCAACTGGACGAGTTCTCGCTGATCCGGGCGCTTACGGATAACCGCCAGTCCGCTGCATTTCTTGGTGCCTGCGGCGTCCGCGTAGGGGTAGGCGACGATGCGGCCGTAGCCGAAACGACACCCGGCAGGGAGTTGGTCCTGTCCTGCGATACGATGGTCGAGGATGTGCATTTCAAGCGGGTGACCATGCGCGATTCGGATATCGGCTTCAAGGCCATGGCCTCCAATATCAGCGATATGGCGGCGATGGGCGCCGTTCCCCGACTGGCGCTGGTAGCCTTGTCGGTTCCTGCGGCGATGCCGCTCGAGCGGCTGAAGGCCTTGTACGATGGCATATACGAATGCGCCGGCCGTTACCGGGTCGCGGTTGTCGGAGGAGACACCACCTCGACCCGGGGCGCTTTGACCCTGACGGTGACAATGACCGGCGAAGTGGAGAAGGGCCGGGCGCTGCTCCGTTCTGCGGCCCGGCCCGGCCAGGTCGTCTTCGTCACCGGATATCCCGGAATGTCCGCCGCGGGCCTTGAGCTGCTGCTCGGCCTGGATTGCCCGTCCGACCGCTGGCCGGAATTCGCTCCGGAGCTTGCGCCGCTCGTAGAAGCGCACTGCCGGCCTCTTCCCCAGGTGGAGGCCGGGAGGCTGCTTCTGGCTTCCGGGAACTGCGGCGCGCTGAACGACATCAGCGACGGGTTGGCCAGTGAAGCGTGGGAGATCGCCGAGGCATCCGGATGCGGTCTGCTGCTTGATTCGCGGCGGATTCCGGTTCACGGCAGCCTGCGCGCATATGCCGCGCTGACCGGGAAAGATCCCCTGGACTGGATGTTTTACGGCGGTGAAGATTACCAGCTGATCGGCACGGCTGACCGCAAGGGGTTCGCTTCGCTGAGCGAAGCCCTGGGCAAGGCGGGTATTCCCGTGCGCGAGATCGGCACGGTAAGCGGCAGTTTTGTTGGAGTCCGGGCGCTAGACGGCGGGGGGCGGGATGTTCCGCTGGCGAAAAAAGGGTATAATCATTTCAGGGAGGTTGATTGAGATTCCGCCTCAATATCTTTATTTGTCCGAAAATGAAGAGGACACGGAGCGGCTGGCCGGGCAGCTCGCCGCCCTGCTCGGTCCGGGCGATGTACTGGCTCTGGATGGGGACCTGGGAGCAGGGAAAACCCGGTTCTCGCAAGCCGTTGCGAGGTCTCTGGGCGTGAAGGGAATCGTCAACAGTCCCACCTTTACCCTGATCAAGGAATATGAAGGGGACAGCATGCCCTTCTATCATATGGATGTTTACCGTTTAAGCCCGGAAGAAGCGGGGGAGCTCGGCCTTGAGGAATATTTTGACGGGCCGGGGGTGACCCTCGTGGAATGGGCCGGGCTGATTGAGGAGCTGCTTCCCCCGGAACGGCTGGACATCCGGATCGGGGTTCAGCCCGGGGGAAGCCGCGTGTTTGCCCTGACGCCCCGGGGAACGGAATTTGAACGGCGCTGCCGGCAGTTGAAGGAGAACGGAATTTTTGATGAACTACAGTCATGAAAAGCAATCGGACCGAATTATGCTGGCCATGGATACGGCGACCGCAACGCTTACCGTCGCCGCGGCCCGGGGCGGCCGCCTGCTGGGCGAACGCAACTCGCATGGGGAGAGGAACCATTCGATGTTCCTGCTGCCGGCAATCCGGGAGCTGCTGGAATCTCTGGGAGTCACTCCGCGGGATCTTGGCGGCATTGCAGTCGGTCGGGGGCCCGGATCCTACACGGGGGTGCGGATCGGCGTTTCGGCCGCCAAGACGATGGCCTGGTCGCTCGGCCTGCCGGTTTACGACGTCTCCACCCTGGAAGCGATGGCCCTTGGCGGTTTGGCCCGATGCCGCCTGTCCGGACGGGAGCCGGTCTGGGTTGTTCCGCTGCTTGACGCCCGCCGGGGGCAGGTGTTTACCGGCTGTTTCGCCGCGGCCGGCCCTGCCGGGGACGGAATCCTGCCCGCCGGCTGGATGCGCCTTGCGGAGGACGGCATCCGGCCGATGGACCGCTGGACCGGGGAACTGAAGGGGTACGCCGATCAGGCCGGCCGTCCTCCCGGAATTCTGGCGTTTGTAGGCGAGGTTGGGAATTTTGCCGCCCAGACGGAATCGCTGGCCGCTTCCTGGCCGGGAACCGTCGAGGTGCTGGAACACGAGGTCCGGGCGGCGGATACGGCCCGCCTGGCCTACCCGCGTGTGCTAAAGGGACAGCCGGCCGACCTGCATCGGCTGGTACCCAATTATACGCAGCTTGCGGAAGCGGAAGCAAAGCTGCTGGCCAAACGCGGCCGGGCCGGTCGTTAATGCCCGGGTGGAATAAGGAAGCGGAATGCAGCGAAAGCGGTAAAATCCGCTGCCGCGAATGGAGATGATCGCGTGGAAGACCGAACGGAAGCTCTTGACCGGTCTTTGGAGTTTCGCTCCATGACCCTGAACGATATCAAGACGGTCTGCAAAATCGAGGAAGAGGCGTTTCCCACTCCCTGGACGGAGGGGGCCTTCCGCAATGAGCTGACCAACAATCACTTTGCCCACTATATGATCATGGAATGCGACGGGGAAGTGGCGGGGTACGCGGGCATGTGGCTGATCATGGACGAGGCCCACATCACCAATATCGCGGTCCGTGCGGAATACCGGGGCCGCAAGCTGGGAGAACGGCTGGTCCGCGAGCTGAAACAAACCGCGGCCTTTCTCGGGGCGTCCCGGATGACACTGGAGGTGCGGGTGTCCAACCGCATAGCCCGCAATTTGTACGAGAAGCTGGGCTTCCGTTCCGTCGGTCTGCGCCGCGGGTATTATACCGATAACGGGGAGGACGCCCTGATTATGTGGGTGGATCTGGACCGCGCGGAAGACAGCGAAAGGAAAGAGGAGCGGAAAGCATGAAGGCAAACGGGGGCGGCTTACAGCCGTGCTATATTCTGGCCCTGGAGACCAGCTGCGACGAAACGTCGGCGGCGATCGTCCGGGACGGACTGGAGGTTCTGTCCAACCGGATTTCCAGCCAGATCGAAATTCACCGCCGGTTCGGCGGAGTGGTGCCGGAAGTGGCTTCCCGCAAGCATGTCGAGACCATTACGGTGATGCTGGAAGAAGCGGTCCGGGAAGCGGGAATCCCGCTGTCCGCCCTCTCCGCCGTTGCCGTAACGCAGGGGCCCGGTCTTGTCGGCTCGCTGCTTGTCGGGCTGGCCTCGGCGAAGGCGCTGGCGTTCAGTCTCGGCCTGCCGCTGATCGGCGTACACCACATCGCCGGGCATATTTATGCGAATGGACTCGTTCACCGGCTGGAATATCCGCTGGTGTCGCTGGTCGTCTCGGGCGGGCATACCGAACTCGTCTACAGCCGCGGGGAAGGCCGATTCGAGATCATCGGCCAGACCCGTGACGACGCCGTCGGCGAAGCCTACGACAAAGTCGCCCGGGCTCTCGGCATGCCGTACCCCGGCGGGCCGCACATCGACCGGATGGCTGGCGAAGCCGCGGAAGCCACGCAGCTGCCGCGGGCCTGGCTTGAGCCGGAATCATACGACTTCAGCTTCAGCGGGCTGAAGTCGGCGGTGCTGGCGGCATTGAACCAGGCCCGCATGCGCGGCCGGGAGCTGGATCCGGCCCATGTGGCCCGCGGCTTTCAGGAATCGGTGATCGACGTGCTTGTCGAGAAGGCGATTCGGGCCGCGCAGGCCTACGGGGCGAAGCAGCTGCTCCTGGCCGGAGGCGTGGCGGCGAACCGCGGGCTGCGGGAGCGGCTGGCCGCACGCTGCGCGGAAATCGGCGTGCCGCTTCTGGCGCCGCCGCTCAGCCTGTGTACGGACAACGCCGCGATGATCGGGGCCGCCGCCTATCTGAAGTGGAAGCGGGGGGAGTTTTCTCCGCTGGACATCAAGGCGGAACCGCTGATGAAGCTGGAGGCCTGGTAAACCGGCCGGCGGTGCCGGCGAGGCGTCGTTCGCCCGGAGACGGCATCGGCGCGCGGCCGGGACGCCGGACCAGGCGGCACCAGCCCTTCCGGCGGGGGCATGCGGCCGCGGAATCAGGAAAACAGAACAGAGGAAACCATCTGCAGCAGGCGGCTGACCTGCGAAACGGCCTCCGGGACAAGTACCGGGGGCTGTTTTTTTATCCCCAACCGCGATAAACAGGCTGTGGACAGAGTTATGCACAACCCGTGTGCATAATGTGAATAAGTCTTTTTGGCGCTACGCAGGCAACGGCGGGCAATGGGCGAAGCTATGCAGAACTTTGCGGATAGATTTTCACAGCCTGCATGTGGATAATGTGAATAAGTCGGACCGTAACTACACAATCTTTGATATTTCAACAATGGAAGCGCGACCGCGCTGTGGATAAATCTGTGGATGAAGTGGATAGCCGGCGAACACGGCACATGGCGCGCTCCTGCCCGGCGAAGCCGGTCCTGCAGCGGGAGAAGCGGGACGGATCGGTGTTCGTATGCTTTCCGGAGTCTGTGGAAAAGCTGGTACTGATGGCAACTTATGCACAGGAAGGGAGGGGGGCTTATGGGAACCCGAATCCTATTCGGCAGCGCGGGGAAGTCTCGTCGGGGCCATGTCCGGACCGTTTGGCGGGCGGCGGCGATTCTCCTTTGCCTGGCGGCGCCGGTGGAAAGCGCGGCGGCATCGGCCTCCGGCATCGCGTTTGCGGCGGCCCGGGCGGATATTTCTCCTGCCCCTCTCCGTGCGGCTTCGGCTTCTCCCGGAGAGATTCCGGTTTATGCCCCAGGCGGTCACCCCGCTGCTCCGCCTTCGTCAGGGAGAGCCGCCGCCGAAGCGCCTCCGGATCCGCCGGATACCGGCCCGGCCGCGGCGGGGAGAGCGGGCTCTGCCCCGCTGCCGCCGGCTGATCGGCTCATCCTGCTATCGGTCCCCGGCCTGTCCTTTCTCGAGCTTGGAAAGGACAGCCTGGCCCGGCTGCCGCGCCTCCGCAGTCTGCTTGAGCACGCGGCCGTCGGCGCCATGAATATCCGCACCCCGCGCGCGGGCATGGCCGGCGTCTACCTTTCGCTGGGAGCCGGTCTGCCTGCCGTACCCGCTGCCGAAGCGGGTCCGCTGCAGGCGGACGAGCTGCGCTCCGGCTCGAGCGGAGCCGAGCTGTACCGCCGCTTCGCCGGTCTGCCGCTGTCCGCCGCGGTGGCCGAGCCGGCAGCGGATGGGCTGCGCCGGACGAATCTCCGCGGACCTTTCGGTTCCCGCCCGGGGGCGTTCGGCGAGGCCCTCGCGCGGGCGGGGATCTCCCGGTCCGTCTGGGGCAGCGCCGCGCCGGGTCCGGCCGGCTGCTGCGAAGCCCCGCGGTCCGGCCGTTACGCCGCCTGGCTGCTGATGACGCCGGACGGTCAGGTGCCGGACGGAGATATCAGCGGGCGCGTCCTTCTCCGGGACCCGCTGCGCCCGTTCGGAGTGAAGGCCGATCCGGCGCAGCTGCTGAGGCCGCTGCAAAGCCTGCCGGCCCGGGCGGTCGTGCTGCTCGAGTGGGGGGATCTGTACCGGCTTTACCGCGACAAGGCCCATTACGGGGAGGAGGCCTTTGCCGGCAGGAAGAGGGAGGCGCTGGCGGAGCTTGATGCATTCATCGGCGCTCTGCTTCCCGCGATCCGCGGCCGGACGGGGCTATGGCTGTTCTCGCCGGAGGTGAACGCCGACGCCCGTCGTCAACGCAGCCTGCTCGCCCCTGCGATTTATTACGCCGAAGGGCTGAGCCCCGGCCTCCTGACTTCCCCGACGACGAAGCGGAGCGGTCTGCTCGCCTATACGGATGCGGCTCCGACCTGGCTGGCCCAGCTTGGGGCCGCCGTGCCTCCGGAGATGATCGGCTGCCCGGCGGAAATCGAAAGCGGCGGCGCTGCGCTCGGCCGGCTGCAGCGCGAGCTGGACAAGCTGGCGCGAATCTACCGGCTGCGTCCCCATCTGCTCTACCCCTTTGCCGTCTACGAGGTGTTGGTGCTGTCTGCCGGTCTGCTTGCTATCGCAGCCAGGCGGCCTGTCCGCCCGGGCCTGGCCCGCCTGCTCCTCCGGCTGCTCTACACGCTGCCGGCGGCCCCCCCGGCTATGCTGCTGTCCGGTTGGCTGGCCGCACTTCCCGGATGGTTTCAGACGCTATTTGTCCTCGTTTTTGTCGCCGCGGCTTCCCGGATCGCGCTGCTGATGGAATGGAAAACATCCCTGGCCGTCTTGTGTCTGGCAACGGCCGGTCTGATTTTGGCCGACGGGCTGAGCGGTTCGCACGCCATGAAGCATTCCGTGCTTGGATACGATGCGATGATCGGGGCCCGGTATTACGGGATCGGCAATGAATATATGGGCGTTCTTCTCGGCGCTGTCGCATTGGGATGGGCGGCGGGTCTGCAGGCCTTCTTCCGTTTGTACTCCCGCCGCAGGCGCAGAGGCCGGCTCTCGCAGGTTCCGCTCCTGTGGTCGGAGCCTTGGGCGCTGCTGCTTTTCGCGGCGGTCGCGCTGTACCTGGCCCTGCCGAACGCGGGAAGCAACGCCGGCGGAGCCCTGGCCGCCGCCGCGACCTTCGGCACGGCCTGGCTGCGGATCTACCGCCCCGGGGTAACGTCTGCCGCCGGCAAGCTCCCGCGCCGGGGCTCTCGCCTTCAGACCGCCCTGCGCCATACCGGGTTTGCGGCTGCGTTCACAGCGGCCGCCCTGGCTCTCCTGTGGCTGTGCAATCAATGGTTTGCGGGGGAGCCGTCCGGAAAAAGTCACATCGGAAGAGCCATGGACCGGGTGAAGGAAGGGGATTTCGCCTATATCGGCCGGATGATGGCCCGCAAGCTGGCAATGAACTGGCATTTGTTCAACGTTTCGGTATGGAGCAAGGTTCTGGTGGCGGGGCTGGCCGTTGTGGTGGTATTTCTGCTCCTGCGGGCAGGACCTGCGCGCCGATGGGAGGAGGAGGAGCCGATCCTGATCCGCGGCCTGGGGGCGGTCGGCCTTGGAGCCGCGGCGGCGCTGCTGGTGAACGATTCGGGCATCGTGGCGGCGGCGACCATGATCATCTATGCCGCCGTTCCGCTGTTGATGATGGGGGTCGGGGAGTTGCAAGCCCGCGGAAAACCGGCAAAAGCCGCCCCGGCTCAGGACACAAGCGATTCCCAGTCCTTGTAACACTGTTCCAGGGCGGCTTTCTCATTTTCCAGTTCGGTGCTGATTTCCTGCACCTTCCTGTAGTCGTTGTAGATTTCAGGCTCCGCCAGCTGCTCCTCCAGCGCGGCGATCTTTGCTTCCCGCCCGGCGATTTCTTTCTCCAGCTGCTCGATCTTGCGCTGGCGGCTGCGTTCTTCGCGCCGGGCCTGTTTTTCCGTTTCGTAGCTTGCGCGCTCGCTTCCGGCGGGGGAGACCGGTTCGGCTGTTTTTGCCGCCTCCTTCTCCGCCTGTTCGGCGGCCAGCTCTGCCATCTCCCGTTTTTTTTCCAAATAGTCGTCGTAGTTGCCCAGATAGCCTGCCGCGCCCTCCGGGGTCAGTTCGATGATGCGCTCCGCCATTTTGTTCAGAAAATAACGGTCATGGGAAATGAAGAACAGCGTCCCTTCGTAATCGAGCAGAGCTGATTCAAGCACTTCCTTGCTGAACAGGTCGAGATGGTTGGTCGGTTCGTCGAGGATCAGGACGTTGGCGTTCTGCAGCATCAGCTTGGCCAGGGCGACCCGGGCCTTTTCTCCTCCGCTCAGGGAAGAAATTTTCTTCAGCACGTCATCCCCGCTGAACAGAAAACAGCCGAGTACGGAGCGGATCCGTACTTCTTCCTCCTGGGGAAACGCGTCCCAGACCTCGCCGAGGACCGTCTTGGTCGGAGTAAGGGTGCTCTGCTCCTGGTCGTAGTATCCGATCTTCACGTTGGTACCCCAGTAGTACATGCCGTGATCCTGCCGGTGCTTGCCGATCAGCGTCTTGAGCAGTGTCGTTTTGCCCACTCCGTTGGGACCGATGAGGGCCACACGTTCCCCCCGGTACAGATTGAAGCTGACGCCGGTGAATAACGGCCGGCTTCCGTCGTAGGAAACCTGCAGATGATGCACATCAAGCACGTCCTGACCGGTAGGCTGTCCGATCTGGAAGGCAAAGGATGCCCGCTTCAGCTCCCCGGGCGGCTTTTCGATCCGCTCCATGCGTTCCAGCGCTTTGCGCCGGCTTTGGGCTCGCCTGGTCGTCGAAGCGCGAACCAGGTTGCGGCGGATGAATTCCTCCATGCGGGCAATTTCGTCCTGCTGTTTCTCATATTGCTTGAGCTGGCTTTCGTATTCCGCCGCTTTCAATTCCACATAGCGGGAATAATTTCCGGCATACCGTTTGGAGACCGTCCGTTCAATTTCATAAATGGTGTCCACCAGGGCATCGAGGAAAAAGCGGTCATGCGACACGACGACAATGGCGCCGGAGTAGCCCCGCAAATAGCCTTCCAGCCAGGTCAAAGTGGCGATGTCCAGGTGGTTGGTCGGCTCGTCCAGCATGAGAATCTCCGGCTCCTGAAGCAGCATTTTGGCCAGGGCCAGCCGGGTTTTCTGACCGCCGCTCAGCGTATGGACCGGCGTATCGGGAGGAAAATCGCCGAACCCCATCCCGTGAAGAATGGCGCGGATTTTGGCTTCCATCGCGTAACCGCCCCGCTCCCGGAATGTTTCCGATAATCTGGCGTACCGATCCATGGTGTCGGCGTAAGCCTTCTCGTCGGCGGACAGCTCCGGTTCGGCCATGCGCTGCTCCAATCGGCGCAGTTCCTCCTCCATGCCGAGCAGCGGCCCGAAGACCTCCATCATTTCGTTCCAGATGGAGCGGTCGGAATTCAGGCCGCTGTTTTGCGCCAAATACCCGATACGGATCTCCTTCGGCCGGTAGATTTCTCCGGCGTCGCAGGACATTTCCCCCGCGATGATTTGCAGAAGAGTGGATTTTCCGGCGCCGTTGACCCCGACCAGGCCAATGCGTTCACGCTCGTGGATTTGGATCGATATATTGGATAAAACAGTTTTTGCCCCGTAATGCTTGGCAATTCCCGTCGCCTGCAACAGCATGATGATTTCCTCCTTGGCGGCGGCCTGCCGGACCGCCCAATGCAAATCAACGTTATCTTTAAGTGTAGCGAAAAACGGGCATCGCGCAAGGCCGTAAAATGGATATATGAAAAGCAAGCGAAAATTATCGCCCGGGGCCGGCAGGAAAAACAGGGACGGATATGGAAAGCTAAGAACGAAACGAATGCAGGCCAGGACCTGCTTCCATTTCCGGGAAAAAGGGGTTTCGCGATGAAGAATCCAAATAGGCTGCGGGTCATGTCCTTCAATATCCGGCACGGCCGCGGGGAGGATCAGCGTGTGGATTTGCGGCGGATTGCCGAAGTTATCCGGAGCAGCGGCGCGGATGTGGTCGGCCTGCAGGAGGTGGACCGGTTTCTGCCGCGCAGCGGCATGGTGGACGAGGCGGCCGAACTGGCCCGGATGCTGGGAATGCGGCATTGTTTTGCCGCCAGCCTGACATTCGGGACGGGGGAGTACGGAAATGCGCTCCTTAGCCGCTACCCGATCGCCGAAAGCCGTTTTGAACGGCTGCCCGATCAGGGCGAGATCCGCAGTTTGCTGACTGCGGAACTTGAGCCGGGCGCGGGCCGCCTGACGATATTGGTGACGCATCTCGGGCTCAAAGACGCGGACCGGCGGGGCCAGCTGACGGTCATTGCGGAGCGGCTTCGCGGGCTTGGACAGCCGGCTGTGCTGGCGGGAGATTTCAATGCCCGCACCGGGGATCCGGCGCTGCGGCTGCTGCCCGCCGAATTCCGCAAGGTGCCGCTAATCCCCGCGGGAAGCTCCACCCTTCACAGCGGCGGGGAAATCGATCACCTGTTCGCCAATTTCGGCGGAGATCAGGTCACGGCCCGAACGCTGCCGTCCGACGCATCGGATCATGATCCCGTCGTTGCCGATTTCCCGCTCGTCCCGGCCGAATGAGGGAGGGGCCGTTCCGCATTTTCATCTCTTCCCGGGTATGATAAAATACTCACAAGCTCCAACCTTATATTTTCGGGAAAGGCTGAGGTTATATATGACGGAATCCCGGGACAAGCCTGCGATTCGTGAGAGGATTCTGAAGCTTAGGCAAGCCCTGCCCGCTCAAGAGCATGCCCGTCTCTCCCGGGCAATTTGCCGCCGGTTTGCGGAGCGTTTCTTCCGGGAGACAGAATCGGCAGGGAAGACCGGCCTTGCCTTTCTCACGTATATGCCGTTTCGCGGGGAGCCGGATGTCACGCCGCTGATGAAGGCTTGCTGGCGGCAGGGCATTGCGGTTTGGGTTCCGCGGAGCGAGAAGGACAGCCGCCGGCTGCATTGGCATCGGATTCGCAGCTTCGCCGATCTCGAACAAGGGGCCTACGGAATTCTCGAGCCCCGCAGGGAACTGCCCGTGCTGGATGAAAACCGGCCGATCGGGTGGATTCTGGTTCCCGGCGTTGCTTTTGACGAATCCTGCGGACGGATGGGTTATGGCGGCGGGTATTACGACCGCTTTCTGGCGGAACTCGCCCGCCGGCCCGGACCGCGCCCGGTCGCGGTGGCAGCGGCCTTCGAGCTGCAGGTGCTCCCGGTTCTTCCGCTCGAGGCACATGATATGCCGCTGGATGCGGTCGTCACGGAGGAGCGGGTTCTGGAAATCAGCCGAGGATGGCAGGGAGGAGGGGGGCAGGCATGAGCGATAATTTGACGCATTTCAATGAACAGGGCAGGGCGCGCATGGTCGACGTTTCCGGCAAGGAAAGCACGAAGCGGTCGGCAACGGCACGCACGACGGTATCCATGATGGCTTCCACGCTGGAACGGATCAAGTCGGGGAACATAGGGAAAGGCGATGTGCTCGCTGTCGCCCAGGTGGCCGGCATTCTGGCTGCCAAGAAGACGTCCGAGTGGATCCCGATGTGTCATCCGCTGCCGCTTACGGGAATCGATCTCCGCTTTTCCGATAACGGGAAGGATGCGCTTTACATTGAAGGAACCGTGAAGACGACCGGAGTTACGGGAGTGGAGATGGAAGCTTTGACGGCGGTAAGCGCGGCTGCGCTGACCGTTTATGATATGTGCAAATCGCTGCAGAAGGACATGGTGATCGGTCCGACTCTGCTGGTGGCCAAGAGCGGCGGAAAAAGCGGCGATTTTCACAGAACCGATACAAATTCCTGAATATCAATCGTGTATAGTACAGGTAAGGAGTGAGAGGATGAGCTGGAAAGTGGCGATTTTGACCGCCAGCGACCGGGGTTCCAGGGGCGAAAGAGAAGACACGAGCGCCCAGGTCATCCGCGAGCTGGTGGAAGAAGAGATGCAGGGGGAGATTATCGAATACCGGATCGTGCCGGACGAGATGGACGAGATCATGGCCTCCCTCATTGAAATAACGGAATACTATCAGCCCGATCTCATTCTGACCACGGGCGGTACCGGACTCGGACCCAGAGACGTTACACCCGAAGCGACGCTGAAGGTCATCGACCGTGAGGCGCCGGGATTCGCCGAAGCCATGCGGATGGCTTCCCTGCAGAAATCCCCGCGGGCGATGCTCTCCAGAGCCGTTTCGGGCGTGCGGGGACGCACCCTGATCATCAATTTGCCCGGAAGCCCCAAAGGGGTGCACGAGAATTTGGCGGTGATTATCGATCATCTGCCGCACGCCCTGGAAATTTTGAGCGGGCGGGAGAGTGACCATTGATGGACGATTCCATGCTGCGTGAAGTGAAGGTAGAAGATGCCGTCGGTCTCGTGCTGGCCCACGATTTGACCCAGATTTTGCCCGGCCGCTTCAAAGGCCGGCTTTTTCGCAAAGGGCATGTCATCCGCGAGGAGGATATTCCGGCGCTGCTCAGCATTGGCAAGGAGCATATCTACACGATTCATCTGAAAGAAGGATTTCTTCACGAGGATGAGGCCGCTGAACGGATGGCCCGGGCCGTTGGTGGGAACCATATTTTCTATAGCGAGCCACATGAAGGCAAAGTTACCCTGAAATCGGAAATCTTCGGGCTGGCCAAAATCGCCAGGGAGTTCATCGATCAGGCGAACGCGATCGATCAGGTGGCCATGGCGACGATCCGGAGCGATACTCCGGTCAAGCCGCAGCACCCCCTGGCGGGCATGCGCGTCATTCCGCTGATCGTGGACGAGCCGAGAATTGCCCGGCTGGAGAAGCTGGCCGCCGAATGGAGGGGGGCTCACCCGGGACGCAATATTATCGAAGTCAAGCCGTTCCGCAAGCTTCGCGCCGGCCTGATTACTACCGGAAGCGAAGTGTTCAAGGGCCGGATCGAAGACAGGTTCGGCCCGGTGGTTCGGGAGAAGCTGGCCCAGTTCGGTTCCGGGGTCATCGAGCAGCGGCTTGTCCCTGACGACAGCGACACCATCGTCTCGGAGATCCGCCGTTTTCTGGAGCTTAAGGCCGATCTGATTCTTGTGACCGGAGGAATGTCCGTTGATCCGGATGATCGGACTCCGGGAGCGATCCGCCGTTCCGGAGCCGAGGTTGTCAGCTACGGTACCCCCATGCTTCCCGGATCGATGCTGATGACGGCGTATCTGGGGGAAGTGCCGATTCTTGGTCTTCCCGGCTGCGTCATGCACGATCCCTATACATCCTTCGATGTCATTCTGCCCCGCATCTGCGCCGGAGAGCGGATTACGCGGGAAGACATTACGGCCATGGGGTACGGAGGGCTGTACGGGTATTAAGACGCATAACGGTATGTCGAAGCTTTTTCATTCACTGAAGGAGGTTGTTGAATCATGGGTCTTGGAAATATCGGCGTGGGCGGTCTTGTCCTGATTGTCCTGCTTGCGCTTTTGCTGTTCGGCCCGAGCAAGCTGCCGGAGCTCGGACGCGCCTTCGGACGGACGCTGAGGGAATTCAAGAATGGCACCCGCGAGATCATCTCGGACGAAGACGATACGCCGGAGCGCAAGGAAGTATCCGGCACGCACAGCGATACGCGCAAACCGGAAGAGCGGACGGCGGATCGGAGACTGCCGGAATAACGGATGTTTCCTGATACTTCGCTTTGCCGCGCCCGGCGGGCGGGCAAGGCAATGTTTTGCTTTTGCCGCGTTGGCGGCGGCTGCATCCATGGAGCAGGTTGGTGAAAAACATGAATCAAGACGAAATGTCTCTGGTGGAGCATCTGACCGAGCTGCGCAGGAGGCTGATCTGGGTCCTCGCGGTCTTCGTTGTAGCCATCATCATCGGCTTTTTCTGCGCCAAGCCGATCATTCTGTTTCTGAAAGGCATTCCTCCGGCAAACGGCATTGAGTGGAATGTGTTTTCTCCTTGGGATACGGTCCGCATGTACATGAATTTCGCCTTTGTGATCGGACTGGTCATCTCATTGCCGGTGCTGCTTTACCACGTCTGGGCGTTCGTCAAACCGGGGCTTAAGGAAGAGGAGCAGAAAGCCTCTGTCAAATACATCCCGTTTGCGTTTGTTTTGTTTTTGGCGGGGCTGGCCTTCGGATATTTTATCGTGTTTCCGATGGCGTTCTATTTCACCACGACGCTGTCGCATTCGCTGGAATTGACCGAAACGTACGGGATCTCACAATATTTCTCGTTCATGTTCAACATTCTGATCCCGCTGTCCCTGCTGTTCGAATTGCCCATCGTGGTGATGTTTCTGACACGGATCCGGCTGTTGAACCCGTTTCGGCTGCAGAAATTGCGGAAAGCGGCATATATGGTGCTGGTGGTGGCTGCCACCATCATTACTCCTCCGGATGCGGTATCGGCGATTATCGTTTCCATCCCGATGATTGTGTTGTATGAATTCAGCGTACTGCTGTCGAAAATCGTTTACCGCAAACAGCTGGAGCGGGATCAGGCCTGGGAAGCGGAGTATGGCTCCTGATCTCCGGGAGCCGAACAAAGCTCTCAATTTTTTCCTGCAAAACCCCCGAAATTTATGCAAACCCCCTTGCAAATTGAAAGCAAAATTATTATGATATTAATTGTTATTAGCACTAGCCCAGTTCGAGTGCTAACAAAACTCAGCATATTCAAAGGAGGCTATTTTTTCATGATCAAACCGTTAGGTGACCGCGTTGTCATTGAACCTATCGCCAAGGAGGAGACTACCGCCAGCGGAATCGTGCTTCCGGATACGGCGAAGGAAAAGCCGCAAGAAGGCAAGGTCGTTGCCGTCGGCAGCGGAGCTTTCCAAAACGGTCAGCGCATCCCCATGGAAGTGAAAGAAGGGGACCGCGTCATTTTCTCCAAATATGCAGGTACGGAAGTGAAATACGACGGCCGCGAGCTGCTGATTATGCGCGAAAGCGACATTCAAGCTATTCTGGCCTAAGATGAAATAACCGCATCCCGTGGATTTTCATAGTGTTTGCCTGCAAGCACACGATTGACTATACTTAGCTAGACCATGTACGAAAACCATAACGATTGGGAGGTATTCTTTTCATGGCAAAAGAAATCAAATTCAGTGAAGACGCACGCCGTGCCATGCTGCGCGGGGTAGACGCCCTGGCTAACGCAGTGAAAGTTACTCTGGGCCCGAAAGGCCGCAATGTCGTATTGGAAAAGAAATTCGGCAGCCCGCTGATCACGAACGACGGCGTAACCATCGCCAAAGAAATCGAACTCGAAGATGCTTTCGAGAACATGGGCGCCCAACTGGTTAAAGAAGTCGCCACCAAGACCAACGACGTGGCCGGTGACGGTACGACGACGGCAACTGTGCTGGCTCAGGCGATGATTCGCGAAGGCCTGAAGAATGTAACGGCCGGCGCCAACCCGATGGTTATCCGCAAAGGGATTGAAAAAGCGGTGAAAGCAGCCGTTGACGAGTTGAAGAAAATCGCCAAGCCGATCGAAGGCAAGCAATCCATCGCTCAAGTTGCCGCAATTTCCGCTGCTGACGACGAAGTGGGCCAACTGATCGCCGAAGCGATGGAGAAAGTGGGCAACGACGGTGTCATCACTGTTGAAGAGTCCAAAGGCTTCGCTACCGAGCTGGAAGTTGTCGAAGGTATGCAATTCGACCGCGGTTACATCTCCCCGTACATGATTACGGATACGGACAAGATGGAAGCCGTTCTGGAAGATCCGTTCATCCTGATTACCGACAAAAAGATCTCCAACATTCAGGAGATTTTGCCGGTACTTGAAAAAGTCGTACAACAAAGCCGTCCGCTGGTTATTATCGCTGAAGATGTGGAAGGCGAAGCTCTGGCTACCCTGGTGGTCAACAAACTGCGCGGTACCTTTACTTGCGTGGCTGTGAAAGCCCCGGGCTTCGGCGACCGCCGCAAAGCTATGCTGGGGGATATCGCCGCTCTGACCGGCGGTCAAGTGATTACGGAAGAACTCGGCCTCGAGCTGAAATCGACCGGAATCGATCAACTGGGACGCGCACGTCAAGTTCGCGTAACCAAAGAGAACACGATCATCGTGGATGGTGCCGGCGACAAGAAGGATATCGGCGCACGCGTTCAACAAATCCGCGCTCAACTGGAAGAAACCACTTCCGATTTCGACCGCGAGAAGCTGCAAGAGCGCTTGGCCAAGCTCTCCGGCGGCGTAGCCGTGATCAAAGTCGGCGCCGCTACCGAAACCGAGCTGAAAGAGCGCAAGCTGCGCATTGAGGACGCCCTGAACTCCACTCGTGCAGCCGTGGAAGAAGGTATTGTATCCGGCGGTGGCACCGCCCTTGTGAACGTCTACAATGCGGTAGCCTCTGTTTCCGCAACGGGCGACGAGCAAACCGGCGTCAACATCGTGCTGCGCGCCCTGGAAGAGCCGGTTCGCACCATTGCCGCCAACGCCGGCCAGGAAGGTTCGGTTGTGGTTGAGCGTCTGAAGAAAGAAGAAGTCGGCATTGGCTACAACGCCGCTACCGGCGAATGGGTAAACATGTTCAACGCGGGGATCGTCGACCCGGCGAAGGTTACGCGTTCCGCTCTGCAGAATGCCGCTTCCGTGGCTGCGATGTTCCTGACCACCGAAGCCGTCATTGCCGACAAGCCGGAAAAAGAAAAAGCTCCGGCCGCGCCTGACATGGGCGGTATGGGCGGTATGATGTAATAAGGGCTCCCGCCCTTGTATATCGGGATTTCCAAGCGGATACCCGCCATAGAGTAAAGGACGTTATCTTGACAGTTCATCTGCCAAGAGGCGTCCTTTTTCTATGGGCCCTTCGGCACTATACGACCTTATTGTGCCTAAGGATAACATGCTGCGCCAGATCAATTCTCCTTCGTCTTCGACGAGCTGTCTGACGTGGATTTGGTCGAGCGCTCCCGTTATGACATGTCATTTAGATACTTTCCGCAGATGGCGCCGGAAGAAGCAGTAATTGACCCAAGCTC
>Ga0310828_1000993_pt1 | contig 20533 bp, 19 predicted proteins | sample WT_ome_3_FD_202242 | JGI IMG/M metagenome (GOLD analysis project Ga0310828, IMG submission 202242) | Sorghum-adapted microbial communities enriched on wild type (WT) sorghum from Joint BioEnergy Institute, Emeryville, California, United... ... | reverse complement strand
GTATGCTTGGAGACAGAAGTCAGGACACGTGCAGACGGATCATCAGGCCGCGGGTGCGGCAGCCGGTCCATCCGGCGAGTGGTGAGACGGCAAGGAGCAACCGGACCTGTGGCGCCGCTGCCGGGACCCACCCGACCACATGGTGAGCAGGCTTGATCACACGGCGAGCGGAACGGCGGCATAGCCATCCAGCTGCATGGAACGATGACCGCAAATCTGTGACAACGATCATCGACGAACAGGAGTGAGGCGCATGAACAGACTCGTGTGGTACCAGGACTACCGCCATGGCAACGGGGATCTTGGAGCGTGGAATATTCGCATCGGCAACGACCTGCTGGATGCGGACGGCCATCCCGTCATGCCTGGATGGGGCAATGGCGAACTGCAATACTACACCGGCAGCTCCGCCAATCTGTACATCGACAGGGAAGGATTGAATCTGTGCGCGCGGCGCGAGCTCGTGGAGCAGGACGGACGACGCTTCACCTATACCTCGGCGCGCATCGATACGAAGGATCGCATGTCCTTCTGCTACGGCAAGCTGATCGTCCGCGCCAGGCTGCCCGTGGGACAGGGTCTGTGGCCGGCGATCTGGATGATGCCCCAGGACCAGGCTTACGGTCCGTGGCCGGCATCCGGCGAGATCGACATCATGGAGGCGCGCGGCCGCCTGCCCCGGATCGTGGCTGGCACCTTGCATTACGGCAAGGATTGGCAGAGCAAGGTGACCGACGAGCATCCCTACGAGCTTCCGGGTGGCGCGATCGACAGCTTCCACGACTACGGGTTGGAATGGACCGCCGAATCCATTCGTTGGCTGGTGGACGGCCATTGCTACGCGGAGAGCGCCCTGAGGCCAGGCATGCCCTTCGACAAGCCGTTCTACCTGGTGCTCAATCTGGCCGTCGGCGGATTCTACGACCCCGTGCCGGTGGATGACAGCCGTTTGCCTGCCGTGATGACCGTCGCGGGCATCTGGCTGTATCAATAACCAGCTGCTCTTCACTCCCGCTGCGTTCGCGCATAAAAGGGCTGTGGGCTATGCGGATGTTGCTAATGAAAGGATGGCCTGGGGGTCGGAACGTCGATTCCTTGTTTTGACGAGAGCTGCACTTTTCAAATGCTAATGAAACGTCGATTACGGTAGAAGGATGTTCTCAGCGCGTTCCAGCCAAAAAAAGAGCTGTCCCTTACGTCCAGGATCATGGACATACGGACAGCTTCAAGATTGGAGTGGGATGTTATGAGTGGCAGGATTGAATCAGGCGTTAGGCTTGACCAGGATTTTCACCTGGTTTCTTTCCTTCAGCAGCGCCTCAAAGCCTTCGCTCACGGCATCTTCGAGCTTGATGCGCTTCGTGACGAGCTTGTCCGCCGGGAAATATCCTTGCGCCATCAGGCTGATGACAGCCGGGAACACATCGCGGTAACCGATGATGGCATTGATCTTGCGCTCTGCGAGCACGATATGGTTCGGATGGATCGTCGCTTCCTTCTCCCAGATGCTCAGCACCATCAGTTCACCGTTCGGCTTGACCGCATTCAGCGATTGTGTCAGGACCGGACCTACGCCTGTCGTTTCATAGGCGACGTCCACGCCCCCGCCGGTCCGTTTGCGCAATTCTTCCACAACGTCGTATTCCTTCGGATCGATGACGATCGCGCCGAGCTCTGCCGCCTTCTGCTTGCGTTCCGGTGACAGCTCGACCGCATAGATCTCAGCGGCGCCGGCAGCCTTCAAGGCTTCGATGACGAGCAGGCCGATCGGGCCTGTGCCGAATACAGCCGCCTTGTCGCCGGCTTTCAATCTGCTCTGGCGAACGGCATACAGCGCCACTGCTGCCGGTTCCACCAGCGCCCCTTGCTCGTAAGATACGCTGTCCGGAATCTTGTGCACGCGATAGTCGTCGAACACCACATATTCCGAGAAACCGCCGCCGCCTCCCGCCAAGCCAAGGAAGCCCATCTTCGGACACAGATTGTAAAGTCCCTGTCTGCAGGTTTCACATTCGCCGCAAGCGTAGATCGGTTCCACGACGACGCGGTCGCCTGGTTTGAACTTCGTAACGCCTTCTCCAACCTCCACCACTTGCCCGGAAAACTCATGGCCCATGACGATCGGCGCTTGCTCTCCGGTGATCGGATGAGGAGCATCCTTCGGTATGAAGATCGGTCCAGCTGTATATTCATGCAAGTCGCTGCCGCAGATACCGCACCATTCCACTCTGAGCTTGACCTTGCCCGGTTGAACTTTCGGTTCCTCGATCTGCTCAAGTCTCAGGTCTCTTGGTCCATGCCAACGCAATGCTTTCATTGATGTCATCTCCTCGGGAAGTTTTGTAACCATCTGATTTTGCGAAAATATAGCGAATGTCTCGGAAACGTTTCCCATTCGTATTCTCTCACTTTTCGTTCTAAAATGTCAAATGTAAACGCGCCTCTTCACGAATTATTCATAGACTTGTTATAAAAATATGGTATACTTGCAAATGATATCGAACTCATGATGGAAACGTTTCCAGTTTTGTATCGAGGTGTTATACGGACCATGAGCAAAAAAGTCACGATTGAAGATGTTGCCAAACATGCGGGCGTTGGCATCGCTACCGTCTCGCGAGCCATCAACAACAGCGGCGGGATCAGTCCGAAGACCAAAGCAAAAGTCATGGCGGCGATCGAGGAACTGGGCTTCGTTCCCAATTCGATCGCACAGAGCCTGAAGTTCAGACAGACCCAGCAGATCGCCCTGGCCGTTCCGGATATTCGCAACGCCCTGGTGCCGGAGATCGCCTATGCGGTGGAGAAGGCCGCCAAGCATTATGGCTACAGGGTCGTGCAGATCAATACACTGGGCAGCGAGAAGGCGGAACTGGATCTGTTCAGGGAAGTGAGGAAGCTGTATGTGGACGGATTGATCATGGTACCGCTCGCCTATCCCGACGAGCTGATCGAGTTGATCAACAAAAGCCCCATTCCCGTATCGCTCATCAACTACGGCAAGAAGCTGAACCCGGGCGTGCAGGCCGATATTGTCAGCATGGCCACCCAGGAGGGTAAGCTGGTGATGGAGCATCTGCTCAGCATCGGCCGGACCCGCATCGCCTATGCGGGCGCACCGAAGGAGATCGTCCCGGAGCGCTACATGGCCTATGAAGAGGCGGTGAGCAGCGTGGACCGTTCCTTGATCTATTTCGGGGATGACCTGTCCTTGCAGACCGGCGTGCGCGCTGCCGACTACTTCGTCAGCTTATCCCGCATGCCGGATGCGGTCTACGCCGAGAACGACATGATCGCGATCGGCCTGATCAACCGCCTGAAGGAGTTGGGCATCAGAGTTCCGGAAGATATCGCGGTAGTCGGCATCGGCAATATCGTGTGGGGGCAGATCGTCCTGCCCAGACTGACCACCGTCTCGATCCTGAGCGCCGAGTCGGCCAAGGTTGCCACAGAGCTGCTCTTGAACCGCATCCTGGAGCAGCGTTCAGGCGGATATGAGCGCGTGGAATTCGAGCCTCGGCTGATCATCCGCGAATCCAGCGTCGTCATGAAGCATACGCGAGTCTGACGGCATCTGCTCATCGGGTTTATGAGCATACCGCCAGCGCCAAAGTGCCGGCGATCATCAGGAGCAGCCCCAGCAACGCCGTGCGACTCAGCTTCTCGCGGAACGCGATATACGAGAAGGTTACGGTGAAGACGATGCTCAGCTTGTCGATCGGCACGACGACGCTGACCACACCTTGCTGAATCGCATAATAGTAGCAGAGCCAGGAAGCGCCCGTGGCCAGTCCCGACAGCCCGATGAACATGAGCTCACGCGGGACGATCGTTCGCAGTTGCTTCTGTTTGCCGCGCATCCATACGATGACCCACGCCATGACCAGCACAACCGCCGTCCGGATCGCGGTGCCGAGGTTGGATTCCACATCCTCGATGCCGACCTTCGCCAGTATCGAGGTCAGCGCGGCGAACACAGCCGCCCCGATCGCATAGAGCAACCATGCATGGCCCTTGCCCTGGCGCACCGCCCGCTTGCGCTCGACCATCATCAGGATTCCGAAGCCGAGGGCCGCAGTGCCGATCAGCTTGACCGCCAGATGCCCGGTTTCGCCGAGGAACAGGATGGCGAGCAGCACCGTCAGCACGGTGCTCGACTTGTCGATCGGCGCCACCTGATTGACGTCGCCCAACGACAACGCCTTGAAGTAGCAGAGCCAGGACGCGCCAGTCGCCAGCCCTGATAATAGAAGGAAGAGAACGGATTTCGTAGAAATGTGCTTGATCGTTCCCTCCGAGCCGACGACCCACACCATCACCCATGCGAAGATGAGCACCACGATCGTCCGAAGCGCCGTTGCCACATCGGAATCAGTGCTCCGGATGCCGCATTTGGCAAGGACCGACGTCAATCCTGCAAAGAAGGCGGACAACACCGCCATCGCAATCCACAACACATCATGCTCCCCTAACCCGCATGTCAAATGTCATTATGAGCAATCGTGTCCCAGATGATTCATGTCAGCGAAAATCGGCAATAGCCGTGGATGCGTTATGGAACCATATCGGGCGAGAAAATCAACCAATATCACCCAATAACGCACTGACGTTCCGTTAGCTTTGGGAAAATGGCCGTTTGGCCACCAATAGCGGATTGACGTTCCGTTACGGCGGGAAGCTGGTCCCAGCGTGACCCATAGTTCCTGGATCCCGCCACGAGCAACAACGAAGATAAACAACAGCCTTCTCCAAACCACATCATTCTGGTCGCAGATGAGCCTGTAGACCGGCCATGTTATCAGCTGCCCCCTGCGGGCTCAGGCAAATTGCGGCAGATACTTGCGGTGCGCAGCGATCAGGTCATCCAGTATCGCCCTGGCAAGCGCCGCCGTCCCGACAAGCGGATGAATCGTGAGGGCATGGAGCGCGCTGTGATAATCTCCATGCACCGCCGCCTCGATCGTCAGCTCCTCGTAAGCTTTCACCACCTGCAACAACCCGCGGGCGGCCGGCGGCAGCGGCTTGCTGAGCGAGAGCGGTGAGGCGCCGCTGGCGGAGATGACGCATGGCACCTCGATCGCCGCATCCTCCGGCAGGAAAGAGATGATCCCGTTGTTGCGCGTGTTCACGATCTGAATGTCCTTCCTGTTGTTATGGATGGAAGCGATCAGCTGCACCGCCGCCTCCGAATACCAGGCGCCTCCGCGCTGGTCGAGCTGCTTCGGCTTCACGTACAGGTCAGGATTCTGATAGATCTCGAACAGCTCCTGCTCCAGCCGCCTGATCACATCCGCGCGCGTCTCGCCTTGCTTCAGCTGATTCAATTGATCCTCCAGCATCCTGTCCTTCAGATAGTAATAGCGAAGATAGCTGCAGGGCAAGGAGCCAAGCGACCGAAGGAAACCTTCTCCCCAATCATGGTCGGGGATGTTCTTCACCTTCAAGCCCTCGCCGCTATCGAATGCCCGCAGCACTTCCTGTGTGCGATCGGCCCCTCGGATGAGCACGCGCTGCGTCCAGTTCAGGTGATTGATGCCGACCATCTCGATGTCCACCTCATCCGGCGCCACTCCCATCACCTGGGCGATCTGCATGCGGGTATGGATGGGCAGATTGCACAGCCCGATCGTCCGCACCCTGGAATGCTTCAGCACAGCCTCGGTGATGATGCCTGCCGGATTGGTGAAGTTGATGAGCCAGGCGGTTGGCGCCAGCTCCTCGATGTCACGGCATATGTCCAGGATGACGGGGATCGTGCGGAGCGCTTTGGCCATGCCGCCCGCGCCGGTGGTCTCCTGTCCGATGCAGTTGTGACGCAGCGGGATGCGTTCATCAAGCGCGCGAGCATCCAGCATGCCGACTCGGATCTGCGTCAGGACGTAGCTCGCGCCGCGTATGGCCTCACGACGGTCCAGGGTGAGATGCATGCGGATCGGGAGGTTGGCATGCTCGATCATGCGCCTGGCGAGGCCGCCCACGATCTCCAGCTTGCGCCTGCCCTCCTCGATGTCGACGAGATACAGATCGGTCACGGGCAACTGATGATGATACCGGATCAATCCATCGATCAGTTCGGGCGTATAGGAAGACCCGCCTCCGATCACCGCCACTTTCAGGGATTTGTCACTCATGGTCGCTCTCCTCTTCCGTTTGATGAGATATGATTGGATCCAGCCTTCCTTCACCTGTGGTGTACGCTGCGTTGTCCCGGACGTCAGCAACTGTGTCAGCTCTGGTGGACATGCCTGAAATGTCCGCAGCGTTCATGCCAACACGGTCATTGGCTGACATCCCCGCACCAACGTCGGTGACTGTCAAGCCTTCGCCATCCACGATTGCCGTGCCAGCATCTCCAGGGGGTGTCATGCCTGCCCCGTCCATGGCGAGCAGCACAGCGCCATATACCGGCTCCAGCTTCGACAGGACGAACGTCGTGTCCGGATGCTCTGCCTGCACGGTCTGCTTCAGCTCGGACAACAGCCAGGGGCTTCTGCCCTTCCGGAAGACGCTGCCGACCAACACGATGGGGATCGCCCGATCGATGCCGAAGTCCCCCATGCGCCGGATGACGGACTCCGCCGCCAAGCCCAGTTCCCTGCCTGTCAGCTTCAGCAGGCGGATGGCCAGTTCATCCCCTTCCTCCGCCGCTTCGTGCAGCACGATCGTCAGCTCGCCCGGCACCGAAGCAACCTGCCGATCCAGATAATCATCCACCATCTGCTCCATCGAGCGGTAGCCCAGGAACTCCGGAACCTTCCGGGTGAGGATGGATGGGATCTCCCGCTCCTCCCAGGAGCGGATCGCAAGGCGGAACGTTTCGATGGCCATCATATCGCCGCCTGCGCAATCTCCATAGAGGTAGCCGAACCCGCCGATCTGCACGATCCTCCCGTCCTTGCTTCGGCCGACCGCATTCGTCCCGCTTCCGTTGATCAGGACGACGCCGATATGATCCGGCGTGCCCGAACGAAGTCCCGCCATCGCATCGGACGTGAGCTCCCATCGCCGGATGGACGGAAACGCTTGCGAGATCGCTCCTCTCAGGATGCGAAAGTCCGCTTCCCTGTCCGCACCTGCCAGCGCAAAATGCACATACTCCAGCTCCTCACCGGCCAATCCCGCCGCGCCCAGCGCCTCATCGACCGCCTCCTTGAGATTCCTGATGGCCAGGTCGATCCCGATCGTCTGATGATTGCAGCCTGCCGATCTCCCTTCACCGTACACATGCCCCGCAGCATCCGCGATCACCACATGCGTCTTGCTGCCTCCTCCATCCACACCCATCACATAGGTCATGTGCCACTCCCCCACATCGCTCTTGGTCAACTTGCCAATTGTAACCCACTCACCGCTTTTCACAGCATACGTGACTGAGTTGGCTTGGTGCCGACCGTGTCCTCGCAGATCCACCATTCCGGTAGCGACCAGCCAAGGCAAGTCATCCCCTGCCCCGCGCTTGCTCGGCCGGTCCGTCACCCGTTGCACACCGTCATCTGCCACTTTTCGGTCACCTTGTTGCACGCCGTCACCTGCCGCTCTCCATGCACCCGTTGCTCGCACTGCCTCTCGCACGCCGTCACCCGTTGCACACCGTCATCTGCCACTTTCCAGTCACCTGCTGCACGCCGTCACCTGCCGCTCTTCATGCACCCGTTGCTCTCCCTGCCTGTTGCTCACTCGTCACTTGCACAGGGAACGCAGATGATAACTCAGTGTGTCAACCATCTGTCGGTACGTCAATTTGTCGGGATGCAACAGGTGGTGAACCGCCATGCCATCCACCAGAGCATGAAGCCGATACACCTCAAGATCCGCTCGCAGATCTTCCCTGGCCAGTCCCAGCTTCCTGAGCGACTGGATCGCCCACTCGAACCCTTGCCGCATGTCGTTGTACACCTGATCGCTTAATTGCTTGAGACGCGCATCCACGAGAGCCTTGGCGGAAAATACGAACCACACCTCCGCTTCCACCCGCCGCTCTTCGTCCAGAGGCAACAGCTCGCTGATCGCATCCTGAATCGCCATGACCGGACTCTCCGCAGTCATCATGTTCTTCTCCCGAATCCGTGTCGCGACCCGTTCAGAGACAAGTTCCATGGAGAATTGGAGCAGATCCGACTGCGATGGGAAATAATGGCGAAGAGATCCGACGGACATTCCGGTCTCCCTGGCGATGTTTCGCACGGTGGCGTTGTCCAGTCCTTCCCGGACGATGACCTTCCAGGTTGCTTTGGCGATTTCTATTTTTTTTGCATCGTGATCTACCAGTTTTGGCATGGTTTTATTTTAGCACACTTGTATTATCAAAGAAAATCGATTATGATCTAATACAGTTGTATTAAAAAGACAGGAGTGGACATCATGATCGGTTGGTTAATCGTCGCATGTGAGATTGGATTCTGGCTGTTTATTCTTGCTGGCCTTACGGCCAGATATATTCTGAAGAAGCCCCGAACAGGTGCTGCTCTGCTCATCTGTACGCCTGTGACCGACCTGGTTCTGCTGATCGCGACATCGATTGATCTGAGGAATGGCGCGACAGCCACCATGATGCATGGCATTGCGGCGGTCTATCTTGCCGTCAGCATCGTCTACGGCCACAGGATGATCAAATGGGCGGACAGCTGGTTCGAATACCGCTTCGCGGGTGGACCGAACCCCAGGAAACCCAAGACTTACGGGGCAGAGTTGGCCAAGGAAGAGAGGGCGGGATGGTACCGGCATTTCGTCGCCTGGGCGATCGGCTGCTCGATGCTGCTCACGATGATCCTGCTGATTGACGGAGCGGAAGGCATTCAGGAGACGGTGAGCCTGATCACCAGCACAGGGGAACTGGGCGAGATCCATGTGCCGTCTACGATGGCGCTGGCCAGGACGATCATGGTATGGACGTTGTTGCTGGTGATTGACTTTCTGATCAGCTTCAGCTATACCGTATTCCCGAAAGAGGCCCCCAGACAACCGAATGCTCCGTAAGCGTCCCCTCAGAAGCCTGGTCCCTCGAGCAACGGCATCGAAGGGACCTGATCGCTGCGATGGCAGCCCTGCGCGGATCATGCTTGTCACGCGCTTGCGGTTGCCATATAATGATATGTAATTACATTAGTACATTGTGATATATGATGTTTCTACTGGCATTTCCATCGCCACCATATGGTGTGGTCGGACCTCTGATCGGACTTGAAGGGAGAAGGCGTGATGGCTATTCAAACGGTTCTCGGTCCAGTATCTCATTTAGGCTTCTGCCATAGCCACGAGCATCTGTTTATCGCTCGCGGAACGCCGGCACTCATCAACCCTGTGCTGGTCATCGATGACTACGAACTGACGAAGCAGGAGGCGCTGATGTTCAGGGAAGCCGGCGGCGAAGCGATCGTCGACGCCCAGCCGCTGGGCTGCGGAAGGATGGAGCAGGAACAGATCAGGCTGGCGCAGGAGACCGGTCTGAAGCTTTTATTGCCGACGGGTTTCCATAAATTGTCCTTCTATCGTCCGGATCACTGGATACGCACATACGATGCCAGACGGTTGGCGGACATCTTCATTCATGAGCTTCAGACGGGGATGTTCGTCGGGACGGATGAACAGGAACCCGGTGAATATATCGAAGCGAGGGCGGGTTTCGTCAAGGTCGCCATCGACCAGGAGAGGCTGATGGACCGCGACAGGAGATGGTTCGAGGCATCCGCAGAGGCTTCCCTGGCAACGGGCGCTCCCATCATGTGCCATGTGGAATCGAGCGAGCAGGCATGGGAGCTTGTCCGATATTACAAGAGCCGAGGAGTGCCTGCCGAGCGGATCATCATCTGCCACCTCGACCGGTCGCTCGACGAGCCGGAGCAGCACCTGCTCATCGCCGAGGAAGGCGTCTACCTGGAGTATGACACCATCGGCCGATTCAGATATCATGACGATGAAGGCGAGGCCGAGCTCATCGTCAGGATGGTGAACGCGGGCTTCGGTGACCAGCTCCTGCTGGGTCTGGACACCACCAGAGCCCGCCTGTTGGCCTACCAGGGTGAGATCGGGCTGACGTACCTGATTCGCAGCTTCCTGCCGCTGCTCAGACAGAGAGGGCTCAGTCAGGCCGATATCGACCGCTTCATGATCCACAACCCGAGTCGCGCGTTCTCGATATCCCGATAGCGGAAGGCCGAACGTCGCACCTTTGCGTAAAGGCGACATCAACGCAGCCGCTGATGCGATCGAAGTCGCCTTTTCTGCTTACTGCTCTTCCAAAGTGGTCGATGCACCCTGTAAATAGATTTCTTCTGCTTGCAGCTCCGCCTCAAGATGGCAGAAGGGAACGTGTTCCGCATGCTGACACAAGAAAGGACGGCAACCGAATCGGTATGCCGTCCTTTCCTTGTCCCAGATGCTCATCCGACAGCCCTTCTGCCTGCCAACGACCGACTCCCCGTCACCATGCATACAGTTCCGGGGTTTCGCCGCCGGGGCCCGGGAAGATCTCGTCCAGCTCCTTCATCGCGCTCTGATCGAGGGAGATCTCCACCGCGCGCAGGCTATTGCGCAGCTGCTCCACGGTGCGTGGGCCGATGATGGCCGCCGTGAACGCCGGATTGGCCAGGATCCAGGCGAGCGCCACATTGGCCTCCGACTCGCCCAGCTCCTGGCACAGCTTCGAGAATCGCTCGAGGCTCTCCCGATGCTGCGCGATCCTCTCCTGCTGGCGAGAGGTTCTCCCCGTCTCCAGCTTGCGCTGCCAGTTGCCGCCGAGCAGGCCGCCATCCAGCGGTCCCCAGGCGACCAGGCCGATGCCGAGATCCCTCGCTGCCGGGATCACCTCCATCTCCGGCAGACGGTTCAGCAGGCTGTACTTGTGCTGCTCGCAGGCGATCCCCATGAAGCGCCGCGCCTCCGCAGCCGCCTGCGCCTTGACCAGGTGCCAGCCCGCGAAGTTGCTGGAGCCGATATAGTCCACCTTGCCGCTGCGAACCTCCCTCTCGAAGGCCTCCCAGATCTCGTCCCACGGCGTGCGACGGTCGATATGGTGCATGTAGTACAGATCGACATGTTCGGTCTGCAGCCTGCGCAGCGATCCTTCCAGCTGGCGGCGGATCTTGTACATGGACAAGCCCTTGATGTCGTTGGGTCGGTCGGGATCGCCGATCGGCTCATAGACCTTGGTCGCCAGCACCACCCGCTCCCTGCGCTGGTTGCCCTGCGCGAACCACCGGCCGATGATCGATTCCGTCAGCCCGGCGTTCTCGCCCCATCCGTAGATATTGGCCGTATCGAAGAACTGGATGCCCGCCTCCAGCGCTTCGTCCATGATGCGGAACGCTTCCGCCTCATCGGTGTCCACGCCGAAATTCATCGTGCCGAGGCACAGTCGGCTGACTCTCAGGCCTGTCCTGCCGAGATACGTGTATTGCATGTCCTGTCCCTCCCGAACGTTAATCGTTCCACCGCGGATTGTCGACAATCAGCGGCTCGCCATTTCGTTCAATGATCAGCTTCCGGAACCCCTTGGTCTCGATCGTCTTGTAGTCATGCCCGGCATCCGCCCGGAATACGAAGAACGTCACCAGCGGCTCCTTGCCGGTATTGATGCTGCGATGCGCGTACCTGGGCGGAACGTATACCGCCTGCCCCGGCAGGAAGCGCTGCGCGCTCCAGTCGCCCTCCGGATTCTCGAGCAGCAGGTATCCCTCGCCCGACAGGCAATAGTAGACTTCACCCGTATCCAGTATGGTGTGAAAATGTCCCTTCGTCATGTGATACTCATCGCCCACCTTGCCCGGATAGACGATGCTGGTGCCGAACAGCAGCTCGCCAGGATGCGAGGGAAGCGACAGCTCATAGAATTCATATACGAGCTGATCGTCTTCAGCCAGCTTCCGCTCATAGGCCTCCGCGTCAGCGAACATTCCCTTCATCTGGGACAAATACCTTCTGGTAGATTCCCTGTCCTTCGACATGCCGTCCTTCAGATCAAAATACAGTGAAAATGGACGGACACCGGTTTGTGCATCGGATGGTGCGCCAGTTTGACCAGCCATGGTTCCTCCTCCTTATCCTCTGATCGAATTGGACAATTTTTCTATCTGCTCGAATCTTTCCGGTGTGATCTCCACATCAAACACTTCTGCGATCACCTGCGTCCAACCGTGCAGGAAATAGACCCATCCGTCCTCAATATACAGTTTGCGCTGCTGTTGCACCGCTTGCGCCTGCTTCATGAACTTGAGATCGCCGCGATAGTTCAACTCCCATACCAGACTGTTCTCGGGGAACACCGCATCATCCGTCAGAGGAGAACCAGGCCGGTCCTTGCCCAGGCCGGTCGCGTTCACGATCAGCGAATGCGGCGCTATGCCCTGCAGCACACGGTCGTTGTCTCCCGCCTCCGGCGTCAGGTGAAACTCGGCCCTCACATCGGGCCTCAGCGTTCTCACGATGCGCTCAATCTCACGCAGTCTCGGCTCGCTCCGGTTGGTCACGACGATCCTGGACGGAATATTGTCCCCATGCCTCTCCTGCAGGAGGTAAGAGCAGATCGCGATCGCGCTTCCGCCCGCGCCCATGATGAACAGCTCACCCTTGTGGTTACGCCACCAATCTTGCGGGATGAAGGCCTCCATGGCCAGGCCGGATGTGATCGGGTCCTTGGCATGCCCGACCAATCCATCCTCCCGCTTCGAGATGCAGGACAGTTCGCCGAACAGCTCGGCATATGGATCCAGTCTGTCGAACAAGTCCCTGGCCGCATGGTAGAGATCGATCTTGTGAGTGGTGACCAGAGCGCCGAGCGAGAGCTTGTCATGCTTGATAAACTCAACCACTTGCCGATATTTATCCGGATCCGCATGAATCTCGATATCGATCCCCTTGATCACTGCGTCTCCCAGACCCAGCACAGGTGCCCATAACGGAAAAAGCTTCATGATCGATGACTGTCCGGTTGTCACGCCTATAAAATACATCGTCGGTTGCTGAGCACTCATCAACTGGTTCAGATGCACCGTCAGCTTGCCGTGCAGGATGATGTCCTTGGCATGGCAGTTCCGGATCTTCCCGCCGAGCCTGCGGATGAAGTCGCGGATGATCTCGCCGTTGCGGTAGAACTTCTCCGGTGAATTGATGATGTTCACCGGATCGAAGTGCACGGCGAGCTGCGGCCGGTCGATGGCCTCGATCAGCTTCAGGTAGGAGTCCGCGGAGTCCGGATACGCCCACGGCATCATCTCCAGCGCATAGAAGGTGCGCCTGGGCTTGACCGCGTCGATGATCTCGCGCACGGAATCGACGATCAGGGCGAAGGTATCGTCGGTCAGATTGTCCGGATGGGGACCGTCCCATTGCTCGCCCCTGGATCCGGTGATATTCACGCACACTCTGGCCTCGATCTTCTCCGCCAGCTCCAGCTGCTTCTGCGCGAAGAGGATCGCCTGCTTCCGTGTATGCTCATCCTGGCTGATCGGATTGCCCCAGGCGCCGACCTCGGAGATCGCGATGTCGTGCGCCCTGGCGGCATCCGCGAAGGCCCGGATCACGGCTTCATCGGCCCGATGATCGATCGGACAGGGCACCGCCCGGTAGCCCAGCTCCTGCGCCGCCGCGATCCATTCATCCGCACCGTTGTAATCTCGCTTGACATAACCGCCCAGTCTCATGTGGCTCATTCCTTTCCATATGCTGCATGCGCCGGTATTCGGGCGATGCTGGCCCCGCCGGTCGGGCCCGCACGCCGCTCGCGCGATGCGCGCGATGATCGCCCAGCCGTCCGGCTTATATATCGCTTGCTCGATTGCCAGCGTCACGCCTGTTTGTCGTCCAGCAGGCGATTCACTTCCGCAGCTGTCGGCATGGCCGGTATCGCGCCGACCTTGGTGGTCGCGAGCGCTCCGGCAGCGTTGGCGAAGCGGATCGCCTCGATCGTCTGATCGTCCACCGCGAGGACGAATTCACCCGCTTCATCAGCCCGGGCCAGAAGTCTCGACAGCAGCCCTGCCACAAAGGCATCTCCCGCGCCTGTGGTCTCCGCCACCTCGACGCAATGGCCCGGTATGCTACCGCTGTGCGTGTTGTCGGAATAGTAGCAGCCCTGATCCCCTCTGGTGATGACGACCAGCCTCGGTCCTTGCGACAAGATGTATTGGGCTGCAGCGGACAGCGAGTCGCAGCCGGTCACGAACTCCATCTCTTCCTCGCTGATCTTCACCACGTCCGCCAGTGCAAAGGCAGCGCGGATCTCCCGCTTGGCCGTCTCCTCGTCGCTCCACAGGTTGAGCCTCAGGTTCGGATCGTAGGAGATGAGCAGCCCATGCTCCTTCGCATACTGCACAGTGCGCAGGGTGGCCTCCCGCACCGATTCAGCCCCTAGAGACACGGAGCCGAAATGCAGGATCCTCCCGGACGCGATATAGCTCTCGGAGATCTCCTCCGGCCTCAGCATCATGTCCGCGCCTGGATGGCGATAGAAGATGGCATCGCGGATGCCATCGGAGCGCACGGCCACATAGGACATCGTCGTACGGGCATCATCATCGAAGCATACCTGCGAAACATCGACCTGATAGTCGCGCAGCGTCTGCACGAGATATTCCCCGAATGGGTCGTTCCCCACCTTGCCGATGAAAGCCGACGACCGTCCCAGTCTCGCCAGCCCGGCCGCCACGTTGGCAGGCGCTCCGCCGGGAGCTTTGGTGAAGCCCGAGCTCGACACGAGGGAACTGTCCCTGTCCACCGACACAAAATCGATCAAAAGCTCCCCGATACATATCACTTCCGGTTTCATGTCATGCTTCCCCTGATCTGTGAGAACTGTAATTGACTGTTTTCACATGTGACCGATTCGTCACACCTTGCACGCGTATTCCCCGACCATTTTCACGCATGCAGCCACATCCATCGTCCATTCAAACTTTTAAAGCGTTTTCGAATCTCCGATGTTTATCAGCCTGTTCCGCCGCGGCCAGATGACGGTTCCCGGAGAGGTCAGCCACCCTTACGGAACGACACGAACCATCGTTCAATACCCTGACAGGCACCTCGACGATCCATCAGAGCTTCGATGCGGCAGCTTCCATCAATATGTAAAAGGCCTGACCTTCCGTGGCTGTCCCCGGCTTGTCGAAGGTAGGCGATCCGCAGACATCCCTGACCAGCCCGAACTCATCCACCTTGCTGTTCGCAGCCTTGCGCATCGCATCGGCCCGTTCCAGCAATCCGGCATCCAACCAGCCTTCCTTGACGCCGGAATAGATCGCATAGGCGAACATCTGGGCAGCATTGGTCTCCACGAACGTCGACGGATCATCCAGCACATCATGGAACAATCCATCCTCTCTCTGATGAACCAGACAACCTTCCAGCAGCTCCTGCAGATAACCGATCAGCCGCTTCTTTTCTTCCCCCATATGTTCAGGCAATGTCCGGATCACGCGCACCAGACCAGCCGCAGCCCAACCGTTGCCGATGCCCCAGCAGTCCTTGCGCGCAAATTCCCGCTTGTCGTCATCCCAGATATGGGACAGCATCTTCTTGTCCTCATTCCATAACAGCTCGCGATAACGTTCGATCTGGCGAACCGCTTCTTCACACTGGCCGGCTGCCGCGAGAAAAGGCGGACACATATAGAAGGAATCCACCCACACCTGCCGGATATGTTGCAGATGAGAGATTGCTCCGTTGCCCGTTCTCGGCGCGGCGTTCAACAGATATTCCAGCATCCTGTCCGCAGCCTCCCGGTACCTGGCATCGCCTGTCAGTTCCCAGGCCAGGAGCACCGCCTCACCATTGCTTGTCGGATCGGTAACCGCCTGCTCACCGTGCATCACGCCGAGCCTGCCCGTCGCCTCCTGGCGAACGCAGGCATCATGCGCAAACAAGACCGCCTCTTCCTTGAATCCGCTTTCAAGAAGCGCCTGTGCGGCCACCCCCTGCTCCCAGCTGTAACGTTGCATCGCCAACATCGCCTGTTTGACCTTGAGCACCTGATTGTTCATTCTTTCACCCTTCTTTACGTGATAACTTTAATATGTCTTTACATTTATGGAGAGCAAATGAGGGCATGCGCCCCCCACTCACCGCCCGGCTATCTGATGCCAAGCTCAAATGTAAACTGGCTTCGGTCGCCGCGGTATCTGGCCAGCGAGTATTCGATCGGCGTCTCGTCCGTCAGATACGTCACGCTTCGAATGTACTGGATCGGCGCTCCCTTCTCCACCGAGAGGAGCTTCGCTTCGTATTCGCCCGCGATGGTCACTTCCAGCGTTCGCACCGCCTTCAGCAACTCGCAACCGCAGACCGTTCGCAGAAGGTCATACATCGACTCCGACTCGAGATCCTTGTCCATGATCGGATGGCACTTGTCATAGGGAAGATAGGTCACGACATAGACGATGGGCTCGTCATTGGCCGACCGCAGCCGTCGCAGCTGGATCACGTCGCTGTCGATCGGGATCTTCAGCATCTCGGAGATGCTCTTGTCGCTCTTGACCACCTTCATTCCGAGCACCTTCGTCGATGGCGTCAGACCTTTCTTGCGCATCTCGTTGTTGAAGCTGTCCAGCACCTGAAGGAAGGATTGGTTAATCTTGGGCTTCGTGATGAATGTCCCTTTCCCTTTGTACCTTTGCAGGTAACCCTCGAACACCAGTTCATTGATCGCCTGCCTTACCGTCGGTCGGCTGATGCCAAAATGCTCGCTCAACTCAACCTCGGTCGGGATCTGCTGGTTATCCGGGTTCTTCGTGATGTAGTCCAACAGGATTTCCTTCAATTGATAATAGTAAGGGATGGGGATATCCTTGTTTAGAGTTTTCGAGAACAAATCCGACATACAGCGTCATTCCTATCCATCATAAATACGTAAATATGTCATTACATATTCTTTGATTTTTATTTTATTCGAAACAGGTAAGCATGTCAATTGATATTATGGTTTTTCATGACTTTTATGGCAATCCGGCTCCATATGGCATGTTCCACCTTCGCTTCATCATCTGAAGGTCCAACACTCATCGCAAGGAACGACGGGCCGTTATCTGATGCATCCCATGGGGATCGGATCTCCTCCGGACATCAAATAACGGCTCCGCGTGTCCTCCTGGCCCGGCCCGACAGATGAAGCCGCAAGCAACCATCCTGCTGAGTGCAGTCTCATCTTCCGACATCCGTTTGTTGCCCGTCAGACGGGCGGTTGCCCGCACGTGCCGCGTTAATCCATCGCGTTGGTGGACATACAATCCGCTGTTACTCCGGCAGATGCCGCGTTGATCCATCGTCTGGCTGGCCTGTCAGTCTGGCGGTTGCCCCGACACCCGCCTCACGGATCCATCATCGTTGCTGACTCGCCGGTCTGGGGGCCGCCTCGCATTGTGAACGCTGGTCCATCATAGCTGCTGGACAGCCAGTTCGGGGGCCGACCCGCAGATTGACTGATGCTTCGTTCAACGGCGCGCTCATTCTACATTCAGCTCCGCCGCTCACAGACCCAGATATTCCTTGATGCCTTCGACGATCGCTTCGGCTACGGACTGCTGAAATGTCTCCGTCAGCATGACCCGTTCATCCTCCGGATTCGTGAGATAACCGATCTCCAGCAGCGCGGCGGGCATCGTCGTATCCCTCAGCACGAAGAAATTCTCCTGGGTGACACCACGGTCCCGGAATCCTGTCGCCTGCGCAACATGCCGGTGGATAATCGTCGCCAGTCCGAGCGAGTTGTCATGGTAATAGAACGTTTCGGTGCCGGTGACGGTGGGATCTGCGAAGGTATTGGCGTGTATCGATATGAACAGGTCAGCTTCCAGCTCATTGGCAAAATTCGGCCGATCCCTCGTTTCCGAAGACAGGAAGATATCCTTGTCTCTCGTCAGATGCGCCTCCACCTCCGGCACGTCCTCAAGCAATCTGGCAACTTTCAGCGAGACGGCGAGGGTAAAATCCTTTTCGTAGGAACCGCTCGCTCCTTCGGCGCCTGGATCTTCACCGCCATGCCCAGGATCGATGACCACCTTGAACGGTTCTTTCTCCGGTTCAGCGGGGCTCAATGTCTCATCGGGTTCCTCAAGCTGTTGATTGGCGGCCGAGATGTCGTTTTGCTCTTCACTCTCACTCACTGCTTGAGACAAACTTGGCTCTGCGAGCATGTTTGTCGCGATGATTGCTCCGAAGACCAGGATGCATAGTGTTACCAGGATAATGAAGTTCCTTTTTTTCATCATAATAGTGCGTTCTCCATGCCAGTTCAGATTATCGATCAGGAGCCAAGGTGCTTAATGTCCGCATGATGTATGACAGGTCCAAGGGTCATGCTGGTTGGAACAGTTCCAGCTTCTCTCCGCTTGGTCCTTTGAAAAAGGCGATCTTCCTCCCATCCAGGATCGTCCTTGGATATTCGTCGGAAATGTCATAGCCATGTTGCTTCAGTTTGCTGATGACGGCATCGATATCATCGACGGTAAGCGCCAGATGGTTGACGATTCCTTCCTCCGCCACTGCGCTCGGGTCACGGCCGACCAGCTCTACCTGAACACTCTCCTGACCGGGGAATGACAGAAACGCCAGCTCCACCTGCTCGTTCAGCCACACCCGCTCCACCAGATTCATGCCGAGGATCTCGGAGTAGAATCGGACCGATTCGTCCATGTTTTTCGCCAGGATGCCGATGTGTTCGAGTTTGACGATCATTGCTTCAGCTCCTTTTCCATGTGATCATAGTTCGCGACGCGCTTTCTTCATTATAACCTGATCGGTGACAAATTCCCACACTTTCAACCATTTTTCATTCGAATTCATGAGTCCGGCTGCCTGGCCTCCATGCGTACAGGTATGGATTTGCATGGGCAATCCTTCAACTTCTACCTGTCGCGATCCGTCATCAACTTAGGTACATAAACTGATTGGTGTGTCTGTTCGACCTGTCATGATTGCTCATCGCCTTGCGTTTGCACATGAACCAATCGGCAATTCTGCACCTCCAACCTGACATGATTCAACTCAGGTACATGAATGGATTGGTGTGCCTGTCCCTCAGACCTGTCTGAGCTGTGATCGCTTTGCGAATTTTTATGAAGTGAGCACCTTCGCCCTTTGATGAACTATTATCGCCATATGCACCTATTACTTAGACATGTGATTTCGGAATCTCGCTGCATGGGTTGACAGTTTGCAATCATTTGGTAATATGGACATATAAGTAAACCATTCGTGTGTGTAAACGATTTGCATTCCAGGTGAATCTTGCGTAAGCAGGCGAAGCACGCCTCTGATCCGACGACCCTTGGGCCGGGATTGGAGGCGTTATTTTTTGCGCGCATATTCTCGTATTCTTAATGAAGGGAAGTGTAAAGGATGAGACCCTACGTTGAGTTTGAGGATGCATGGGCTGAATTTGTTGAGCGGGAGACGCGCTCTGCCACTGGTAAACGTCTGGAGAGGCTGAAGAAAGATCTGGTGGGAGAGAAGAAGCTGTTCTCCGAGGTGCTGTGGCCGATCTTCCAAAGTTTCGAGGGCTTCTCTCTCGAGTATGAATTCAAGAACCGCTCTGGCGTAAGCATGTTCGTGGACGCGTTCTACCATCCGCTGAACTTCGCCTTCGAAAGTGAGGGCTATGCGTATCACGCTGAGTTGATCACGCGGGAGCGATTCTCATTCGAGCGAGATCGTATCCGGACCTTGGTCTGGTATGGGTATCATTATATCCCGTTCAGTTGGGATGAGCTGGACAAGCATCCGGAAGCCTGTCGCCGAAGTGTCCACGAGCTGCTAGGCAAGTACGGCGCTTCCAAGGAACGCGCGATCCGTGAGTTAACCGTGTGCGAACGCGAAACCATCCGCTATGTATACTTCCTGAATCGGCCCTTTCGTCTGGAGGATGTGCGGTATTGTCTGGGGCTTCAAAATGACACAAGCAGGAAAGTCATACGCAGTCTGATGGCGAAAGGAATGGTCCGGCCAGCAGGTGAAGGTCGTGTAAGGCTAAAGCTTTTCGAATGCACGGATCTGGTGAAACAATATATATGGTCGTAGGCAGGATGCCGCTAAAGTAATGTTATCGGCTTATTCGATTCCATGCTCATGGGCGATGGCTCCTCATGGCACCGATTTCCCAAGATGTAAGCAGATTTATTCTGCTTACAGTCTGCTCACCGCGCATCTCTCCTGCTGTAAGCAGATTTTTTCTGCTTACAGTCTGCTCACCGCGCGTCTCTCCTGCTGTAAGCAGATTTTTTCTGCTTACAGTCTGCTCACTGCGCGTCTCTCCTGCTGTAAGCAGATTTTTTCTGCTTACAGTCTGCTCACTGCGCGTCTCTCCTGCTGTAAGCAGATTTTTTCTGCTTACAGTCTGCTCGCCGCGCGTTTCTCCTGCTGTAAGCAGATTTTTTCTGCTTACAGTCTGCTCACCGCGCATCTCTCCTGCTGTAAGCAGATTTTTTCTGCTTACAGTCTGCTCACCGCGCATCTCTCCTGCTGTAAGCAGATTTTTTCTGCTTACAGTCTGCTCACCGCACGTCTCTCCTGCTGTAAGCAGATTTATTCTGCTTACAGTCTGCTCACCGCG
>Ga0310828_1000983_pt1 | contig 20691 bp, 20 predicted proteins | sample WT_ome_3_FD_202242 | JGI IMG/M metagenome (GOLD analysis project Ga0310828, IMG submission 202242) | Sorghum-adapted microbial communities enriched on wild type (WT) sorghum from Joint BioEnergy Institute, Emeryville, California, United... ... | reverse complement strand
GTTTTTTCACTAATGCTAATAATAAAATCATGCCGATTATGCACAGAGAACCGAGCCACTGAAAAAATCCAAACGGCACTTTCAACCAGAAGACGGTGGTCAATACGGCAGCTAATGGTTCAAGGCTACCTAGTAAACTAGTTTCCTTTGGTTCTAAGCTTTGCAAACTCTCGATATAAAACCAGAAGGCTAACATTGTGCCAAACAGTATAACAAAAATGAGATACATCACGATTTCAAAGTTGAAAGTTGCTATATGTATTCTCCAAGGCGGATGGATGAAACTCAGAGCAACACCGCCGATGATCATGGCCCAACCAACAATAACAAGGGAACCGAATTGCTTGATAAGCGGGACGGCATACAATGTATAAAAGGCAAGTGCCACACCGGATAAAACGCCCCAAATAATGGCCGTTATCGGTACGGAAAGCTTAGATATCGAACCGTTTGTCAATAATAAAAAACTTCCGATAAGAGCTAAGCAAACCGTGATAACGTCTTGCCCGGTGAGAACTGCCTGCCTGCGAATAACGGTATAAATAATAATCATGACAGGTGCCAAATATTGTAAAAGTGTAGCCACTGCCGCATTACCATGACTGATGGATGCCATATATGTATATTGGACTGCCAGCATACCGAGCAACCCAAAGATAATTAATTGTATGGAAGTCCGTTTGTTTTTCCATACACGAAGGATTTGGCTGCGTTCTTTTTTAAAAAATGGGATAGCCAACAACGCAATTCCCGCAAGTAATAGCCGGATGGTGACAAGCCAATTAACCGAGATACCAAATTGTTGAAACAGTTTTTGAGAGACAGTGCCGCCAAATCCCCAAAATATTGCGCCGAGGATGACTAGCAATAATCCGAATTTTCTTGAATAAGTGTTCATAATGTACTCCTGCCCATTAAATAGTCATACTACTATCTGTACAGTCAAAATTCTTATCGAAAATTTCTTGAATAATTAAATGGGAAAATAACCCAGTCAGGCGATTTTATGATATCCTGATGATTCCCAATATCAGAAAGGAGATCAGACCGCAGAAAGGGTTGTGTGTATAGTTTACCTTATTTCGGTGCGATTGACCATACCATGCTAAAATATATTGATTCTATCTTATTATCAATTTCGTTCTTATTTCCCGAAGTACCGCCTACCATTGGTTTGTTGTGATCACTGTCGGTCTTATGTTGTGTTTAGAACAACTGGGCTTGACTTCTATTACCCGGGATTTGTCCCTGAATTCCTGTACCTATGAAAGCTTGATACACGAGTAGCTATTCTCACGACTATTTTCCTTTCCAACGTTTCATCGAGAGTAAGCTCTCCGCGTTATCAGCTTACAACTAAGCGATATCTACAGCAAAAAAATGGAAAACTTTACATTGAATACTGTAAAGTCATCCATTATGATGGTTAAGATACCGCGTTTTGGCGATACCCTAGTCTTATTCATTGCCCAAACTGATTTTAAATACATCCCCAACATTGCCACCAAAAACGATCAACCCATCTTCTGGCAATACTACTGAATTTTCATCGCTTGCCCTTGAGAAATTTACAATCGTTCCCTCTTTGTCGTAAACAGCAAAGCCCCCACTTGCCGGAACATCGACCGTCATGGTCTGACCGGTGGATTTTTCATCAGTTTTATACCATTTGGCATAGCCATCAGGTTTTATTGTCAAAGTCTTCTCCTCAGAGATTGGTTTTATCGCATCTTCGCTAATATAGGAGAATCCATCAATTTCTAAATACTCCTCTTGTTCCGTTTCGTAAAAATTTAAATCAAATACATCTCTTCCAGCCATAATCGGAATTTCGACCGCATTTACTGCTTTATTCTCATTCATAATTTTAGTGCCGTTTGCGTATCCATGATCAAGATCAACCGATATATTCTTTATTAAAATCGATGGATCTAGATAGAAAATAGAAGTGATTTTCTCATCTAAAGCATAGTACTTTTTCCCATTTCTTTTTTTCCATACTTCTTTAGTTGTATCATTTAAAGGATTGGTATCCAGCTTTTGATATTCATAGGTTACTATAGCCATCTGGCCAACTCCCGGAAAATCCGCATATGCGTGAAGCTTTAAATAAGTTTTCCCATTTGTTTGGTTATCAAAACTTACTACCGCGCTGCCGTCGCTACTTGTGAATTCTCCATTGCCGGTATACACATATGGTTGTGCTGGTATAAGTCCCCCAAGCTCAGGTAATTTAATTACCCCATTATTAATCTCGATATTTATTGTTGAATCCACTGTTCCGTATAATCCGGCATAAGACAGCAAATCGGAGGGCATTTCTACCTGTGCGGGAGGCTCAAATGTTTTGTCAGGCAGAATGTCTTTAATAATCCCTTTATCCTTTAAGTATTCTAATAACACATTAGAGGCAAATATCGTATTGTAGATCGAGCTACCGCCGGATGAGAGCACTGCTATAGAGATATTATATTCTGGTATGGCAATCAAGTCAGCATGATACAGAATTGTATCTCCACCTTTAGATAATGCAGTGATTCCATATTCATTAAACGGTGCTAAGTTAACGGCGTCCCAACCAAGACCATAATTCGTGCTATTGGTCTCGTCAGAAACCCACACTCCTTTTTTATATTCAGGACTTTGCATTAATTTTACTGAATTTTCAGATAATATATTCGTGTGCTTGCCTGTTAATACTTCTGAAAACTTACTTAATTCCTCTGCAGTCGAATATAAGCCTCCTGCTCCGATGACATTGGCGTTCTCAACGGGTAAAGCCTTATCTATCGTAGGAAAGTAAGTTTTTGCTAACCTTTGTCTATCAAAATTGTCAAGTGGTGTTTTGGTAGAGTTCAAATTTAATGGGTTGCTAATATAGGTTTCAAGAAAGTCCGTATAGCTTAAACCACTTACTCGTTCAACCAATATTTCAAGTAGTTGGAACCCATCATTACAATACACAGAATACTCACCCGGTTTTGATTTTAAACGACTTGTTTTTAATTTTTCTAATAATTCATCATGGTTTTGGGTATCATTATCATCAAATAACATACTGTTTCCATAGTGAGTACCGTAAAGCCCTGATGAATGATTCATTAGCATACGCGGTGTAATATCTTTATATCTTTCATCTGACATTGAAAAGTCTTTGATATACGTTGTAAGTGGTTTATCTAAATCGACTTTATGAGAGTCAACCAGCATCATCGTTGCGGCCGTCACATACATCTTGCTTACCGAGCCGATACCAAACATCGTGTCTTTGGTTATTGGAGCCTTGGTCGCTTTATCATAGACTCCTGCACTATCTGACAAGGTAATGGTGCCATTATCGTTGATTGCATACTGTATACCACTCACATCATACTTAGATACGATCTCCGAAGCCATATTGTGAGCCGTTTCTTTGATTTGATCCTTATGATCTTTATTACCTATAACATGGGTTATCGGTATTACTAAAAGCATAGAAATAATGATCACAGAAGCAATGATTACAGAAACACTTCTCTTCATTATTAAATCCCCCCGTATATTATTATTACTAAACCAATCATACAATGGGGTTAATTCATAATCAGCATTGTTAAAAAACACTGGCTAAATTAACCTTTATATATACTTTGAGGTAACTTGGTGCTGCGTTCACCCCACATCCACCCGATCAATATTCCGAAAGCTTAGATAAGTAATGAGTATGCCCAGTACAGCGAGGGACAAAGGAATCACAATAATAGAACTAAGGCTGAAACCTCCATTGTTCGAGCAGACGATTATCACGATAAAAATGGAAGACGCAACAGTGGCTGCTGCTGATTTCTTGCGTAAGCCCACCACCAGAGCCAACAAGCTCATTCCTGCTGCTCCGAAGGCCTGTAGCAACACATATATTGCATGATGAACCAGCAACGTCGTCGTTAAAGTGCCGGACACATAACCAAAATTATGATTCATTACGATAAACAAGGCGTCAATGAGCAGATTGGCTAAAACGACATTGACGAATGTCCAGAAGAATACGATTGACAGTTTGGCAAGAATAAGTTTCTTACGGTTTATTGGATAGGAGAATAAGAGGGTGATGGTCTTATCCTTGAATTCGTTAATAATAAGCTTTGATATGAGCACCGACGCATAAATGATAAACGTTGCCAGCACAAGTATATTGATAACATTTAGCGCATCCTCATAGTTTTGAAATCCATCCTCCGCCAAGTTATAGCTGGTAAAATAAATCATCATGGTAAGACCGGCGATGCCCGCGTAAGCCAGCAATGCTCCCCAAAGATAACTTGTAAAGACACCTTTCTTAAACTCCAGCTTGATCAGATGCATCATGGTTCGTTCCTCCTTTAATCATATCGAAAAAGTATTCCTCTAATGAATGATGTTGGCGATTGATCGATTCAATCGGAACGTCGTTCAATATAAGTTCTTTGGATAACGTATCCTGGGAAATTTTCAAGTCATAGACACGTATCACACGATCGCTGATTTGCTTGAAATTTTTTAAGTCCAGTTTCTCCTCTAGCACAAAGGCGGCAAGGGTGATATTCGACGTGACAATCTCAACATAATCAGTTGAGGAGGCCCGAATATCTTCCATAGACACCTGACGAATTAATTGTCCACCATTGATGACACCGATCGTGTCGGCTACCTGCTCAATCTCTGACAGCAAATGACTGGAAATCAAAAGCGATAGGCCCCATTCATCGCGCAACCTGCGGAATAAATTTCGCATGACTTGAATACCTTCTGGATCTAATCCATTCACGGGTTCATCTAATAAGAGCAATTCAGGTCGGGTAGAGATCGCCCGCGCAATTCCAAGCCGCTGTCTCATGCCAAGCGAGAATTGTTTTACAGGCTTGTTATCAATCCCCGATAGCTGTACCAGCTCCAATGCTTCACGAGCTCTCTGTGTGTTGTAATACCCCATGTACTCGCCGTGAAGCTCTAGATTTTGCTCCGCGGTTAGCTTCTCATAGAAGACCGGGGTCTCAATCAAATGTCCGATTCGTTTGAGGTGTTCCGTCGAATTGATACGCAGCCGCTCTCCGAACAGCTCGATTTCTCCACCAGTGGGCTTCACCAGTCCAAGCAACATCTTCATTAAAGTCGATTTCCCTGCACCATTCGGTCCGAGAAACCCGTATATTTCGCCACGTTGAACGTTCATATTGACGTTAGACACAACCTCCTCCGTACCGTAACTCTTACTAAGTAACCTTGTTCGGATAACACTTGTCATTTCCTTCACTCCCTGCTTATTTTTATCTCACCATTAGTATAGCGAAGGACTCTCTCTTTTCTATAACGAAAAACTTACTTATTTCTTAATTTGACCGATTCACTTTTTTTGAGAGGAACTGAATTCGGATTTAGGAAGGGTTACAGTAAAACAAGTGCGCTGATTCGGGATGCTAACCAAGCTAATGCGACCGCCTAAACGCTCAATGAGTCTCTTTGTAATGGCGAGCCCCAGCCCACTGCCTTGTATACTGCGATTTCTCGAATCATCCACCGTGTACATTCTCTCAAAGATTCTGGTTTGATCCGCCTCTCTGATGCCGCGCCCGCGATCGATCACGTCGATCCGGACCTCCTCTTTAACCGGTGTAAGCGACAATCCCAGATAACCTCCGTCTGACCCATAACGTATAGCATTGGACAACAAATTATCAAGAATTCTTGATAGGGCTTCTTCATTCGCATACACCCATATCGGCTCTTCGGGAAGAAGGAGATCCACCTTGATGTCCCGTTCAGAAAGAAGATCGAAATAAACCAATATTCGCTGACGGCACACCTCACAAACGTCCACTATGGAGAGCGGAATGTCATAGTCATCCGACTCGAGTTTAGACAAATCAAAAAAGGCATTGATTAGCTCCTGCACCTGGATCGTCTTTTTGTAGACCTGGCTAAGCATCCTGCGACGTTCATCTTCAGATAGGTCGGAATTCCGGTCAAGTACCTCAGCGTAGCCCATAATGACAGTGAGCGGCGTTTTTAAATCATGGGACACATTTGACAGCATCCTACGCATCGCCCGCTCCATTCTCGTGTAATCTGCGGCCGACTGACGCGCGCGGTCAAGTAATGCATTAACCACCCGGAGTAGCTCTTGCAACTGGGGGTCACCGGTTACCACGAGCAGACTTTCTTGTGTCAGGGGTTGATTGTGGTCTTTAAATTCCTCCATTTTTTTGTTGATGTAGGCCAGATCGTTTCGAATTACCCTTCTCAAGGCCCGCTCACGTAAATACAATAGAAAAAAACCCACTGTTAAAATCGGCCAGGTCCACCAGAGCATTTCCATTTACTGTTCCCCCAGCCGATAACCGATTCCCCATAGTGTGCAGATATAACGAGGATTGGACGGATCATCCTCAATCTTCTCCCGCAAACGCCTCATATGAACGTTAATGACATTATCGTCATGATAGTATTCTTCATTCCAAACAAGCTGATAAAGCTTTGCCTTCGTATAAACCTGCTTCGGATGTTGAACGAACAGCTTCAGGATCTGAAATTCCTTGGCGGTCAGCTTAATCTCTTTGTTTCTCTTTAAGACTTTGAAATTATCGGGATCGATGATTAATTCGCCAACAGACAGTATTTGAGATTCCGGTTCGTTTTCATGATCAGCCTTAGAATATTGCGTTGCCCTGCGAATCGATGCCTCTACACGTGCGGCTAATTCAATCAGCGAGAACGGTTTGGCAATATAATCATCAGCGCCAAATCGCAGACCAAGTGCCTTATCGACTTCTCCGTCCTTTGCCGACAAAATCAGAATGGGCACCCGGCTTTGTTCCCTAAGCCGTTGCAAAACTTCCAGTCCATTCAGTTTGGGAAGCATTAAATCCAACAGAACCAGGTCAAAACGATCTGACATGAACTGCTGAAGGGCTTTCTCCCCATCATGGACAACTGTACATTGGTATCCTTCTTTTTCTAAGTAATTTGCTACCATGTCGCTGATTTCAAGATCATCCTCAATAATTAGTAAGTTTTTTTCCATTGCATGTTCCTCCTTATTCCGTGATAATCTATTGATGGAATGGCTTGGTTTTCACGTAAGTATGAATCTCATAAGGACTACCCTCCATTTGCACTGTAACAACTTTACCGCTATTTTTCCCTCCGTCAAAATTGCCTTTCAAAAGATTCTTTAAATGGATTGCGATGAAATTTCGGGTAAGAATGAGCATGTTGGAGAAAGAATGAATGCGATAAAATATCACTGATATATATATACCGCTGTCGTTCAATCCCCAGTTGATTCTTCCTTTAGCGGAGTGGCAACAGCGACCAATTCGCTGTTTCGTTCGTTAGGACAAATGTTGGGGGCTTCCGTGTTCGGACGTTACTCTAACTCCCGGATTGTTCATCAAATGGCGACCGAAGAACTTGGAAAGTACGGATATCAATCAAATGAACAGATTGAGCAACGCATCAGGCACCGGTCAGCTTCACCCTTCGATGCTTTCACAATTGAAACATATTCTTGTCTCCAGCATCCATGATGTTTTTATCGTGTTTCTGGGGTTAGAAATAGTGTGTGTTAGCAATGCTGTTATTGCCAAAGTCAAGTCATAGCGGAGTGGATAGTGCAACCCAGCCCCAATAGGCAGTTTCGTATAGGACGCGGATAAAGTTTTTCAAACGTGTGTTTTTGGAAGGAGGTAATATAAAGTTAGCCATTCCCTCATAGAAATTTCCCTCTAAGCAAACAGTAATAAAATATCCGCTTGACAGTCAAGGCGATTGAGGGCTATGTCATTTTTAGTTGTATCGCCATGGGCTTATTGCAACTAATTGCTGAGTTATTCTTCCAGTGTGCCTAGGCTGTTTTCCCGTTATTTGAGAACCCCCTCCAAGGCGATCGTTTCCGAAGAGACGGTCATGGTTTATTTGGGCAAGTCTATTTTTCGTATGTTTGCCCGTAATCCGCATTTATCAGTAACCAAAATAATTCAAGCCAAGCAAGAATTTAATGACTACGACGAGGATTCACTGACTTCTTAAACTGAAAACTTTTGACTGTCCAGTACTATCATAATAAAAATATTTCCTCTTTTCTATAACCCATTAAAAAAAGAGGACATCGACTGCCCCCGAATGATCTAGAGAAGTAAATCTTTATATTCCTCGCTTTTTTCCAATACTTTTTTTGCATAAGAACATTCAGCGATGATGTTCAGTTGGTTTGTTTTTGCATATTCAGCCACTTGATTTACCAACTGTTTGCCTAAACCTTTTCCATTATGTCCTTCATTCACAATTGTATGGGTAATGGTGATTTGTTTTTTACCGTCGTGATCGGAAGGAATGTACTCAATTCTTGCAATGACTTCCCCGTTTTCTTCCATGTAAAATTGATTAGTTCCTGCTTTTATCTTTGCCATCTTGAGCCGCCTCCTAGTTCTCACTTTATTTAATAAATACATTGTTATTAGTATAACAAAAAACGTATTGAATTACCTTGAAAAAAAGTTTAAAAATAGACAAGAGATTTTTAAATGAAAACCATATTCTTTTGCTATAACTGCAAGACTAAAAAAAGGTCCGGAAAAAATAGACAAAATATTTACTTTGACTGAGCAATTCTACATGTTATAATTTTTGCATAAGGAAAATTTCATATTCAAAAGAGTAGGTGTCTTTTTTTCAAAGACTTAATAGGGAAGTTGGTGAAAATCCAACGCGGTCCCGCCACTGTAAATGGGAGCTCTCTTATATACAAGCCACTGTCATCGGGATGGGAAGGCGGCATAAGAGAGTGATGAACATGAGCCAGGAGACCTGCCTATTCTTTTGCACCAAAAAAACCTACGAGGATAGGGAGGTGTGCAATTTAGTTGTTCATTGCATCCTCGAATTGATAGGATGTTTTTTCTTTTAATGAAGGCCATTTTTAAGTCGAAACCAATCGAGTTTCGTCGATAGCTAGTTTATCAAATAAATAGAGGAGAGATTAACCTTGAAAAAGAGATACATATTTCTTATCCTGTTGCTTACTTTCGGATTACTTGCCGGTTGCGGGGCTAAGGATGAATCGAAAATAAATCAAAACGGAGATAATACCAAAACAGAACAAGCGGAAAGTACAACAGCCGCTTTCCCGGTTACGATTAAAGATGCCGTCGATCAGGAAGTGGTCATTGATGAAAAACCGGAGAGAATTGTTTCCTTAATCCCGAGCAATACAGAGATTGCCTTTGCGTTGGGACTTGGTGATGAAATTGTCGGCGTATCCGATTTTGATAATTATCCCGAAGAAGCATTAGAAAAAGAAAAAATAGGCTCAATGGATTTCAATGTGGAAAAGATTATTTCCTTAAAACCTGATTTAGTGCTTGCACATGCATCAGGTGCTCACAATTCTGAAGCAGGATTACAACAGTTGCGAGATGCGGGTATAACCGTTCTTGTTGTGAATGATGCGAAAAATTTTGAAGACGTCTATGATTCTATTAAAATGATTGGGAAAGCAACAGGGGAACAATCTAAAGCACAATCACTTATCGATGACATGAAGAAGAAAGTCGAAAAAATTCGTGAAAAAACTGCAAAGATTCAAGATAAGAAGAAAGTATATATCGAAATATCAGCCCCTGATATTTACGCCGCAGGGAAAAATACATTTATGGATGAAATGCTGCAAATCATTCATGCAGAAAATGTGGTGACCGAAGAGGGATGGCCAAAAATTGAACCGGAAGCGATCATTGCTGCTAATCCGGATGTCATCATAACCACTTACGGATACTATACAGAAGGGGCAGTTGAACAAGTGCTCAGCCGAGAAGGATGGGACCAAGTGAATGCTGTAAAAAATTCTCAAGTGTTCGATGTTAATTCCGATATTGTCTCTCGTTCAGGTCCACGTCTCGCTGAAGGGGTAGAGGAAATTGCAAAAGCAGTTTATCCGGAAATTTTCCAATAAGAAACCTTTTGCGTATATGGCAGCATCCATCCTTTTGGTTGCTGCCATTCTCATCGGTATTTCAATCGGTACGGTAACGGTTCCGATTGGTGATATTGTCAAAATTATCGGATCACGTCTTTTTAATATATCGCATGTAAATGTGGATCCAATGTATACAACAATCGTTTGGAATATTCGCTTTCCCCGTGTCGTTTTAGCGGGATTGGTTGGTGCGTCCTTGGCCATTGCAGGGGCCGCTTTTCAAGGGTTATTAAGAAACCCTTTAGCTGATCCTTACACGCTCGGTGTTTCATCCGGAGCTTCGGTTGGTGCTGTTTTGACTATCTTTTTGCATATCACAATCCCTGTCTTCGGTGCCTATACGCTGCCGTTTCTAAGCATTCTATTTGCCCTAATTACCATTATTGCTGTACTTATTTTTGCAAAAAGAATTGATCGCTCAATGAAAGTCGAAACGATTATTTTAACAGGTGTGATTTTTAGCTCATTTTTAAGTGCTTTTATATCCTTGATGATTGCTTTGACAGGGGATGAACTTCGGCAAATTGTCAGCTGGCTAATGGGAAGCGTTTCGATGAGAGGTTGGGAATATATTCAGATTATTTTACCGTTTTTTCTTATCGGCTCGTTTCTATTATTAATGAATGGAAATGAATTAAATGCGATGTCCTTTGGTGAAGAGAGGGCGCAGCATTTAGGCGTGAATGTAAAGAGGCGGAAAATGCTTATATTAACAGCGGGCTCAATTTTAACCGGGGCAGCTGTTGCGGTATCGGGAACAATTGGTTTTGTTGGTTTAGTCATCCCCCATTTAACAAGATTATTGTGGGGACCTGATCATAAGCATTTATTACCATTATCGATGTTAACCGGAAGTGCCTTTTTAATATTAGCGGATCTTACGGCAAGGACTGTCATTTCGCCGACAGAGCTTCCCATTGGGGTGATTACATCTTTAATCGGCGCTCCGGTATTTGCTGTCATTTTAATTCGAAACAAAAGGAAAGGAGGGGAAAGATGACGTCCATAAAGGTTCAAAATCTGTCTGGCGGTTATAGCAGCGAACCTGTTTTAACAGATGTTTCATTTACTGTTGAACAGGGAGAATTTTTCGGGATATTAGGTCCAAATGGCAGTGGGAAAACGACATTATTAAAAATGATCAGTGGAGTTTTGCCACTTTTAAAAGGAAGTATTTTTGTAGGGGACCGATCCATCCAATCATTTTCAGCAAAAGAGCTTGCCCAAGTTATTGCTGTTTTGTCGCAACATTCTTCACAGGCTTTTTCTTATACGGTCAAGGAGACGGTCGCACTTGGCAGATATGCGCATAAAAAAGGCTTATTTCAAACATGGAGTCAAAAAGATGAAGAAGTGGTTCAGGACGTGATGCAATGGACCGGTATTGAAAAATTTCAAGAACAATCGCTTGAGTTTCTATCTGGCGGAGAAAAACAGCGGGTTTTTTTGGCGCAAGCACTTGCCCAGGAACCGGAAATTTTGCTGTTGGATGAACCAACAAACCATTTGGATTTATCCTATCAAAAGGATTTATTGGATTTATTGCACAAGTGGACGAGGGAAAAAGGGTTAACGATCATTTCGATTTTTCACGATATTAATTTAGCCGGCCTGTATTGTGACCGAATATTGCTCTTGGAAGACGGAAAAGTGATCAAAAACGATACACCAAAAGAGGTTTTGACAGAAGATACGATTCAGCAAGTGTTTAAAACGAAGATTGAAATGCATCAGCATCCTAAAGTGCCGGCCCCTTTGATGGTTTTACTGCCGGATGATGCGTTAGAAAATGGTGGGACGGAAGAAGTTACGGAGGATCATATCGGTGTTTTCGATGACTACATTTCACTTCAATCCCCCGTGATGTTAAAAACAATGTCCTCCGGCGTTATTGGCTCCGGTATTGGATGGTACAATACTTTCATCAATCGGTATGTTGATAAATCGTATCATTCAAGAAACTATCGTGAAGAATTGAAACGTTTTGTTGTGGAAAAAGGTTTGGACCCGTCAAATACGGTTGGGATGATGACGGCGGTGAAGATGGAAAATGTTCAATATAAACAATACTGGGACAAGGATTTTTCCATACTAGTGGTTATCACAGCCGGAGTCGGCAATGCAGTGGATGTATCGAGAAGTGTCGAACATCCTTTTGTTTATCGACCGGGAACAATCAATACGTGGATCATTGTCAATGGTAGATTATCTGAAGAGGCATTTATCCAATCCATCATAACTGCAACAGAAGCAAAGGTGAAGGCAATGGATGAATTGCAAATTCCCGACCAAGAGACTGGAACCATTGCGACCGGGACCTCAACCGACAGTATCTTGATTGCGGCCACACAAAAGGGAAAATACCAAGAGTTTGCCGGGACGATTACCCCCCTCGGAAAGTTGATTGGAAAAGGTGTATATGAGTGTACACTGGAAGCAATCCAAAAAAGCTTAAAACGGAGTCCGGACCTATGATTATCCAGCATTTATTTGCAATCACACTCGCTTATATTATTGATCGTATCGTCGGTGATCCACCTAGCTGGCCGCATCCTGTCAAATGGATGGGCTCGCTCATTTCCTTGTTGGATAAAAATTGGAACCGGGGTAAGGCCCGGAAATGGAAAGGTTTCGCAATGGTGGTTCTTATTCTGTTTCTTGTGCTTCTTGTTACATCTTTTATTACCTTTATTGCCTACCGAATCCATATCGTGGCGGGAGTTTTGATGGAAGCTATTTTGATCTCAACAACAATCGCTCAAAAAGGATTACAAGATGCGGCTATAGAAGTGTACCGGCCATTACTACAACATCAATTAGATGAAGCACGGAAAAAACTTTCCTATATTGTCGGCCGGGATACGAATCAGTTGAATGAACGTGAAATTACCCGGGGTGCGGTGGAAACGGTCGCAGAAAATACCAGTGATGGGGTAACAGCACCGATGTTTTGGGCTTTTGTCGGGGGCGCCCCGCTTGCTTTTGTTTATCGTGCTGTTAATACATGTGATTCAATGGTTGGGTATAAAAATGATCGCTACCATGCCTTTGGGTTTGCTTCAGCCAAGCTTGATGATTTGATGAATTGGATTCCGGCCCGATTAACCGGAATGCTTATGATATTGGTCAATAAATGCTTACAAGGGAGTAAAAAAGAAGCGTGGCAACTTTTGTTTCGGGATGCCGGAAACCATCCGAGTCCGAATAGTGGATGGTGTGAAGCAGCAGCTGCGGCACTTCTTGGTGTGCAACTTGGCGGCCGGAATACATATAAAGGTGTTGTTTCCCATCGTGCTCTCATAGGGAACCCGCTTCGCCCACTAACAAGTAACGATATTATCGAAACAATAAAAATTTTAAAAAGAACGTCCCTTGCGTTTTTAATCCTCTTATGGGTTGGAGGTGTTTTCATTGAATTGGCCAACACATGGTTCCAATCCGCATTATTTATATAAAGCGGCAGGAATCCGGCAACCGGCACAGATTTATGATTTTAGTGCAAATATTAATCCTCTTGGTCCACCGAAGTCGCTTCGGGAAGATTGGGATGATTTTTTTCAAGAAATTATTTACTATCCTGATCCAAAAGCAACATCTTTAAGAAAAAGGCTTGCTGAACGGGAAGGACTTCATAAAAACCAAGTATTCATTGGCAATGGTGGCGCGGAAATCATTTCGCTGATTGGAAAATGGCTTACAGGAAAACGAGTGATGATTATCGAACCATCCTTTTCGGAATATGAACAGGCATGCCGGGTAAATGATTGTTCGATTTCTTATTTTTTTATCGATCATAACGGAAAAATAGATGTGCCTCATCTATCTGAAGAACTGACTGATCAAGATGCTTTATTTCTTTGTAACCCGAATAATCCAACCGGAATTTATTTTGAAAAACAAGTGATTGAACAGATTTTGACGACCTGTTCAGAGAAGAAATGTTATTTAATTGTTGATGAAGCTTTTTATGATTTTGTTGATGCGTATCAATCACTCGTTCCTTTGTTAAATCAGTTTCCAAATTTGATCTTGCTTCGGTCAATGACAAAAATGTATGCCATTCCGGGGGTAAGATTAGGTTATATGATGGCTGATGCGGAAATCGTTCAAGTCATCCAAAATCAGCAATCTCATTGGAGCGTCAACGGGATAGCCTTAAAAGCAGGCGAACGGTGCCTTGATGAAAAACATTATGTTGAACAAACGAGACTATTTGTGAGAAATGAGCGGGAAAGACTGTTTCGCTATTTCCAGAAACATCGGTTTGATTTTCTTCCATCGGCGGTCAACTTTTATTTGCTAAAAGATTCAAGGATAGATGATCAATCTACTTTCTTCCAATTTTTATTAACAGAGGGAATTGTTCCGAGACATACATATAATTTCCCGGGAATAGAAGGCAAGTGGTTGCGTTTTGCCATACGCAGTGAAAAAGAGAACAATATCCTGCTTGAGGTGATGGAGAAATGGCGAGCGATTCATCAATTATCTTTATAACAGGCGGGGTTCGGAGCGGTAAAAGCCGTTTTGCTGAAAAAACAGCTGCAACTTGGTGGCAACAATCACCAACCGGGACACTTCATTATATCGCCACCATGCAGGCAACAGATTCAGAAATGGAAAAAAGGATTGACCGTCACAAAAAGGATCGGATCAAAGAAGGCTTGCCTTGGTGGACATGGGAGAAACCGGTATCTGTCGGTGATTTAGCCTGCCATTTTCGTCAAGAGGATATTGTTTTACTTGATTGTTTGACGACTTGGCTTAATAATGAGTTTTTCTTTGCTTCGGACGGCTGGGATGATGCTCAATTTCATGAAGACTTGTTTGACAAGATGTGGAATGGGATTGACAAAATCCGTTCCCATGTCAACAAATTAATTATTGTCAGTAATGAAGTGTTACATGAACCGTTAGCCAATAATGAACTTGTGATTGCTTACAGTAGGATGCTCGGTCTTTTGCACCGGCAAATTGTGGCAAATGCATATCAAGCAATCCTTATAGAAGCCGGAATTCCGATTTTTATGAAAGAAGGCGAGGAAAGATGAAGGGTGTCATGATTCAAGGGACGGCTTCCGATGTTGGCAAAAGCTTAATTGCCACGGCATTATGTCGTCTTTTTGCCAATGAGGGTTTCAAAACTGCTCCATTTAAATCACAAAATATGTCGAATAATTCCTATGTGACGATGGATGGACTAGAAATTGGCAGGGCACAGGGACTCCAGGCGGAAGCGGCCAAAACGGAGGCGTCCGTTTGGATGAATCCGATCCTATTAAAGCCAAGATCTGATCAATTGTCAGAAGTTGTATTACTAGGAAAGGCAGTAGAAACATTAAGTGGAAAAGACTATCGTGACCGTTTTTACAATCTGGGATTAAGTGTCTTGAGACAGTCCCTTGATCAGCTTGGACGTGAGTATGATGTGCTTATAATGGAAGGGGCAGGAAGTCCGGTCGAAATCAATTTGAAGGATCGGGAGTTAGTTAATATGAAGGTTGCAGAAATGGCCGATGTCCCGGTATTTTTAGTTGCCGATATTGATCGCGGCGGAGTGTTTGCCAGTATTATCGGAACGCTTGCCCTCCTTACTGAATCGGAGCGGCAAAGAGTTCAAGGTGTGATCATTAATAAATTTCGCGGTGATTTTAATCTATTTGCCGATGGAATCAACTGGCTTGAAAAAAAGACCAATATCCCAGTCCTGGGTGTCTTACCTTATATCAACGATCATATGATTGACGGGGAAGATTCACTATCGATTCAACAGTATCGTAACAAGAAAATGAGCGGGGACATTGATATTGCTGTCATTGAATTACCATATGCTTCTAATATAAATGATATTGAACCGTTTTTTTATGAGGATGATATTTCTTTACGTTTTGTAAGGACGGCAGATGAATTTGGCAAACCTGATGCAGTCATTCTTCCCGGAACAAAAAGTACAATTCATGATTTTATAAGTTTAAAAGAAAAAGGCTTAGATAAAAAGATTCGTGCGTTTGTCCAAAATGGCGGTTTTATCGTTGGCATTTGCGGCGGCTACCAGATGATGGGTCAATCTTTAGTCGATGATAATGGGGTTGATACGGGAATGGTTGGCAAAAAAGAAAGGGGCTTAGGTTTGATTGACGCGGTAACGTTCTTTCAAAAAGAAAAGCAAACCATCCGTTCTCAAGGGACATATCATCCGCAAACCGGATTGCCAAAGGAGCGAATTGAAGGTTATGAAATTCATTTAGGGAGAACCGATTTTCTTCAGCAAAACAAACGACCATTCTTCTTGTTTGATTCGAATCGGGAAGAAGGATATTACAGTGAAAATGGCAAAATCATCGGTACATATCTGCATCATCTTTTTTATAACGATGGTTGGCGAACAACATGGTTGAATGCCATTCGAGTAAGTAAACAATTACCGGTACGGGAAAAAGTCAATATAGGATCCTTGAAAGATGAACGTTATGAACAACTGGCAAACACCGTCCGAACCCACCTTGATTGGGAAAAGATGAAAAACATCATCCTGTCATGGGAGAACCACCATGAGAACCATTAAGGCACTGATCATGTGTATCCAATTTTTTACAAGTATTCCGGTTCCTTATGAAGTACCGATGGATCGGGAGCATATGGAACGAGCGATTCGCGTTTTCCCGATATTGGGCATTTTACAAGGGATTATCTATATATTTATTACATTTGCTCTTCTGGAATGGACACCGTTATCAACTGTTGCCGTAGCGTTCTTTCTTTGGTTATCCTGGATCATTGTGACCGGTGGTTTGCATCTTGATGGCTGGATGGATGTCAGTGATGGATATTTCTCGTTTCGTAACCCGGAAAAACGATTAGAGATTATGAAAGATTCACGAATCGGTGCATTTGGCGTACTCTCAGTGCTTGTCTTATTAAGTGCCCGATTTCTATTTATCTATGAAACGATTTCCCGGATGTCACCTTGGATTTACCCGCTTATTTTATTGATACCATTTTTTGGAAAAATAATTATGGGCGTCTTGTTGATCAAAGTCAAATCAGCAAAAGCGGATGGTCTTGGGGCCATGTTTAAACAGGCAGCATCAAAAAGAACGCTTTGGCTGTATCCCGTTTATCTTATTGTATTGCTCGGAATAATTTTGTTAATTTGGCCTGATTCCTTTTGGGGACTGGCTTCATTCATTATAGCTTCGAGTTTATTCATACTGATTGCAAGAAAGAAGATCATTCGCTGGTTTGGCGGGATAACCGGTGACGTGCTGGGTGCATCTGTTGAAGGAGGGGAAACGTTATTATGGCTGATTCTGTGGTTGTTACCCTATGTTGGCATGGCATAAATCCGTTGGTTAAAGTGGAACTTCAATCGGCGGGGTCCCAACTTATAGGAAGTTTGGGATTGGAATCGTGGGATGAATTCATTTGCACAGAACGTGATTGATATAGGAGGGAGGACCAATGCACTTTGTTACGGGTGGTGCTTTTAACGGAAAATCGAATTGGGTAAGGAAGACTTATCCTATCAATGAACAAAATAGTATTTGGGTTTCCGGTTATGCCGGCGCACAGTTGCCGGATTTCCTCCCGCCTGCGACTAAATATTGGATTGTGAGTGGAATTGAGCAATATGTTAAGGACTGGCTCATTGATTGTGATGAAAAAGCTGTCCGGGAAAAATGGCTGGATAAATTAACGGAATGGAACTGTTTAGATGGGGATCAAACGATGATTCTCATTGGTTCCGATATTTCAAAAGGGATTGTTCCGGCAAGTCATGAAGAACGACTATGGCGGGATGTAACAGGAAGGATTTTTCAAGATACGGCAAAAATTTGTGACCGGGTTGATGTTATTTGGTATGGCATGAATATACAAATCAAATAAAAAGGAGATGGGTGGAATGCGAATTTATACACGGACAGGGGATCAAGGACAAACCAGTATCATTGGTGGTCGAGTAGATAAGGATAATATTCGGGTAGAAGCTTACGGAACGGTGGATGAGGCGAATTGTTTTGTCGGTAAAGCAATGACAGAACTGGATCCGGTTTTATTTCAGGATCTACTGGAAGATCTGGAAAAAATTCAACATGAGTTATTTGATTGTGGTGGGGATTTGGCAAATGTCACAAAGAAACGGGAGCCGAAATTAACCGAAGAAGCGATAATCTATTTAGAAAACCGAATTGATCAAATCAATGAAGAATTGCCTGAAATTGAACGGTTTATTTTACCCGGAGGAACGAGTGCAGCAGCAACATTACATATCGCCCGGACGGTGACAAGAAGAGCAGAAAGATTCGTAGTCAAATTAATGAAGGAAAACTCAGTAATTACACCTTACCCGTTGAAATTTTTAAATCGATTGTCCGATTATTTTTTCGTAGCTGCAAGACTAGTCAATTTTCGGCTCGATGTAAATGATGTTGAATATGTTCGGAGTGCCCGTGTTTTTCGAAATGGAAAGAGGAAGGAGCAGTCGGAATGAATGCAAAGAAAACCAGTTTGTTCGGTATCCTTTTAGCCTTGGCCGTTGTCGGTGCTTTCATCAAAATTCCGGCCGTCATTGCCAGTGTTGCATTGGATATGGTTCCCGCGCTTATCGGGGCAGTCGTTTTAGGCGGACGTGCCGGGGGCTGTATTGCTTTTTTTGGTCATCTGTTATCGGCATTGATTGGTGGGATGCCCCTTGGTCCGTTTCATGTGTTAATCGCTGTTGAGATGGCTGTTCTTGTTTGGGGATTTGGTTATTTTTATCGAAAAGGAAAACGGGTGTTAGGCGGAGTGTTATTTGTCGCGGGAAATACTTTTTTAGCCAATCTCCCATTCCTTTTTATCATTGGCACCGGATTTTACATCGGGATGATTCCGTCATTATGTATCGGTTCCCTACTAAATACAATTTTAGCAATACTTCTGGCACCAAGTTTATCAGCGTATTTTGCAAAACGATTGCATGTGTAAAGGAGAACAGCGATGAAAAGAGATATTACGGAAATTCCATTAAATGATAAGGAGTCCCTTGTGATTACTGCTGATAATAGCGGAGGCATCGGATTAAAGGCGCATGATATCGTTCAGACATCCTATGAAGTTGTTTCTTATTACGGGTTCCGTGTAGCTGTAATGGAATGTATGGCAGCTGGAGGAACACCGTTAGCTGTCGTGCTTCATAATTTTTCCGGGGATGATGCCTGGCAGTTGCTCGTGAAAGGGATAGAGAGGGGCTTGGAAGAACTCGGTTTAGCAGATATTCCTATTACAGGTAGTACAGAGAGTAATTTTTCTCTCGTTCAATCAGCAATTGGTATTATTGTGATGGGGAAAAAAGACCAATTAGCTCATGAAACCATTCTTTCTGTAGACAATATGAAATTGGCGGTAATCGGCTCTCCTTTGGTCGGAAATGAGGTTTTGGAGCGGGAACATGAAGTACTGCCTCTTTCGTTATTTCAGGAACTATGCCAATTGCAGGATGTCGTTCTTTTACCTGTGGGATCAAAAGGAATTTTGCATGAGCTTCGAGTACTGCTTTACGATAAAGTCCCCATTCATCAAGTCGATTGTGACGTCGATTTGGATAAATCTTCAGGACCGGCTACTTGTTGTCTAGTTGCTTATGATTCTTCTTTGGAACAACATCTTCAGGATAAATGCGGACAGTTATTTCATCGGATTTTAGTGAAATGAATCGAGGTGGGATAAAAGCGGTCGGATCCAAGAGGAATTTGACTCAAAGCTTTCTGAAAAAGAAAAATGAAAATTGACTTTTATTGAATTTAGAATTAAATTTGATATAGGAAATAAGGATTCAATTGATTTAAGTGAATGTTTACTAAGATAAATTAGTTTGGAGGGGTTTTGATGGCTTTTGTTATAACGGCACCATGTAAGGACGAAAAAGCTGCCGAATGTGTAGAGGTTTGTCCTGTTGATTGTATAGAAGAAGGGGAAGATCAATTTTATATTGATCCGTCCATTTGTATTGATTGCGGAGCATGTCAAGCTGTTTGTCCGGTGGAAGCAATCTTTTATGAAGAGGACTTAACACCTGAAGAACAGGTCTATTTTGAAAAAGCCAAGAAATTTTTTGACAGATAATATAAATTTTGGGTAAGTGGTAGTGGTGCAATTCGCTACTGCTTTTTTATTTTGAAACGGAAAGAAAAAGTGTGAAGAATAAGAATGAAAATGATCTTTCTCTGACATAAAGGAAAGGTCGTTTTTTATGCAAAAATTCTTTAGTCTGCTAATGAAATAAAATATTTTCATTGACAACTCTTCTTCCCGATGATATCATATGTTTATCAAAATCATATTTTAGTGTGTTAGAGAATTAAATTACTAATAAGATAAATAAATTTAAATGGGAGAGGACTTTTATGAAACGTCTAGGAAAAATATTATTCTTTATGTTATTCGTATCTCTATTAGCTGCATGCTCATCTGATGCCTCATCTAAAAATACAAGTAAAAAAGATAATCAATTAGTGATCGGTATTGATGATGCATTTGCTCCATTGGGATTCCGTGATGAAAATAATGAGATAGTCGGTTTTGATATTGATTTAGCAAAAGCGGCAGGTGAAAAAATGGGGAAGGATATCGTTATTCAGCCGATTGACTGGAGTGCAAAAGAATCGGAATTGAACAGCGGCCGCATTGACTTAATTTGGAACGGTTATACGGTTACAGATGAA
>Ga0310828_1000981_pt1 | contig 20707 bp, 21 predicted proteins | sample WT_ome_3_FD_202242 | JGI IMG/M metagenome (GOLD analysis project Ga0310828, IMG submission 202242) | Sorghum-adapted microbial communities enriched on wild type (WT) sorghum from Joint BioEnergy Institute, Emeryville, California, United... ... | reverse complement strand
CGGGTAGGTTAATAGTTCACAATATAATTTGAACATAAGGGTGAGATCATAAATTTTGCTGGATAATAATTCTCAGCTAATTATCTCGAAATTTATCAAACCTAATAGAAAGCATTTGGAAATCTTATCTAATGTTTAGTTTCGTTGCTAACATTATTGCTAGGGTTTCTCGAGTGCTTTTCTTTCTTCTGCATTATTCACAAAAAGTGGTGGTGAATCAAAATACCTGTTTTTAATTAATTAGAAAGGATTTTTTCACAAAACTATTTTATATTTCCAGTTATTTATTTATATTTATACCTAACATTGTCTGACAAAGACTGGTTACTCTAAAAAAGAATACTAAAATAAAATAATTTCACCAATTTTGGTGAAATTATTTGGTCTTTAAGAATGAATATGAAGATTCTATAATAGAGTTGTAAACGATTTCTTTGAGAACTACATGTAGAGTGGAGAAAGGTTTATGTTAACTGAAAGAGAGTATAAAATTTTAATGAAGCTTCTTAAATTTAATCAACCGATAAGAATAAAAGATTTATCTAAGGAATTTAATGTTAGTCCTAGAATGATCAAATATGACCTTGACCATATTAAAGATTGGCTTGCAAAGTATGAACTACAAATATTATCACAAACAAATAAAGGATTATGGATAGAACCGGATGGGGAAAAGAAAAAGATTATTATTAAAGAATTACTCGGGAATGAATCTTGGAATCGTATTCCAGATCAAAATTTCCGAATAAAGAAGATTTTAATAACGATGCTCCAAAAAGATGATTATACTACGGCTGCAAGTTTATCTGAAATCCTTGAAGTTAGTAGGAATACTATTTTAAGTGATATGAAATTGGTGGAAGAGTTCGTATCACCTTGGGAAATCCGGTTAGAGAGAAAGAAACGGCTTGGATATAGGCTATCTGGAGAAGAGCTTCATTTACGTTTATTGATAGAAAATCTAATTTTGTCAAATATGTCAAACTACGAAATATATCAGATCATGAGCAGTATTTCCAATAATGAGGAAAGGAATTACACGATTTATTCTATGGATGGGACTTTGCTTTCAGTCTTCCGAATAGCCGAGGAGAAACTAAGTGAATTATACCATCCCAGTGTAATAAAAATTCTCCATCAGTCAGACATATTAACTCTATTAATTAGAATCACTATTTCTGTTACTCGTTTAAACCAAGGAAAAACGATTAAAAGTTACCGTGTTTTAAAAGATGATCAATATATAGATGATGTATCTAGATTTATTTTAAATTTTATGAGAAGTGTTTTCAAAACTGTTGACCTTCCAATATTGGAAGATGAGTTCTTATATCTTTCAGGCGAATTTGCCAATGGAAGAAGAATTGATCTTTTGAATGCTACGCAAAAAATTATTGAAGAAGTAAGTTATAAAGCAGGGATTGACTTTAAACGGGATACAAAGCTTTTTAGTAATTTATATGCCCATTTATCTTTACGGTTTCAAAGAGGATTATTTAATATGACAGAGTCGAATCCATTTGCTGAAGAAATAAAACAAAATTACGCGGATTTGTTTGAAAGTGTATCCTTAGCATGTGAGAAATATCTTGGTATGGACAAAATTGTAAACAAAAAAGAGTTTATATCCTTTATTACTTTGCATTTTCTAACTTCTTTAGAGAACACCTTTAATAAGAAAGAAAAGGTAAGAGCTGTTTATGTTTGTGCAACAGGTAAAGGAGTTGCGAGACTTATAAAAAGTCGAGTTGAAAAGGAAATACATGATATAGATATTGTCGCATATTGTTCGATCATGGAAGTGGAAGAAATATGTAATAAGAGAGAAGTAGATCTGATTATTAGTGTATTTCCAATTAAGTCAAGAATACCTGTTATTGTAATGGAGGCAATTCCCACAAAAAAGGATATAGATACAATTAAAGAAAAAGTATATGAAATATTGGAAAACAGACCAACAAGTATACAAAGAATAGCCTGGTCAGAAGAAGAAAAAAATGATGATGATAGTGAAAGTATAAGTCTTGAAATCATTCTCAAAGGTTTTGAAGTGATACAAGAAGTTCAAACAAAATTTAAACATCGAATTAAAGATGATAGATTACAAGCACTCCACCTTCACATTTTTTTAATGGTTCATCGTTACTTTTTTGAAAAGCAATATGATGATTTCTTATATACATCACACCAGGTAACTGAAAAGAATAAACAGGATTTACAGCTGTTTAAGAATATACTAGAAAGTAAAGATTTACATGTAACCGATTCTGAGTTAATTGCCTTATTACAATACTTAAATTAATGGAAGGTGTATAGAATGAACAATTATAAGATTATTGAAAATGGTTACGTTATAGATCCTGAAAGAGAGGTGATTGAGAAAAAAAATATAGGAATCATCAACGGAAAACTTGTTGATCCTCAAACCATAATTCAAGAAAGTGCAGATAACTATGAACGTATAAATGCAGAAGGTTGTTATGTAGCACCAGGTTTTATTGATTTACATGTTCATGTTTTTAAAGATATGACAAGCTTGGGAATAGAGGCTGATTTAGTAGGCGTTGAACAAGGTGTGACGACAATTGTTGATGCGGGTAGTTCTGGCTATGAGAACTATAAGCAGTTTAAAGAGTTGATTGTTAAAAATAGTAAAACGGAAATTTTATCATTTTTAAATATATCTCGGAAAGGATTATGTGAGGGCTTATCCGAACTTGAAAATCCACATAACTTAATGACTTTTGAAGAAGCGGAAAAAATATTTACAAGTGAAAAAAATATTGTCGGACTAAAAGCAAGAATGAGTAGCTCAGTTGTCAAGGAACAAGGGATTGCTCCTCTTCAACATGCTCGAAAATTAGCTGATCAACTTGAGGTACCGATTATGGTACATATTGGGAATCCTCCCCCATATTTAAATGAAGTATTCCCTTTATTGCAAAAAGGTGACATCGTTACACATGCATTTCATGGGAAAAAACATGGGATTTTGAAAGAAGACAATACTATGATACCAGAAGCGTTAGAAGCGCTTGAACGTGGAGTACTTTTTGATGTAGGTCATGGTACAGCCAGTTTTAGTTATCGGACTATTACAAGGTTTAAAGAAAGGTATTCGTTTCCTTTTACAATTAGTACCGACATATATATTGATAATTATGCTAAACCTGTAGGCAGTCTAATGAAAACTATGTCCAAACTTCTTTCTATCGGGTATTCATTAAATGAAGTTGTGAAATCAGTAACAAGCAGAGCGGCAAAAGCAATTGGATTAACTGAACAAGGTACATTGAAGCTGGGTACTCGAGCTGATTTAACTATTTTTACTATTAATGAAAGTGAAGAGGATTTAGTTGATTCTGAAGGAGAAATAATGAAAGTAAGAAGAGTTCTTCAACCTAGAATGACAGTAAAAGATGGAGAGGTTGTTTATTCAGAATGATTACGGAAGAAATTAGGAAAGTAATAGAGAATAGTAGTGATTCCATTAAATGTGAAAAGATAATTTTAGAAGTAAAAGAATTATTAAAACAAGCCAACATTCAGATGACAGATGTCCAATGGTTATCTTTAGTTTCTCATTTATCAGGAATGGTTTATCGATCCACCCATAAAAAATTAATTGATCCAATTGATAAGGAATTATTTAATGAAGTTTCTTCTGATTCCATAAAATTAGCAGAAAAGGTTTGCAACTTACTTAATGATCTACATGAGGATGAAAAGTATCTTTTGTCGATACATTTTGAATCAGCAAGATTAAAAAATTAAAAGAAGGAGGCAATATCATGAGTAAAATTGTCGTTGTAATTGGAGATCGTTTAGGAAAAGGACAGAATGTAGCAAAAGGTGTAGAAGCCGCCGGTGGTAAAGCGATTGTTATACCAGGTATTGGGGCTGATATGAAACTAGGAGATGTAATGAAACAAGAAAATGCAGATATTGGTATTTCCTTCTGCGGAAGTGGTGGTGCCGGGGCAATTATGGCACAAACCAAATATGGATATCCATGTCAATACGGTATGCGTTCTATTGACGAAGGTATTACCGCAATCCGTCAAGGAAAACGAGTGCTGGGTTTTGGGTTTATGGATATTGAAGATTTAGGGAAAAAAATTACAGAAGAGTATATAAAAATAAAAGGATGATGAAATTATGAAAAAAACATTCCAATCCACTTTAAGGATTGAAGGTTTTGGAATTTCAAAGGAACTGGCAATAAATACTGCTTTAGGGACAATTCAAAAAAAGGTGATGGAACAGTATAAAGGTATAATTCTAAGGATAGAGCCTGTGGATATTAGAATAATAAATGCAAATGAAACAATTTATACTGAGAGATTTCTATTCTTCTTATTCCCTAGAAAAAGAAGAAAGTACAAAGTTGTACTAGATATTGATGTAAATATTTTTATGTTGAATGTTGATGAAATACCTTTTGATTCAGCAGAATTACCAGATAATATTCGAAATGCAGTTTTAGGAAATGAAATTAAATAGGTGGTGTGTATATGGAATTTATAATAATTCTTATTAAGTCAGCTATTATTGGTGCGCTAGTGGGGGTTGGAGCAGGAGCAGGTGCAGCAAGAATGTTTCATGCTCCAACCGTTCAAGGTATGGGTGCATTTCGTACGCTTGGTGAATTAAACGCATGTGCCGGAGATGCTGCATCGCACTTTTCATTCGGCTTAGGTTTCTTCTTTAATGCATGGGCATCATCTGTCGGAGCGGGAGCATTTACACAAGATGTCGATCATCGGATTATACCAAACTGGGCTGCGGCAGTACTACTAAGAAAGGGAAAAAAACCGGAGGAAACCCTTCACGATCCAAAGAAAATGGGAATAGCCGGTGGAATCATTGGGGTAATTATTGTAGTTTTTCTGAACTCTACTGCTTCAGCTATTCCAGAATCATTACAAGCCATTGCAGTTAAAGTGTTAGTACCTGCAGCAAATCTATTAATTAACCCTGTTATGCCTGTCATATTCTGGCTTGCCGCATTAGATGCTGGTAAACGTTCAGGAATATGGGGGACAATTTTTGGTGGTTTAGCTCATATAATTATGGGAAATGCGGTCCCCGGTGTTGTCCTAGGTATATTAATTGGTAAAGGGGTAGATGATGGCGGCTGGACAAAAATTACCAAAACCCTATTAACAGCCGTAATTTTATTATTTGCATTGAGTGCATTTTTCCGTGGCTTTGATATAAATTTAATTAAGAGTTTTCATTTAGATGTTCCAACTTGGTTGATAAATATACATGAAATGCTTGGACAAGAGGTGAAATAAAGATGAGTGAAAATAATAATATAACGAATAGTGAAATAAACATGAAAAACTTTTGGTATGCTGATTGGTCATTTCCTATCTTTGTATCGCTATTGTCAGCGGGTGTCTTTGCTGGGACTCATATGTATTACGTATATCATATTGGTGCTTTTAATGATGTAGCAATTGTTGCGATGCTACAGGCAGGGATGGAAGGTGCCGGATATGGGGCAGCTGCTGCATTTGGTGCAAGCTTTTTATTTGCTCGAATATTAGAAGGATCGCTCGTGGGAATTCTAGATATTGGTGGTTCAATTCAGACTGGATTAGGTATTGGCGTTCCTGCATTGCTACTAGGTGCAGGTATTACAGCTCCAATAGAATCTTTTGTACTTTCATTACTGACTGGAGCACTATTAGGTATAATAATAGGCTATGTCATAATTGGCCTTCGCAAATTTACGGTTGGAAGGTCAAACTCCACATTCGGTGCAGATATTATGATGGGGGCAGGTAATTCATCCGGTCGTTTTCTTGGACCATTAATCATTATTTCTGCAGCTAGTGCTTCTATTCCGGTTGGTATTGGTTCTATTATAGGAGCCGCATTATTCTATGCATGGAAAAAACCAATAGCTGGTGGTGCTATCTTAGGTGCAATGATATTAGGTGCTTTCTTTCCGATTGAATTATAAAAGAGGTGTTTTGAAGTGGGAATATTTAAAGAAATGGGTTTACGAGAAATAATAAATGCAAGTGGAAAAATGACTGCTTTAGGTGCATCTGCTGTTGAAGAGCAAGTCGCACTTGCATTAAAAGAGGCATCACAAGACTATGTTGATATAGATGAATTAATGGAATACACAGGAAAAGTCATCGCAAAAGTAACAGGAGCAGAAGATGGTTGTCCTACTTGTGGTGCTTCTGCGGGAATAGCAATTTCTACAGCAGCTGTTATTGCCGGAACAAATTTATCATTAATTGAAAGAATCCCCAATACAGATGGTTTAAAAAATGAGGTTATAGTACAAAAAGGGCATTTAATTAATTTTGGAGCTAGTATCGGTCAAATGATTCGCATTGGTGGAGGAAAAGTGGTTGAGGTTGGCCAAGCCAATAAAGTTGAAAAAGATCATATAGAGCAAGCAATTAACGATCATACTGCTGCAATATTATATGTTAAGTCACATCACACAGTTCAAAAAGGAATGCAGTCAATTACTGCTATGATGGAAGTTGCACATAAGCATGGTTTGCCATTTATTATTGATGCTGCAGCCGAAGAAGATTTCCAAAAATATGTGAAAATGGGTGCGGATATTGTTATATATAGTGGAGGGAAAGCACTTGAAGGTCCAACTTCTGGATTTATTTGTGGTAAAAAAGAGTTGATGGAGGCTTGTCGTAAGCAGTATAAAGGTGTTGGTCGCCCAATGAAAATAGGCAAGGAAGGAATGGCTGGTCTTATAACTGCTCTCAAATTATTTGAAAATAAATCAAGTAAACCAGAAAAGCAAATTGAGAGAATGACTAACTTATGCAATAAACTTGGAAAACTACAGGGTCTCACTTGTTCCATTAAACAGGACGAAGCTGGAAGGGAAATTTATCGAGCACAAATTCATGTTAACGAAGATATAACAGGAATTTCAGCAAAAGAACTTTTACACAAACTTGAAGCTGGTAATCCTGCAATTTACTTAAGGCATCACTATGTAAATGTTGGTATCTTATCTGTTGATCCACGGCCGCTGTTAGAAGGACAAGAAAATATCATTGCTGATAAGATTGTAGACATTTTACAGGGAGGAAATAAATGATGGATATAAAACAAAAAGTGATATTTAATGTATTAGCTAAAGATGCACAAAATGCAAAAGAACTAATTGAAGTTGGAGGAGATCGTATTTTCGTAGGTGTTATGGTGAAAAACTTCGCTACTGAAGAAGATGCGATTCAACATGTACAGCATTTTCAAAATATTGGAGTACCAGTGTCAGTTGGACTGGGTGCAGCTGATCCAAATATGTGGAAAAGGGTTGCAAATGTTTCTGCAAAGACAAGACCGGTTCATATTAACCAAGTGTTTAGCGCAGCAGGTTATACCCTTGGAAGAATGGAAGAATTGGGAGAAACTCCAATTATTAATGGGGTTATTGAACCTTCCGGAACTCCGGGTGAAGTATATATTTCAACTGGTCCTGCAAGTTCATCAAATAAAGAAAAAGTTTCATGTGATTTGGCTGCAAAAATGTTAGCTGAAGTTGGCATACAATCAATAAAATTTTATCCAATCCAAGGTGAGAAACATCTTGATGAAGTTGCGGCTATGGTCAAAGCGGCTGTTAGGGCGGGAATAAAAATTTTTGAACCAACTGGTGGTATTACGGTAGACAATGTATATAACATTGTAAAAATATGTTTAGATAATGGCGCAGAAGTTGTTATTCCCCATCTTTATACTTCTTTAATAAATAAAGAAACAGGAAGAACTGAAGTTGCAAAAATAATTCATTTACTTAAAATGAAATGGGACTAAGAATAATAGGGATGAGGCTACAGTTGGACTAAACTGTAGTCTTCTTTTTAAATTAGCATGAAAGGAAGTTTAATTATGAAGAAATTTGGTGTTATTTTTGACATGGATGGGGTCATTATTGATAGCGAGCCAGTATATAGATCTTTAAATGAACAGATTTACAAACGCTTAGGAATTAAGGTGGAGGATAGTTTTAAAAGTAAATACATAGGAGTTACCGCCAGAACAAAATGGAAACTTATCAAAGAACATTATAATTTATCTCAAAGCATTGAAGAATTACTAAAAGTCCAAAATGAAGTATTTTCACAAGCAGAATGGGATTATAGAAAAATCCTATTTCCAGGTGTCAAGCCATTGTTAAAAAAATTACAAATGAATGCTGTTCCGTTAGCATTAGCAACTTCATCAGGAAGATTGAGGGTAAATGAGGTTTTAGAACAATGCAATTTGGCAGGTTATTTTAAAAAGGTCATAACAGGTGATGAGGTAAAAAATGGAAAGCCTGATCCGGAAATATTTTTGTTAGCAGCAAAGTTAATCAATATACCCCCAGAAAATTGTATCGTAATTGAGGATTCATATAATGGACTTATTGCAGCCAAAGATGCAAACATGTATGGGGTAGGCATAAGACATCCCAAGATTCAAGTGGATTTATCAATTGCCGATATTATTGTTGAATCCCTAGAAGAGATTGAGTTTGAACTTATAGGAAAAAAAGAGTGATATTTTGATAGAAATTGAGAGGATTGTAATGAAAATGTGTCTTACTCTAAACTAAGTAATATTTAAAATAGCATCCATAACTCTATTTATATTAATTGCATAAGTCCAGTTAGAAAAATCAAGTAGTAATTTGAAAGAAAGCAGACATCTTATAAAAAGTCGACTAAATTAAAATGAAAATACATTCTGAATTTAAACATAAATAATCCATTAAGAATAATAAAAGATCCCCCCACCTACTAAGTGTAGGTGGGTAAATCATACTCCAGTAAAAATTAATATTTACTACATTGCCCAGTCGATTCTCTTTTGATTAACGTTGCTGGAAATAGAATTTCTTGTTTTGGCTCATTGGGATTATTGATTCTCCATAATAACTGTTCTACTGCTTTTTTTCCATATAAATTTAGATGGATAGCCATCGTTGTAATTTGAGGCTGGGAGATTTGGGATAATTGACCATTATCGAAATTAATCACTGAAGCATCATTGGGTATTTTTAGGCCCCGATTTTTAAGGGATGTGCACACCATAAACCCGTAACCATCATTCACACATAACCATCCAGTAGGAATCCTCTCAAGTGATTGAATGCATGAATCAACTGCTTTGTTTTCCTCTATAACATTCATAAACATATAATTTTTCTGAGGAGTAATGTTTTCTTCTCTTAAAGCTAAAAGATAGCCCTCCATACGTTCATAGTAACTTGGTGAAAAATCAATTTTACCGACAAAGGCAATTTCTTTATGGCCTAAATCTATCAGATGCTTGGTTGCGATATAGGCAGCAAATCGGTTATTAGTCAGAATTGCATCGGCATCGATAAATGGGTGATGGTGGTCGATTAACACTGTTGGAATACCTGTAGCAATCACTTTTTTAATGTACTCGGTTCGAATATGTGAAACAATAATAATTCCGTCTACCTTTTTTTCGCTAATGAAGTCAGGCAAAATAAGTTTTTCCTTTGCTTCTTGTGAAACCGATTGGATATTAAGAGTGATTCCGTTTTTCATACAGCTTTCCTCAATAGCCAGAAAGATCTCCCCAAAAAATGTTTTTAATGAAAATGCAAAATCGGTCGCAATTAATCCGATACATATATTTCTTTCCTTTTTAGGAGGAATATTTTTGCTTTTATAAACATATCCTAATTCTTTCGCTGTTTGCTCAATTAACTGTCTAGTTTCTTCACTAACACCACTTTTGCCGGAAAGTGCTTGGGATACGGAGTTTTTAGAAATTCCGAGTTTGTCAGCAATATCCTGCATTGTAATTTTTCTTTTCATAAAAATCTCCCTTAAAATAGTAATTTTGTAACGTTACAAATAATATAACATGAAATTTAATTAGTTTAAAGAAAAATAGATAAATCCATAGACAAAAGTATAAAAAACAGCTTGACAATATGTATTTTTGTAATGTAAAATTTACTTGTAATTAAAATTACATAACTTTACAATAGTAATATAATGTTAATATATAATTTGTAAGGTTATTTGTAAAGTGATAAATATTAAAGTATAATTATTCTTCTATCAAAGGAAATTTTTTGAAACCCTTTGTGAAAGCGGTTTTACAGGATGGGGAATAATTAAAATTTAGGAGGAGAAGGTATGAAATTGAGAAAATCATTGGCGTTGTTTATTTCCCTTAGCTTGTCTGCAACTGCGATGATTGGTTGTTCTTCTGGAGATTCGTCAAAAGATACAAAGGAGGGGGTAACTGAAATCGAATTTTGGGCGGCTCCAAATCCAACTCAACAAGCATTTTGGAAAGATATGGCTGAAGAATTTAATAAAGAACATAGTGATATTAAAGTTAATGTGAGTGCGATTAAAGAAAGCCCGACATCAGAGGCAAGCATTCAATCAGCCATTGCAGCGAAAAAGGCGCCAACGATGTCAGAAAACATTAACCGTGGGTTTGGTGCCCTTTTATCAGAAAGTAAAGCAATTGTTCCTTTAAACAAACTTGAAGGTTTCGGCGAGTTGGTGAAAACACGCCAAATGACCGAAACGATTGAAAGCTGGAAATCAGCCGATGGAAACCAATATATTTTTCCAATTTACTCGAATTCCATGTTATTTGGTTGGCGGTTGGATTTATTAAAAGAATTAGGCTATAACGAAGCACCGAAAACGTATAGTGAAGTATTGGATATTGTCCAAAAATTAAAAGAAAAATATCCGGATAAATATCTTTGGGCAAAACCAGATTTAGCTGATCCAACTGCCTGGAAAAGGTGGTTTGACTTCTTTATGCTGTACAATGCTGCATCGGACGGCAATGCATTTGTAGACGGAAGTAAATTTGTCGGTGATAAAAAGGCAGGTTTGGACGTCTTCAACTTTGTAAAATCTTTAGTAGATAAGGATGCGGTTTTAACAGCTCAAGTTACGGATCCGTTTGAAACTGGTGTAGGTATATTTACCGATGTCGGTCCTTGGACACCGGGGTCTACTTGGAAAGAAAAATACCCTGAATTAGTCTATGGAGAAACATATACATTATCATTGCCACCAGTTCCAGATGATAGAGATCCGAATAAAGCGAAAACATTTGCTGATGCAAAAGGAATAGTTATTTATGCTTCGGCAACAAAAGAGGAACAGGCTGCTGCAATGGAGTTTTTAACTTGGGTATATTCTAACCCGGATACAGATATGAAATGGCTTGAAGATACCGATCTTCCTCCTGCAAGAGATGATTTAGGTACAAATGAAGCATTTGCTTCTTATTTCGAGCAAAAACCTTTTATGAAGGCATATGCGGATGCAGTAGCTAAAGGCGTTCCTCCAATGGAAAATTCTAAATACAACGAGATTCAAACAATTATTGGCCAAACTGCATTCAACAAAATAGTGAAGGGTGAAATTAAACCTGAACAAGCATGGAAAGATATGGTGAATGCTATTGAGGGGGAACTTAAGTGATGCGAAAAACTTCAAATGGTATGGGCTGGCTTTTTACTAGCCCATACATTCTTTTTGGGATTATCTTTTTCGTTATACCGTTAGTTTGGTCTTTTTTCCTAGCTTTTACGGATTGGAATTTAATTTCACCGGAATTTAATTTCGTTGGCCTTGATAATTTTATTGAGGCAATTACAAGCCAAAGCGTTCAATCGGCTTTTGTTAATACGTATAAGTTTCTAATTATTTACATTCCGATCGTTATGGCTTTGTCATTGACGGTGGCCATGGTTGTGAATGGTTTACCGAAATTTAAAGGCTTTTTTTTAATCGGCTTCTTTCTTCCTTATTTATCTTCCGGTGTTGTTACTTCGCTAATTGTTAATGGTATTCTTTCATACAACGGTCCACTAAATACGTTCTTACGGGAAAAGTTAAGTATTAATATTGATTGGCTTGGCACACCTATTGCAGCAGTGCTAATTGTTTCTATTATGATTGCATGGAAGTTTGCCGGTTACTATGGGTTGATTCTGTTTTCCGGGTTATCCGGAATTGAGAAAGAAATTTATGAAGCAGCGGCAATAGACGGGGCGTCAATGTGGCAAACCTTTTGGAAAATTACTATACCTATGTTATATCCAGCCCTTTATACTGTGCTCATTTTAGCAATTGGTGTTAGTTTCGGGATCTTTACAGAAGTGTATCAGTTAACCGGTGGCGGACCTGATTTTGCCACGAACACGTGGCAAATGGAAATATTTACGAATGCCTTTACTAATTTACAAGCGGGATATTCATCAGCCATTGCTTTAATAGCTGCAGTAGTTACCTTTGTTTCTATCTATATTGTCAGAAAACTTCTTGAATTGTGGGGTAGAAGAAATGGTTGGGAATAGAAAAAATTATTTGATTCGTTATTTCATTGCTTCATTGTTGTTATTGCTTATGGTGTACCCGTTTATCTATTTAGTATTGAATTCGTTCGCAGATTGGTCGCAAATTGACAAAAAATTTATACCATCGGATTTCACATTACGATCTTACGAATGGTTATTTGCCGGTGGTGAGGCAGAAATTGCCAGACCATGGATTCATGCTTTTTTTAATAGTGCAATCGTATCATTAGGCTCCACATTTCTCATGATGTTAGTTGGTGTACTAGTTGCCTTTGCACTTTCCAAATTGAATTTTAAAGGTAAAAATTTTATTAACAATTTTGTTATGTTTCACATGTTTTTTCCAGCTTTAATTTTGTTAATCCCAACCTTTTTATTAATTCAAAATGTCGGTTTATATGATACTTATCTTGGATTGATTATTCCTAAAGCGGTTAGTCTATGGGCAATATTTATGTATACGAATTTCTTCCGCGCTATTCCGGATACATTCATTGAAGCGGCTAAATTGGATGGTGCGAATAACCTGCAAATTTTGTTTAAAATTATTTTGCCAATGTCAAAATCAATTACAACGGTTATTTTCTTGTTCCTATTCACGGAACGCTGGACTGAACTATTATGGGATATGATTGCTGTTCGCAGCGATGAAATGTTGACATTAAACGTATTAATTTCTCAAATGTTTGGTCCTTATGGCGGTTATCCTGGTCCAATGTATGCAGCGTCGGTTTTATTAACCGTACCAATCATTATTTTATTTTTATTCTTCTCTAAAAAATTCCAAGAAGGTATGCAATTTACCTTGAAATAAAAGAGGTTTGTTTATGGGAAATTGGTGGAATAAAGCAGTGTTTTATGAAATCTATATGCCAAGTTTTTGTGATGGGAACGGGGATGGAATTGGTGATTTTATTGGGATTACTTCAAAACTTGATTATTTGAAGGAACTAGGTATCGACGGAATATGGCTTACTCCTTTTTACAGGTCGCCAAAAGTAGACAACGGATATGATATTTCTGATTATTATACTGTAGATCCGGATTATGGAACGATGGAGGATTTCGAGAGATTTTTAGTGAAAGCTCATGCCAGGAATATAAAAGTGATTATCGATATTGTGTTGAATCATACATCTACAGAGCATAGGTGGTTTCAGGAGTCCCGTTCTTCCAAAGTTAATCCGAAGCGGGGATGGTATATATGGAGGGATCCTGTAAATGGGAATGCACCAAATAACTGGCATTCTTTTATGGGAGGCCCGGCATGGACGTTTGATGAAAAAACTGGGCAATTTTTCTACCACTCTTTTGCCGAGCAGCAAGTGGACTTAAATTGGACCAATCCTGAGGTAAAAGCAGAAATGTTTCGTGTCATGCGTTTTTGGCTTGATAAGGGTGTAGATGGTTTCAGATTGGATGTTATCAATCATTTGAAAGTAACCGATCGATTTGATGATAATCCATGGGATGAAAAGGCTGGCGAACAAATCCATTTTTACGATAAAAATCAGGAAGGAATTTTGGAAGTGGTTGAGGAAATTGCCGCTTTTGTTCATTCTTTTCCGGATAAATTTTTAGTTGGTGAAGTTAGCTCTGAAGATTTAAATGAGCTGAAAAATTATTGTGGTAAAGGAAAAATGGATGTAGTCTTCCAGTTTAATTTAGGAAGTATTCCGGAACTTGATGTTGGGAAAATTTACCAACAAATAAAAGAGATGGACATTGCCTATAAAGATGACCAACTACCTACATTATTTTTTGGTAGTCATGATATGTCCCGTTTTATAACGCGGTTTGCAGTAGATGGGGAAGAGGAAGAAGTGGCAAAGTTAATATCTACCTTGATGTTGACTGCAAAAGGAGTACCATTTATTTATTATGGTGAGGAAATTGGTATGCGGGACTTTGTGATTGATGATATTTCAAAAATGAAAGATGTACAAGGGCTGATTGCTTATCATTTAGCATTGGAGGCTGGAAAAACGGAAAAAGAAGCTTTAGATGAAGCCAATCGAAATGGCCGAGATCGCTCCAGGTCCCCAATGCAATGGTCACAGACAACCTCTTATGGTTTTTCTAATGTTGAGCCATGGATATCCGTTCCAATTAATGATGTGTCTGTTGAAAAACAAATAAAAGATCCTGCTTCCATGCTTTCTTACTATCGTAATTTGATCGCTTTCAGGAGAAGTAATCCAGCCTTGACAATGGGAAATTATGTTCACCTTCAATTGGATAATCAATTATTCAATTATAAAAGAAAGTATCAAGATGTTATGGTGAATGTATATCTAAATTTTAGTGATGCAATAAGAAAAATAAATTTAAGTCCAATTTATGAAGTTGTTCTATCATCAAGAAGAAATTTGAACTTTCTACCAAGGGAAATTTTACCGTTTGAGGGAATTGTTTTGATTGAGAAAGGATGATCAACTTGTTGACAGATAAGGAGAGAAAACCAATTTCTGTAGAGGAATTATTAAGTGATTATCGGAATAAACAGCGGGTAATTTTTAAAAAGGAAAAACTTATTTTCAGGGGTGTTAACCATAAGGATGTTTATAATATTACCGCACCATTTCAAGATAACGGAGAATGGGTGATTGCCGGTCGTGTCGAAAGTAGGGATAGTGAGCATTCGCAGGTGGTGTTTTTTGTTAACCGTAATGATGCATGGGTCCCAAGACAGAATGCTCCGGTATTTGAACTTCAGGATCCTTTCTTTACTAAAATAGGAGGAGAGTTCATATTTGGTGGAGTTGAAATCTTTCCGCACCCTACTGTACAAAATTCATTAAGTTGGAGAACCGTTTTTTACCAAGGAAAAACCATTGGCGAATTAGAAAGATTTTTTGAAGGTCCGGATGGGATGAAGGATTTACGGTTAATTGAATTGAAAGATGGTTCTGTCGGAATTTTTACCCGTCCACAAGGAAAAAAAGGAGGACGTGGGAAAATCGGCTTTACAACAATCGATTCATTGAAGGACCTTTCTATTGATGTTATAAACGAAGCACCTTTATTCAATCAATTTTTAGATGATGAGTGGGGTGGTGCGAATGAAATCCATTTGCTCCCGAATGGGATGCTGGGTGTATTAGGTCATATTGCCCGGTTTGATAGTAAAGGAAATCGTCACTATTATTCAATGATATTTGAAGTTAATCCGGAAACCAGAGAATATAGTGATATAAAAATTATTGCTGAACGAGCGGACTTTTTAGAAGGACCATCGAAGCGCCCGGATTTAGTGGATGTTGTCTTTAGTGGAGGGCTCATTCGTTATCCGAACGGGAAGGCGGAGTTATATGCCGGAATCAGCGACGCCACTGCACAAAGAATTACTATTGCGGATCCATTTACACAATTAGAAAATTAAAGGAGTTTACCAATGAATATATATCGCTATGAAGAAAATCCATTACTTACACCATTAGATGTAAAACCCTATCACGAAAATTTTGAGGTAGTTGGTGTTTTCAATGCCGGGGTTACAGAGTATAACGGGGAAACTATTCTTGTTTTAAGGGTTGCGGAACGCCCAATAAGTGAAGATCCGAACGTTGTTAAAACACCTGTATATAATGTAAATACAAAAAAGCTGGATATTGTAGAACTTCACAAAAGAGATGGACGTTATGACTTTTCTGACTCTCGTACGATAACCAAAAAAGAGTCAGGATGTTTTTCATATTTAACATCTTTATCTTATTTAAGATTAGCTAGAAGCAAAGATGGTCATCATTTTACCGTTGATGATACACCATTTATTTATCCTTCAAACATACATGAAACTTTAGGTATTGAAGATCCCCGTGTTACAAAAATTGAGGATACTTATTATATTTATTTTAGTGCAGTTTCTCCGTTAGGTGTCGGGGAATCGATGGTTTCAACAAAGGATTTTAAAACAATTAAACATCATGGGATGATTTTTAGTCCGGAAAACAAGGATGTTACAATTTTCCCTGAAAAAATCAATGGGAAATATTATGCTTTACATCGTCCGGTACCAAAATCGACCGGTTCCCCACAAGTTTGGATTGCCGAATCTGAAAACCTGCTACATTGGGGTAATCACCAGTTTTTATTTGGACTACGTGAAAATATGTGGGATAACGGTCGGATAGGTGCAGGAGCCGTTCCGATAAAAACGGATCGGGGATGGCTGGAATTGTATCATGGGGCAAATAAAGATGATCGCTATTGTATGGGAGCTATTTTACTAGATTTAGACAACCCAACAAAAATAATTGCTCGTTCTGAGGAACCTATCTTATCCCCTGAAGCACCATATGAAGTAGAAGGCTTCTTTGGCAATGTTGTTTTCTCTTGCGGTACATTAGTGGAAGGTGATACGATTAAAATGTATTATGGTGTTGCTGACACATCGATTGCTTGTGCAGAATTGAGTATAAAAGAAGTTTTGGATTCTTTAAAATAGGAATGATACTCAAGAGGCCAAATACAAACTTAGGCCTCTTTTTGTATGTTAATTAAGCAAAGCTACTATTTAGTCGAATTATTCCCTTTTATTAACTGTCTAATAGAGTAAATAAAAGGACCTACCATTAATAAGCTACCTAACATGATTAGGAGAACAGCAGGCACCGCTGTAACTAATAACACTTTTGCTATATAATGCAGCTGTACCCCTAGTAATAAGCATATTAATCCAATGATAAAATACTTTAACATTGCAATCCCTTCCTATCCTTTTGGTAGCCCCCAATATTTGCTTTTGCTTTTGATTCAGAAAAGATATAATTATTTATGCAATAATATTATACACAATTTATTTTGAAAATGCTAAAATTTTTATCAGAAAGACATTGCTATTAGGAATAGACCAAGAGTTACTGTATTTTTATAACGGGGGTATATTCTGATTTTTAGATGAGACTAGCGAAATAATTACCCGAGAAAATTTGTTTTTTCAAAGGATTTTAATAAAGACTGATAATGGAAATAGGTGCATCTGATCCTATTGATGAAAATGATGGCGGTCAAAATGGTGAACAGCCGGGTGAAGGAAGTGGTGGTGGCCAACCAGAACCCCAAAATAATGGAAAGGACGGCAGCCAAAACACTGGTGGCAATCAAGGAGCAAATACAAATTCCGGAAATAACGGCACAACGGGGAGAAGCTTGAACAAACGAACAACAAAGCAAATACAACGAACACCTTAAAAACGGCGGAAACACCAGCGGTCAAAACTACCAAACACAGCTACAAATAATGGCCTATTCCTGCTGGTTGGTATGTTCACGATTTCCTTATCCGGCATTTCTTATCTGTTGTATTTCAGAAGAATTAAGCGGAAAGGTTTTGAATCATGCTAAAAAAGGCTGGTATCTCCAAAACTAGTATTTTTGAAGTACGTTTTTGAGAGCCTAATATCCATTTTAATGAATTGTCAAGTCTTTGACATGCATTTTTAATTTATGTGTAACGGTAATCCCTCTATTTCTATGTTAAGGTTCATATGTACCTACAAGGAGGGAATTACAAAAATGAAAAAATTAGTCGTTACCGTTGCTGCAGCAATTGCTAGTGCGAGTCTATGGACATCGGCTGTATCTGCAGAAGAAATTATCGTGCAGAATGGTGACAATCTCTGGAATCTTGCAAAAGAACATCAGACAACCGTAAATAATCTAATTAAATTCAATAATTTACAATCTTCCATTATCTATCCCGGCCAGGTGTTGCAAACGGAATTCTTACATACTGTCGTCAAAGGTGAATCTCTTTGGGCGATTGCACACCATTATGGCATTACTGTAGATGAATTAAAAGAATCCAATCACTTAACATCTGACTTAATCTTGATTGGTCAAGTTTTAACAATCCCCGGGGTTAATGCAGATGAATTAGCTTTGTCAGGTGCAATTGGACAATCTAGTGGTCAGCCTGCACGACAAATTTTAGCAGGGGATAAACAGGCGAAAGAAAACTCAAATGAATCTGCGAAAAATCCAGCTACAGAACATACAGAGCAATCAGCAGCAGAGGAACCAAGTGAGGAGGAATTTCCTGCTCTTACAGAAAAACAAACTGAACAACAAACGACACCAGTGCAACCTGCAAAAGTAAGTGAAGAAACAACTCAACAAGAAGCACAACCCGGTAAGACGATAACTGTCACTTCGACCGGATATACAGTTGAAAGTGCAGGTGGATCCGGAATTACCGCAACAGGAATCGATTTAAATAAAAACCCGAATGCGAAAGTCATTTCCGTTGATCCAAAAGTAATACCACTTGGCAGTAAAGTTTATGTAGAAGGCTATGGACAAGCCATTGCAGCAGATACAGGCAGTGCAATTAAAGGGAATAAGATCGACATTTACTTCCCAACCAAAGAGCAAGCGATAAACTGGGGTGTACGTAACGTCAATATTACGATTCAAGAATAAAGATTGCAAAATAAGATAGAAGAAAAACCCTGCAGGTAAGTATGTCTGCAGGGTTTAATATTTATTAGAATCCAAAATAACGGTAATTTTACGTTTCTTTATGTTTTTTAGTATTGTATCGAATTATTGCTCTAGGTGAACTTACCCTTATTATTGTTTGTCCGGTTTAATACACCTCATCTAGTGAAATAAATCACAAACATCGAGTTTGAACAGCGTACTTGTCCTTCTTGACATGAACCGCGATTAAAAGAATGCTTTAAGACTTGATAGAACGACTAGTATGCCCAGAATAATAACAAATGCGTTGCTCAAATAATTTTTTCTGTATTTAGCCAGTGCTGGCACTTTATAGATTGCGTACATTGGTAATAGGAACAAAATTAGCGCAATTAGTGGTGCATTAATCATATCAATGAGATCAAGAATACTTGGGTTTGCATAAGCAACTAACCAACATGTCACAATCATAAAGCCAATGATGATATTCTTTACTGTTTTATTATTTAATTTTTTTCCGCGAGATTTAGCAAACTCTTTAATAATGTCTTCCATACCTTCATATGCCCCTACATAGTGACCAAGGAAGGACTTTGTTATGGCAACGAAAGCAACGATAGGAGCCGCCATTGCAAATAAAGGCATACTGTACTTATTAGCCAGAAATGAAAGGATTGGTAAGTTTTCCTCTTTTGCTAGTGCAACTTCACCTGAAGTCAAACTCAAGACACAGCTATAAACAAAGAACAAAACGACTGCAATTGTCATGATATAACAAAACTTTTGAATCTGAGCACATTTACGGTCAACATTTTCCATTCCATAAGTTTCCCGTTGTTTAATAACAAAAGTAGATATCATAGGAGAATGGTTAAACGAGAATACAATAATTGGAAGGATAAACCAAAATATTTTTAAAATGTCTACAAAGCCAGCTCCTCCATCGGCATTTGCAAAATTTCCGGCTAAACTCAAATTTGAAAGATCCCATTGTGGAATCAAATATAAAGCCAGGAACACAAGGCAGGCTATAAATGGATATACAAGCCAACTCATGACTTTTACAGTAACATCATGGCCAAAATTCACGATAAAAATGAGACCGAGCACCAAAATAAGTGATAGTATAATTCTAGGTGGTGCTTGCATGTTCAATTGATGCTCAATGAAACTACCCGCAGTATTGGTTAACGAAACTGCGTACATCAGTAGTATTGCATAAATGGAAAAGAAATAGACGATATCAAAAACTGTACTTGCTTTCGTTCCAAAATACTCCCGAACCGTTGCTGTAATACCCTCACCGGCTGATTTAGAAGAGTAGATCATTTTAGCCATCGCCCTGTGTGAAAAGTACATGACAGGGAATGCAAGTACCGTAATTAAAAGTAAAGATAATATACCTCCTGATCCGGCATTAATTGGTAAAAAGAGGACACCTGCCCCAATTGCTGTTCCAAAAAGACTCATTGCCCAAGTGGTATCTTGCATATGCCATTTATTTGGGTCTTTATATTGATGAAGCTCTTCTGTCGTATGTTCAAACTCCTGTACTTTAGCTGCATTTTGACTCATTTTCATTTCCTCCTTTTGAGGTAGTATTTTAAATATTGTTCATAGATTCACAATTTACTACAAAATATTTTTTAAAATAAGTTTAAAATCTTATTATTCTTTTCCAAGAATTTTATTTCTAATAGCAATTCCTGTCGGTGTTTCTGCAACTCCACCTAAGCCGGTTTCCCTTAATTCCCGAGGCATTTGTCTACCTACTCTATACATTGCATCAATTACTTCATCTGCATCTATCAGGTTGTTTACACCGGCTAATGCCAGATCTGCTGCCACTAATGCATTCGCCGTTCCAACAGCATTTCTTTTTACACAAGGAATCTCTACCAAACCTGCGACCGGATCACA
>Ga0310828_1000973_pt1 | contig 20904 bp, 19 predicted proteins | sample WT_ome_3_FD_202242 | JGI IMG/M metagenome (GOLD analysis project Ga0310828, IMG submission 202242) | Sorghum-adapted microbial communities enriched on wild type (WT) sorghum from Joint BioEnergy Institute, Emeryville, California, United... ... | reverse complement strand
TTTTGCTCATTTTCGATGCTGTTTGGCCTTGGATTTGCACACATTATCCAGTTTTTTACAAATTTAGCTATGATTTTTCCAATATATGGGCGTCTACGCATTTTCGTTGTCCTCCATGCCGAAAAATACGCATAAATACCGTTTTTGCTCATTTTCGATGCTGTTTGGCCTTGGATTTGCGCACATGCTTCAGTTTTTTACAGATTTCACTGTGATTTTTCCAATATATGGAGCGTATGCGCATTTTCGTTGTCCTCCATGCCGAAAAATGCGCATAAATCCTGTTTTTGCTCATTTTCTATGCCGTTTGGTCTTAAATTTGCACACATGCTCCAGTTTTTTACAAATCCAGCCGCTATTTCTCCGGTTTTTTAAATTTCCTGGCGCAACTCTTCCATATTTTTACCCAAACTGTAAAAAATCGAGCTCAAACATGACGTTTGGGCTCAGGCATTACCAAGAGTCAATTTCTGATACTGGACTCACCTATTCAAACTGATCTGTGCTTTTCTTTGCTGGAAATCAACGTCCTTATAATATGTATTTTTTACGAGGATATTTGGTCCCAGGCACTTTACAGCGGGACAATGGCAGTTTAATTGCTTCGCTGTTTTTGTCGAAAGCCAGCGCGAAAAAGCATCGGGGAGCGAAGTATCCTGAATGTTCCCCAAGGAAGGCTCGTCACCAAAATCGGTGACAATAATTTCACCCGTAAAAACATTGACGTTCAAGCGCGAACGGCCGTCTGGATCGTTTCTCACCGTCACGTTTTTTTCGTTGTATAAGCGCTTCAGCAAATCTAAATCTTCCTGCGAAGAACTGCACGGATAAAAAGGCAATGTGCCGAACAACATCCAGATATCTTGATTCCGGTGGTTCAGCAAGCGGGTAATCGCCTCTCTGATTTCCGTTAAAGTCAGCGTCTCAAGGTGACTGGCAAAATCAACCGGATACATTGGATGAATTTCGTGACGGGCACAGCCCATTTCGACAACCTCATCATGAATATGTTCCAAGTATGGGAAAGTCCGTTTATTTAACATCGTTTCCGCCGAAACCATGACACCGTCACTTGACAACCTTTTGGCATTTTCAATCATTCGTTTAAAATAATTTTTCCGATGTTCAACCGATAATGTTCGCTCCATTCGCGCAAACCCGGTCTCCACAAACTCATCGACGGTTCCCCAGTTATGGGAAATATGCAGGACGTCCAGATAAGGAATGATCATCTCGTATCGGTCGTACGGTAATGTTAAATTGGAATTAAGCTGCGTTTTCACTCCGCGGGAATGAGCATATTGAAGGAGCGGCAAGACCATCTCCCTGATGGATTTCTTAGACATCATGGGTTCTCCGCCAGTAATACTCAACGCGCGAAGATGGGGCACCTCATCTAAACGACGAAGAATCAAGGATAACGGCAATGATTCCGGATCGCGATCGCTTAATGTATACCCGACCGCACAATGGGCACAGCGCATGTTACAGAGTGTTGTTGTTGTAAACTCCACATTGGATAAAGTTAAACCCCCATGTTCTTCAACATCCATATACGCTTCCCATGGGTCATTGGCTGGGGTAATCTCTTGATGCATGACTTTTGCAGACAACGATAAACTTCCTTTCAGTAAAACGGATTTGGTGATAACCACCTGTTACACTATTATGTATGATATTGACTCTTTATCTCGGTTATTATTATAAACCCAAATTTCCAAAACCCCTATCTACAAAACTTGTGAGCCTCAAACAGGGGTGAATTTCTAAGTGGTATGGATTTTCGGTATTTTCTCACTGCCAATTGTCAGCATCGCATTTCAGATACAACGTTAAAACTTAAACACCAATGGTTGATATCAAGGTTATAACGTTTTGAGACTTGCTGTTTGTGATACAAAAAAAAGAAGGTCCCCATTTATAGGAGTACCCTCTAAATTATAATGAATCGCTGATTTCAAACCAAGCAGGAATACCTGCCGTTAGAATGCAAATATACCCCACATCGGCTAGGTCAGCTTCGGATGCGCCAAAGTTCCTTGCCTTTTTAATCCAGGAGCTAGCACCTTTTCCGTTTAATTCAGTAATAAAGTTACCCACCATATTGAGGTACTTTAATCGTGATGATACATTTCCATCTTCAAGAATCTTTCTTTCGATTCTCTCTCTATCACCTGTTTGGATGTTTTGAAATACCTCTCTTACAAAACTTGTATCTTCGTTGTCCATATATTGAATAATGATATGAAAAATGTCATCCAATGTGACAACTTCTGTTGTTTTAGATTCATAGCACTTACCCTTTAGTTCTAATGCATATGCTAAAGCTTTTATTGATAGTTTCAGTGACTCAATGCCTTTATAAAGATAGGCTACCAAAAAATACTCCACTAATTCCGGTATAGTTATGCCATTGTCAACAGCACCCTTTGTGTGGTAAAGCATGCTACGCGGGTACAACCGGGCTGCATTCATGCTGGCAATTAACACATCTTTTTCCTTACGTGTCAGGGCTCCATCTTTCATAATTTCGCTGCGTATTCTGGTATAATGGCTTAAAACCTCCGGACTGAAATCATGCATCTTTTGAACCCATCCAGGCACTTCATCATAAACTTTTTTAAAATACGCTAAACCCGTATCCATTTTTTGTATTCACCCCCTTATACAAAGGCCATTACTCATTCCTTAAAAATTGTGCCCCCTCAAACCAAGCCGGTATTCCGGCTGTCAACACGGCCGTTAGATGGCACTCTGCAATTTCCATTTCTGTAGCCCCACAAGATCTAGCGCCTTCTGTATGAATTCTAACACCTTCCGGATAACGCTCAGCTGTATTGATTCCGACTAATACAAGTTCCTTTAGCTTTCGAGATACTCTGCCATCACTCAAATTGGCATTTCTTAGATTCGTATAATGCAGTAATGTGTCGGGAGAATAATCTAGTAGAACTTTTGCCCATTGGGGGAGTGTTCCGAACATGTTGTCATAGTAATGGATACAATCATCTAAACTTTCAAAACTATACCGATTTGGTTTTTGACCATTATGTTTGCTTAAAACTTTCGGCGCTCTAGTTTCATCTATATATTTCGCTGCATAAGCCAAAGCCTTCATACCCTCTAACCAAGCGGGTAAGCCCCGTGAGAGGATACAAACAGAAAGAATCTCTGCCAGTTCATCAAGGCTTGCACCAACATCAATGGCGCACTTTGTATGGTATAGCATGCTTTTTTCATAGCGTCTCGCAGCATTAATCCCAACTAGAATGCATTCTTTTTCCTTACGTGACAGGGCCCCGTTCCTTAGGACTAACTCGTTGAGTCGTTTATATGCCTCTAACACTTCCGGTGCGTAATGATCCATTTTATCCATCCATTCCGCGAGATGACCTTCATTATTTATCCCAGTCATTTTCGTACTCCCACTCCATTTTATTTGAAAGTAATGATCGTTTTACCCGGAGCCCGGTTTAAGGCATTTTGGAAGGCCTCTTTTGCTTGATTATAAGAAAAGATTCCAGTAATCAACTTTTCAAATGGAAATTCTTGCTTGGCAGCATAAGCGACTGTTTTACGGAAACTTTCATTTGTAATACCATAACTCCCCTTAATTTGAATTTCTCCGCGAACCACTTGATCCATAGGAAGGGAAAACTCATTGTTTGATATACCTACTAATATCATTTCACCGCCTTTTTTCAAAATGGAAACGGCGGTTTTGGGAACGGAGTGATGCCCCGAACTATCAAATACAGAGTCAAAACCCGCAGTATTAAAGGAAAGCAAATCTTCAGTGGCATTCTCACCAAGAATAACTGTTTCATGTGCACCAAGTTCTTTCGCTTTCTCTAATCTTTGTTCATCCCCTGAAACGCCTGCCACAACGAGTTTCTTCACATGAAGACCTGAGAGAATACTAACAATGGCGAGGCCAATTGGACCCGGTCCAAAGACGGCGATCGATTTTTCATCAATACGATTAATTTTTTCAACCGCGGTCACCCCAACGGCAATGGCTTCTAGAATAGCTCCCACTTCATCGGAAATATTATTTTCAAGAATAATAATGTTTTTCTCAGGTACAATTAAAAACTCCGACATTCCGCCATTTTTTCTAAATCCATATTGCAGTGATTTTGGTGGGCGTTTCTCCGCGAAAAACTCCCCTGAATCGCAGCGATTCTCCTCACCCTTTAGGCAAAATTCGCAGTGGCCGCATGCAATATAAGGATTGATAACGACCCTTTGACCGACTAACGAACCATCAATGTCAGCACCGACTTTAACGACAGTGCCTGTGATTTCATGACCAAAGACAAGGGGATATTGAATCCAATCATAACCGCCGTGACCCGCATACATATGAAGGTCGCTCCCACAGATCCCTACGGCCGATACTTTTACAAGGACATCTTTATTACCAACAATACCAAGATCTAATTCCTTAATGGAAATATCAAAAGGTTCGGCTGAATTCTTAACAATAGCTTTCATTCGACTCTTCCTTTTTTAAATTTTTTCAAATGGACACATTGAAGAAAACGTCATGTTCCAAAAGCGTTTTTCATCGGATTTAAGATTCCGCGTTAATTTTCTACGCGTTTAAATATGGTTGTTATCCCTTGACCGCCAGCTGTACACAATGTGGCCAAACCATATTCAACTTCCCTTTTCTTCATGGCATGGATTAAAGTAACACATATGCGTGCGCCACTATTTCCTATCGGATGTCCTAAAGCAATTGCCCCACCGTTAACATTTACCTTGCTTTGATCTAATCCTATTTCTTTAATAACTGCGAGGGATTGAGCGGCAAATGCTTCGTTTAACTCTATAAGATCCATTTGGTCCAATTTGAGATCGGTAGATTTTAGGGCTTTCCTTGTCGCTTCAACTGGACCAATTCCCATTCGATCAGGAGCAACACCCGCTACTCCAAGCCCGATAATTTCTGCAAGTGGTTTAAGATTAAAACGGTTCACAATGTCCTCTGAAACAATCAGTAACATGGAGGCCCCGTCATTTAAACCGGATGCATTTCCTGCCGTAACTGTCCCATTTTCTTTGAAAACAGGCTTTAAACTCGCCAATTTTTCAAGGCTTGTCTCACGGGGATGCTCATCTACTTCAAAAATAATGGGAGGTTTTTTGCGCTGTGGAACTACAACCGGAACGATTTCATCTTTAAATTCACCGGATTCGATCGCTTTTTTAGCTTTTAACTGGCTGTTTAGTGCAAATTGATCTTGTTCCTCACGGCTAATGGAATATTCTTCGGCGAGGTTTTCCGCCGTCAGTCCCATGGTGAATCTCCCATATATTTCTTCCGGCTGTGAACCTGGTTGACTTTCTTTATTAGGGTCAAGTAATTCAGCATTCCCTGAACCATAACCAAATCTTGCATGACGTAGATAATAGGGTGCCGTACTCATGCTTTCTACTCCACCGGCAATCACCACATCATTTAGCCCGCTTGCAATCGACATGTAAGCATTATGAATGGCCTGCATCCCGGATCCACATTGACGATGTACCGTATAACCCGGTAATGATTCAGGTAATCTCGCTTTTAAAAGTGAATATCTCGCAATATTCGATTGATCTTGTGATTGTTTAGCTTGACCAATAATGACCTCATCAATCATTTCTACGGGTACAAGTTCTTTTTCAAGTAAATTATTATATAAAGGTAAAAGCAAATTATCGGGTGTCACATCCTTCAATGTTCCTCCCAATTTTCCAACCGCAGTTCTTTGTGCACTGACAACATAGACTTTACGATTCATCGTAACAACCCCTTATCGAATTGGGTGAGAGATTCATCAACTTTAAACGAAAATTCAGTGTGATCCATAACTTGTTGGAATGTGGCGTTTGGCATCACTTCAATTAAGTGCCATTCTTCATTTTTCCGTTCAAACACAGCCAGTTCGGTGATAATCATATCGACTTTCCGAATAGAAGTGATCGGGTAGGTACACTTTTTAACCAACTTAGATTCCCCACTTTTATTGGTATGAAAAGTCGTCACGATGATCTTTTTCGCACCAACAAGAAGATCCATTGCCCCACCGACACCCATGATGTTCTTTCCAGGTACCGCCCAATTGGCAATCAACCCTTCTTCATCCACTTGTAAAGTTCCCAATATAGCAACGTCGACATGTGAGCCACGGATCATGGCAAATGAAGTAGCACTATCAAAGTATGATGCCCCTAACATTTCGCCGACCGGCAATTTGCCAGCATTCACTCGAAATGGATCATACTCGCTCTCATCAGATAATTCCTTGACACCTAATAAACCATTTTCTGTATGAAAAAATATCGAATCGGATTGAACGTATTTGGCAACTAATGTTGGAATGCCAATACCTAAGTTAACAACATGATTCTCTTTTAATTCAGATGCCGCTCTTTTGGCAATAAGCTCTTTTGCAGTTAGCACCTCATCACTCATCGTGTAACGACCCCTTCCTTTGTTAAAATCTTTTTACTCAAAACGATCGCATTTACAAAAAGATGTGGTGTCACAATTTCCTCCGGAGAAAGGGCGCCGGTATCAACAATTTCATCCACTTCGGCAATCACATACTTAGCTGCGGTTGCCATTATGGGATTAAAATTACGTCCCGTTTTATAGTAAGTGAGGTTTCCGAGTTTATCTGCCTTATGAGCCTTAATCAAAGCAACATCCGCTGTTAACGCCGGCTCGAATAAATAGCGTACGCCATTTATTTCGCGAATTTCCTTGCCTTTACTAAGTTCTGTATCGACGCCGGTTCTTGTATAATAACCTCCAAGACCAGCTCCACCAGCACGAATCGATTCAGCAAAAGTCCCCTGTGGAAGCAATTGAATATCAATTTCACCTTTGTTATAGGCATCTCCAACTTCTCTATTACTTGTAAAATAAGAACCTATTGCCTTTTTTATCTTTCCTTGCCGAAGCAGTATGCCTAATCCTTTCCCGGCTTCACCAAGGTTATTACTTATAATTGTCAAATTATAGACGTCAAGTTGGGTCAATTCATCAATAAGTGTTAACGGGGCACCTACTAATCCGAAGCCGCCAACCATTAAGGTTTGACCTGATTGTATTTTTTCTAAAGCCTTTCTTGCTTCAAGTATTTTCCCCATCATTTCTATCTCCTTACATTTTTCTATTCAGATAGATAAAAGGCCTAGTCCCCAGAAAAGAGCTACTCCTACCCCTTCTCTTGGGAAAGACTAGGCAACCTTAATTTCAATGGAATCGTTCTATTCCATCATTAAGATTTTGACTTCCCATGCGTTTTAAAACTTTTTATTTTACCATTCTTCAATCGCGATGGCCCGAATCGGCGAACCAGTCATGCCTTTCAAATTTAACGGTGTCCCAATAAAATAGAAGCGATCTTTGGTCAGTTGATCTAAATGAACAACGTTTTCCATAATTAAGATGTTCCTGCCTAATAGTTTCAAGTGAACATCCCTGCGCATATTTTCATTTATATCTGCATTTGGAAGGTCCAAACCAATTGCTTTTACTTTATTTTCAATTACCCAGTCACCAACCGATCCGTCTAATGCCTTACAATCAAAGAAGCCTTCCGCTTGCCATTCTTTTGGCCAACACCGGAAGAATACAATATCTCCCTCTTTGATGACTAATTGTTTCTCTTTCACTTTGGCTTCAACCATTTCTCTTGTAACAGGCTGATCCGGGTCTTTATCAGATACATCAATGAGAACGGCCTCACCCATAACGGCTTCAAGCGGAATCTCTTCGATCGTTAAACCATCATCAAAGAAATGGTATGGTGCATCCAAATGTGTGCCCCCATGATCCGACATCATAAAAATCTTACTATTAAAACCCTCGCAAGGAGGAATGTACCTTGCTTTAGATTTTGCCTTTGTTTCATAATCCATTACGACCATTTTGGGATGAGACGGAAAAGAGACCAAACCATCGTAAAGAAGGACAGATAAGTCAACGATTTTCATAAACTTCCCCTCCGAAATCAATTTTCAATGATTAACCTAGATATCCCCACAAAAGAACGGCAACAACATAGATAATGCCGACCCAAAACATAGAAACAACCGTATAACCCATAACATCTTTGAGTTTTAATTTGGATAAAGCAAGAGCAGGCAGGAGCCAGAAAGGTTGGACCAAATCGTTCCAAGCGTTACCAAGCATAACAGACATTGATGTTTGACTTAGTGATGCCCCGAGCTCTTTAGCAGCATCGATCATAAATGGTCCTTGTACAACCCAGTGCCCACCTCCGGATGGTGCAAAGAAATTGATGACAAAGGAACTAATAATCCCCCAAAATGGAAGTGTTGCCGCATTGGACATATCAACAAATAACTTTGAAATGGTGGTAACGAGACCTGAAGCGGCCATGATTGCCATAATCCCAGCATAAAAAGGATATTGTAGTATAATACCTGAAATCGTTTTAATCCCATCGTTAAGTTTTGCCACATAATTGGCAGGGGTTCCCAAAAGAATAATACCTAAAAAGAGAATAATGAAGTTAATCATGTTCAAATCTATTGAACGACCACCAACAAAGTACGAAATAATATAAACGATGCCGACTATCCCTATAAGAAGACTTAATATACGACTATTATTTAACTTATTGGCAATCGTGTTGTTAGCTAATAAACTTTCAGCGGATGCGGCTGCAACCTCTTTTTCTGCTTCAATGGATGGATCATATTCGATAATATCCTCTGCCCGTTTTGGATGGAGCAAGGCATTGAGTATCGGTAATGTCACAACAACGACGACACTAGTAATAATCATCGGCAGAGAGAATATTGTTTGTGAAAGTCCTATAACACCCATCTCTTTTTCAAAAGGATGTCCAGGTGTCGAGATCAAAACTGGAATACTTGCGGATAATCCCAAACCATACATCGTAAATCCGCTATATGCAGCGGCAATAATTAAAGGATAGTGGACACCTTTCACCTTCGAAGCTAATTTTTTCGCCATAATTCCACCGATAACAAGACCAAAACCCCAGTTAAGATAACTACCGATGGCTCCAACTAATGTTGCAACAATGATAGCTGTCCTAGGTTTTTCTACTTTATTAACGATTTTTGTTAATAACTTGTCTACAAGTGGTGCACTGGCTAACACATAGCCCATCGCCAAAATAACGGCCATTTGTGTAGTGAAGGCAAGGAGATTCCAAAACCCATCCCCCCAAGCTTTTGTGGTGGACATGAATCCTTTTCCTTCAACAACCATTGCCAAAATAATTGTTAATAGCGTCAAGCCAATTGCAAAAACAAATGGATCCGGCAAATATTTACGCATTAAATTAGTGAAAAAATTGGTAATCTTTGTCATATACTAAACCTCCTAAATGTTATTTTTCATCCAATAGATCAATTTGTAGAGCTGATCGTTTTTTCTTCTTAATATCGTTTCCGGAGATTCATTCCACTCATAAAAACCTTTTCCTGTTTTTATTCCAAGTTCTCCTTTTTCAACCTTTGAGGTTAGTAAAGGTACTGGAGTTTGGCGGTTTTCTAGCTCCTTATACAAATAAGCGGCAATATCGTGATGAATATCTAAGCCATTTACGTCACGCTGTTCAAGCGGACCTGTAAATAATAGCCGCATACCAATGCTATAGCGAACGACTGTATCAATATCCTCCGCAGTTGCAACCCCTGACTCAAGGAGCGAAATCGCTTCTCGAGCCAATGCATGTTGTATGCGATTGGCAATAAATCCGGGAATATCTTTATTAATAAGGACTGGTTTTTTCCCTACAGCTTGCAAAAGATGCATCACTTTATCGATCGTTTCTTTCGAAGTGTAGTCGCTTCTGACCACTTCCACCAAAGGGATGATATTTGCTGGCATAAAAAAATGCGTCCCTAAGGCTCTATCAGGTTTTTTTAAAACACTTACAATTTCGTTAATAGAAATACCAGAAGTATTGGTGGTGATAATCGCCTCATCACGACAATACGTTTCTATTTGACGAAATACTTCATGTTTTAAAGATAGCTTTTCCGGTACGGCTTCTATGATGAGGTCTGACTCAGCTATTGCTGATATTTCAACTGATGTTTTAAGATTATCCATCACACGATCTATATTGTTTCGATCAAATAGACCATAGTGGGAAAGCATCTCGAATTGGTCAATGATTCTTTTCTTTGCTCGTTCCAGGGCTTTCTCCATGGAATCAATTAAGAAGACGCTTACATTTTCATGCAAAAACAATTGAGCAATCCCGCTACCCATCGTCCCCGCGCCAACAATGGATATGCGGCTTATATCTTCCGACAAACTCATTCCCCCCTTAAAAAATAAAAATAGCTTTTCCATATACAAACAAAGGTTTTTTTTACCTTCATTTCTAATGGAAAAGCTATGCTTTCTTAATGATTATGAAAGGGTCGCTTTCATAGTTAAGAAATGGCTTTTCTTATGAAATGTTGCAGAAAAACTATTAAACTTTCTAGGACTAGAATATCAGAATAATGATTTACTTGTCAATAAAGTTTTTATTTTAGATTATTCCAACCTATCTTAATACTCTATTTTTTTGTTCATTATACCTTTGATAAGCTGTTTTTAAGGCAATAATAATGGAATTCGTTGAAGGTGCAAAATAGTGTGTTTCAATGCGGCGGATCAAATCATCAAGCCCATTTGTTAGGTCATAGCCAATAAGTAATTTTCTAAAATATCTTTGTGCCAAACCTGTTATTAAAGTAAATTCAGCATCAACAATGACATTCGTTCTATAATTAATCTCTAAGACAATACCAGAGTGTTTATATACCTCAAACATTGCTGTTCCTTGAGGTGCCTTAGCATATCCCGTGACGATGACCGTATCTAAACTTTCTAATCGATTTTTTGTCATACTTTTCACTCCAACTTTTTTAATTCATTCATATTAAAAAATATATTATTTTTAAATTCTATCACGTTTATTTTGTAAGGCAAAGACAAAGACTACTAACGGATGAAACAGCTTTCAATAGCAAGAGCAAGCAGCTCCACTATGACTTTCTATAAAATCAATCAACGAATAGGCTAAAAATATTTAGCTTCTTGATGATCGCAAGAATTTGCACGTCATGACTTGCCAATCTGATTCTAATCAAACGATGATCTGACAATTATAACAAACCTCCGTATGGACAAAGATCTTCTGGTCCTTTTCTAAAGCAGAACAATTAAACCTTCCCTCTGTCCCTCGACATCAACCGATTTAAACTGTTAAACTAAAAAGCGATGACTGTCCCTATGTCACTTTTGGGGGCTGGGACAGGGACTTGAGACATGAATCGAATATTAAACAAATTCCGGGTGATTCTTGTAGGATTAAAAAATTGCAAGAGGATCGCATGACCCGAATATTTAACGAATACCAGGTGATTTTCGATGTTAAGGATCGATGAAGAAAAGCAAGCATTAAGTATTAAAGTGGCGCGATTGTACTATACTGCAAATATGAGCCAGCAAGACATCGCGAAAAAGCTTGGCATTTCGCGCCCGACCGTTTCCCGATTACTGCAATACGCCAAAGATCGCGGCTATGTACGGATTAGTATCGTCGATCCGCTCGAGGACTTAAACACACTAAGTCAAGAGCTCAAAATAAAATATGGCTTAGACGAAGTGTTCGTCTCTTACTCACCTCTTAATGAGTACCATGAAATTCAAAAGCATATTAGCAAAAAAGCCGCTGACTATCTACACGAGGTCGTTAAAGACGGTGATATCATCGGCGTGACATGGGGGACAACGATGTACTCGGTGGCCCGGCAACTACAGCCAAAATCCGTTAAAGGTGTGGAAATTGTTCAGCTCAAAGGCGGGGTAAGTCATTCGCATGTGAACACCTTTGCGACGGAAACGGTCAATTTATTTGCCCAAGCCTTCCAAGCGGCCGCCATGCACCTCCCCCTTCCCGTCATTTTTGATAATGTCACCGTTAAGGAACTGGTCGTGGAAGACCGGCATATTAAAAGAATCATTGAATTGGGAAGACAAGCCAATATCGCCATCTTTACTTGCGGTACCGTTAAGGAAGATGCGCTATTGTTCCGCCTCGATTACTTGACAAAAGAAGAACAGAACATGCTCCGGCGAATCGGCGTTGGTGATATCTGCTCACGATTTTTTGATCGTAACGGAAAGCTCTGCAGCGAGGAAATCAATAACCGCACCGTTGGCATTCAGCTCGACGATTTACGCGAAAAGGAAAAATCGATTCTTGTCGCCGGTGGCGAACGGAAGATTGACGCCATCCGCGGCGCATTGACTGGACACTATGCCAACATTTTAATCACGGACCAATTTACGGCCCAAGCCTTATTATCATAACGCCCTTTTTCTGTCATCTTTTTTCGCTCAACGGTAGCCAACTGCTTTGTTTCAACGCGAAGGGCCTTTTTCGATCATCATTTTTAACGCTAAACGGCAGCGCTTTGTCTTTCTTCTTTTTGCCTTCGAAACAGAATGGGCGAATGCTTATGCAGCCATCCTAAATACCTTCTTACGGCTCTTGATGGCTTTTTGCCAAACCTGCTTTTTCGCTGTCACTTTTTTATGACAGCGATTTTTTTTCGCCGTTGTCAGTCGCCCTGTTTTGCCGTCTTGTTTCGCCCCTTACCAGCAATGGTTTTTACTGTTTGCGCTCGGCCGCCTTCCTAACACCGTCACCTTTCTGTCATTTTTTTATATTTGTTTTGAACATAATTTCATTTAAACGTTTACATTTGTTCATTTTCGTGCTATGATGCTTATGCAAAAAGTTTTACCCGATTATATTAAATGGGTTTGTAAACGCTAACTTTATAAGGGGTGTGAATCATGAACCTAGCTGGTTATATCGATCATACACTGCTACGTGCAGACGCAACCAAATCCGAAATCAAAAAATTGACGGATGAAGCGAAGCAATACGGCTTTAAATCCGTTTGTGTCAATCCGACTTGGGTCAGTTATGCCAAGCAACAACTCGCCGATTCTGATGTGAAAGTTTGCACTGTCATCGGTTTTCCTCTCGGCGCGACGACGTCAGAAGTTAAAGCGTTTGAAACGAAAAACGCGATTGAAAATGGCGCTAGCGAAGTGGATATGGTCATAAACATCGGTGCTTTAAAGGACCATGATGACGAACTAGTTTTAAATGACATAAAGGCGGTCGTGGCTCAAGCCGCAGGACAAGCCCTCGTGAAAGTTATTATTGAAACGAGCCTTTTGACCGAAGAAGAAAAAGTTCGCGCTTGTGAGCTGGCCGTAAAAGCAGGTGCTGATTTTGTCAAGACATCCACTGGCTTTTCAACCGGCGGGGCGACCGTGGAAGATGTCGCATTAATGCGGAAAACCGTCGGGGATCAAGCAGGTGTGAAAGCCTCGGGCGGCGTCAGAAGCTATAACGATATGATGAAAATGATTGAAGCTGGGGCCACACGAATCGGAACGAGTTCCGGAGTGAAAATCATGGAAGGCGGCAAAGGCTCCTCTTCCTATTAAAATAGACGGCAACATTCAGTGGGAACTTCATCTCCCGCTGAATGATCGTCACGACCTACTCGCTAACTTGACATCATAAATGAAACGGAGGGATACCTTTGAAAGATCACTTAATCCAAAAAGCGATTGATGCGCGAAAGAATGCTTATGTTCCATTTTCTCACTTCGCCGTGGGTGCCGCGGTTCTTACGGACGGAAAAGTGTATCAGGGCTGCAATATTGAAAATGCTTCATTTGGCTTAACGAACTGCGCCGAACGGACGGCAATTTTTAAAGCGGTTTCCGAAGGCCATAAAAAATTCGATGCCATTGCCATCGTTGCCGACACTGAAGGCCCTGTTTCTCCTTGTGGAGCCTGCAGGCAAGTCATGGCTGAGTTTTTCGATGAAAATACCAAAATCTATTTAACCAATCTTTCTGGGCACACGGAAGAATGGACGATGGCTCAACTTCTCCCCGGCGCTTTTAAGGCAAAAGATATGGAAAAATAACCGATTTATTGGAAACATTGCAAACGCTTCATCGCAAAAATATTATTTTACATCCAGGAGAGTGCACAATGAAATTTCTCATTGCCCTTTTAGGCTTACTTGTCGTTTTCCTTCTTTCTTTTATCGCGAGCAACAACAAGAAAAAGATTCGTTACAGACCGCTTTTGGTCATGGTAGTGCTTCAAGTGATTCTTGGGTATTTGTTACTCAACACAAGCGTCGGTGAATTTCTCATTGGTGGCTTTGCCTCCGTATTTGAAAAACTCATGGCCTACGCAGGCGATGGCGTTAATTTTGTGTTCGGCGGGATTGCCAATAAAGGCCAAGCTCCGTTCTTCCTAAACGTGCTTTTGCCGATCGTCTTTATTTCAACGCTGATCGGCATCCTGCAATATACAAAAATACTGCCCTTTATCATCAAGTATATCGGGCTTGTTCTAAGCAAAGTGAACGGTATGGGAAAACTTGAATCCTACAACGCGGTGGCCAGCGCCATTCTCGGCCAATCCGAAGTTTTTATTTCCGTAAAAAAACAAATCGGCTTATTGCCAAAACATCGTCTGTACACATTATGCGCTTCCGCGATGTCGACGGTCTCCATGTCCATTGTCGGTGCTTATATGACGATGATCGATCCGAGATATGTCGTTACAGCCCTTGTCTTGAACCTATTCGGCGGCTTTATCATCGCATCGATTTTAAATCCTTACACCGTTGAAAAAGAAGAAGACATTCTGCATGTCCAAGAAGAAGAAAAACAATCCTTCTTCGAAATGCTCGGCGAATATATTATGGACGGTTTCAAAGTCGCAATCACCGTTGCGGCCATGCTCATCGGCTTTGTCGCCTTAATTGCTATTATTAACGGCATTTTTTCCGGACTTATCGGCATCTCGTTCCAAGAGTTACTCGGTTATATCTTCTCACCGATCGCTTTCGTGATGGGTGTGCCGTGGCATGAAGCGGTTGATGCCGGAAGCATTATGGCCACCAAGATGATGGCGAATGAATTCGTCGCCATGATGGATCTCAGCAAAGAAACCGGTTTATCTTCCCGGACCGTCGGGATTGTGTCGGTATTCCTCGTTTCCTTTGCCAACTTCTCGTCCATTGGGATCATTGCCGGTGCCGTTAAAGGCTTGCATGAAAAACAAGGCAATGTCGTTGCCCGTTTTGGGTTAAAATTATTGTATGGTGCGACTCTTGTCAGCGTCTTATCGGCCACAGTCGCAGGATTATATATTAATTAACCACAAAGAGAGGTCTTACAAATGCATGCATTTAACCGAATTCATTTAATTGTGCTTGACTCTGTAGGAATAGGGGAAGCCCCCGATGCCGCCCAATTCGATGATTTCGGTGTCGATACGTTGGGCCATATCGCCGAAGCATGCGGCGGACTGAACATGCCCAATATGGCGAAACTCGGTTTATCTAATATCCGCGAACTTCCGGGCATTCCCAAGGCGGACAAACCTCTTGCCTACTATACAAAAATGCAAGAGGCATCCGCCAGTAAAGACACGATGACCGGGCACTGGGAGATCATGGGCCTTTATATCGATACCCCTTTCCGGGTTTTCCCCGACGGATTCCCTCAAGAACTTATCTCCCGCATTGAGGAAAAAACCGGACGAAAAGTCATTGGCAATAAACCCGCAAGCGGTACAGAAATTATAAAGGAACTGGGCGAAGAACACATGAAAACCGGCGCGCTGATCGTCTATACCTCCGCCGATTCCGTTTTGCAAATCGCCGCCCATGAAGACATCGTCCCTTTAAAGGAATTATATGAGATCTGCGAATTCTGCCGTGAGATCACACGCGAAGATCCCTATATGCTTGGACGGATCATCGCCCGGCCTTTCATCGGTGAACCCGGAAACTTCACTCGTACGGCAAACCGTCATGATTATGCGCTCAAACCTTTTGGCCGCACAACGATGAACGAATTAAAAGATGCCGGTTACGATGTGATCGCTTTAGGAAAAATCTCGGATATTTACGACGGCGAGGGTGTCACTCGGGCCATCCGAACGTCATCGAATATGGACGGGATGGACAAATTGGTTTCAGTATTCGATGAATCGTTTACAGGCTTAAGCTTCTTGAATCTTGTTGATTTCGACGCGATTTACGGTCACCGTCGCGATCCTAAAGGCTACGGCCAGGCTTTGGAAGATTTCGATCGTCGACTGCCCGAAGTTTTGAACAAAATGACGGACAACGATCTTTTAATCATTACAGCCGATCACGGCAATGACCCGACATACCGCGGAACGGACCACACTCGTGAATATGTGCCGCTTCTCGTCTACTCACCGCGTTTTGCCGATGGAGGAAAAGAACTGCCGCTTCGGAAAACGTTTGCGGATGTCGGCGCCACCATTGCCGATAACTTTCAAGTGAAAATGCCGCCAAACGGCACAAGCTTTTTAAACGAATTAAAATAAAGGAGTGAGCGTATGTCTATTCATATCGGAGCCAAACCGGGCGATATCGCCGAATCCATTCTTTTGCCAGGGGACCCGCTCAGAGCCAAATATATAGCGGAGAATTACTTGGAAGATGTGGTGTGTTACAACCAAGTTCGCGGCATGTTAGGTTTTACCGGAACTTATAAAGGCCACCGCATCTCCGTCCAAGGGACCGGAATGGGGATTCCATCGATCAGCATTTATGTCAATGAACTGATCAAGGATTACGGCGTCAAAAATCTCATTCGTGTCGGTACATGCGGCGCCATGCAAAAAGACGTGCATGTGCGCGATGTAATTTTGGCCCAAGCCTCCTGCACGGACTCATCCTTAAACCAGCATGTTTTTGGCGGTTTCGACTTTGCGCCGATTGCTGACTTTCAATTGCTCAAACGCGCTTATGAAAAAGGAACCGAAAAAGGTTTGAACCTTCATGTTGGTAACATTTTTAGCTCAGACATCTTCTACCGCGATGACCAAACATTCGTACAGAAGCTCATGGATCACGGGGTTCTCGCAGTTGAAATGGAAACAGCTGCTCTGTACACGCTCGCTGCGAAATACGGCGTCAAAGCTTTAACAATCTTGACGGTCAGTGACCATTTGCTGACTGGCGAGGTCACAACCGCCGAAGAACGGCAGACAACTTTTAATGATATGATGGAAATCGCCTTAGAAACCGTTCACTCCTTTAAAGGCAGTTTGGCCTGATTTGACTCTGAGGAAGGAGAACCAACATGAGAGCTGTTGACTTAATTGAAAAGAAACGCGACGGTAAAGAATTAACGACTGAAGAAATTAATTTTCTTATAGAAGGCTATACAAAAGGGGACATTCCCGATTATCAAATGAGCGCACTCGCCATGGCGATCTATTTCAGAGACATGACAGAACGCGAACGGGCTGACTTAACAATGGCCATGGTCAATTCTGGTGAGACGATCGACCTGTCTGCCATCGAAGGCATCAAAGTGGATAAGCATTCGACCGGCGGCGTTGGCGATACAACGACACTGGTCCTCGCACCACTTGTCTCTTCTCTTGGCGTTCCCATTGCCAAAATGAGCGGCCGCGGACTCGGCCATACCGGAGGCACGATTGACAAGTTGGAATCCATTGAAGGTTTCCATGTCGAAATCACCAAGGAAGAATTTATCGAACTTGTCAACAAGCATAAAATCGCCGTCATCGGCCAAACCGGCAACTTAACCCCTGCCGACAAAAAGCTTTATGCCTTGCGCGACGTCACCGGGACCGTCAGCTCGATTCCGCTGATCGCCAGTTCCATCATGAGCAAAAAAATTGCTGCTGGCTCCGATGCCATTGTGTTGGACGTCAAAACCGGCGCCGGCGCTTTTATGAAAACCGAAGAAGAGGCAAGGGAGCTCGCTCAAGCGATGGTTCGCATCGGCAATAACGTCGGGAGAAAAACGATGGCGGTCATCTCCGACATGAGCCAGCCTTTAGGCTACGCCATCGGCAACGCGCTGGAAGTGAAAGAAGCAATTGATACCCTGCGCGGTCACGGGCCGAAGGATCTCGAAGAACTTTGCCTCGCTTTAGGCAGTCAAATGGTCTATTTGGCAGAAAAAGCCGCGTCTCTTGAAGAAGCAAAAGCAAAACTGAAAGAAGCGATCCAAAGCGGCAAGGCATTGGCGAAATTCAAGGAATTCATTGCCAGCCAGGGCGGCAACCCTGATGTCGTCGATCATCCGGAAAGACTTCCGCAAGCGGCTTATCAAATTGACGTGCCGGCGAAAGCTGATGGTGTCATCTCGGAAATTGTCGCCGATGAAATTGGCATTGCCGCTATGCTCCTCGGTGCCGGCCGAGCCACGAAAGAATCGAAAATCGATTTGGCTGTCGGTCTTGTTCTCAATAAAAAAGTTGGTGATCCAGTGCAAGCGGGTGAAACCCTTGTCACGATCCATTCCAACCGCGAAGATGTTGCCGAAGTCATTGAAAAAATTTACGCTAACATCAAAATCAGCGATCACGCCGAACCGCCAAAACTTATCCACGGGATCGTGTAATTTGACAGCTTTTCTATCCCAAATAAATTAATAGAAACAATCCGAACCCCTTCAAATTCTATTCGTAGATTTTGAAGCAAGGTTCGGATTTTCTATATCTGCCACTCAAGAACACCCCATGTGAAAGTTTTTGCCGCCGGCTTTCATCACCTAACTTATTGCGATATCCCCGTTTGCCTTCAAACGCGCGTGAATGTTATAGGTGGTTTCTTTAATCTCTTTCTGCACGCTGCCAATTTTGAGAACGGTTCCTTCCATCGCCTTTTTGATTTTAATCGTTTGCCCGCTCGGGACGGCAATCACCGTCGTGATGCCGATCTCCGAACCGACGGTATCGACATCGGCTCCAGAAGCCCCGTACAATTCCCCGCCGCGGGCTGTACCATTGATTTTCAAACGGCCGCCCGCATGAATCTGCGAGTTCACGCATCCTTTCGTGCTGACGACCATGATGTCCCCGCTACTATACAGCTTGCTATTTTGCACGCTGTTGACGGTGATGTGGACATCCGCTTCGTAAGAATTCCCGTCCCATTCCCCCCGGTTTTTCAATTTAGACAATAAAGCTTCCAGATTTTGAAGGCTGATGGCCGGGGTGGGTTTTACAAGGAAAACCTTTTCCAAGGAAGCGGCGACATCCTTCCATTGTTCATCCAAATCTTCATGATGTTTTTTGATGAGTGCGTTATATTGCTTGATTAGCGGTATAAGACCTTGGAATTTTCTTTCCATAATCGCATGAACAGAAGCCGGCAGCATGTGGTTTGAAAAATCACCGCGCTTTAAAATGGAAGCGTGGACCAATTGCTTGACGGCGGCCACTAATTTTTCCACTTGCTCCTCGATCGTTTTAAGCAAACGCCCGACCTCGGTTGCGATCATCATGTTTTTTCCCGCCGTGAGTTCTGAACTGATGACGTTACCTTGCGCCATGATCGATCCGGATGAGACTAACTTGGCAAAGCTAATGGTGGATTGTACGAGTATATCTCCAGCTGCTTCGACGACCATTCCATCTTTGATGCCGCCTTGAATTTCCACATCGCCTTTAAAACGGATGTTACCTGATGCTAAGTCGACGTCGCCTTTATGAATGATTTTCTGGGTGATTGAAATTTGCGCTTTCAGACCGCTCCGTTTGACTTTTGGATGTCCGCTCACCGTCGCCACGATTTTGTCTTCTTCTTGGGTAACGCCCGGGCCGAGTTTCACCAAGAGCGGGCGAGTGGGATTAGGCGGCAGTGGTTCATTGGTAACGGTCAAGCCGGGCTTGCCCGATATTGGCGGATGTACGATAGCGATCACCTGTCCGCTCTCTACCATTGGAATTGTCCGGTGTTCCTTGAAGTTGACGCGTCCGCTTTCATCAACGTGCCAATCGTCTTTAGCATCAACTTCCATCAAAAGTTCCAGCCATCCGTCCTTGCCATTTTCAGGTTCTATACCAGTCGCCACTTCATACGTACCAGGTTCCGTCGCATGGGTAGCTTTCGTAATCTCGTCATAATTCAATCCTTGTCTGACCCACAAGTCTTTTAATTTATCAACGACCTGTGGAATGGTGAGGTGATTGATGACCTCTTTTTTCTCCTCGACGACCAGTTTGAGATGACGCACCGGACCCGTATCGCGTATTTTCCTGTGAATCACGTAACCCGGTTCCACGTATAAGAGCGCTTTCAGTTTCTTTTGATCGAACGTGATTTTCCAAACTGTCTTTTGTTCATCCGATGTAATTTGGAGCGCATATTCGTTTCCTTCTGAGAGCGTGACGTTTTTTTCGGATACAGGTACGCCGTTTTTTAAAAGGATGATGTGTTCACCGATCGAAACGGATGGTTCATGGTCTTGACTCGACTTAAAATAAAGTTGGCCGTTTTGGATCCACACCGTGCCGTCCAGGTTCCTCGTGTTAGATGCGACGCGCTCGTCATGCGCGGATTCTCCGGATAGATCTGGGCCGTTTTCATCGCCTGAGGCAGTCGCCCGATCGACCGTTTCATCCATCCGCTGCACGCCACCGCTCAAATCAACGCATTGGCTTTCCTCGTAAAGAAGCGGTTCTGTCCCTACCGCCGTTCCGTTTCCGTTCCCCTTTGCCCCATTGGTTTGCATCTCCATCCCCGCATCCGTCGCCATTGTTTCCGTAGTTTCTTTTTTGAACAATTTTACGATTGCCGGTTTCGCTCCGATCCCTAAAAGGCCGGGCGAGCCCCGCTGAATGACCTCAACGTCCACTTCCTGTCGGTCCGCATTCATTTTTTTCAGCCCATTTCGAATAGCTTCCTCGATATTTTTTCCTTTGGCAACGACAGTGCGCATATGTGAAACCTCCTGATTCGTCTCGGAGAACTAAAGGAAACTTGGCTCTGCCAAGC